>WNGH01003387.1_pt1 | contig 16194 bp, 17 predicted proteins | sample 5400631 | NCBI WGS metagenome assembly WNGH01 (sample SAMN13153373, study PRJNA577476) | soil metagenome | isolation source: 115 cm soil or saprolite under Garry oak tree replicate 1 | place: USA:California | collected 2016-06-15
CTCGAAGGTAGGCTCGACCGCAGAGGGAGGAGGGAAGGAGCCCCACCCCAGGGCGGGGGTTGGACCCGGGAGCCCACGCCGCGAGTGCGCAGGAGCGGCAAAAACCGCGGGCTGCCCCCGGAGTCGGCTGACGCCCTTCCTATACTCGCGACGTGGACGGGCGAGACGCGGGCCGGCGCCTGGCCTGGTCGACGGCGATTTTCTCGCTCGCAACGGGACTCTCCCGGATCCTCGGGCTCGTCCGCGAGATCGTCGCGTCCTACTACTTCGGCGCACAGGGACGGATCAACGCGTTCACCGTCGCGTTCCAGGTCCCGAACCTCGTGCGGGCGCTGCTCGCCGACGCGGCGATCTCCTCCGCGTTCGTACCGGTCTTCAGCGAGCTGCTCGAGAAGGGCGAGCGCAAGCGCGCCTGGCGTGTCGCCTCCAGCCTCTTCTGGCTGATCCTGCTCGGGCTCGGCGGCCTGACGGCGCTCGGGATCGTGCTCGCGCCCTGGCTGATCACTCCCTTCGGAAACCCCGGCGGCGACAAGCCGCTCGCGGTCGGGCTCGCTCGCGTCCTCTTCCCGATCGTCGTCCTGCTCGGGCTCTCGGGCATTGTCGTCGGAATCCTCAACAGCTACGAGGAGTTCGCGATCCCGGCGCTGACGCCGGTCTTCTGGAACGTCGCGATCATCGTCGGCCTCGTCCTCGGCGTCCCGCGCGCCGACACGATCGACGCGAAGCTCTACGTCTACGCGGTCGCGATCGTGATCGCCACCCTGATCCAGTTCCTGCTTCCGCTGCCGTGGCTGCGCGGCCGCGACGGCCGGCTCCAGCTCGTGATCGATTGGCGCGACCCTGCCGTCAAGCAGGTCTTCGTGCTGATGCTCCCGGTCACGCTCGGGCTCGGACTGATCAACTTCAACGCGGTCGTCGACTCGGTCTTCGCGTCGCGTCTGATCGACCCGGAGCTGGCGCCGACGGCGATCGACCGCGCCTTCAGGATCTACATGCTCCCGCAAGGAATGTTCTCGGTCGCCGTCGCGACCGTGCTCTTTCCCTCGCTGTCGCGTCTGGCCACACGCGGCGATCTCGACGGCTTTCGTTCGACGGTCGGGCTCGGCCTGAGGCAGATCGCCTTCCTGCTCGTGCCGGCGAGCGCCTTCGTGGCCGTGCTCGCGGAGCCGATCGTCCGGCTCATCTACCAGCGCGGCCAGTTCGGACCCGGGCAGACGCCGGTCGTCGCGGCCGCCCTGGCGGCCTTCTCGCTCGGGCTGACCTTCAACGGCGCGATGCTGATGTTGAACCGGGCCTTCTTCAGCCTCCAGTCGCCCTGGCTCCCGACCGTGATCGCGGTCGCCAATCTGGCGCTGAACGCGGCGCTTGACTGGGCGTTCTACCGCCTCGGAACCTGGGGGATCCCGCTCTCGACCTCGCTCGTGAACATCGCCGGCACGGCCCTGCTGCTGCTTCTTCTGCGCCGTCGGCTGCGGCGGATCGACTTCGCCCGGACTGCGGACGCGACCGTGCGCATCGTGATCGCCGCCGCCGTGCTCGCGGGTGTCTCGTACGGCGTCTGGCGCGGGCTGGACGAGGCACTCGGCCGCGCGCTCTGGGCCCAGCTCGTCTCGGTCGGGACGGCGCTCGCCGCCGGCACGGCCGCCTACCTCGTTTCGTGTCGTTTGCTGGGAGTTCGGGAGCTGAACGCGTTGCTAGCCTTGCGTGAGCGCCTCCGACGGCGCTAATCGCGCATGGACCTAGAACGAATCCGCAACTTCTCGATCATCGCCCACATCGACCACGGCAAGTCGACGCTCGCGGACCGGATCCTCGAGCTGACCAAGACCGTATCGGGGCGGGAGATGCGCGCGCAGGTGCTCGACACGATGGAGCTCGAGCGCGAACGCGGGATCACGATCAAGGCGCAAGCCGTGCGCGTCAACTGGAAGGGCAACGAGCTCAACCTGATCGACACGCCCGGCCACGTCGATTTCACCTACGAGGTCTCCCGCTCGCTGCAGGCCTGCGAGGGGGCCGTGCTCGTCGTCGATGCCGCGCAGGGCGTGGAGGCGCAGACGGTCGCCAACGCCTATCTGGCGATCGAGAACAACCTCGAGATCGTCCCGGTCGTCAACAAGATCGACCTGCCCCAAGCCGACCCCGACGGGGCTGCGGCCGAGCTGGCCGAGCTCGTCGGCGGCAAGCCGGAGGACGTGCTGCGGATCTCGGCGAAGACGGGGGCGGGGGTGGCAGAGGTGCTCGACGCGATCGTCGAGCGCATCCCGCCGCCGTCGGGCCACCCGGCGGCGCCGCCCCGGGCGCTCGTCTTCGACTCGTCCTACGACCAGTACCGCGGGGTCGTCGCCTTCGTCCGCATGGTCGACGGCGCGTTTGCCGCGGGCGAGCCGCTCCGCGCGATGGCGCAGGGGACGCGGTTCGAGGCCGAGGAGGTCGGCTTCTTCTCGCCGACGATGAAGGCCGCGGAGACGCTCGGCGCCGGCGAGGTCGGCTACGTGATCACCGGCCTCAAGGACGTCAGCCGGCTCCGCGTCGGCGACACGCTCACCTCGGAGCGGAACCCGGCGGCCGAGCCGCTGCCGGGCTACAAGGACGTCAAGCCGATGGTCTTCGCCGGCCTCTTCCCGACCGACTCGGACGACTACCCCGACCTCCGCGACGCGCTCGAGCGACTGAAGCTGAACGACGCGGCGCTCTTCTACGAGCCGGAGACGAGCCAGGCGCTCGGCTTCGGCTTCCGCTGCGGCTTCCTCGGGCTGCTGCACATGGAGATCGTCCGCGAGCGGCTCGAGCGCGAGTTCGACCTCGATCTGCTCGTGACCGCGCCGAACGTCGCCTACCGCGTGCTGGAGCGGAACGGCGAGTGGCTCGAGGTGCACAACCCCGCCGAGATGCCGCGCGAGCTCGACGCGGTCGAGGAGCCGTACGTGCGCGCCTCGATCATCGTCCCCAAGGATTACGTCGGGCCGGTGATGGAGCTGAACAACGACCGCCGCGGCCGCTTCGACCACATGGAGTACCTCTCGCCGGAGCGCGTGCTGCTCGCCTACGAGCTGCCCTTGGCGGAGATCGTGCTCGACTACTACGACCAGCTGAAGTCGCGCACGCGCGGCTACGCGAGCTTCGACTACGACGTCGCCGGCTTCCGCGAGGGCGCGCTCGCGCGCGTCGACATCCTGATCGGCGAGGAGCCGGTGGACGCGCTCTCGATGATCGTCCACCGCGATGCCGCCTACTCGCGCGGCAAGGCGCTGGTCGAGCGCCTCCGGAAGGAGATCCCGCGCCAGTACTTCGACGTCGCCGTGCAAGCGGCGATCGGCTCGCGCGTGATCGCGCGGGAGACGGTCAAAGCGAAGCGGAAGGACGTGCTTGCGAAGTGCTACGGCGGCGACATCAGCCGCAAACGCAAGCTGCTCGAGAAGCAGAAGGCGGGCAAGCGGCGGATGAAGCAGGTCGGCGCGGTCGAGGTACCGCAGGAGGCCTTCCTCGCCGTGCTCAACCTCAACGATGGGACGAAGAAATGAACGGCGTTCCGTCAACCGCGCCCAGCACATCAGTGGTACAGCAATCCAGGCCGGGTTTGTCGGCCGCGCCGGCAGAGCCGCCGCGGCCTCATGGCGGCATCGCAAGCGATGCCGTGCGGCATCTGTACGTCCACCTGCCGTTCTGCGCCCACCGGTGCGGGTACTGCGATTTCGTCACCGTTGTCGGGCGCCGCGGGCAGCACGCTGCCTACGTGGACGGGCTGCTGGCCGAGCTCGCGCTCGCGCGTCACCTGCTCGCGCCGGAGCTCGAGACCGTCTTCCTCGGCGGGGGCACGCCGACTTTCACCGAGCCCGGCGAGCTGGAACGCCTATTGGCGGCGCTGCCGGGTGCGGCGGAGGTCACAGTCGAGGCGAACCCGGAGACGGTGACGCCCGCGCTCGCCGCGCTCCTGCGCCGCAACGGCGTCAACCGCGTCTCGCTCGGCGCCCAGACGTTCCAGCCGCAGCTGCTTCGCGTACTCGACCGCGTTGCCGGACCTGACGACGTCCGGAGCGCCTTCTATCATCTTCGTGATGCCGGATTTGACAACATCTCACTGGATCTCATCTACGGGATCCCGGGGCAGAGACCCTCCGATCTCGCTGCTGACATAGAGGAGGCGCTCGCGCTTCGACCCGAGCACCTCTCCTGCTACGAGCTCGAGGCGAAGCCCGGGACGCGGTTCACGCACGCGCACGGGGACGAGCTTCGTCGCCAGGCGGAGGCGATGGAGGGCTACTTCGAGTGCGTTGTCGAGACGCTCGTCGCTGCCGGCTACCGCTGGTACGAGACGGCCAACTTCTGCCGTGCCGCGGTGGCGGACGCGGGCGGCCGCGATTTGCGCTCGCGCCACAACCTCGCGTATTGGCGTGGGCGCGACTACCTCGGCCTCGGGATCGGCGCGGTCTCGACCGTTCGCGGCCAGCGCTGGCGCACGACGCCGCGGCTCGCGGCTTACCTCGCGGCGCTCCGCGAAGGTCGGAGGCCCCTGCGCGAGCTCGAGCCGCTCGCGGACTCCGTGCAGCGAGAGGAACGCGTCATGCTCGGCCTGCGGCTGGACGAGCCGCTGCCGGTCGCGGGTGTCGCCGCCTCCCTCGACGAGGAGGCGATCGCACGGCTGGAACGGCTCGGTCTCGTGCAGCGCGCACCGCTCGGCGAGCAGCATGCGGGGAGCGCGTTGACCCTGACGCCCCGAGGGCGGCTGCTCGGCGACGCTGTGACGGCGGATCTCCTCGCCTAAAATCCCTGCAGAGATGCCGAATGTAGCCCCGACCGAACTGACCGACCGACAGCGCTCGCTCCTGCGCGGCGTCGTCGAGGAGCACATCGCGACCGGCCAGCCCGTCGGCTCGAGGACGCTCGTCGAGCGAACCGGCCTGCGCGTCTCGTCATCGACCGTCCGCGCCGAGCTCGCCGAGCTCGAAGCGCTCGGCCTGCTGACCCACCCGCACACGTCGGCCGGGCGCGTGCCGACGGAAGCGGCCTACCGCTACTACGCGGACGGGCTGCTCGAGCGGCTGGAGCCGAACCCCGGGCCGTTCCCGCTCGACTTGAGCGCTGCGCAGGCAGAGGTCGAATCCGCGCTCCAGGCGACGACCGAGATGCTCTCCGCGGTCACGCGCCTGCTCGCGCTCGTCTCGGCGCCGCCGCTCGAGAGCGCCACGATCCGCCACGTCGAGGTCCTCCTTCTGCAGCCCCAGGTCGTGATGATCGTCGTCATCACCTCCACGGGCGCGGTCACGAAGCGCATCTACGCCTTTGCCGAGCCCGTTGATCCCGGGCTCGCAAACTGGGCCGGCCAGTACCTGAACGACACGCTCGCGGGCCTGCAGCCGGGGACGCACCAGCTCCGCCAGCGGTTCGAGGATGCGAGCCTCTCCGAGCGCGAGTCCGCCTTCCTGGCGACGCTTCGGCCCACGTTCACGGAGCTGCTCGAGGAGGGCCAGAGCCTCTACGTCGGCGGCACGGCCGGCCTGCTCGAAAGCGCGCGTGGGGACGAGCTCGAGGCGTACCAGCGCCTGCTCGAGCTGCTCGAGAAGCGCGCCGCGCTGCTCGGTGTGCTCGGCCAGGCGCTCGATCCGCGCCGTCCCTTCGTCCGGGTCGGTGTCGAGCTCGACCATCCCGATCTCCAGCGGCTCTCGCTGGTCGGCGCGGCCTACGGGGTCGCGAACAGGACTCTCGGCGCAGTCAGCCTCCTCGGCCCCGTGCGGATGGACTACGAGAAGGCGCTCCGCTCGGTGCGTGGAGCCGCCTACGAGCTCTCCCGCTTCGTCGAGGAGATCTACGAGCGGAATTGATGGCTGAACCCGACGCTACGCTGGGCTGATGGCGACGACGCAGCGCGACTACTACGAGGTGCTCGGGGTTGGGCGGGAGGCCGACGAGGGAGAGATCAAGCGGGCCTTCCGCAGGCTCGCGCGCGAGCTTCATCCCGACGTCTCGGAGGTACCCGATGCGCAGGAGCGTTTTCGCGAGGTCGTCGAGGCCTACGAGGCGCTCTCGAAGCGCGAGACGCGCGAGCTGTACGACCGCTTCGGGCATGCGGGGCTCCGCGGCGGCGGCTTCACGCCGACGCAGTTCGACTTCGGCAGCCTCAACGATCTGTTCGCAGCGTTCTTCGGCGACGACCTCTTCGGCGTCGGCGGCCGTGCGACACGCTCGCGTGGGGCGGACCTCGCCGTTCAGGTCGAGATCAAGCTGGTCGAGGCTGCGAGCGGAATCAAGCGGGAGGTTCCGTTCCCCGTTGCGGTCACGTGCGGCACCTGCGCGGGCAGTGGAACCGCGCCGGGCACGAGCCCGGTCACCTGTGAGACCTGCGGCGGCGCCGGCCGCCTGCAGCGGGTCTCCCGGAGCGCCTTCGGCGAGTTCGTCCGCACCCAGACCTGTCCGACCTGCAGGGGTGCGGGCCAGCGGATCGAGGAGCCCTGCCCCGACTGCCGCGGCGAGGGCCGGATCGTCGAGGAGCGAACGCTCGAGGTCGAGATCCCGCCCGGGATCCATGACGGCCAGCAGATTCGGATCTCCGGCGAGGGCCATGCCGGCGGAGGCGGCGCCCGCGCCGGCGACGTCTACGTCGAGGTGCGCGTGAAGCCCGACCCGCGCTTCGTGCGTGAGGGAAACGACATCTTCTCGACCGTCGATCTGACGATCACCGAGGCGGCGCTCGGAGCGACGGTGACCGTGCCGACCCTGGACGGCGAGACGGAGCTCGAGTTCGCCGAGGGGACGCAGGCCGGTGAGATCCGGGTGCTGCGCGGACGCGGGATGCCCGTCCTCCAGGGCTTCGGACGAGGCGACCAGCGCGTGCTCGTCAACGTCGCCGTTCCGCGCCGGCTGAACGACGAGCAGCGGCGGCTGCTCGAGGAGTTCGCACGCTCGACGGACGACGAGACCTACAGCGTCGACGAAGGCTTCTTCGAGAAGCTGAAGAGCGCGTTCCGCTGATCGGCCTGCGGCGCGTCTCCGTCACGGTCGACGGCGAAGCCGCGGAGTCGGCGCGCGCCGAGATGCTGGCGCTCTTCCCGGAGGGCTTCGAAGAGGCCGAGCGCGGCGACGAATTCGAGCTCTCGGCCTACACCGACGCGGGCGGCGAGGCTCGGATGTCCGCCGTCTTCGGAGCGGTTGCGGCGAAAGAGGTGCCGGCCGACTGGGAGGAGCGTTGGAAGCACTTCCACCGGCCGGTGCGCGCCGGCCGCATCTGGATCGTGCCGCCCTGGGAGCAGGCGCCGCACGACGAGGACGCGATCACGATCGATCCCGGCCGGGCGTTCGGGACCGGATCGCATCCGACGACGCGGCTCTGTCTCGAGCTCCTGAGCGAGCTCGAGCCCACTTCCTTGCTCGACGTCGGCTGCGGCTCAGGGGTGCTCGCGATCGCGGCCGCGAAACTGGGCTTTGCTCCAATCGTCGGGCTCGACTGCGATCCGCACGCGATCGTGGCCGCCGAGGCGAACGCGGCCGCGAACGGAGTCGAGCTCGACTTCCGGCGCACTGATGCACGCGTCGATCCGCTGCCGAAGACCGATGTGGGTGTCGCGAACATCAGCGAAGAGCTTGTCGCCGCCGTCGGCCCGCGACTGGAGTGCACCCTGCTCGTCACCTCGGGATACTTCGAGCCGCACGTCCCGCGGATGCGTGGTTTCCGCGCCGTCGCTCGCCGGCGACTCGACGGGTGGGCTGCCGATCTGCACGCCCGGGAGTAGCATCCCGCGCCGTGGCGCGCTTCTCGATCCGCTTTCTCGGCTGCAAGGTCTCACAGACGGACGCTCAGGCGGTGCGTGAGCGGCTGCTCGCCGACGGGCACATGGAGTCGGACTGCGCGGACGTCGCCGTTGTCAATACCTGCTGCGTCACGCACGAGGCCGTGCGCAAGTCGAGGCACGCCGTCTCAAGGGCTGCGCGGACGCACGCGCGCGTTTACGTCACGGGCTGCGGCGCCAATCTCGCCGGCGATGCGTTCGCCGGCATGCCCGCCAACGTGCGAGTGATTGCCCGCCGCAGCGAGGAGACGCCGGAGCTCGTGGCGGGCGATGTCGGTGCGATCGGCTGCGTCCGGGCTGAAGCGCGGCTTGACCGCGTGCGCGCCTTCGTGAAGGTGCAGGACGGCTGCAGCTTCTCCTGCAACTTCTGCGTCGTTCCGCTCGTGCGGGGCCGTTCCCGCAGCCGGCGCGCCGCCGCGGTCCTCGGCGAGATTCGCCGCCGGGTCGACCAGGGTCACCCTGAGGTGGTGCTGACCGGGATCAATCTCGGCTGCTATCGCGACCGGGAAGCGAGTTACACGCTCGCTCGCCTCCTGCGAGAGGCCGGCGCGATTCCCGGCCTGGCGCGCCTGCGGCTCTCGTCGATCGAGGTCAATCACGTCAGCGACGAGCTCGTCGCGGCGTTGCGCGAGACGCCGACGCTGGCGCGCCATCTGCACGTGCCGCTGCAGTCCGGCGACGACCGCGTTCTCCGCGCGATGGCCCGCCGCTACACGAGCACGACCTACCTCCGGCGCCTCGAAGCGCTCGGAGACTTCAACCTGACGACGGACGTGATCGTCGGCTTTCCGGGCGAGGACGAGCCTGCGTTTCGGCGCACGGTCGGGCTCGTCCGCGCGGCCGGGATCACGAAGGTGCACGTCTTTCCCTACTCGCCGCGTCCGGGCACGCGCACCGCCGCCGAAGACTCGGTTCCGGCTGCGATCAAGAAGGACCGAGGGGCGCGGCTGCGCGCGGTCTCGCACGCGGCGTGCATCGAGCGCTGGCGCTCGAAGCTCGGCACGGATGATGTCGTGCTCGTCGATCGCCCCGGCCGCGGCTACGGCGACGACTATTCGCCCTGGCTGGTCGATGCGCCCGTCGGCGAGCTCGTCCGTGTCCGCGCGGGGGCGGTCTCGGAGGAGGGGATCCTCGCTGCCTGAGGCGTCGACTCGGCGACGCCGCGCGGAGGCCGTGCGGGCTTCGCCCGTGCGGCCGTCCAATTCCGGCTCAATCATGGCGCCGGGAGGTCCTACGCCTTGAGTTCTCAGAACGACTGCCTCTTCTGCCGGCTGTACAAGGAGGGCGAGCACGTGCGCGAGGCCGACGGCTTCGTCGCGATCGAGGACATCAACCCGCGCGCCGACGTGCACCTGCTTGTGATCCCGGAGCGGCACGTCCCGAGCTTCCGCGAGATCGGCGAGTTCGAGCCGGACGAGGCGAAGCGGATGCTGGAATTCGTCGCCGATACGGCCCGCGAGGCGGGGCTCGAGGATTACCGGGTGATCGTCAACGTCGGCGAAGGCGCCGGCCAGACGATCTTCCACCTGCACTGGCACATCCTCGGCGGGCACACGACGGGGTTGCCGTAATGAGCCTGATCGCGCGCCTCGAGGACGAGCTCAAGCAGGCCATGGTGGCGCGAGACCAGTCGCGTAGGGACGCGCTGCGCCTGATCCTCTCGAGTCTCCGCTCGGCGGAGAAGGAGCTGCAGCGGCCGCTGCACGACGACGAGGAGCTACAGGTGCTCCAGCGCGAGCGCAAGCGCCGGCTCGAGGCGGCGGAGGCCTTCCGGGGCGGTGGCCGCGAGGAGCAGGCGCTCGGAGAAGAGCGAGAGCTGGCAGTGCTCGAGGAGTTCATGCCCGAGCCGCTCTCCGAGGACGAGCTCGAGGAGATCATCGACGACGCGATCGCAGAGGTCGGCGCGACGAGCATGCGCGACCTCGGCCGCGTCATGGCGGACGTGATGCCGCAGGTCTCGGGACGCGCCGACGGCTCGGTCGTCAGCCAGCTCGTGCGCGAGAAGCTCGCCTGAGCCGCGCGCCTCGCGCCTCCGCGCCAGGCCCAAACCCGCGCGGGCGAGGGGGCGGTGCCGGTCCCTACACTGAGGCCCGGTGCAGGAGGTTTTCTCCGTCTCGAACGAGGTCGCGGCCGAGCTGGCCACGATCGGCGACGGCGTGCTCGGCGCCCTGCGCGACCGGCTGCGGTGCACGATCGTGCTGCGCGGAAACCGGCTGACGATCGAGGGCGACGAGCCCCACGTCGAGCAAGCTCGCGCTGTCGTCGACGAGCTCGCGGACCTGGTCGAGGGTGGACACGACATCAGCCCCACGACCGTCGATGCCGTGCTCTCGGCGCTGGAGCAGACCGAGGACATCCGCGAGGTCTTCGACGACGTCGTCTGGCGTCATCGCGGCAAGAAGATCGCCCCGAAGACGGTGACGCAGAAGCGCTACGTCGACTCGATCCGCAATCACACGGTCACCTTCGGGATCGGGCCAGCAGGGACCGGCAAGACGTACCTCGCGATGGCGCTCGCGGTCGCGTCGCTATCGAACCGCGAGGTCGGCCGGATCATCCTGACGCGACCCGCGGTCGAGGCCGGGGAACGACTCGGCTTCCTCCCCGGAACGCTGCTGGAGAAGGTCGATCCCTACCTGCGGCCGCTCTTCGACGCGCTCTACGACATGCTCGAGCCCGACCGGCTGACGGCCCACATGGAGAAGGGCGTGATCGAGGTCGCGCCGCTGGCCTTCATGCGCGGCCGGACGCTGAACGACTCATTCATCATTCTCGACGAGGCGCAGAACACGAGCCCGGAGCAGATGCAAATGTTTCTCACCCGCCTCGGCTTCGGCTCGAAGGTGGTCGTCACCGGCGACGTCACTCAGGTCGACCTGCCGCGCGACCAGGCGTCCGGACTGATCCAGGTACAGGACATCCTCGGCTCGCTCGATGGTGTCGCCTTCGTTCGTTTCGGGCACGAGGACGTCGTCAGGCACAAGCTCGTCCAGCGAATCGTCGAGGCGTACCGGTTGCACGCGGAGGAGACCGGCACCGAGCGGAGCAGATAGGAACGTGATTGCCGTCGAAGTCTCGAATCGCAGCGGCGTCGAGGTGGACGCGGAAGGTGCGACCGCGCTCGCTCGCAGCGTGCTCGAGGCCGAGGGTGTGGAGGAGGGCGAGCTTGGCCTGCTCTTCGTCGGCCCGGCCGAGATCCGCTCGCTGAAGCAAGAGCATCTGGGCGTCGACGAGGCGACCGACGTCCTCTCTTTTCCGATCGACGGCCGGGAGAGCCTGCCCGGAGGAGTACCGCGCCAGCTCGGCGACGCCGTTCTCTGCCCGCAGGTGGTCGGCGAAGCCTGGCGGCAGCCGCTCGTGCACGGCCTCCTGCACCTGCTCGGCTACGAGCACGGGCCGGAGATGGAGGCGAAGGAGCAGTCGTGGCGCGCCTGATCAGCCCGCGGACGCGGCTACGAGGCAATGGAGACGGCGCCGAGGAGCAGGAGCGCTTGCGCAGGCCGCTTGGCCGGGCCCCGTCGGTCCTCGACAGCTTCAACTTCGCCACCGAGGGGATCATCCACGTGCTCCGCACGCACCGGAACATGCGTGTGCATTTCGCTGTCGCGATCGTCGTGCTCGTCGCGGCGGTCTGGGTCGGCGTCTCGAAGCTCGAGCTGATCGCGCTGCTGCTGGCGATCGCATTCGTCTTCATCACCGAGATGATCAACTCGGCGCTCGAGCAGGCGATCGACGTGGCCACCACCTCGTTCGACCCGCTCGCGAAGCTGGCGAAGGATGTCGCCGCGGGCGCAGTCCTGATCGCGACCGTCAACGCGGTCGCAATCGGCTACCTCGTCTTCTCGGGCGAGGTCTCCGAGCGGAGCTCGCGTCTGCTCGACCGGCTCCGTGACGCGCCGGCCAACCTGACCCTGATCGCGCTCGTCCTGACGATCCTGGTCGTGATCGCGACGAAGGCCTACACCGGCCGCGGAACGCCGCTTCGCGGCGGCCTGCCGTCTGGGCACGCGGCGCTCGCCTTTGCGGGCTGGATGGCCGCGACCTACGTCGTCGGCGCCGAGCACCGGTTCCTGATCTCGTCGATCGCGCTCCTGATGGCGTTCCTCGTCGCACAGACGAGGATCGAGGCGGGCGTCCACTCGACGGTCGAGGTCGCCTACGGAGGGGTTCTCGGCGCGCTCGTCACCCTCGCCGTGTTCCAGCTCTTCTGATGAGCGACGACCTCCTCGCCCGCGCGACGGCGGTCGCGGCGCGGGCCTACGCGCCGTACTCGAACTACCTCGTCGGAGCCGCCGTGCGCGCGCGCGACGGGAGGATCTACGAGGGAGTGAACGTCGAGAACGCGGCCTACCCGCTCGGAATTTGCGCGGAGCGGACGGCGATCGCGTGCGCGGTCGTCGACGGTTGCCGCCCCGGCGACCTGGTCGAGATCGCGATCACGGCGTCGCCCTGTGGGGGCTGCCGCCAGTGGCTGCACGAGTTTCGCCTCGAGCGGGTGACGTTTCCGAAGCCCGACGGCGAAGTCGTCTCGTATGCGCCCGACGAGCTGTTGCCGGAGTCGTGGGACCTGCCGGCGTGACGAATCGGCACGGTCCCGTCACATCCCGGCACGCTCGCGGCGCACATCCGTGCGCCTTTGACTTCTATCGTTCGCCCCGGGACGAGCGTTTGGACCCCACCCCCGGGGGTGGGCGCCTGAGACGCTACGGCCCGAGCCGACCAAGCCGCGGATGAAGAGCGGCTTCGTCGCCGTTGCCGGACGCCCGAATGTCGGCAAGTCGACGCTCGTCAACGCGCTCAGCGGCGGGAAGGTCGCGATCGTCTCCGACAAGCCGCAGACGACCCGCCAGCGGATCTTCGGGATCGCCAACGGGGACGACTACCAGCTCGTGCTCGCCGACCTGCCGGGCTTCCAGCGGCCCCGCGACCCTCTGACGGAGCGGATGCAGCGGACGGTCGACCAGTCTTTCGAAGAGGTCGACGCCGTTCTCTTCGTTCTCTCGGCCCGCGAGCGGATCGGCGCCGGCGACCGTTTCATCGCCCAGCGGGTCTTCTCGCTCGGCGTGCCGGTTGTGATCGCGCTCAACAAGGTCGACCGGCTGAAGCCGGGCCACATCGCCGGACAGATGCAGACCGCCTCGCAGCTGGGCGAGTTCCACGCACTGCATCCGGTCAGCGCGGTCACGGGCGACGGCATCGCGGAGCTCCGCGAAGAGCTCGTCGGGCTGCTGCCGGAAGGCCCGCTCTACTTCCCCGCCGACCAGCGGACCGACCTCGTCGCCGAACTGCAGATCGCCGAGCTGATACGCGAGAAGGCCCTCCAGCTGACCCGCGACGAGGTTCCGCACGCGATCTCGGTCGAGGTCGACGAGCTGGGAGAAAAGGTCGTGCACGCGACGGTCTTCGTCGAGACCGAGTCGCAGAAGCAAATCGTGGTCGGGCGCGGCGGCTCTGTGATCAAGCAGATCGGCACGCGGGCACGGCCCGAGATCGAGCACCTGCTCGGCCGGCAGATCTTCCTCGAGCTTCAAGTCAAGACGCGGCCGAAGTGGCGCCGCGACGCGGCGATGCTGGAGCGGCTCGGGATTTGACCGCGCTGCTTGCGCTGTTCGACCTCGACGGAACGCTCTTCCTGACCCACGACCCGCTCAGCGGCCGCGCGCTCGTCGCGACGCTCGAGCAGGTCTACGGCGTCCAGGTACCCGCCGATGCACCCGCAAACGTCGAGCACCGCGGCCTGACGGCAAAGCGCATCGGTCGCAATGTTCTTCGCACCGCAGGCGTGGCCGACGGGGCTGTCGACGAACGCCGCCGCAGACGAGATCGTCGACGACATGGACGGCATCGTTCGGGCGCTGCTGAGCGCACGTCGCTGAGCAAACGGATCTCCCCGGCGCGGCGTTCTGGCGCCATGCGGGGGCTACACTCAGCGCGTGGCGCAGGCGCCGGCCCTCCCGACGGGCTTCGAGCTCCCGCTCGAGCCCAGACTCCCCCGCATCGGCTCCGTCGATCAGGTGGCTGTCGAGGCGCGCGCGACAGATCTCTCGCGCCGCTCGATCAAACGCGAGACGAAGCTATTCGCGCTCGATCTCGCCGTCCGGATGATGGATCTGACCACGCTCGAGGGAGCCGACACGCCCGGCAAGGTCGCGGCGCTCGCCTCGAAGGCGGTCCGGCCGGACCCCTCGGACGCGAGTATCCCCTCGGTCGCCGCGGTCTGCGTCTACCCGAACCTCGTTCAGACGGCCCGCGAGCGAGTCGGCGACAGCGGCGTCAAAGTCGCCTCCGTCGCGACGGCCTTTCCTTCTGGCCAGAGCCCGACCGACCTCAAGGTGGCCGAGGCACGGCGCGTGGTCGAGCTCGGCGCCGACGAGGTCGACATGGTGATCGACCGCGGCGCCTTCCTGGCCGGCCGCTACGCGAAGGTCTACGACGAGATCGTCCAGGTCAAGGAGGCGGTCGGCGAAACGCACCTGAAGGTGATCCTCGAGGTCGGCGAGCTCGGTACCTATGACAACGTCCGCCGCGCCTCGCTGCTCGCGATCGCTGCGGGCGCAGACTTCATCAAGACCTCGACCGGCAAGCTCTCGTCGTCGGCGACGCTGCCCGTGACGCTCGTGATGCTCGAGGCGATCCGCGACGTCTTCGACGAGACCGGACGCCGGGTCGGCATGAAGCCGGCCGGCGGGATCCGCAACGCGAAGCAGGCGGTGCAGACGCTCGTGCTCGTCCACGAGACGCTTGGCGTCGACTGGCTGACGCCTGATCTCTTCCGCTTCGGCGCCTCCTCGCTCCTGAACGACGTCCTGATGCAGATCCGCAAGGAGAAGACCGGGCGCTACCAGAATCCCGACTACTTCACGATCGACTGATGGCAGAGCTCGAACAGCGCGGCGGCCGGACGCCGGCCCCGTCCAAATGGGACTACGCGAGCGCGCCCGAATCCCGAGAGATCGTCACGCTCGAGGAGCGTTACGGCCTCTTCGTCGGCGGCGAGTTCGTCGAGCCGCGCTCCGGTGACTACTACCAGACGATCGCTCCCGCCAGCGAGGAGCCGCTCGCGGAGATCCCGCAGGCCGGGGCCGAGGATGTCGCGCTCGCCGTCAGCAGCGCCCGGGAGGCCTTTGAGGGCGGCTGGTCTGCGGCCGCTCCCGCCGAGCGCGCCAAGTACCTCTACCGGATCGCTCGGATCCTGCAGGAGCGCTCGCGCGAGTTCGCCGTGCTCGAGTCGCTGAACGGCGGCAAGCCGATCCGCGAGTCGCGGGACGTCGACCTTCCCCTCGCGGCCGCGCATTTCTTCTACTACGCGGGCTGGGCGGACAAGCTCGAGTACGCCTTCCCGCACCGCCGCCCGAAACCGCTCGGCGTCGCCGGGCAGATCATCCCCTGGAACTTCCCGTTGCTGATGCTCGCGTGGAAGATCGCGCCGGCGCTGGCCGCCGGGAACACGGTCGTGCTGAAGCCGGCCGAGACGACACCCCTCTCATCATCACCGGCGACGGGCGGACCGGCGCCGCGCTCGTCAAGTCCGACGTCGACAAGATCGCCTTCACCGGCTCGACCGAGGTCGGCAAAGCGATCCAGCGTGAGCTCGCGGGCACCGGCAAGAAGCTGACGCTCGAGCTCGGCGGCAAGGCCGCGAACATCATCTTCGACGACTGCGCGCTCGACCAGGCGGTCGAGGGAATCGTCAACGGGATCTACTTCAACCAGGGCCACGTCTGCTGCGCCGGCTCGCGGCTGCTCGTTCAGGAGTCGATCTACGAGCCGCTGATCGAGAAGCTGAAGCGTCGGCTGACGACGCTGCGCGTCGGCGATCCGCTCGACAAGAACACCGACGTCGGCGCGATCAACTCGCGCCAGCAGCTGGAGAAGATCGAGGAGCTCGTCGCGGCGGGCAAGGAGGAGGGCGCGGAGATCTACCAGCCGCCTTGCCGCCTGCCGGAAAAGGGCTACTGGTTCGCCCCGACCGTCTTCACTAACGTCGCCCAGAGCTACCGGATCGCGCAGGAGGAGATCTTCGGGCCGGTGTTGTCGGTGCTCACCTTCCGGACACCCGAGGAGGCGGTCGAGAAGGCGAACAACACTCCGTACGGGCTCTCGGCCGGGGTCTGGACCGAGAAGGGCTCGCGGATCCTCTGGATGGCGCAGCGGCTCGAGGCCGGTGTGATCTGGGCGAACACCTACAACCGCTTCGATCCGGCCTCGCCGTTCGGCGGCTACAAGGAGTCGGGCTTCGGCCGCGAGGGCGGGCGGCACGGGCTCGAGCCGTATCTGGCGTTCGACGGACCGGAGTCAACCGGTGGCTGAGCGCGGCGGCCGGCTGCCGGTCAAGAAGACCTACAAGCTCTACATCGGCGGCGCCTTCCCGCGCTCGGAGTCGGGCCGGACGTACGAGGCCGAGGGGCAG
>WNGH01003631.1_pt1 | contig 16194 bp, 22 predicted proteins | sample 5400631 | NCBI WGS metagenome assembly WNGH01 (sample SAMN13153373, study PRJNA577476) | soil metagenome | isolation source: 115 cm soil or saprolite under Garry oak tree replicate 1 | place: USA:California | collected 2016-06-15
CTCGAACCTGCAACCCCCGGTTTTGGAGACCGGTGCTCTACCAATTGAGCTACGGACCTACAGGGTGGCTGACGGGAATCGAACCCGCAACCTCTGGAGCCACAGTCCAGCGCTCTAACCGATTGAGCTACAGCCACCATGCGTTGCTACAACAACTTACTGACCTACGCCGCCACCTGTGACCCCGTTTGGTTGCCGCTCGTTACGGCAACCGAAACCATGCGAGAGAGGCGGTCACCTAACTTAGCCGCGTGCTGTTCGACTCGGTACTCCACCACGTCGGCCCGGTGGCGAACCTCCCCAAGGTGGCCGTAGGTCTTCTCAATCATGGCGGTGCCCGTATGACCTAGCTCCTTGGCCACCGTCCAAGCGGCCACGGGGGCGCCGCGGTCCGTGGTCTGCAGCCGTGCCGTCGCGTAGGTGTGCCGGAACTGCTTGGAGCGAATCTCCCCCGCCTTCCACCCTGCTCGCACGGCCACGGCATCGAGGCTCTTCCGCCAGTCCTCGACCATGCTCTCGGGCTTCAGGTAGGGACTCGGGAAGAGCAGGCGCGACGGCGGCCGGTTCGTGTTGAACACGTAGGGCCGCAGGATTTCCTCCAACTGCGGCCACATCCGGACCGTGCGCTGCGACCCCTTCGTCTTCAAGCGCCTCCACTGGTTCGGCCGGAAGGTGATGGTCTTCCGGTCAAAGCTGACGTCATCGACTTCGACGCCCAACACCTCGGACTCCCGCCCACCCGTCAACAACATCGTGGCGGCCAGCTCATAGATGAAGGGGAGCACGGTGCGCCCGCCCTTCTCCCGGTCGTGCGGATAGGTGCGCGCCGCTTCGAGCAGCAACGCGGCGTCCGAGACTTCGAGCCACCGCGCTTCGGTCGTTGGCCGCTCGGGCGCTTCGCCCAAGGCCTTGAAATCCGACACCGGGTCGAAGCCAGACGGCACGCGGCCTGTGGCCCGCGCCCGCTTGAAGAGGCTCTGCAGCGCATGCAAGTGATGCAGCACTGTGCCCGCCTTGACGCCCGCGTCTTGGAGCTTCACCGACCACGCGGCTACGTCCTGCACCGTGATCGATGCGAGCTTGCGCTCGGCGCCAAAGTGCTCCACGGCACGGTTGAGATGCTGCTCGTTAACGTCGATCCAACCCTCCGTGAACTTCTTGGACTGACGCCGCTTCGCGATGTGCTCCGCGGCGAACGCCTTGAGCGTCAGCGTCGGCGCTTCCGTCGCCACCGGAGCGCCGTTCTCGCGCGCCGCGCGGCGTTGCGTGAGGATCGCGAGCGCCTCTTGATAGTCCTCCGTGCCGGCGGATTCACGGTAGCGCACACGGGCCACGGTGTAGTCCAACATGTACGCGGCGCTCACTTCGACGGCGCATTTGCACTTGCCGCGACACGTGCACCTGCCGTTACGCCGTTTCTCCGGCTGATAGACCCGTCCCTGCCCTCTCATGGTTTGCTCCTCTCCTGAGTGCTCCACCGTCGCCGTGAGCGAGCGGCCGTCCTGATCGGCGTGGGCTTTCAACAATCGATACAACGCCTTCGGCAACCGCAGGTGCACCAATTGCCCGGCCTTCGGGGGCCGTCCCACGGGGCGCGGCGTCACTTGACGCCTTCTTTGTCCCACATCCCGGAAACCAAGGCCACCAACGCCTTGCGTGTCAGGCGCTCGTTGAACTGCGTGAGGAGCCGCTCCGCTTGCTGGAGCTGCTCCACGGTGGTGCTCTGCGCCAGCTTTCGGCACGCGGCGGCGGTCTTCTTCGCGGTGCGCTCATCAGCTGCGCCTAGCAACTCGCGAAGCGCACGTCCACCCATGTCCTCGTCCTTCAAGAGCATCTGCCCAATGAGCACTTCTTCGGCGAAAATTCGCAGCGCTGCGCGATTGAAAGTCCGGATCGCCTGCGCGCGCAGTTTCGCGATCCCCGCGATTGAGTGCTCGATGGGCAGTTCCAGCTCCGCGCACATCTTATCGAGGAGCGCGAGCGCCGCGACCAAGACCTCCGGGTCACGTTCCTTGCCCTGTTCCGCTCGCCACCGTTCGAGGGGCGTGAGTTTCCTGGCCATAAGTGTCGTCTTTCTTTGGTGATACGTGAAAATAGCCTCATGAGCCCCAATGGGCAAGCCTGAAATCAGGCCGCCGCTGCGTGCTTTTCGAGCCATAGGGCGACGTCCCGGGCCCGATAGCGGATGGTTTTGTGGCCGAGCTTCAGCGCGGGAATGCCGAGTCGCTGAACCTGCCGCGGCTTGATCTGGAGCCATACGGCAACCTGTTCGGTCGTCAAGATCGCATCCGGTGGAGGAGGGAGCGGCGCCGCGGCTGTGGGCGGCGTGATGGTGTTGTTCTTATTCATTGGTGATCCCCGCAAACGAAACGGCCCAGCTTGCGCCTGAAAGGCGTAAGCATTGGGCCGCGGGGAATCCGGCTGGATTGTGCCGCACCACTCGGTGCGGGGACTGCTGGCGGCTCTACTTCGTCCCTCTACGAGCGCCGTGACGTTGGCATCTGGCCCGTCCGGCGTAATGTCCGCCTTTACTAAAGATAACCAATGGCGGCGCATATACGCAACTTTCGGGTCTCAGCCCTACATATCTCGGACCAGAAGCTTGCGAGTTTTCAATCGCCGTCGCTATATTTCATAGAGACATAACACGGCAGTCGAGAAATGGTCGTTGGCCCACGGACGGGCGACGGCCTTTTGTTTTTCCAGGGGGGAACTTATGCAGTACCGCACGAGAACCGTCTCGCTCGTATTGACCGCGGCGGAGTACGCTGAGGTTCAGCGCTTCGCGCGCCGCGAGCGGCAGACGATGTCACCCGCCCTTCGTGGCGTAGTGCTACCCGTGATCCGGCGGCGGCTCAAGAAGCACCGTGATTTGAAGCAGCCAGCATAGCGGGACAGCGCAGCCTGAAGCTCGACGTCCCGCTGACCCTGCACCCAATTTCGATTGTGTCTCACGTGAGCCCTTCCCTCGCGTGAGCCTGTGATCCGCGCTCGGAGCGCCCGAGCACCCTGGCCCAAAGCCAACCATTTCACCGGCACCAACCCCGGCGCCCATTCGTGGGCAGCATCACTAAGGAGGAAACGCTTGTGATCTAGACCGCTTCACGCTGGAGATGCTCGAATGGACCCCACCCAATACCGCACGGAATACGTGCGGCTCACGACGGAGATGACGGCGGTTGACGCCGTCGTTCGCCGCTTAGCCGCCGAGATCGCAGCCGCCGAAGCGCAACCCGCGCAAGGCGGAGGCTTCCCGCCCGCATACGGTGAAACGAAATGGTTGCACACCCACCAAGTCGAAGCCCACAAAAAGCTCAATCTGGAGCGTGAGCGCCTCCGTACGCGGAAGCGCTACGCCGTGCTGGAAGAGTTCATCGGTCTGGCCAAGCGTGCGTTTGGGTCTGAGGAAGTGGTGCGCTTGCTCAAGATCGCCGAGGACCCGTATCGGATTCCGGACGGGGGCGCTCAATGAGCCCCCGGATCGACGAGGACCTCGTCGTGGCCGCCTCGAACGCCGCGGACGCGGCGCAAGACGAGATCGAGGCACTCGCGGCCCGAACGCCTTTTGTCTTGGTCGAGAACGCGCTCGACCGCTCGAAGGACCGCGATCACGGGGCGCTCTTCGTCTATCTGTATGGCGACGCGAAGGACCTCGATCAACTCATGCTCGCGCGGCGGCTCACGCGCTCGGAGCTGGACCTCCACTTCGCTGCCCTGTTGGCACAGTACGCGACCCGCGATCCGGACCTCATTACGGCGTGCATGGAGGAATCGCCCCACGTCCGTCCGAAGTGGAGGGAGAAGCGTGGCCCACGGACATGGCTTGCCCAGACGATTGCGCGGGCCCTCCGGGACGCGCCCGACCGCACCGCAACACCGATCATCGAAACTGCCGCAGCGGTCGCAACCGATCCGATCCGAGCACGGACGCTGCGCGACGTGTGGGCCAATCCCGATGCCCGCATCGCACCCGAAGCGGTCATTCCGCGGCTCGCGTGGCGGGGCCGACTCACTGTCTATACGTCGCTCGACAAGGGTGGAAAGAGCACGCTTGTGGCGGCCGGCGTCGCCGCCATGACCCGCGGCGACACCTTCCTCGGGGAACCCACGAGCAAGGGCACCTGTGTTTGGGCTCTGCTCGAAGAACATGTCAATGACTGGGCGATCCGGGCCAGGCGGTTCGGCACCGATCAAGACGCCGTGCATGTCCTCGAACATCCGAGCGATCCGGCCGCGACGATTCGCGCCGAGGCCGAGCGCCTAAGACCCACGGTGCTGGTCATCGATGTACTCACGCGCTACGCCGGAGATCGTGTCACCGAATCCGGGTCGGCCGCGCAGTGGACCGCGGTCATGGTCGGGCTCCAGGAGATCGCCCGACAGCTCGACGTCGCCGTCATCGTGCTGCACCACGCTCGCAAGTCGGACGGGGTGGCGCGCGACTCGGGCGAGATCACGGCCCGCGCCGACGTCGTGCTCGAACAGAAGACGCTCCCAGAAGATGGGGTGCAGCGGTTCACTGTCAGAGGTCGATGGACCGTGGCTGACTTCGCAGTCAAGCTGGTCGGTGATCGACACGAGCTGACGGCGACAGACACGGGCGAGGCGACGCTATCACCTCAGCGCCGAAAGGTCCTCGCCGCCCTCAAGCCCGGGCTGAGTTACACGGAATGGCTGGACGCGAGCGGCGTACCCAAGCGGACCTTTGCCGACGCGGTGCGGTGGCTTCTGGAGCACATGCTCGTGGAGCACGGGGAGGACGGGACGTACAGCCTGCCCCGGTTCTAGGTGCGGGGCTAGTGCGGTGGTGCGGAACCTATGGGTTCCGCAACCGCACGCACTAACTAGCCCGTGTAGTGCGGAAGTGCATTGCACCAAGTGCGGCACTCCGCACTTACATAAACCCGATCCAAACGTGTGCCCATCCGGTTGCCGTGGTGCTGACGGGTGCGGAGAGCGATGACCCTACCGACCATTCTCTGAGCGCCAGAGGTCGATGAATTCATCGACGAGCTTCAGCGCCGGTTCGTGGTTCGTCCACGCTAGGGTGTAGATGAAGGACCTGCTCGCGTACAGCGCGACGGGTGTCTTCTCCGCATGGCCAACGAGGGCCACCGGGAGCCAAACGTAAACGTTGGCCACGAAGGCGCAGCCGTCGGGGACCATGTTCAAGGAGACGAACAACGTCGGCTTGCTAACAGGAAATTTCGGCCCGTACAGGAAGCTGCCCCAGGTTACGGGCTCCTCTCTATCGGTAACGGGCACTCCGGCCGTCCGGAGGCGTGCGATCACTCGCGTACGTAGGGAGTCTGCTACCGCCGGTGACGTCACGTGGAACGGTACGTAGAGGTGGTCGATCACGATCTGCAACGGCGGTAGGTCGCGCAACGGTGACCGCTGCGCCGCGAGCGGCGCCACCATCGTCGGGCAGACGAGAAGCTGGACTGCGAGGGCGAGTCTGCGCATGGCGAAAAGCCTCCGTGTAGTCCTGACGACCTACCTGCTCTACTACCTCTTTGCGAAGAAAATGCGTGGGCCGCGGTCCGCTCACCACGGCCCTATGAAGCGTGCTACAAGGGTCGAGGTTCAGCCGTGCTAATGGCAACCAATGGCAAGCGGACCTCCGTAAGTCATTGCTTCACACACGAAAACACTGGCGTCGCGGGCCTGCGGTCCGTGGTGCTGGTGCCGAGCTGGCACGCCCAGCGGCGAGGGGTGACAGCGACCCCCGCCGGGGGTCGGATCGCCTCCCGTACGTGCACAGGATCGATGTACAAACCCCATGAAGTACCCATAGAAGGAGCCATAGATGACGAACGACGCTTCGGTAACGACGGTTGGCGAGCGCTGCACTGGCTCGAAAAAGAAGGATGGCACGCCGTGCACCCGGATTGCGCTCCGCGAGACCTCGGCTGGCCTGCGGTGCTCCCATCACGACCCCGATCAGCCTGTGAGCCCGCGGCAGGCCCGCCAGCGAGCCCTACGGCTGCCTGTGACCGAGCTACGGACGCCCGCCGATGCCTTGGCACTGTCGAGCTGGGCCGCGCTCCAGGTGCTGCGGGGCCGGCTGAGCCCGCGTGTGGCCCAAGTGGCCAAGGGCATGCTGGCCGAGTGGCGTCAGGCGTTCAAGGACTCTGGGGTCCTGGCCGAGTTCGAGCAGCTGAAGGCAACCGTGGCTCGTTTGACGGCCGCCAAAGATGGGGGGCCAAAATGACCGAGGACCTCGATCTAGAGCTAGAGCCCGACGAGCCGACCCCAGAGGAAATCCTCGACCACGTCGCGTATGCGCTCACGCGGGCTCGCCAGCTCCGCGCCATCTGGAGCCGGAAGGCGCAGGAGCACATGGAACGCTGCGCCGTGCCCGCCCGTGACTGCAAGCGCTGCCGCGCGCTGGCCAACTTTTTGAGCGGCCTCACGCGCATGCTACACGTCTTCGAGGACGGCGATTGGGGCGGATGACCATGTCGATGAGTGAGATGATCGCAATGCAGCTCGGGACGCTGCGGACGTTAGAGCAGCTCTTGAGCCAACAGATCGCGGCGGAGTCCTCCGCCGTGCTGGTGAAGAAATGCGCCGCGGTGCGCGAACAGATCGAAGACGCGGAGGCCGCGCTCACGCGTCAGCAAATCTTGGAGGCAATTGTATGAGCAACGAAGAGAAGCGATCCATTGACCTCGGTCCGTTCTTCCCGAAGAAGCCGACGGCCACACAGCCCCCCCGTGACGACAGCGCCAAAGAAGTCGGCGACATGGTCTCGGGTCAGCCGAACGTCGGGGATAACACCATCGTGCCGAGCGCTCCGCCGATTGAGGGCGTCGATGACACGAAAACCCAATTGCCAGCGGGGTCCCGATGACCGCCGGCCTGTGGAACCCGAGCCGCAACGACTTCTCGGAGCTAGCGGCGGCCGACCGGGAAATCCTCGACCGGATTCTCACCCGGTGGGACCCCGCGGAGTTGCCGGAGCCCGCGGCCCTCGAACCATTCGACGCGTGGCTCGGCCGCGTGGCGGCGAGCAAGAAGTGCGTCGTCATCGCACCGGAGGAGCGTAACGCGCGAGTGCTGCACGCGGCCCGACGGGCCGAACTCGACAACATCCCCGTGATCCGGCGCGTGGCCGAATCCGACGCGGCGCCGACCGCGCGGCCGCGGACGACGGTAGAGTATTTGGAGCAGCGGGGCGAAACGCGGAAGAGCGCCGAAGCACGCATCCGCGAACGCCTGGGCCAGCCGGGACAAGCCCGCACGGTCGAAGAGGCCGGGCGTCGGAAACTCGTCGGCAACGTCATTCCCGACTAACACACTTCGCAAACGTTCGTCCCGGGTCCTTCGCGTGCGACTCCTGTACGCGGTGGCGTAAGCAGGGGTGCGCCCTGGCCCGGGATGTTTTCCTCTCGCACAGGACTACACTATGCAGATCATTCCGCCTAAAGCACTGGCGCTGCTCGCCGCCGACGTAGCGTTGCTCGAAAAGGGCACAGCAGAAGAGGCACGCGACTTCACGAAGTATCGAGACGATCCGGTCGGCTTTATCCGCGACGTGCTGCGGGAATCCCCGTGGTCGAAGCAAGTCGAGATCGCCACCGCGGTGCGCGACAACTATCGCGTGGCCCTGCGGACGTGCAACTCCGCGGGCAAGACGTTCCTGCTCGCGGCCCTCAGTCTGTGGTGGGTGTTCGCGCGCGGTGGAACGGTGCTGGCCACCAGCGCGGCCTATCGCTCGATCATCGGGCAGTACGTACAGGGGGAATTGCGGCGCCAGTTTGCCCGCGGTGGCTTTCCGAAGTCGGCCGAGCTGCGCGAGTCGTATATCAAAGTCGGCGGCGAGTTCAAGCTCGTTGCGATGGTCAGCTCGGAGGCGGACAAGCTCCAAGGCTGGCACGATCCGGCGGGTATTCTCGCAATCCTCGATGAGTCGTCCGGAGTGCCGCGCCTCGCGCTGAACGCGCTAGAGTCGTGCCTGGAGGACCCCGCACGCGACCGGATCATTTCGGCGGGGAATCCGCTGAACCTCGACGGGTTCTTCCCCGTCCTATTCCGGCCGGGCTCGGAGTGGGTGCCCTTCCACATCTCCGCCTATATGTGCCCGGCCTACACGGGCGAGGGAGCCGCGCCGCGAGTCGGGAAATCCGCCGCGTGGATCGAGGAGCAGAAGAAAACGCACGGCGCCAATGATGCCGAGTTTGTCGCCCGCGTGTTGGGTGAGTTCCCCGAATCGATCTCGGCGTTTGGCATCGTGACGCGCTCCGAGGTCGAACGCGCACAACGGAACCACGCCAAAGGCAACCGGCGGCAAGAAGCGGTCGGGTTACCGCTCCTGATCGCAGTCGATCCAGAGCACAAGCACGACCGCACGGCTATCGGTCTCGCGCAGGGCACCTATCTGCACGAGGCTTATACGCTCCCCTCTATGGGCGGCGACACGACGCACATCGAGCGAGCGCTTATCGATCTCGTGCACGCGGTCGTCGCGCGAGCCCAAGCGGACCCGACGGATCAGATCGCGACGGCGTGGGCGAACGGCGGGTCCTTCATTATCGATACCACAGGCGTCGGCAAAGGCATTGCCGACCATCTGGTGGCGAAGGGCTACGCGGTCACGTTCTTCGACAGCTCGACGCCGCTGCGTGATAAGCGCTACGGGAACCCGCGGGCCGAGGCGTACATGACCATGCGGGAAGCTTTCCAAGCGGGCACGGCCGCGATTCCGCCCAACGAGGAGCTATTGAGCGAGCTGCTCGCGGTGAAGTATGAGGTTAAGAACGGTGGCAAGACCTACATCGAGTCAAAGGATCAGATTCGAGACCGCATCGGCCGGAGCCCGGACCTGGCCGACATTTGTGCGATGGCCCTTGGCGGCGCGGCCGAGGTGTGCAGCATCGGTGGCACCGATACGTATCTCGGCTTCTAAGGCGAAAACTGTACGCTCCGGCTTACACGACGGCGCGCGTTCGCTCTAAAGACTACTCGGGTAAGCCTCGCTTCTTGGCGATGGATTCTTGCAAGCGACGCAGGATCACTGCTTCGAGCTTCTTGTTGAAGAGCCGTGGAGAGTCCTGGCTGCGTTTGTCTACCTGACGGTCCCACCACCCCTTGAGCGTCGGGACCCGCTCTGCTGGGACCGAGAAGGGCCAATCGGGGAATAGCTTGGCCTTCGTGGGATCAGCGTCGTACCGCGGCATCCGGGCCTCCGTGTGTTGACGAGCCTCTTGACGCCCGAACATTACCCTATCCCGATGGGCATTGTCACGTGGGGCGATTGGCCGCCTTATCCTCAGGTGGTTGTCACGCGCAGCGCTACCAGATTGCCGCCTTTACAATATCGTAAATCAGCGCCGTCAGGAGACCAAACAAGACGACGCTCACGCTTGTTCGTACGGCTTTGCTCCGGCTTCCCTCAAGCTCAATGATAGGAAAGAGCCAGCGCAGGATGTAGATGAGAACGCGGAACATCAGGAGCAAGGTGAGAAAGAGATAGATGTAAATCCCACCGCGTAGCGCCGTAGGGAGGCCGGCTACGAAGCGTTGCGTGATGCCGTCCACACGATAGATGAGCCAGAACGCGGCTGGGAACCCTACCAACCAGTTTACCAGAGTGAACGTAATGGGCCCGTGGAGCCAGCGGCGAGACCGTTTCCGATCCTTGAGGAAACCGAGAGCCATGTCGCTAACGCCTGCCACCCAAGTCTGGTTGTTTCCGATGATCGTGAAACTGCTCTCGTTGGGCGTTGGAGAATTCCAGGGGTCATAGCTGATGACCCCACCCGGCTCTCTGAAGTCGAGGACGAGACGGAACCGGTTAAGGGGGTCGTAGTTCAATTGTGCGTTAAACCGCGGGGCCGAATCGAAGATGATGCTAAGGAGCGCGTGCGGGAGGACCTCCGCCGTGATCGTGCCCGCTGCGTGCAGGGCGATCTGTTCGCCATTCCGTCCGTACACATACATCACGAGGCCAGCCTCGGCTTTGGCATCCCGCTTTAGGCGAGCGAAGTCCTCCGGCGTAGTGCCCGCTGTCTGATGAAGCCCGTCGATTTGGGCCGCAGTGACCTCGCGCGTCCAGGCGTCGAGATCGTTGAATAACCTCCGGAGGTCGTCCACCGACAGTACGCAGGCCGGAACCTGGATCGTGCGACTCAGACCTTGGTACGCCGGTGCGGGTATGGGTGCGGTCAATTTGGGCTCCTCTCACTCAGCAACATAGGACGTCCCACCCTTTCATGGTTAGGGTGAGAATGCGGCATCGACGGGTGGAAATGCGGCACGTGGATCGCGGGGCGCGGTCGCCGGATCGCGCCCCTTGTCGCGAATCCGCCCCTCGGTGCCGCAAAAACAGCCTAGCGGCGCGGCGGTGCGTCCCTGAATCTTCACGGTGTTCTGCTTGGGTACTCTCAGTGGAAGCCGCGCCCGCGTGGCGTGTCGCCGCAGCTTAAGGGCGGTCCGTTAGGCAACGTGAAGGATGAAACATCCATACGTACGCTCACTCTGCCGACCACAGGCCGCCGCCACATTCGAGGCCGGGGGCGCCTCATACGTCCTGCACGGTAAGCTTGGCAACGGTGCCGTTGGCCTCGTGCGCAAGGCCAGGAAGCTCGGTTCCGACAGACCCGTAGCCGTGAAGTTCCTCGCGCCCGACCCAAAGTACATCGAGATTTCAGCGTTTGACGAAGTCGCCGAGCGCTTTCGCCGCGAGGGCATGCGCGGGGCGGGCCTTCGTCATGAGAACCTCGTGGAGATTCTTGCTTACGAGGACAACCAGAACGGACGCTGCTTCCGCAGCCGGAACCCCAAGAACCCATTCATTGTGATGGAGTATGTCCGCGGTCGGACACTAGAGTCACTCATCCGGAGAATCGGGCCTCACCCAGACGGCGGCGTCCACATCAACCGCCAAACGCTGGGAATCGCAGCCGCCATCGCAAACGCACTTCGGTACCTGCACGAACGCAAGATCATCCACAGAGACGTCAAGCCAGCAAACGTCTATGTCTCAACCCTTCAAGCTGGCGCTCTTCCCTCCGAGATCAAACTCGGCGATTTCGGCGTCACTAAATGGGGCGATTTCCTTGCCGCGGTCACCACCGGAACGTTGACGATGTCAGGTCAGAAGGGTCTCGGTACGCTCAAATACATGTCCCCCGAGCAGGCGGTTAGGCCCAAGGACGTCACCGTCCGCTCCGATATGTTCTCGCTAGGCATCACGCTATTCGAGCTGTTCACCGGGTCAGTTCTTCCTGGTCCTCATCACGTTTTTGAAATCATGACCGCAAGGAATATGAGAGCGAGTATCACTGGAAAGCTGATGGCCCTTGGCCTAAAGCGTCTTACCCCGTCTGACGAGGCCATCCTTGAACGGATTCTGGACATGTTCATGGCTGCTGGTGGAAGACCTACATCCAAGGACATGGCAAGCCGGTTTGAGGTCTGGCTTGACCGATTAGGCCCGTGACTGAGGCAGCCTACCAAGCGCTTGAAATTGACCGCGCCCGGCCCGCGGTGATCGCGCACGGGCGCGGGCGGCGCCTGCAACACGTCGTGTGGTGATTGACCGGGCCCCCTCTGGGCGTACGTTGTGGAACCATGACCAAATTCATTGACCACATCAAGCTCTTCATTGATGGTGGCTGCCGTGGAAATCCGGGACCTGGTGCAGTCGCAGTTCTCGTGTTGGACGCGAGTAGCAATGACGAGCTGGACCGGCACGCTGACTGCATTGGAACGACCACCAACAACCGGGCCGAATACAGTGCCCTGATCAAAGGGCTCAATATTTGTGCGCGCCATACGCGGAGACGCGTCACATGCTACACCGACAGCCAGCTCCTCGTAAACCACATGAACGGGACGTGGCGTCTGAAGAACGACGAACTGCGAGAGCTGTTCCACAAGGTCAACCAATGCGCACAGGTGTTCGAGGAAGTCGTTTACACACACGTCAGTAGAGCTAATCCGTACATCAGGAAGGTAGACCACATGCTCAACGAGGCATTTGAGGGACGTTGAGTTGCGGGCTTGTCGCGAATCCACCCCACCGTGCCGCAAAAACGCCCTAACGCGCCGGGTTGCCTTGCTGCATTTTCACGGTGTTCTGACGTCAACCAGTGGTATTAGTCTGCGAGGCTCGCAGCCTAATACCTAGTTAGGCCGCGCCAAACACCCGGACTCGGAGCGGGCCTAGAGATGGACCCAACCTCCAGCCAATACGATCGTGCACTCGCTGGCCTGAAGGAGCAGTCGCTTGCTCTGCTTGATCGAGCCGGCGACAGGGTCTGGCCCTTAGTGGATTCTGGCATTCTTAGCTTTCACCATCTTCGTGGGCCCATCGTAGAGCTGTTCATGAAAGTGAACCCCGATTGGCTGTCGCAGGCCACCGGCCACGATCTCCGAGTACCCGTCCGGCTCACCAAGCTGCTCGTGTTCGTTGTTAGTCCTCTGCTACTTCTGCTTTCGGTTGTTCTCACCTTTGTCGCCTTCGGCTGGTGGGGCGCCCTCTCTGTGGTTCTGGCTCCCCTCGCCTATGCCTGGGGCATGACGAGCAACTCGACCGGTACTGGCCTATTCAATCCGCTACTGGCGGTCGGTTTCATCATCGGGTTCTTCGTCGCAGCCAGCGGGCCAGCGCAGCACCTTTGGAGCGCTTCCGTCGCTCTGTGGAGTCTCAGTCAATTCGCCTACTACCTGTTGGCAGTTGCCGCCGTTGACCGAGTCGCAAGGACATCGCCGACCGCACTCAGAGCCTTTGTCGATCTTGAACTCGTCGCGCTTCGCGAGGTCAAGCCCGGCGTCTAAGTTCACGATGAGATGCAAGGCGCGGCCTAACAAGCGCTTGAAGCTGGCGGCGCCCGGTCTTGGCAGAATTCCGTTTGTGCGCTGACTGGCTCTGTGCTAGTCTCAATCATCGCTGCGCCAGCACTTATCGGCGCCGCAGCTTAAGCGCGATCCGTTAGGCTGCACAAGGGGGCGATCATGGGTCAGCTGTTTTCACCTGAGCACCAGCGTGAAGCCGTGCCGCTACACCGACTCATCGTCATCATCTTCGGTGTCCTGGCATTCGCCTGCGTGGCGGCCGGCATTGTCGCCATTGTCTTGAATGCCAAGTCCCAGACAGAGTTCGACTTTCTCGGCGCGCACCTTACAACCGGGCATGTTGGTGTGGCCTTCGTCGGCATCGGGCTCGTCATAGCTTACTTCACGGTCCGGGCAGTCCTGAGGAGCCAACGCGACCTCGCCGCCCTTCCACGCTCCGAACACCGACGACACTAAACCCAAGAGCTGAACACACCATCGATCCATATCCACCCTGTGCCGCCTAACAAGCGCCTGAACCTTACGGGCGCGCGCAAAGCACGACGGTGCACGCGGGCCGCTGTCCACACGACGCGGCCCTCTTCTTTTCTCGCCGTGGCACCCTTAGCGTTGCGAAATGTGGCGCGACATCTGGCAGTACGTGCAATCGAAAATCACGAGGCGTGCGGTGTGGTGGGCGGTGCTCACCGTCGCGGCAGGCGTCGCCGTGATCCTGAAATGGGAAAATATCTGGGACGGCCCCCTGACCGAGCTGACTCGCGGGCTAGCGGTCCTGTTCGTGCTATTGCTGCTGTTGCCTCTCATCTCTGAGTTTGAAGGCTTTGGGTTCAAACTCCGTTCGCAACTGGACGGGCTGAAGCGGGACTTGAAAGCTGAGCTTCAGGTGCAGTTCCAACACCTCGACCAGCGCTTGAGCGCACAGGCGCGCGCGGGGGCTCACGCACAAAACGTCGTGAACATCACGCCCGAGCTTATCGCGAACATTGCCCAACAACAGAAGAAGGCCGCACCGGAAGCGGCTGACGTAGTGCAGAAGGTGATCTCGGCCCTCACGGAAACGGAGCGTGAGGTGGCTCTGATTCGCTACGTCGCCGAGCGGGAGATTTGGCGCATCTGGCATGCGCGTATGGCCGAGCCAGAGTTCGCACCGCCCCGCAGCACTGAGGACGCAGTTGCAGGCTTGGCGGTTGAAGGGGTGCTGCCCGAGGACCTAGCGAAGGCGGCACTGTTGGTCATGGCGTTTGGCGGACCGAATCCGCCACCTCAAACACCGGTAGTTCCGCGCAACCGTCAACTGGACTTCGTGCGGGAGATAGGTTGGACGATCATCGCGCGGCTCCGGAACGTCACGTAGCAAGCCTATCCCGTGTATCAAATCCGGTTGCCATTGGTTGCCGGTCGATGTCGGAGGGTGGGTCAACCCAAGCTCGATGAAGCACGAAGCGGGAGCATGACGTCATGCTCCCGCTCGCGTGTTTCGGTGCCACAGTCCAGCGCTCTAACCGATTGAGCTACAGCCACCACGGGTCGAGGCCAAATCTAACGGGTCAGGCTGGGGGCCAGAAGCGCCGCGCTAGCGGCGGGGGCGAAGCCCGACGCGCAGCGTGAAGGCCGTGAGCTGCTCCAGCCGGCGCGCCGCGCCCTGCATCGGAAAATCGTAGCGCTCCAACGAGTAAAACGCCCCCAGCACCAGGCGCTCCCAGCCGTACTCCATTCCGGCCGCGGCGGTGAACGCGACATCGGGCCCCGGCAGCCCATTCACGGAGACGACCGGTACGAACGCTCCCCGTACGATCCCACTCACCGCGCTCCCCACAAACGGCAGGCGCGCCTCGGCGCCGAGGTGGACCGTGGTCCAGCGTTGCCGGGCCAGCGCCGTCGAGTAGCTCCGCCGCGTCACGCCGCCCTGGAGGGCGAGCCAGGAGACGGTCACCACACTCGCCGCGACGCCCACCTCGGCCACGTCACGATCCGTGGCGCCGGGGCCGCTCGCCGTGAGCGTCCCCACCTGCCCCCGCACGACGAGGGCGAAACGCGCGCCGCGCTGCACCGCGATCTCGCCGCCCTCGACCGGGCCGCGCGCCTGCACGACCCCGTACCCGGCGTCGACGCGGTGCTCCATCAGCCCGCCGACGATGGACCCCGAGACGCGCGTCTGGGCCTCCGCCGGTTCAGCCGCCAGCATGAACCCGAGGACCACGACCAGCCGGATCGGCGGCCGGCGGGCCGCTCTCAGGGACCCGCTCCGGACGCCGGGGAGACGACCAGGATCGTCTGCGCGAGCTTTTCCGCGTTACGGCGCGCGATCGCCGCGTTGGCCGCACGGCGCGCCGTCTGCCGGCTCTGGTTGGTGGCGATGTGCTCCGCGATCGGGCCGCCGTGGCGGTGGGCGAGGAACGCCACGACGCCGGTAGCGACCGCCGCTCCCGCCAGGAGCGCCGGCATGGCGCGGTTGCCACCGCCGAGGTCGCCGTTCGGCAACGCTCCCCTGATGAGAAGCGCGCCCGCCGCAATGCCCACCCCCTTCAGCAGGTCGGCCCGCGGTGTGTACCGCTCGGGAAGGAGGTCCCGGCCGCGCAGCTCGGGCAGCGTGTCGTCGAGCGGAGGCACCTCGTGGGCGAGGTCGAAGTAGGCGCGAGCGGAATCCGCGTGCCCGGTGAGCCGGCTCCGCCCCGCGACCACGAGCTGATAGCGCCCGCTGGGCGCGAGCTGACCATTCGGCAGCAGGCCGTCCCAACGCAGCTCGTGCAGTCCGTCGCTTTCGCCCGCGAGCAAGACGACGCCCGTCGCCGCGGCCGGAGACCGGAGCTCCGCGCGCACCGTCGCGGCGTGCGTCGTGACGAACGAGAAAGTAAGGCGCTCGGTGCGCGGGTCGGCGCGCCCTGGGGCGACCGGCCGCACCCCCACCGCGAACGTGGCGCGCCGGGCCGTACCAAATGCCGTGATCTGGTCCGGCGTGAACTCGAGGGGGTCCAGGTCCGTGAACGGGTCGCGCTCCAGGGCAGCGCGGAAGTACGCGACGGCGGAATCTCGCATTCCCATGAGCGTGAGCGACGCGCCCAGGTACTTGTACGCTTCGACCCGTTGCGACGGGCTGACCTCGAACGCCCACGCCGGCGAGATGACCTGACGGAACAGGGGGACGGCGCGCTCGATCTCGAGCTGCTCGTACAGGCGTCGGGCCCGCGACAGCGCCGCCGTGGTGCTGTCTGGAGCCGCCCCGCGCGGCACACCCGCCGCAGCGCTGTCTTGGGCAGCCGCGGGCACGGCAAGCGCTGCGAGCAGCGCCACGTGCACCATCACACGCTTCACGGCCCCGGCGCCCCCCGGCTCCGCAGGGTGATGCGGCCGAGCGACACAGTGCTATCCGCCGCGACGACCACGGTCGTG
>WNGH01002964.1_pt1 | contig 16184 bp, 10 predicted proteins | sample 5400631 | NCBI WGS metagenome assembly WNGH01 (sample SAMN13153373, study PRJNA577476) | soil metagenome | isolation source: 115 cm soil or saprolite under Garry oak tree replicate 1 | place: USA:California | collected 2016-06-15
TCCCGCTTCAATCAATAACTTGCTGAGCCAGTTGGGTCGTGGACCGGAAAACAACCCTGCTGTCTGGGGCGGGGGGACGACGTTATTTAATCGAGTTCCCGGCCAGCCTCTGCTATTGAAAGACCCGAACTGCCATTGCATCGATCCGACCAAGGATCTTGTGTTGAACCCGAACGCCTGGGTCGATGCTCCCCCTGGCCAGTTCGGAAACACGGCGCCGTACCTCAACGATTACCGCTGGCAGCGGCAGCCGTCGGAATCGATCAGCTTGGGCCGTAACTTTTTCGTGAACCGCGAGCGCAACGTCAAGTTCGAAGTTCGGGCGGAGTTCTACAACGTGTTTAACCGTCTGTTTTTGACCAGTCCAGAGCCCGTAAAGCTCAGCGGCGGCGGCGGCGGAATATTGTTAGGCGCCAATCCCGCCGCGCCAACGACCAAGGACATTCAGGGCCGGTTGACCGGCGGCTACGGATATGTCAATTGGGTCAACGGCATGGGATCGCAGCCGCGATCCGGTCAGGTTGTGGCACGCTTGACGTTCTGAGGATTTCAAAAACTCGCTTTATCAAAACTTGCGCCGTCTCCGCCGCATTGCGTGTAACCGGCTCGTAGAACTGGCAGGCGCGCCGCCCAATTGGGGTGCGAAGGCGAAGGATATTTCGAAAGCGTCATCAGACTGGACTTCAAAGCGCTCCCGCTGAGATTCATCTTCGCGAATGCACAGCCGGCCCACGCGTCGGCGCGTAACTCGGGTGCCCATCCGCTCTTCATCCAGCGTGGCGGCGCTACTGCATCAATCGCATGACCCACTTCGTGAGCAAGAATTGCAAGGATTCCGCCGTCTCCGTAGCTTTCGTAAACGGACGTAAAGAACTCCGGTTTGTACAAAATCTTCGTGCGCCCGGCGTCCGTAACCAGCATCACATTCGCCGCAGTCGAGTTACGGAACATGGCAAGCGCGGGGCAATTGGGGCGGCACATCGAAACCAGCGCGGCATTTACTTTTCCAGCCAGTTCCATTGCGTCGCCCGTCGGGCGTTGATCGAGGTAAGCGTTATAGGAAGAGGGGGTGCTCGCCAATGTACATATTATTTGCGCAGACAGAAACAAGCTGTAGAGAAGCTTGACCATGTTCCCTCAAAACGTGCGATGCCGGCGCCCGAGCACCTCACGCAGCGCATCCATACGCTCGCCGGTGCCGGTCAACAAGTCTTCTGGAAACTTTCGATACGACAGAAGCTCACGGTAAATCTGTGCAGAGGACACCGAGTTCAATCCCCATCCGGCGACGTATTGCAAGCGCATGTTTAAATCCCGATTGATCTCAGCGCCAGATAACGTTGGCGCGAGATCGGAGGCGCGGCCCGCGTACGATCCGATCAGATCGAAAGCGGAATCGAATTCGGCTTCGGTAAGCGAACTCAACACACCAGTGTACTTGGTGTCGTCCAGGCGCTTCTGTATCTCGTCAATATTAATCGGAGATGTCTCCAGGCGGCCGAGCAACACGAGATCGTAGCCATCGCCGTTCAGGTAATTGCTCCAAACGGTGCCGTCAGGAAAGACATCGAAGAACGTGGCCAACTGTGTCTTGACGGTTTCTTCGTCGCTCTCGTACAGCGGCAACCATTGCGCGGCGACCCCACCCGGATTCAAATGGCTGCGAACAAGCTCGAAATATTCCTTTGAATAGAGCGCGGACGTGCCTTTCACCCAAGGATGGATGGGATCCGTTGTGATGACATCGAACTTCTCTGGCGTGGTCAAGATGAAGTGACGGGCGTCGTCGTAGATCATTCGGGTGCGGTGGTCGCGTAGCACGTGATAATTCTGCGTGCTGAAAAACTCATCGGAGGCCGGAGGAATCATCGGCTCCAGTTCGCAAACGACGATGCTTTCCACATCCGGATATTGCACGAACGATCCTGCGGTGACACCCGCGCCGAATCCCACGACAAGGACCGAACGTGGCTGCCGATGGATTAATGCCGGCAGGTGTCCCATCATGCGTTGCAGGCGCATGTCGAGCAGTGCCGACGAAGCCTCAGACTTGCCGCTGACATAGAAGAATCGCTGGCCACCGCGGTCGGTAATCACCACGGACGAATTCATCCCTTCGCCTACAAAAAGGGGCTTGGCTTCTGCCGATAAATCGAGACCGCGCAAAATCGGTGCGACGCGCCGGCCGTATGCAATGACCTGCCAGGGAACATCGGAGACAGTCGAAATCAACCCGAATGACACCACGACTCCGCCTGCCAACGCTGCCGCCAATGCTATCGCCGAGCGCAGCCGAGTCGCTTGTAAATGCGTCCGCATCATCCAGGCGTGGGACGCGATCGCAACGATTGCGGCCGATGCCGCGAGGCCGATCAACAATTGTTGGCAGGCTTTTGTGCCTATAGCGGGGATCAATATCAGACTAAACGCCAGCGCACCGCCAATGGAACCGGCTGTGTTGGCCGCATATATCTCTCCGGAGAGCCGCGCCGGATCTTCTCCTTCCGCGGCCGCGCTGGCCATTGCCAATGGAAAGCTCGCGCCCCACAGCAGTGTCGGCAGGAAAATCGTCCGAATCGTGCGGAAGACGTCGAGATCGAAGTTGAACCATGGATTGAGCGACAGCCACGGGTCGACAGGCCAGAATGGCAGCACGTGCGTCACGATGTATGCGGTTCCCGCGATCGACAGAGCGAGAAGGATCTGGCAGCCACCCAGCGCCAACCGGGGTTGGCCGATGTGCCGCACTAACAATGAACCGGCGCCGCTGCCTATCCACAGTCCCATCAGAAAGACAGCAAGGATGATGGAGAACGTATAGACCGTCGCGCCGAGGAGTAGAGACAACAATCGCGTCCAGACAACTTCGGCGCCCAGTGCCGTCAATCCTGAAAGAGCGATCACCAGATAGACGAGAACCGCGCCCGGGGCGCGCCGCACGTAAACCGGTTTGTAACGTTCGGCATGGGCTTCACGCCTGCGCACGACGGCGGCTGACGCGAGCGCGCCCAGCGCCACAGCGGCGTTGATACCCGCTGCGGCGTACGTAGTGGTGGCCATGTCGTAAACACGGAGGAGGTAGAAGCCGGCAATGACACAACCAACGATTGCACCGGCAATATTGGCGCTGTAGAGAGCTCCCAGCCATGGAATCGGCTTCGGCGTTCTTTCCAGCGAACGGGCAATCGCCGGAAATGATGCGCCCATCAGCAGCGTCGGCGGAACCAGACACGCTGCCGAGACAATGCCGCGCGCGATGAGGCCAGCCATTCCCGACATTGCGCCGGCGAGATAGACCTGCCTGATGAGCGGCAATCCAAAGAGGATGACGATCCCGAGCGCGCCAACTCCCAGTTCCAAACATGCGTATACCCGTAGAGGATGCCGATGCGGAGAGACCAGCCGCGGTAGAGCGGCGCTACCGAGACACAACCCGCCCATGTACGCAGCCAGCAGCAGTCCCAACGACACAGCCGACGAACCGATCACCAGTTGCAGCAATTGCAACCAGACGATTTCGTATATCAAAGCCGCACACCCACTACCGGCAAGCAGCAGCAAAAGAATGATAGGCACGGCCGCCATTACACTTCATCGCAGCGAACCGGCGCAAGAGGGCATCTGCATCCTGCGATTCCGCGGGCTGAATCCTTGAAAAAGCGGGAGCAGGAGGCTCGGTGTGCAGTTCGATTTTTGATGGACCAGAGGGAGAGTGTAATTTACGCTCGACGCCGTCGACAGATTGCTGTTTGATGGATTGCTTGACAAACCTCGCAAGCGGGCGTAACTCACATTTGAAGCGGACGTTCGTTTCCTGAGACGCATTCAGGATGACGGGAGGACAACAATGAAGCGAACGATGTTGTGTTTGCTTTTGTGCGCGAGTTCATTAGCCGCGCAAACAGGGGCCAAGAACGGCGAGTGGAAAACATACGGCGGCGATCTGGGGAATACCCACTATTCCCCACTCGATCAAATCACCGCCGCGAACTTCAATAAGCTGGAAATCGCATGGCGATTCAAGACAGATAACCTGGGCTCGCAACCGGAATATAACCTGGAGTCGACGCCCCTGATGGTCAACGGCATCATGTACTCGACGGTCGGCACGCGGCGCGCCGTGGTGGCGCTTGATGCCGCCACTGGTGAGCTGATGTGGACGCATTCCGAGCGCGAAGGGCCACGCGGTGCCGCGGCACCGCGCCAACTCTCGGGCCGTGGATTGGCGTATTGGAGTGACGGCCGGGAAGAGCGAATCCTCTACGTCACCCCCGGCTACCGTCTTATCGCTCTAGATGCCAAGACCGGCGGTCCGGTGGCGGGCTTCGGCAGGAACGGTTCCGTCGATCTGAAGCAAGAGGATGATCAGGAAATCGATTTGATGAGCCCGAACATCGGACTTCATGCAACGCCCGTCGTCGCTGGCGACACCGTCATCGTCGGCGCGGCGCACAAACCTGGCGGCGTTCCCGCGAGCAAAACAAATGTGAAGGGCTACATCCGAGGATTCGATGTCCGGACCGGCAAGCGCCTGTGGATCTTCCATACCATCCCGCTCTCGAATGAGTACGGTGCGGAGACCTGGGAGGGTGATTCGGCTTCTTACACCGGCAACACCGGTGTGTGGGGCCAGATCAGCGTCGATGAGGAACTTGGAATGGCCTACCTCCCGGTCGAACTGCCGACCGGCGACTACTATGGCGGCCATCGTCCCGGCAACGGACTATTCGGTGAGAGTGTTGTTGCCGTCGATCTCAAGACCGGAGCTCGCAAGTGGCATTACCAGTTGGTGCACCATGGCATTTGGGACATGGATATTCCCTGCGCTCCCATGTTGGTCGACATTACGATCAATGGCCAGACGGTTAAAGCGCTCGCACAGCCGACGAAGCAAGCGTTCCTGTATGTCTTTAATAGAGTAAATGGTCAGCCCATCTGGCCCATCGTCGAGCGGCCCGTGGAGCAATCGACCGTGCCGGCTGAGAAGACCAGTCCGACACAACCATTTCCAAGCAAGCCTCCGGCATACGATCGCCAGGGCTCTTCAATCGATGACTTGATCGATTTCACGCCGGAATTGCGAGCACAGGCCGTGCAATTAGCTTCGCGATACAAGATGGGTCCGGTATTTACACCACCCGTGGTGAGCAAGTGGGAAGGACCGCTTGGAACGCTGGCAATGGCGGTCGGCGGTGGCGGCTCGGAGTGGGCCGGAGGCTCATATGATCCCGAGACACACATCGCATACATCCCTTCGCGGCGCCAGATGGGCAGTATCGGGCTTATACCGGGGAGCCAACGCTCCGATATGAATTACATCAATGGAGTGGCCAGGAATCCCAACGCGGCGGCGGCCCCTGCCGCCGGTGGCGGTGCCGCAGCGGCCGAAGGTCCGCCTCCTCTCACCGTCCAGGGACTTCCGCTTGCCAAACCACCTTATGGAAGTATCAGCGCTATCGACTTGAACAAGGGTGAAATCCTGTGGCAGATCGCGCATGGGGAAACTCCGGACAACATTCGCAATCATCCCGCACTTCAAGGAATCGAGATTCCACGGACCGGGCGTGCGGGAATTTTCGGGGTGTTGGTCACCAAGACTCTGCTGATTTCAGGCGAGACCGGCGTCTTCACCACTCCGTCCGGCAAATTGGGCGCGATGCTGCGCGCTTACGACAAGGCGACGGGCAAGGGAGTCGGCGCCGTTTATATGCCTCAGGGAGAGACCGGCACGCCAATGACGTACATGGTTGGTGGCAAGCAGTACGTTGTTCTTGCCATCGGCGGTGCAAATTTCCCAGCCGAGTTCATCGCTTACAAGCTGCCGAACTAGGAGAGCGTTAACTCCACATCAGAACAAATATTTGACCCCGAATTGCAAAGGCGGCCGCAAGGCGCCGAACCTGAGCGACATCGGCGCGACCCGCAGCGCCGGGTCGCTCGAGCGGTCGCTCGTCGATCCGAGCAGTCAGATGTGGCCGATTAATCGGCCTGTGCACATCGTGACGAAGGATGGAAAGACGATCGACGGGAGACGCCTCAACGAGGACACGTACACCGTCCAGATTGTGGACCAGGAAGGCCGGCTGATCTCGTTGAACAAATCGGATCTTCGTGAGTTTGTCGTATCCACCAAGTCGAACATGCCGTCGTACAAAGAGGAGCTCACTCCAGACGAGCTCGCGGATGTCGTGACGTATCTCCTCACGCTGAAAGGAATGTGACATGTCGCGGCCGCGCTCGATCCTCATCCTTTCCGCCGTTCTCCTCTTTTCGCTGCGGTCGTTGGCGCAGAGCCCGGTGCCGCCGGAGCGGCTGCTCAACGCCGCGAAAGAGCCGCAGAACTGGCTGATGTACGGAGGCGACTACTCGAGCAATCGCCACAGCAGTCTGACCCAGATCACACCGCTCAACGTGAAGAACCTCACGTTCGCCTGGGCATATCAGTCCCCGAACACAGGAAGCTGGGAGGCCACGCCCCTTGTGCTCGACGGGATCATGTACCTGACGCAGCGGCCAAACGATGTCGTTGCACTCGACGCGCGGCATTCCTGGCGCGCCGGGCGTTCCCAATCTGCGTCGCGGTCCAATCAACAACTGGACGGATGCGGCCGGGCACGGTGCCGTCCTCGCGATCGATCCGAATACCGGTGAGCCGAAATGGCGGTTCGTGATGTACGACGTGACGGACACTGGCATCGTGACCACCGCCAGCGATTTGCTCTTTACGGGCGGCCGCGAAGGCTATTTGCAGGCGCTCGACGCCCGCAACGGCACGCTTCTGTGGAGGACGAATCTCGGCGCGCAGATGCTGAACAACCCAATCACTTATGCCGTGAACGGAAAACAGTATGTGGCGGCAATGGCAGGCCTGACGCTGTTTGTGTTTGCACTTCCATGAATTTGAATTGTGACCATATGTAACTGACTGTAACAAACGCGCGACTCGCGCTTGTCTTCGCGCAGGGGTTCACTAGGATGACGCCCCAGCGACCGGAGGTGATCATGTACCCTGTTCGTTCCAGCTTCGGCGCTGTTCTCCTGCTTTTCTTCTCTGCCACACTCGCGTTCGCTCAGGGCACCGGCGATATTGTCGGCCGCGTCACTGACACGAGCGGAGGCGTGCTGCCCGGCGTCACGGTCACGGCGCAGAACGAAGCGACAAAAATCGCGCGCACGACGATCACGAGCGAGACCGGAGACTACACGTTCACACTGCTCCCGATCGGCACCTATACGGTGAAGATTGAGCTAGCGGGTTTTCAGACCGTGAGCTCGCGTGTCGAGCTCGCGACCGGCGATCGGGCACGCCTCGACGCGCGCATGCAGGTCGGCACCGTGCAGGAGACGGTGGTCGTCACAGGCGATGCGCCCTTATTGGAGACCGACACGTCGACAGTCGGTGCGCTGATCAATGAGAAAACGGTTCAGGATGCGCCGATTCCAGGACGCAACATCATCCGGATGGTGCAGATGATCCCGGGTGCGAGTGAGGGTGCGTTGAGCTCGCTTGCCAACGGCACGCGCCCCGATGAGCGGCGGCAGACATCGTCGGTCTCGATCAACGGCGTCAACGACGTGTTGAACAACCAGCTTGTCGACGGTATGGACAACAACGAGCGCACCATCGGCACCGTGGGCATCAAGCCGTCGATCGACGCGATTGCCGAGGTGAAGGTTCAAACGAATGTGTACACTGCCGAGACGGGACGGACGCTCGGCGGCATCATCAACATCATCACCAAATCGGGGAGCAATCAGTTCCACGGAACCGCGTTCGAATTCGCGCGAAACGACCGATTCGACTCTCGGCTGTTCTTTGCGACGACAAAGCCAATTATGCGCCAGCAGCAGTTTGGCGGCAGCCTCGGCGGACCGATCAAGACAAACAAGACGTTCTTCTTCGCCGACTACGAGGGATATCGTCAGACGCAAGGCGTTCCCGTCGTCATCACGGTTCCCACATTGAAGATGCGGAATGGCGATTTCTCCCAGCTCTCGCAGATCATCTACGACCCGACGAGGACGCCGCGGACGCCGTTCCCGGGCAACATCATTCCGGCAGACCGGATCAATCCGATCGCAAAGACGTACGTGCAGATGTACCCGCTGCCGACGGCTCCGGGCCTTGCCATCCTTCTTTGTTACCGGACAAATCTACGTCGACTGGAAAGCATCGCGTGCCAACGGAAAAAATTGACATGCCTATACGGCGCTCGTAAGCTTCCGGCATGCGTCCCAAATTACTCGCTCCTTTGGGGTTCAGTGTGTTCCGACACTGGTTTCTTGTCCTTAGTTGTTTAGCCGCTCTGACGCTAGTTGCGCCCGGTGGGGCCGGAGCGCAATTGCTTCAGGGCACCATCGATGGCAACGTGATGGATTCGAGCCAGGCGGCCGTTGCCGGCGCCCTCGTGACCGCCAAAGATCAGCAAACCAATTTCACGCGGGAAACGAAGACGAACGAGGTGGGCGGCTACAGCCTACCCGGGTTGCCGCCCGGAACCTACATGATCACAGTCAGCTTGGCGGGATTCCAGAGTTACACCCAGACCGATATCGCGGTATTGCCGAATACGATTCGCCGTGTGGACGTGACGCTGACGGTCGGAACCGTTACTGAGAACGTGACCGTCGTAGCTACGGCGGCCGCCCTGCAAACCGACCGCGCCGAGATCCGCTCTGAGGTCACCGGGAACACTCTAATTAACGTCCCGGTGCCGATCGGCCGCAACTACCAGCTGCTGATGCCGACGCTTCCCGGCGTGTCGGAAGCGCAGAATGCGAACTCCTTTGCCGCAAACCCTACACGCTCGGTCAACTTCTCCGTCAATGGCACGCCGACCAACATCAATAACTTTTCTATCGATGGGACGAACAGCCGCGGAGTCATTGATGCCACCTTCACTTATGTTCCGGCTCTCGAGGCCGTCCAGGAAGTCAGCGTCATCACCAACTCCTTCGACGCGGAACAAGGTCTGGCCGGCGGCGCGGCGATCGCCTTGCAGATCAAGAGCGGCTCCAATGCTGTCCACGGTTCTTTGTTTGGGTTCCACACCGATCAGCACCTGAAGGCGTACCAGTGGGCCGCTGATCGAAGCCAGCCCAAGCCGAAATACATCTACAACCAATATGGTGGCACCATCGGTGGGCCGATCAAACAAGACAGGCTGTTCTACTTCTTAAGCTACGAGGGTACTCACTACTCGGAGAACGTCACACAGAAAGTGCAAGTCCCCACTTTGGCAATGAAAGCGGGCGACCTGTCCGTCTCTCCGACGCCGATCTACGATCCAGCGACCGGCAACCCGGACGGGACGGGGCGGAGGCCGTTTCCGAACAATATCATTCCAAGGGACCGTATCGATCCCGGCATTCAGGCCATTCTGAGTCTTCCCGGCTGGGCCCCCAACACGCAAGGTAGCGGAGCATTCGGCTTGGCGCGGAACTATATAACTTCGGCGCCCAACTACCAGTGGCGCCGCCAGTACGATGCGAAGCTCAACTACAACCCCAGCTCCAAGCTGAGTACGTTTGTGCGCTTCGGTTTCGTGGATCATAACGCGAACACCGACGGCATCATCGGTCCTCTCGGCGGCCTGCCCATCAGCCGCGCGAATACCGGGTCCGGTTTCGTGCAGGGGCACCTATTCCAAGCGACGATTTCGGCGACTTATGTGCCCAGCCCGAACCTCGTCATCGATGCCAGCTACGGTTACTTCCGGGAGGACTTCAACGATGTACCGCCGCGGGGAGATGAGAATCTCGGCTGGACAGTCATGAAGGTCCCGGGCCTTCAGACCAACCGGAAGACGGAACTCGGCTGGCCGCTCATTTTGATCGACGGCTTTTCGCAACTCGGCGCAGCGAATAACTTCGAGCCCCACGGCTACCGTGATCCCACGTACGACTACTCGGCCAACTTGAGCTGGACCCGCAGCACTCACAATTTTCGTTTCGGCTTCAACCTGAACCGTCAGCACATCAATGAGAGCCAGCCGCAGGGCAATCTGCCCTACATTGCTTCGCAGGGCGGATTCCAGTTCTCTCCCGGAGCGACACAGCTCAACGGGGGGCCGCCAGGCAACGACTTCAACACCTTCGCAGCGTTTCTGCTGGGCCTGCCGAGCAACGCAGGTAAGCTCCGCCTGTTCCCCGATGACATCCAGACGCGCATGAAGGCCTACAGCCTCTACGCCCGCGATCGCTGGCAGATCATGCCTAAACTGACGTTTAACTACGGTGTGCGTGTCGAACTGTTCCCCTTCCCGCGGCGGGTGGGACGGGGCCTGGAGGTCTACGACTTCGACAGAAATGTGATGCTGCTCTGCGGCCTGGGATCGAATCCGATCGATTGTGGCATTAACAAAGGAAAGGGCGGTCTAGCTCCGAGAGCCGGTCTGGCCTATCGCATCAGTGACTCGATGGTGATCCGGGCCGGCTATGGCATGACTTGGGACCCTATTAACCTTTCTGGTTTCCTGCGTCTCAACTATCCGGATTTGATTCAAATCGCCCTGAACCGGCCCAATGGCTTCTCGTGGGCGACTACCCTACGCCAGGGGTTTCCGGAGATCGTGCAGCCGGACCTGAAGCCCGGCATTTTGCCGGTGCCTAGCAATCTGAGCATCATCACGTTCGACAACAACAACCTCGTGCGGGGTTACATTCAGTCCTGGAACCTGACCGCGGAAAAGAGGTTTGGCGGTTGGGTCGGCTCCGCCGGCTACGTGGCCACACGCACCACGGATCAACTGCACCAGCTCGATGCGAACTGGTCTCCCATCGGCACAGGCACCGCGGGCCAGGTTCTGAATCGCAAGTTCGGCCGCACTGCTGCCACGCGTTTCTACGGCACCCTCGGGAGCTCCAAATACGACTCCTTGCAGACGCGCCTGGAGCACCGGTTCTCTGCGGGTTACCAGGTTGTCATCGGTTATACCTGGGCTCACGGCCGTGGCTATAGCGCCGAGACTTCCGGAGCCGTGCCGGGAGCGGGCACTATAGCGGGCATCACCGCTACAGTGGGCCTTCCCACCTATTATCGGTTGAATTACGGCGACCTGAACCGCGACATCCGTCATAACTTCCAGGCCACTGGCATCGTGGAGCTTCCCTTTGGAAAGGGTAAGCCGTGGGCCCAAAGCGGTCTGCTTTCTCAGCTCGCTGGCGGCTGGCAGATCAATACTCTGTTCAGCGCTTTCACGGGATCGCCGTTTACGGTCGTTGCCGACAACACCACACTGAATTCCTCGGCCTCCACCCAACGGGCCGACTGTCTTTCCGCGCCGCACAAGCGCGGCGATATTTATCAATGGTACGACCGGTCGGACTTCCGCGTGCCGGCCGCGGGACGCTTCGGCACCTGCGGCGCCAACACCCTGAGGGGGCCGGGCGTGGTCAATCTGGATATGGGATTAGACCGCAAGTGGCGATTGGGTGAACAGTCCGAGCTGAAGTTTCGCGTCGAATCGTTCAATGTCGCCAATACGCCGCACCACTCGAATCCGATCAACAACATCAATACCGGCGGCTTCATGGAAGCCTTGGGCATCCGCAATACCGGACGCGACGGCCTCGACGAGCGAACCTTCCGTGTGGGCCTGAAACTGAGTTGGTGAGCTGAAGCGATCCGACCTTTGACCGGAGCCTGAATGCAGCGGATCCGAGAATCATGCAAATGGCGCTGAAGTTTTACGTCCAAGTGACAAGCATTCACATGGACGCAACTTCAACTTTTCTATATGGCCATGTGGAAGTGGGTGCTTAAATCCCGGCGCAGGAGAGTCAACGGCGAGCCGGTCTAACGACAGACTCGTTCGGTGAGCTTGCCCCGGAAGGGTGCCGGGAATAGAATGAGACGCCACAAACTTTGAATTGAAAATTCCGTTCATGAATAGGCATCCCGGATAAATAGGGGCGCTTCTCTCGGCAAGATCAAACACCATGCGGAGGTCGTTATGAAGAACCATCTCATTCAAGGACAGGTTGGTTCGGCGGCAGGCCTTCTGGGCGTTTTTCTGGGCGCCTCGCTAGCGGTTACGAGCGCGGGGACGGCGTGGGCGCAGGTGACAGCCTCGATTTCCGGCAGAGTCGAGGACTCCTCGGGAGCTGCGATCCCGGGCGCCACTGTCACAGCCACCAACGTGGAGACGGGAGCGACGCGGGCGGTGAGGACCGATGAGAGCGGCGGTTATCGGGTGCTGTCTTTGCCCGTCGGGCAATACGAGATCCGGGCCGAAACGGGAGGCTTCAGGGCGGTGGTCCGCCGGGGAATCAATCTGGCGGTGGGGCAAGAAGCGGTGATGAACTTCAGCCTCGAAGTGGGCCAAGTAGCCGAATCGGTCACCGTCACCGGAGAAGCGCCGCTGGTCAATACCACCACGACTTCGGTCTCCGGGCTGGTCAATGAGCGGGAGGTGAAGGATTTGCCGTTGAATGGCCGCAGTTTCGATAACCTGATCACCTTGAACGCAGGCTCGATCAACTATACTCCGATGAAAACCGCGAACGCGCCAACCGCCGGAGAAGGAAACTCTTTCTCCGTGGCTGGCCGGCGGCCGCTCGAGAACGTGTTTCTGTTGAACGGAATCGAGTACACGGGGGCGAGCGTTCAGTCCAATACGCCGGGCGGCGTCAGCGGGCAACTGCTGGGCATTGATGCGGTGCGGGAATTCAATCTGGTCAGCGACACCTACTCGGCCCAATATGGGAAACGGGCCGGGGCGCAAGTCAATATCGTCACGCAGTCCGGCACCAACCTGCTCCATGGCACAGCGTTCGAATTCTTGCGCAACAGCGCGCTGGATGCCAGAAACTCTTTCGACCGGAAGCTCCTACCGACTGACCCACGCATCCCTCCGTTCCAGCGGAACCAGTTTGGCGGCGCCCTGGGAGGCCCGATTCGGAAGGACAAGACCTTCCTCTTCGGCAATTACGAAGGGTTTCGGCAGCGGTTGGGAATCAGCGACGTAACAGTGGTACCGGATGAGAATGCGCGGCTGGGTTTGTTGCCTTGCGTTGCTGCCGGAGTGCCTGCATGCTCGTCCGGCAACGGCGTCGGGACGCCGACCCCAGTGCCCAATCTGGACCGGCGAATGCTGCCGTACATGAGTTTCTGGCCGAAACCCAACGGGGAAAATCGGGGCGGGGGAGTCGCAATTTCCTACAACAATCCCAAGGAATCCATTCGGGAAGATTTTGGCACAACCCGGTTCGATCACACGTTTTCGGATCGGGACTCTTTTTCCGGAACCTTCACCATTGACGATGGAAATAAGGTGACTCCGCAAACGGACCCTTTCTTCGCGGTGTTCGCGGTGACGCGCAGCGAAGTCGCCAGCCTGCAGGAAACTCACCTGTTCTCTTCGCAAATGGTCCATACGTTCCGCGTCGGATTTTCCCGCTCCGAATTCAACTATGATTCCGCTCCTTTCGAAAAATCTTTCGATCCCCAATTGTCCTTCGTTACCGGGAAGAATCCCGGACAAATTACCATCGGAGGGTCGAATGCCGCCTCCGTCTCAGCGATCACTTCGGCGGGATCCAACAACAATCCCGACGTCCATAACGCCAGAAACCTGATCACCTACGACAACGGATTCCAAATCATTCATGGCAGACATCAGATCGGCGCCGGCATCTGGTTTCAGCGGCTTCGAATCAACGATAGCATGGCTAGCACGAAGAATGGACGAGCCGTGTTCAGCAGCCTCGTCACGTTTTTGCAAGGGACCGTTTCCAATTTCACCGTTCCGCCGATCACAACGCCTCTGGGCTTCCGCTCGCTCGAGGGCGCCTGGTATCTGGAGGATTCCATCCGTCTGCGTGCCAATCTGAACCTGCGTCTTGGCCTGCGGCACGAATTCACCAATGGCTTCAACGAGCGGTTTGGCAGGGCCGGGAATTGGATTGCGGGACCGGACGGAGTCCTCTTGACCAGCCCCACAATCGGAGGGTCCGCGCTCACGAAAAACAACGCACGATTCCTGCTCAGCCCTCGGCTGGGATTGGCGTGGGACCCTTTCGGGAAAGGGCAGACCTCGATCCGGGCGGGACTTGGGACCTACTATGATCTTCAGGATAACTTGGAATATCCCCTGAGTAATCTCCCTCCTTACAACGGCGCAGTGTCTTTTCTCAATGTTTCGCTGCCCACGTTTGTCCCCATCCGCCCCGGGACTACGCCTCCTCCGGCCTGCGGGCCGGGCGTGACGCCACCTTGCACGACTTATGCGCCCTGGGGAGTGGAAGCCGCGATGAAGACTCCAACCGTGGAGGAGTGGAATCTCACTGTCGAACAGCAGATCACGCCCGGTACGAGCTTGCGGCTCGCCTACGTAGGGTCTCGTGGATTCCATCACTTGGTCACCGTGGACACCAATGCCATCCGGCCGCTGATTTGCTCCGATCCCAGCGGTTGTTCAGCGGGGGGAGTACTGACAGCGGCGCAGAAGGGAGCGCCTCCGGGTGTGTCGGTTTTCGATGTGAGAGTTCCTCAAGGGACACAGTACATTCCTGCTCTGCCGGGAGGAGCGCCTGCCACCCGGCCCAATCCCTATCTGTCCTCTGTTGGGTATTTCTGGCTTTCCGAGGGCAATTCCAGCTACAACGCTTTGCAGGTGGACGTAACAAAGCGCATGAGCCAAGGACTGCAATTCCGGGCTAGCTATACGTGGGCCAAGAATCTGGACATTGCTTCCGGGATAACGGCCGCTACGTCCCTCAATGAGGCCGCCTCGGTGTTAGATCCCTACGACGTGCGCAGGGACTGGGGCCCCTCCGCCTTGAACCCAACTAGTCAGGCAACCGGGAATTTCACCTATGAATTGCCCTTCGGGAAAGGAAAGCCGTGGCTGGGCAACGCGAGCGGGGCAGCCGGCAAGCTTGCGAGCGGCTGGCAGTTGAACGCCATCGTTACGTTGTTGAGCGGCTTTCCCATCACACCGCAAATCGGTTCCAGCCAGTCTGGCAACGGAGACACCCGCTTGCCGGACCGCCCCAATTCGAACCCCTCTTTCAGCAGTCCAAAAATCCTTGGCAAAGTCGAGCATTGGTTTGATCCGGGCGCTTACTTGTTGCCGATTCCAGGAACCTTCGGCAACGCCGGGCGGGGAATATTGCGGGGACCCGGCTTAGCGACCGTGGACCTTTCGCTGTTTAAGGCCACTTCCCTGTCTGAGAGGGCCAAGCTGGAACTGCGCGCTGAATTCTTTAATCTCTTAAACCGGGCGAATCTGGGTCTTCCTAACCCGATCGTTTTTTCTGGCGGGGCCGTCAGCCCCTCGGCAGGGATCATAACGAGCACCTCCACAACGTCCCGCCAGATTCAGTTCGGGCTCAAGCTAGCCTTTTAAGACACATGGGAAAGTCTCGTGGCCCTGCGGGCCATTCACGAGGATGAAAACTCAGACAGAACGATTCAAGTAACGCTTGGATCCTGAGCTGCGTGAGTTATACCTGTCGATTTCACAAGCCCGGAAAACCGGCTACCCTTCACTTTGCATCCCGATCCGCCATGTCACATCTCCGGGATACCGACTTACCGTCAACAACAAAGGTGTTGTCGGTCCAAGTGACATGGAGTATGGATGCCAAATGCTGAATTACACCGTCGAACACGAATGGGACAACGATTCGTCGCAAGCCGTGATGGAAGGATTGAGGAACTTTAACGCGGCTTTTATTGGAACCGATAAGCCGAGACAACTTGCGATCATCGTTCGCAACGACGAGGGACAAATCGTCGCTGGTCTTCTAGGCGAAACCAAATGGGATTGGATGTTTATCGGCTGGGTGTGGGTCAACGACAGCTATCAAATGAACGGAATAGGCACGCGGCTTATGCAGGAAGCCGAACGCGAGGCACAAGAGATGGGATGCCATCATACGCATTTAACTACCTTGGATTTCCAAGCGAAGGGATTCTACGAGAAACTCGGCTACGAAGTCTTTGCCGCCCTCGAAGACTACCCCAGAGGCCACACGCGATTCATGATGAAGAAGAAAATTGGCTAGAGTTCATCAGATCTATCCTTCCCTTACTCAGACAACCCGCCGCAGCAAGGTCACATGTCCGTGTTGCCGACTTCCGATTTCCGGCATCATTGTTTGACCGGCCCAATCTTAACGTGGATCACACCGGAATCCGGCTGCTCCACCGCCTGCGGGATATAGAAGCGTGAGCCGTC
>WNGH01002970.1_pt1 | contig 16174 bp, 15 predicted proteins | sample 5400631 | NCBI WGS metagenome assembly WNGH01 (sample SAMN13153373, study PRJNA577476) | soil metagenome | isolation source: 115 cm soil or saprolite under Garry oak tree replicate 1 | place: USA:California | collected 2016-06-15
CCACACATTATAAAAGGGCGCCCCTTTTGGAGTAGGTTTTGAGTGCTTGGCTCAACCCTCCAGAAAGGAACACCCTTTATGACCAGCACTAAATATATCGGCATGGACGTGCACAAGGAAAGTATTTCGATCGCAGTGATGAACTCTGGTGGGAAGATCGTGATGGAATGCGTCATCGAGACCAAGGCGAGCACCATTCTGCAGTTCATCGACGGGTTGCACGGGGATTTGCGCGTCACCTTTGAAGAAGGAACCTGGGCGGCCTGGTTGTACGATCTGCTGAAGCCGCACGTGACGGAAGTCGTGGTGTGTAATCCAAGAAAGAATGCCTTGCTGAAAGACGGCAGTAAGAGTGACCGGATCGATGCGCGCAAGCTGGCTGAACAGCTGTACATGAACAAGATTAAATCGGTCTACCACGGAGAGCACGGCTTGCGAACGTTGAAGGAGCTGGCGCGCAGTTATCTGACCATCACCAAGGATGTCACGCGAGTCATGAATCGGCTCAAGGCGTTGTATCGCAGTTGGGCGATTCCGTGTGCCGGTAACGAAGTGTATGCACCACGTCACCGTTCGGAATGGCTCGGCAAGATCACCGAAGCCGGTGTCCGGCGACGCGCTGAACACTCCTACCAGCAGCTCGATGTCTTACGACTCTTGCGCCAGGAGGTACGCCGGGATCTGTTGCTTGAAGCCAAGAAACACAAGGCGTGGAAACTGCTGCGCCAGATTCCGGGGATCGGTCCGATCCGGGCGGCCCTGTTGGTCGCACTCATCCAGACACCCCACCGATTCCGTACCAAGCGACAACTGTGGACCTATAGTGGTCTCGGGTTAGAAACGCATGACAGTGCACAATATCGCGTTGTGGAAGGACAGCTAAAACGCTCTAAGAAATCCGTAACGCTCCGTGGCTTAAATAAGGACCACAACCACGACCTCAAAGACATTTTTAAGGGAGCAGCAACAAGAGTCAGCAGCAGTAGCGGACCACTCCACGATTTCTATGAGCATTTGCTCGCTAAGGGGAGGAAGCCCACGATGGCGCGCCTGACCTTGGCGAGGAAGATTGCCGCGATCACGTTAATCGTCTGGAAGAAGGAGGTACGTTTCGACGCCAACTATTTGAAACTACAAGCAGCTTGAGCGCCTCTGGCTGAGAGTCCGTTCCATCTCTGGGGATCCTTCCTGGCGGTGGCCGTCGGGTTCTTGAGACGCTCGATTTCGAGGAGAAGTATCCATCGGAAAAGTCAGGCCCGTGCTTTAAGCACGCGAGTCTCCGAATCCACCCTATGCCTCCTCGGACAATCGAATAAAGCCATAGGCCACGAGCCTCCAATAGGACCATGCGTTGCCACTCATCCAGTGGACAACCATCAGGCTTGTTGTTTCAGAAACGATTGGCGCCGTCACGACAGCGAAATGGGACCATACGGGAGGGGAAGCGTATCTCTGCTTCGCACGCGGAGACGAAACACGGCACTGGGCCTGAGCAAGACCACTCTCGGAGTAGGAGTGCACGTTCAAACAGTTGGGCTGAATGCCGAGACAAATGGGACCGGCATCGAGCCAATGGGGGAGATTTTTCTCTTGACATTCCTTTTTATAGGACTTTACCGGTAAGCGCGTTTTATCGCCCGCTTGCCCGGCTTGACACTTGCCCGGCGCCACCATTGACGCAGTCGCGTTCTTGAGGCATCCTCCAACTCGTTCTGCAACTACGACTCCATTCTTCCTGACGATGAAATATCAAATCAGATGATTACTCGCCGTACCATGTCGCGCACGTTGGTCACGCTAGGTTGCATTGTGCTGCTTGTGGCTGCCGCCATGCATTGCCTCGCGTATCAAAAGATCTCCGCCCCGGCCGTGCATGCATCGAATCTGCCGATTGCTCTGCAATTTGTTTTCGAGGTTGCCTTTCTCTCGATGGCGTGGAGTTGGATCGTCCTGGCACTCATTGTGCTGGTCGCCACGTGCGGGGAAGCACGTCTGGGCAAGCCTATCGCCCTGATCTGTGGCTTCGCTGTGTTGATTCAGGCTGTATTCACTGTTGCAAAGGTGGGGTTCTTCATCGGAAACGAAATGATCGGTGCCGCATCCTTACTAATCATTATCGGCGGCTTTTCGATCCAGGGTTCGCGGGTTCAGACCTTATAGCCGGGAGTTGCCTCCCTCTCGTCAACTCCCGGTAAGCCAAACCGGACAAGTGCCGTTTCGGCTTTCGCGCAGAATTTCACTTGTACGATTTCGACGTTTACCAGGAACTAAATGGCCTTAATGACTTAACCACCAGCATGACACGGTTTGGCTTACAAGAGTCGCTTCGTTGACTTGCCTCACATCGCAACCTAAGATGAACCCACTATGGCGGTACCCGACGCGCTCATCGGACGGACCGTCTCGCACTACCGCATTCTCCAGAGACTCGGCGGGGGCGGCATGGGTGTCGTCTACAAAGCGGAAGACACCCGGCTGCACCGCAACGTGGCGCTGAAGTTCCTCCCAGACAATGTAGCGAAAGACCCGCAGGCGTTGGCGCGCTTTCAGAGAGAGGCGCGTGCCGCATCGGCGCTCAACCATCCAAATATCTGCACGATTTACGATATCGGCGAGGAGGGGGAAAGGGCATTCATCGCTATGGAATTCCTGGATGGCGCTACGCTAAAGCACAGGATCATCATGGGCCGACCGATGGAGCTGGAGGAGCTGCTGGAGATTGGCATTGAAGTGGCCGACGCACTGGACGCCGCCCATGCCGAGGGGATAGTCCATCGCGACATCAAGCCGGCGAATATTTTTGTGACCAAGCGCGGGCACGCCAAGATTCTGGATTTTGGACTGGCTAAGGTAATGACGCAGAAGGCTTCTCTTCAGACGATTGACGGTGCGCTGACGTTAGAAGTGGGCGAGGAACATCTAACAAGTCCGGGGACTGCGGTGGGGACGATTGCCTACATGTCGCCGGAGCAGGTGTTGGGGCGGGAACTGGACGCGCGAAGCGACGTGTTTTCGTTTGGGATCGTGCTGTATGAGATGGCGGCGGGAGTCCTGCCGTTCCGCGGGGAAACGACGGGCGCGATATTCGATTCGGTGCTGCACAAGGAGCCACCGGCTTTGGCACGTATCAATATGGAAGTCCCCGTGGAGTTGGAACGCATCATTGGGAAGATGCTGGAGAAAGACGCACAGCTAAGATACCAACACGCCGTGGAAATTCGCGCGGATTTGCAGAGATTGAGGCGAGACACATCGTCGGGAAAGACGATTCCGGCGCTGAGCGGGCACGAAGAAGTTTCTTCCGGAACCACGCTGAGTGGCAGTGCGGCGCGGGCCAGGACGAGCTCGGATGCGCAAATCACCGCAGCGTTGCTGAGAAGGCATAGGAAGAAGCTGCTGGCGGCTGGTGTCGCGGTGGTGATGGTGATCTTGGGGTTGTGGTACGGCGTGCAGCGCTGGACGGGTGCGGCGGGAGCGTCGATTGATGCGCTGGCGGTACTGCCGTTCACGAACGTGACCGGGGACGCAACGGTGGACTACCTGAGCGAAGGACTGACTGAGAGCTTAATCAGCAGCCTGTCGAGATTGCCTGATTTGACGGTGCGGCCACGCAGCGCGATCGTTCAGTATAAAGCCCGCGATGTGGATCTTCGGAAGGTAGCGGGCGAATTGAAGGTGAATGGCGTGGTGACCGGCCGAGTGACACAGAGGGGGGATGGGCTGGAGGTCGCGGTGGAGTTGACGGATGTGCGCACGAACCGGAACCTGTGGAGCGAGCAATACAGCCGGAAGGTGGCGGACGCGCTGGCGGTGGAGAAAGAGATTGCGGAGGAAGTATCGGCGCGGCTGCGGGAGCATTTGAGCGGAGCGCAAAAGGCCGAAGTGCACAAGGGAGAGACTGCGGATCCGGAGGCGTATCAACTGTACTTGAAGGGCCGATATTACTGGGAGAAGCGCACACCGGAGAGCCTGGAAAAAGCGAAGCAGTATCTTCAGCAGGCGATTGATAAGGACCCAAGGTACGCGCGGGCGTACCTGGCGCTGGCGGATTATTACAACGTTTTGGCGGACTATACCTCGGTGGCGCAAAAGGACACAGCTCCCAATGTCAAGATTTTCGCAAGGAAAGCACTGGAGCTGGACGATACGCTGGCCGAGGCACACGCGGTCTTGGGCATGGCGCACGACATGAATTGGGAGTGGGCGGCAGCCTCGAGGGAATACGAGCGAGCGCTGGCACTCGATCCCAACACGGCGCGAAGCCACGTTTTATATGGATATCATTTAGCCTACTTAGGCAAGCTCGATGAAGCGCGCGGACACTTCCAGAAAGCTGTGGAGTTGGAGCCGCTCAACCTGAACGCGATGTTGAACTTGGCCCAGGCCGATTTCTGGAAAGGAGAATATGAGAAGAGCATCGAGGAACTGACGAAAATACTGGAGATCGATCCGAATCACCCCGGAGCACACGGAAACTTGGGAGCGAACTATTTCGCGCTGGGAAAATATCTGCAGTCGTTGGAAGAATGGGAGAAGGCCGCGCGGCTCGGCAACAATGCGAACGAACTGGCGCGGATGGAGGCCGCGAAGCGCGGTTATGCGAAGGCGGGTGTTCGCGGAGCGACGAAAGCCGTGATTCAAATCATGGACGAGCAGGCGAAGCGAATCTATGTTGATCCGACGGACATCGCGCGGGGTTATGCGTATCTTGGGGAAAAGGACAAGGCGTTTGAGTGGCTAGAGAAGGCGGCGGCGGAAAAGAGTGATTTCGCGGCAATGGTGAGATTTGGTCCGGCTTTTGCCTCACTACGGGAGGATCCGCGGTACGCAGCGTTGCTGAAGCGGATGGGACTGGAGCCGTAAAAACGGGTTATGCCCAAGCAGCGGCAAGATTCGAGGTGGCTGTGACGCAAACGTTATTCGTAAGGACTGACAGCCTCCTTAACCCTTGGTAAGTCCCTGATAAGTCGCGAAACCGGACATGTTCGTTCCAGTGTCCACATGATGGAGGGTTAAGCGTTTACCAGGACATGGCGGTTTGCTGAGTTGGTGTTCGAGCCTCTTACTTCGGTGGCTGTGCAGACTGGCTTTCACTTGTCGGCGGCACGATCCCCTTCAGTCGCAGATAGGTCACCATGTTCCCATAGTGCTCATCCGTGTGCGCCGAATTGATCGAGAACAACGTCAGCTTCGCTAAGTCGAAGTTGAAGAATTTCACCATCTGGCTGCCTTTTGCATCGGTCATGCTGTCGAATGCCTTGTTGCAGTACGCCACTCCGTCCTTGAGCGCAGCCACGAGGTCCGCCTTTGACGTCTTCGTTTTTTCGATGTCCTTTGCTGGGTTTGCTTCACCTATGGCTTGCGAGCAGAACATGTACGAAGCGTCGGCCACATGGCCAACGAGCTGGCCAAAAGTGCGAACTTCCGGTGTCGGCTTGAAGGAGTAGTTTTCTTCCGGCATTTTCTGCGCCGCACCGACGACCGCGCTACTTACAAACGAGTAAAAACCTTTTTCGCTCGCGGTAATCGGGTTCGCGGGCGGAGTGGACTGCGCCGGTGGAGCGGACGACGCCGGTGGTTTCTCCTGCCCGAGCAGAGCAAGGGGAACTGCCATCAATGCAACAAACACAAAACCGAGTCTTTTGGTCATGAAACTCCTTTCGGAAAATCGTGTCAACTTGCGGGTCGTAAAGGACCTTCCTTCCGAACACCCTCAATCTACTATACGCACGAAGTGCCGAGTTGTTTCGCGTCAGACAGCTAAGTCGGGTTACCGGACATGTCCCGTACCATTACTCACGCAATGATCTTGGCTGCCACCTGCCGGATGATCGCGAGGGTTCGACGACGAATGGGCTCACCTTTGATGGCCTTGGAGATAGGAGCTTGGCTCGGTTTACATTCCCGCATCAATCGCCTAAGACCAATGGCAGCCAACCTTTTCCGCTCCGAAGCTTCGGCAACAACCAGCTTCGTCTTTTTCTCAAAAACGTAGATACCAGAATCAACCATGCTTGGATCTTCGCCCTGTTCCCAATGGCGATCAGTCTCCTTTCCGACAGGAACTATTTTCTTGGCATTGATCGTTGCTCTTTGTAAAAGGCCATGAGTTGTTCCGGTGCAGACCGTACCATCTGGAGCTAGCGATTTCGCTTCCGGATTGGCAAGGTATTTGCGAAAGAGAATGCGGAAGGATTCGGGAACTACCCTGTCCTGATCAATCGTGGGCTGCATCGCGATTTGGTAGGTTTTTCCGTCTACGAGATTGACGCCATTGAGCGAACTCCATTTCTTGCGGTCGGATTCGTAAGGAGTGATAAATACAAAGTTGGATTTGTCGAACCCTGCCGGATATCCGCCAAATGTTTCGGAGAGCATCGCGAACAAAAAGAAATTAAACGGACCCAGCCATTCCGGCCTGTGCTGCTTGAACACGTTTGGCGTAGTAACAACCATTCGCATCATGGCCGGTAGATTCAGCCATTTCGGATCTTTTGAAGGTAGTTTTAGCACTTTTCGCAACAGAAATTCCCAAGCTTCCACTACCCATTGCGGTGTTTCTTCGTCGTCATCCTTTTCTTTTTTCCTCTTTTTTGGCGAAAACAGGTAACCGAGCCCATGACCGCTAGCTTTTTCTATCCGAATCTCTCTGTCAGTTTGCGAGTAGAGCGCGTATCTTTTTGCCGAAATTGCGTAGCCAAATAGCTGACGGAAAGGTTTCCTGCGATTACAAATCCAGGTGATTGACATCTTCTATTTTCAGAATTTCCGGTACAAGAGAGGCATCGTATGGATTAAGTTTGCTGAAGTCTTGGGCAATTGTTTGTATTTCTTTTAGCGAAAGAGCCCGAATTCCATATTTATGCTTCCATTTCACCAGTCCACCTGGGCACTCGACAAAACCGCCCTTTTCCGATCCCACAATGCAAAGCGAGTCGGTGTCGCAAAACAGATAGCTTCCCTTTTTCTTTTGGACGCTTTTTTCGAGCATCGCGAGCAAAAGCCGCCCGCCCGATGTAATAAGGGAAGCGAGGGGCGGAAAATACCATTTCCCCGGGTTTTCTACATAGTTCGATTCGACTCTCCCTGTTGTTTCACCCGAAAAATAATTGATTTCCCTTTCTTTCTTTTTCCGCTCGGTATTAACCTCGACAAACAGGCCGTAACTACCTGAATTCGCTAGCACTTTCAAGAAATCGGCCAGCGCTTTGTTTGTTTTCTGTTGAGAGAATCTTTGTTCGATGACCGAGCGGTAGAAATCCATTTCTGCCGGTTTTATTTTAACCATCCCGCCCAAATTAGTCGCTGTTAGCCCCTTTTGTTCTTTATCGGGGACCATCCGAACGGCTTTAAGAAGTTTGGAAGTTTTTTCAGTGAGAATCTTGCTCGCGATCAGATCTGGACCGGCATACCAAATCGGTGTCTTTGAGTTGAGATAATTTAGACCAATGTTTTGACGCCAGATGCGCTGCTCTGCGACATATTTTTCTATGAATCTGTTCAAACTTCCAAAGAGATGGAGCAGCGAGTTGGGGAAAAAGCCGAGGAAATTCGGCAATTTGGTGAGGAAATTGGTGCAAACAAGGTTGCCAATCAAGCAGGAATTGAACTGCTTCAGTACGTTTCTAGTTATTATAAAAATCAGTTTCCGATCTATGCTTACACGTCAAAAGGACCTTATCTTCTGGACGCCATAGGTTTTGATCACATAGGTGAAACCGGAGCGCGTTGGCTATTCAAGAATAAATACGGTGCGAACACGGAACAAGTAATCATTCAGCAAGACGTGGAGGAGTTTAGGGATAAGAATTCTTTCAGCAGGCGAACTGCGCGCTTTTTCTGGACAGCCGTTTTCACAAGCGGATTTTTGGGAGGCGTCGCAGTATGGCTCCTGACAGAAGTAATACCAAGGCTGTTCAGGCGATGAACTGCTCTCTAGACTTGCGCTGACACCAAGCCTGGATGTTCCTGCTAGTAACGAACCTAACCGAAGTTGAATTTGGATCGGCGAGGCTCCTGGTGTATCACTTTTCCCCGCCCTGTAACCTAACCCACCCCCGCGTTGACGGGCGAAGAGAAAGCGGCAATACTGGCGGGCGATGATTGGACAGCTCCGCGGCGTGCTTGCCGACAAACGCCCCAACCAAGTGATGGTGGATGTCGGTGGTGTGGGATATCTGGTTGCGGTGCCGCTCTCCACTTTCGCCGCGCTCGGCGAGCTTCACACCGAAGTCACACTTCTGATTCACACGCATGTCCGCGAAGACGCTCTGGCGCTCTACGGATTTCTTTCCTCGCGCGAAAAACATTTCTTTGAGCTACTTCTTGGTGCTTCGGGCGTGGGCCCATCGTTGGCGCTGAAAATTCTCTCTGGAATGAGCGTCGAAGAACTTGTCCCGGCAATTCGTACCGGCGACGTCGCGCGGCTCACAAAAATTCCCGGCGTCGGCCGCAAAACAGCCGAACGCATGGTTGTCGAGCTCAAGGACAAGCTCGAAGCTGTGACCATCGCCGAAGAAAAACTACCCGCATCCAAGGCCGGCGTCGAAGCGGACGTAGTCTCCGCGCTGACGAATCTCGGTTACGATGGACGCACCGCGGAGAATGCCGTCGTGGAAGGGAAGCGCTCAGTCGGCACCGCAAGCTTTGAAAAATTGCTCAAGGCCGCGCTCCAGGAGTTGAGCGCGCCGAAAGGCCGCGCTGCGAATAACGCCTGACGCTAAAATGAATAATGACAGGGCCAATCCGCAGCTTTCTCCCGACGTGCTGGTTGCGCTGCAGGAAAAATTTGCCGGCGAAGAACGCAATGAAGCGGAAACTATTCTTCGCGAGTTTCATTGGAAGCTGCAACCCAGCGTGGATGAGCGCATCCAGCTGAACATTTTGCACACTGCGAATGATCTTGAACGCGTTAGAAAACTGGTCGAACTCGCAAAAAGAGATTGGCGCGATGTGATCATGGCCACAGAATACGAATTGAGAGACGGTAAGCTCGTGCAAACGGAATGGTCCAAAGAAATGGCGCGGAAAAGAGAAGCACAGCACAACGCCGGAAAGCCCTCGGGGTGCTGACGCTGGGCCCATGGCCTACGGAACGGCAAAACGCATGACAATTTACAAAGATAAAGATGGTGCCGCTCGTTTGGACCGGCCCGAACGGATTGTCTCAGCCGCGTCCTATGACGAAGACGCGCGCCTGGATGCGAGCGTCCGTCCCAAAACTTTAAACGAATACATCGGTCAGAAGCGCGTGAAGGAAAATATTTCGATTGCTCTCGAAGCCGCCCGCAATCGCGGCGAAGCTCTCGATCACGTTCTTCTTTATGGCCCACCCGGACTTGGCAAAACTACGCTCGCGCAGATCATCGCCAATGAATTGAATGTCCCGATCAAAACCAGTGCGGGCCCGCTCCTCGAACGCAAAGGCGACCTGACCGCAATTCTCACGTCACTCGAATCGCACGAAGTTTTTTTTCTCGATGAAATTCACCGTTTGCAGGCAGCCGTCGAAGAAGTGCTCTATCCTGCCATGGAAGATTTTCGCGTCGACTTGGTCATCGGTCAGGGCCCTGGCGCTCGCATTCATCCATTTCATTTGAATCATTTCACATTGATTGGCGCCACTACGCGCGCGGGACTGATCACTGCGCCCCTGCGTTCGCGTTTCGGAATCGTCCATCGTCTCGATTTCTACGAGCCGGCAGATCTGCTCATCATCCTGCATCGCTCCGCGAAAATTCTGAACATACAAATGGAAGAGGGTGGTGCCGAAGAGATTGCCCGCCGGTGCCGCGGCACGCCTCGCATCGCGAACCGCCTGCTGCGTCGCGCGCGTGATTTTGCCGAAGTCCGCGCCGACGGAAAGATCACGCGTGGCGTCGCGCAGGAAGCTCTCGCCATGCTCGGCGTAGACGAGAGCGGCCTGGACGAAGTCGACCGCAACCTGATGTTGGCGCTTCTCGATAAATACGCCGGCGGACCAGTCGGCGTCGGCACGCTTGCTGCCGCACTTTCTGAAGAAGAAGACGCCATCGAGGAAATGTACGAACCCTACTTGATGCAGATCGGCATGATCGATCGCACCCCGCGCGGCCGCGTAGCGACTCCACGCGCATATCAATACTTTGGCCGCGAATTACCGCGCCGCCAGCCGCGCTTGTTTTAGGAATCTCCGTCGCCAGATGTTTCGCGGGCGCCGAAATGACAACAACATATCTTTCTTTCGGTTCGAATTTGGGCGATCGCGCGGCAAACCTCCGCGCTGCGATCTCCGCGTTGCCGGCAGCGAATCTTAACGTTCGCAAAGTGTCTTCGTTTTACGAAACCGAGCCTGTCGATTATCTCGACCAGCCCTGGTTCCTTAATTGCGTCGTCGAAGGCGAAACGAATTCGCAGCCCATCGATCTCTTGCGCGCCCTACGCGCCATCGAATCCCAACTCGGCAGCAAGAAAGCTTTCGCCAAAGGACCGCGCCTCCTCGATATAGACATCCTCCTCTTCGGCGATCAATCGCTCGACACCCCTGAATTGCAAATTCCACACTCTCGAATGCTGGAACGCAAGTTCGTTCTCGCTCCGCTCGCCGAAATCGCGCCTCAACTCCAGCATCCATCCTGGCCGGCAACTGCAAGTGATCTTCTCGCAAGCTGCGCGGATCCAAGCGTAGTGCGGCCTACTTCCTAGCTGACACCGTTGAATCGTTCCCACAGGCCTGTGCCGTGTCGCGGCGAAGAGCCTGGGTTTTTTCGTGTCAACTCGTGCGGTGAATTAGCAGCCGGTGTAGCGTCACCAGCTTCGGTTCCAGCGCGTCCAGCTCAATCTGAGACAACCGCCCTTCGTTTATTTCGCGCCAGCGATAAACGCCCGGTTCCGTCTCCTCATGAATTCGCCCGTTCAGCCGCCGCAGAAATTCTCCAGCGTTTTCGCGGGACGCCACTTCGTGGTAGCCAGGCCGCGCCAGCGCCTCCACCACATAGCTGCGTAGCAGTTTCTTCCAATACTGCTGAAACAAATCGCTCGAGGCGAAAATGTCGCTCCACGTAACCTCGCCTCCATATGCCACCACCACCCCAACCACGTATTCCCCCTTCAACCCAGAGATTTCCCGAGCGAACCGCCGCCGCACTTCCTCCACGTATGTTTCCACTGAGCCTCGCACTTCGCGCGACTCATAAATTTTCTGGTAAGACTCTGTCGGCGCCTCGTCTTGAATCGTGCGAGCGATTCTGGGCGCCGCCAACCTTGCCGCGCCCGCAGACGCAGTCGCCTCCGCCGTCGTTCCGCTTCGCACCGCATTCCACACACGCCCCTGATCCCTCTGGAAGGTCGCCTGCTCCCGCACGCTCGGGTGCACAATCGTCTTCGCATCCGTAAAGCTCGCGCCAGACGACCACCGCCCATGCTCAACACAAAAAACATCCAGCGGCAGCGGCTTCGATCCTACCGGCACCAGGCGGTCCTTCCCGATAATTCGATCCTGTTTTCCTCCACTCACCAACTCGCCCGCCAACAAAAGCAGCGGCCGCTTGCTGCGATTGATCAACACTAGTTGATTTACCGACGCCGCATTCGAATCTGCAGGCCGTACCACACCATCTCGGCTGCGCGCCATCCCTTCCGACCCCTGCTCGCGAACCTGCACTTCGCCGCTCGCCAGCCCTTCATCCAGCGTCAAAAACCAGCTCGTGTCGTAAGCGTTCGCGCTCACCACCGGAAAAATGCTCAGATTTTCGTACCTAACCGGGTCCAGTAGCCGCCATTCGCCTTCCGATTTTCCGGGAAGCGGCGGAGTGGCTCCCCCGCCAAATACAAAGCCCAATGCGCCTAGAGCTCCCAGCGAAGAGAGTCCAAGCACTCCGCCGATCAACCGGCCAAATACATTGCGTTCCATAAACAACCTCCGTGCAGGTGCCATTCAACACGCCGGTACAGTCCGCGCGGGCCACTCTGCACAGTTAGAACGCGCCACGAGGAATTTCTTGCAGCTTATGTATGTGAAAAGGAACTGCGAACTTATCGGTTGGGATCGCCCAGGTTGGTCAGCGGTTTATTCCGCTTCGAACGCGAATGCTCCGATTCCTGCTTCTCGTATTCGGCTAGCTCTTCCTCTGTGTACGAGTACTCGTCGCGCGAAGCAAACATCGAAGTCGTCCGGCTGGCTTCCCGTTTTTTCTTACGCAGTCCGCCAAATTCGTAGCGTACTTGGCGCAGCGGCGCTTCAATGGCGTTCACCTCGACCAGCAGGTCGCTCACTTTTTCCAGGAAATCATGCAGATGATACGGGCGCACCACATACGGCAGCCGCGCCTTCTCCAGCACACCCACGAATTGACACCCCGCCATTTCCGGTACCAGAAAAAGCGTGCGTACCCGGCCGCCTTCTTCGGCTGGCACACCCGCAAGCTCGCGCAGCGTCAAGTAACCCGGCGAATCGAGCCCAAGCAACGCAATGTTTGCGATCACCAGCGACCATTCACCTGTTTTCAATTCGGCGAGCAACAATTTGCTCTCGGCAATCACGCGCACTCGCCAGCCTTCAGAGTCCAGCACCTGCCGCAGCGCGGTCGCGCTCGGACCTTCCTGGTCGAGGACCAGGATGTTCACCTGCTTAGGCTCAGCTTGAAGAGAGGACGCCATTCTCGGAGTATAAGAGCTTGAATTGCGTGGCGGTGCTCCCAAGCCCACATGGCGGCCAAAACGGCACCTGTACCAAAGGGCTACTGCTTCGAGCCACTATTGGGGTGATTTCGTCTGGCCTTCTACCATCTGCAGCAACACATCCGCCTTCACTGGATTGCTCTGCGTAATCACCCGATACGTCGTCGTATTCAGGAACATCAGTTGCCCATCCACGGTAATCCGTGCGCTCAGTGCGTAGCTATGCTTCGGGTCGATCTTCGCGGGATCATAATGAACTTCGAACGGCAGCGGGACTTGATGTCCCGCAAACATGAATCTCTGTTCCGCAATCACCTTTGCCGGACTGTCGGCCACCGATACATCCTGCAATTGAATCGTCAGCAGCGCATTTTCCGGCATCGCCATGCGCTCACGGTAAGCCACCGTCCCGCTGACCACTCCAGAATCCGCCGTGCCGGAACGAGCACGTTCCAGCTTGCAGTTTTCGGCCAGCCTCACAGACTGGTCGGCCTTCGTGTTATCTTCCAGAAATCCTTCGTCGCCTTTGCTCCACCAAACGATTGAGCCATCCGAATACTTTGTTCCAGACGCCGCTTCCACCTGCTTCATCGCATACGCTTTGCCCTGAAAGCTCACCCGCGCGTTTCGCTCGCGCAAGAACACAACAACTTTTGCTCCACCGTCACAGTTGTACGAAAACCTCTGCATCATCGGCATGCGATGCGATTTAGGAGCAGAAGGCGCCGCAGGCAGTGTTTCTTGTGCCATTGCCATTGTCGCCGGAATGGAGGCGAAAATCACAAACGCCGCCACTCTCGTCGCATTTCGCCTGGTCATGGCCGCACCTCGCGTTTTCCCCTTCTGCTATTGTCCCACCACCAAGCCGGTGCCCCCGCGTACTCGCTTGTATCCCGATCCGTCCCAGAAAATCCGGCAAATCACGGGCGCTTTCTCGCGGTTCGTGAAAAAAATCTGTATCCCGTCGCGCGACCACTCGGCATCCTGCACAAACACATTCGTCGGAGTGACCACTACTCGCCGCCTCGATTTAAGTTCATACAAAAATGCCGCACTTCCGAATCCCGTTTTCGCATCGGTCGGCATCCCCGCCTTCGGATGCGAAACAAACGCCGTCACCAACAGCAAATCTGGGTTCACCGGATTCGCCAGAATCGTGTCCGAGCTCATCACTTCAAATCCGTCACCGTACACATCCCGAATCGCGATCGACGTTGGCGGACTCTCCGTCTTCAAAAAGTGCAGCTTTGAATTGTCGGACGCCATCACCGTGTGCGCGTCCAGCCAGCCGTGCAGCGTCAGCGCCCCGCTGCTGGTCACGTTAGTATTCAATTGCGTCGCCTTGTCCGGTGAACCAGTCGGCATCGTCCACACAGTCCACGCCGGCTCGGCAAATTTCATGAATGCGATGCGCGAATCGTCCGGCGACCAGAATGCGCTTTGCACCGGCCCCCGCAGCAGCTCCGTCGTCTTTCCCGTCACTGCGTCGTACAAAAGGATCGCTCGGTCTTTTCCTGGTTCCTCCCGCGTAAATAGCAGCCGCTTTCCATCGTGCGAAAGTGATAGCTGACTTCCCGTCGGAGCCACAACCTTTGCCGCTTCTCCCCGCGCCAGCGTCACTTTTCCCGCAGGATCGAGAAACGCTACCGCCACCGGCGGTTTGAAACCCGTGATCGCGGGCGGCACGACCTTCTTCTTCTCCGGATCATCGTCAACCAGATTCTTCTGTTTGAACTCCGGAAATTGCTCTGCCGCAATCTTTGCGCAGCCCTTCAGTTCACCAATCTGTGCGTGCGTCACCACCGCTCGGAACGAATATTTCGTCTCAGACATGCCGTCCGAGCATGCCTCCCGCGACAATCTCACCACAACATCCGCATTCGTTCCTGTGTCCTTCGCGTGATACGTCCACGCTGTCCCTGAGTCCTCCGTCACGATCTCCCCAGGCTCGAGGGTAATCGGCGGATAACTCACCCGCTCCAGGCGTTCCGCGCCTTTCATCCCGATCCGCGCACTCCAGAACGGCTCCGTTCCCGAGGCAATAAGGAGAATGGGATAGTGTTTCGATTGTGGCGCGGCCACGGAAACGCCCGACGAGGCACCGGGTTTCTTTGCGCCTCCCGCTGCTCCCGGCGATTGTCCGGCAGGCCTCGCAGGCGTTTGCCCAGTCGGTTTCGGTGGGGTTTGCCCATGAACGGCGAGCGTGGAAGCTGCTACGAATATCCAGAACCGCCGAACACAAAATAAGGGCATGGGTGACATTTCGGCCTCGAGATCTTCCTGAACAACTCACTATAACTTAGCGTGACAATGGCGAAGTGCGTTTCTCGCTTCAGGCCGCGCCTCGGCGTTGATACGAATGAAAAGCGAAAGTTCTTGACATGGCGAACAAACAGCGAAATACTCTTCCCGTATCGAGGTGGGCTATGTCTCCAGTTCTTTCCTCATCTAAACCGGCGGGCTTTCCTATCCGCCGCCGCGCTCCATTCTCCTCAGCTTCTCTCTTTCCTGTTTGCCCTGATCGTAGCCCAAACACACGGACTCTGGAGCTTGCCCCGCTCTCAGGTCCGGGCAGCCCCCTTTCGGAAATCGTTCCGGACGTCGTTCCACTCAAAAGTGGCGCGGATTGCCCTCCGCCTGCTTCTGCCTCTTGCGGCCAACCACTCCGCAATTCGCAGGATTTCCGGAAGGACGCTGCTGTGACTGTAAACGCCGCTGCACCGGGCTTTGCACCTGACGGTGCAGCGCTGCTGGTCGGCATCGCCCGCCTCGCTTCGATTTCTCTACCCGCTCCCACACGCCGCAAATCCGAGGAGCGTCCCGAATATTTTCTTTTGCCGGTGAAATCCATCTTGAACAAATGCGAATCAAACCGCGTTCCCTTCGACTGGACCATCAATCCCTATCGCGGCTGCGAATTTGCCTGCAAATACTGTTATGCGCGCTACACACACGAATTCATGGAGCTGGATGGCCTCGCCTTTGAAAAAAAAATCTTCGTCAAAAAAGACGCCGCAGTTTTGCTCACCCGTGAGATCGCTACCAAATACTCTTTCGCTTCCGGGCACGAAGGTGCACCAGAACATATCTGCATCGGCACTGCGACCGATCCTTATCAGCCCGCTGAACGCGAATACGGTGTCACCCGTGCCTGCCTCGAAGAACTTGCACGCCACGATGGCCTCAGTGTCTCCATCACCACCAAATCGAATCTGATTACTCGCGATATTGACGTGCTGCAGGAAATCTGCAGGCGCTCACGCCTCTACGTGGACATCACTGTCACAACGTTGCGCCCGCGGCTCGCGCGGCTCCTAGAGCCACGCGCTCCACGTCCCGACCTGCGCCTCGACGCCATCCGCAAACTTCGCGATGCGGGTATTTCCGTCGGCGCCCTTGCCTCTCCGCTCGTTCCCGGCATTACCGACCGCGAAGGCGAACTCGAAGCCCTCGCTGCCGCCGCAAAAGAAGCCGGCGCTCAATGGATTGCCGCTGGCGTCCTCTTCCTCATGCCCTC
>WNGH01004641.1_pt1 | contig 16174 bp, 13 predicted proteins | sample 5400631 | NCBI WGS metagenome assembly WNGH01 (sample SAMN13153373, study PRJNA577476) | soil metagenome | isolation source: 115 cm soil or saprolite under Garry oak tree replicate 1 | place: USA:California | collected 2016-06-15
CCACCCCAGCCGCCCACGTGGCACGGCGGCCGGCCTGCAGCGGGGAGGGCCGCTTGCGCGCCAGCTTCGCCACCGCCCGCCGGGCGAGATCGGCGTACTCCTCGTCGAGGACAGACAGGCACACCGAGTCGGTGATGCCGACGATCTCCTCAACCACCGGCCGCAGTTCCTTGGGAACCTTCAGCTCATTGAGCGCGATCACGGCAACCCCAGCCCTCCTTGGTCACCGCGGGCGTCCGTGGCGACAGCATTCCGCGCCGGTTTCCTCGCAGCCGCCGCCCGCTCCCACTTCTCCGCCGGAGTGACGACCCAGGGCTGCTCCCGGCCAAACCGCTTGAGGTAGAGGTGCTCGATGAACTGCGGCAGCGGCGCCTTCCAAGGCTCTTGCCGGTGGTTGCTGATCTTGCCGAGCTTTCCCGGATTCAGCCCTAGTTCGCGGGCCATCTGCACCTGCGCGTGTGAGAGGCGGTGCCGCTTGCGCGCCTCAACCCAGGCCCGGACCTGAGGCGGAAGCGCCTTCTGTGACTTTTCCACACGAAGACTTTTCCATACGAACCAGCCCGGCCGATGACGATAGGCCCAGATCCATTCCGCGCCCTCAGGCGGCACCAAATCGTGGAAGCGGAGGCTTCGCCGTGGTGCGGGCTGCGTGACGCCACGGCAGACAGCATGCAGGCGCCGCAAGCGCGGGCCCTACTATCTACCTGTCCCTCCCCGCCTGGCCAACTCCTTCAGACCATAGACCATCGCGCCCTCTCCGATGCGCCCGCCTTACGCGGTGAGCTGGGAGAGCTCCAGTTGGGCTTCGCTGTGACGCAGCCTCATCTATCTGGCGTATCCGGTGTAACGCGGACGGGCACCTTTGCCGCCAGGAGCTCGCCTTCACCGTCTGGGTCAAGCCCGGCTACGGCTAGCGCCGGCCATGATGAGGCCGCGAGGAAGGCCGGGCCGAGTCCAGTTCAAGGCGTCACCAGATCCCGGGTGGAGCCTATGTAGCCATTTACCCGCGAAAATACCGCTCGATGGGATGCCTGATCCCGGGAAGCGTTACGGAACTGCAACATGGCGGAAACGAGGAACAGGGCCGCACTGCTTATTTATCGTGAATGAGCATTGCCGAATCTCCCCGGATGACGGCGGGCTGGGATGAGCTGATCGGCCCGGGCGGGGTACCGCGCCCGGCAGGCAGACGTCAGCAGGATCCCCTGGTGCCCGTTCCGCCGCCCGGCGCTTGACCGGGCGGCGGAACGGGCTTCTGCTCGGCGGCTCAGCCGAGCCGGCGGAGCAGGTCGTTGTACTGGTCCCAGAACGTACGGGGCAGGTGCGCCCCGAAGGTACGGAGGTGCTCTGAGATGAGCGTGGCCTCGCGCTTCCATGTTGCGGTGTCGACTGAGAGCAGGAGGCTGAGGTCGTCCTCGCCGAGGTCCAGGCCTTCGGTGTCGAGGGCGTCCGGTGTCGGGATCATGCCGATCGGGCTGGCGGCTGCCTGGGCGTCGCCGGAGAGCCGTTCGGTGATCCACTTCAGCACGCGGCTGTTCTCGCCGAAGCCAGGCCACACGAACCTGCCGGAGTCGTCCTTGCGGAACCAGTTGACGAAGTAGATGCGCGGCAGCTTGGCGGCGTCCGCGCAGCGGCCGATTTTCAGCCAGTGTGAGAAGTAGTCGCCCATGTTGTAGCCGCAGAACGGCAGCATGGCAAACGGGTCACGGCGCAACTCCCCGACGTTTCCGTCGGCGGCCGCGGTCCGTTCCGAGGCTATGGTGGCGCCGAGGAACACGCCGTGCGCCCAGTCGAAGGCCTCGGTGACCAGCGGGACGGCGGTGGCGCGGCGCCCGCCGAACAGGATCGCCGAGATCGGGACGCCCGCGGGATCGTCCCATTCGGGGGCGATGATCGGGCACTGGGCGGCGGGGGCGGTGAACCGGGAATTGGGGTGGGCGGCGGGTTCCGGCGAGCCGGGAGTCCAGTCGCGTCCCTTCCAGTCGGTCAGGTGGGCGGGCGGGGTATCGGTGAGGCCCTCCCACCACACGTCGCCGTCATCGGTGACCGCGACGTTGGTGAAGATGCTGTTGCCCCGCAGCGTCGCGATCGCGTTGGCGTTCGTGGCCTGGCTGGTCCCGGGCGCGACGCCGAAGAATCCCGCCTCGGGATTAATGGCGTAGAGCCGCCCGTCATCGCCGAATCGCATCCAGGCGATATCGTCGCCTACGGTCTCCACGCGCCAGCCGGGAATGGCGGGCTGGAGCATGGCGAGGTTGGTCTTCCCGCATGCGGAGGGGAAAGCCGCCGCCAGGTATCTGGCGTCGCCGCCCGGAGGCGTGATCTTGAGGATGAGCATGTGCTCGGCCAGCCATCCTTCGTCGCGGGCCATCACCGATGCGAGACGCAGCGCGTAGCATTTCTTGCCGAGCAGGGCGTTGCCGCCGTACCCGGAACCATAGGACCAGATCTCCCTGGTCTCGGGGAAGTGCGAGATGTATTTGGTCGTGCTGCACGGCCACGGCACGTCAGTCTGGCCCGCCTGCAGCGGGGCACCGACGGAATGTACGGCGCGGACGAACGAGCCACGTTCCTCGATGAGCCGCAGCGCTGGTGTCCCCATTCTCGTCATGATCCGCATCGATACCACCACATAGGGTGAGTCGGTTATCTCGACGCCGAGTTGTGAGAGGTCGCTGTCCAACGGCCCCATGCAGAACGGGACCACGTACATGGTGCGGCCCCTCATGCAGCCATTGAAGAGGCCGCCAAGAGTCTTCCGCATCTCATCCGGGGCGATCCAGTTGTTCGTGGGGCCGGCGTCCTCTTGGTTTTCCGAGCAGATAAAGGTCCTGTCCTCGACGCGCGCGACATCGCTCGGATCGGAGGCACAATAGAAACTGTTCGGCCGGATCCGCGGGTTGAGCCGGCGGAATGTTCCCTGCTCGACCAGAAGATTGGTCAGGCGCTCCCATTCAGGATACGAGCCGTCGCACCATTCAATGTGATCAGGCTTTGTCAGCTCCGCGACCTCGCTCACCCACCAGGTAAGCTGGATATCGCTTGCTAGGCCTCGGTCAGCCACGAGGATCCGCCCGGTCATGATATCGCTCCTTGCGTCGGAATGAGTATGCGGGTTAATCGTTGTTCATTTGAAATCTGAGAGCGCATGTCGTCACATTCCCTCCGGGTCTACGGCAGGCGCAGGGCCAAAGGTCCCGTTAGTTCGGGCTTTGGGTCATGCGCACCTGTCGTATCGGACGCTTTCGTAATATGCGCTCTCAAATACGAAACATTCCTGCAACATAACCGTAACGCTCACTCGATGAAGTGCGGGCCGCATATCGGGGATGGCGCACGAGATATCCAACTCGCGATCGCTTTTAAAGCCCCGAAAGCCTCGTGCACCACCGGCCGTTCGGGATGAATGGTTGTAATTTTTTGGCGTCTTGCACCGCAGCACGAATCCCGGTGGTGGCGAATCCAAGGCTCGGGACACGCAGCTCAGGCTGGCGGCGCGGCGGGTAGGAGCTGGCGCAGGTGGCTGGTTGCCGACGCATTCGCCAGGGGGAGGTCACCTGGTGGCTCTCGCCAGACCGTGTCTTCCAGGGCCGAAGGTCCCGTGCCTGCCAGGCGGCGGGACCCAAGCGCCTTATGGTGGTCCGGATTCGAGGGTGGAAGCGGTTCTCGGTGCTGGGATGATCGGCAGCAGCAGGTGGCTGGGGGTGTCTGGGCCGGTGTGAATGATGGTCGTGCCGTTGAACACGCCGACTGGCCGGTCCCCGGGATCGACGTGCAGGAACAGGCCGGATCCGAGAAAGACCGGCGGCCCGTCTGCCGGTTCTTCGGCCGGGCGGGCGAAGTCGCGTCCGCCGATTGTCAGCGCGAGGCGAAGCCCGGCGGGCAGGACGATACAGGTGGGCCAGATCTCGATCTCGAGGGGGTAGGTCTTGCCGGGCTCCAGCGGTTGTACCTCGTCGTGGGCGTGGTAAGGCCGGTACGGGGGGGGCGGACTTTTCCGGGTCGAGCTTGCGGTGGGATGCCCGCAGCCATCCCTGCGCCAGCGGCGTGCGCGGGTCGAGTGCGCCCTGGAAATCGACCTCTTTCCCGTCAGGCCCGAATGCGCGAAGCGTCACGAACAGGTCGGCATGCCGTAGGGCAGGTAGAACCACTCCTCGTGGCGGCCCGGGTGAACCTCAAGCCACTTCCGGGCGGAGGCGGCCTGGGTAAAGCCCTCGAAGTTGCCGCGGGAATGCAGCCCGAACCCGCCCCAGTTGGCGGCGCTCAGGAACGGGACGGTAACCCGTTGCCAGTCGGCGCTGCGCTCCCGGTAAGACGCGCCGTCGAGGCGCTGCGCCGACCGAGCATAGGGGTCGGCGCGGTTGGCGGCCAGCTCGTGCTCGGTGAGCTCCTCAGGGCCGCTGGCCCGCTCCCCGAGCCACGGGTCGTTGGGAGCGCCTGGGTTGCCGTGCTGAACCGGCAGCACCTGCAGGGGGTACCACACCTGGAAGAACAGATTGCTGAGGATGCCGCCGTGACGGGCCTGATCCCGGTAGGCGTCGGCGGCGCCCTCCCAGGGGATCATCGCCGCCAGGTGCGGCGGCTGCAGCGAGGCGACGAGCCACTGGTTGATGGCGTAGTAGGAGATCCCGCATAGCCCGACCTTGCCGTTGCTCCACGGCTGGCCGCCCGCCCACTCGATCGCCTGGTAGTAGTCGCGGACCTCGCGCGGCGAGAACGGGTCGAGATAGCCCGGGGACCGCCCGGCGCCGCGCGCATCGACGCGCACGACTGCATACCCCCACGGCACCCAGATCTCCGGGTCAACCGTCTCCCACGTCAGATAGCTGCGCGAAGACCCCGCCAGGAGGCCGGGGTGCGGATCCGCCGTCTCAGCCGGGCGGGCGCGTTTCTGGCAGGAGCGCTTCGCCCGCGCCGCCGTGATCGTGGCCCGGGCGGCCGGACGGGGCGAGCTGGGCGGCGACGTCGACGCCGCCGCCGCCCTGATCGAGAACCTGATAGCCGCGGCCTACCTGCGCTCGCTCGTCACCGGCGGAGATCTCGGCGACGCGTTCATCCAAGCGCAGGTGAGCAACACGATCGCCGCATTCGCGCCGGGCCGTTCCTGCCACCGCTAGGGCCCCTTCCCGTCGCGGCCTACGCCAAGGACAGCCAGGCCGCAGCAGCGGCCGCCCCGATGTGCTTGACCAGCCGAGGGCCAGGCCGGGTAACGCGTCCTGCGGACCCGCCCCATGACGCAGCGAGGGTTGCGCCCGGAGCCCGGTTGCTGGCACTTGCGTTCCAGGGCGCTAGAGGGGCGGGGCAGGTCACTGGAACCCGGCGGCGTTCTCGTGCGCCCAGGCTGCGAATGTTCTGGCGGGCCGGCCGGTGATCCTCATGACCGCGTCGCTGACGCGGCGCTTGATACAGCTGAACCACGATCTCACCGTCAACTGGGTGGAAGCGGCGAGTGCGCTGCATGGTGCGGTCTGGGAGCGGGCCCTGACCGAGCCGGCCGACGACGTCGCGCATGAGCCGGCCGCCATGGCCGGGCGGTAGGAGCCCGGCCCGACCCGGCGCAGCCGAAGCGCTGACACCGGGGACAGTGGCCCCGGAATCTAATCCGCCGACGCTGTTTCGTTCTCACAACGAGACAGGTCCTGATGTCCTGTCGCCCCCATGTGGACCGGCTTCGCCGACCTGAGGCACGCTGGGCTCGTGAACACCGCTGCGCCGCCGGCTGGTGATTGCGGTAATGAGCAGGCCGGCAGACCCCGCGAGGAGCAGGAGGATACAGGTCCAGGCGAGCCAGTCGCCGAATGTGGTGTACAGGGTCGGGACGGCGCGGCGCGGCAGGTCGCTGGTGACCGACACGAGGGAGGCGCCCCTGGTCGGTGCCTCGGCAAGGACGCGGCCGTGCGGGTCGCTCACGGTCAGCACGCCCTGCCGGGCGGCACGCACCACCGTGAGACCGTTCTCGACGCCGCGCGTGATCGCCATCCGGCTGTGCAGCCACGCATCGCGGCCGAAATCCCAGGCGGGCACGAAAACCACGGTCGCGCCGCCGCGGCGGTAGCCGCGGACCAGGGCAGGGAAGTCCATGTCAAAGCAGATGGCGATCGCCCAGTGGCGTTCGGAGCCGGGCACGAAGGCATTCTCCTTCCCCGTCGCGAACTTGTGTTCGAGGCCGGGGACGAGATGGCGCTTGAAGTAGTAGACCGGCCGTCCGCCGTCCGCCGGGAAGTCGAGCGCGGCATTGCGCTTGTCTCCCCCCTGGATGAGGATCAGCCCTGCGATGATGTCGATGTGGTGCTCGGCGGCGAGGTGAGACAGTGGCGTGGCGAGCAGCGGCAGGCTCTTGCCGTCGGAGACGAACGTCTTCTCGGGGAGTACCACCACGCGTGCGCCACCCTCCGCCAGGGCTGCGATGCGGGTCACATACCGGGCGATGAGTTCACCGGCGGCCGGCGTGGTCACGGGTTCAGGGTGGATCAGGCGGTCGGTGGCGAGCAGGGCCACCTTGTCCGGCTGAACGCCATCCGGTGTGCGCAGCTGCCAGGCACCATAGGTCAGCGCCACCGCCAGGATCGCCGTGGAGGCCACCGCGACCCGCAGGCGGCCCGCCGCCCCTGGAGCCAGGAGCGCCGCTGCCGCCGCCGGTACTCCCATGACCAGGAAGGTGATGCCCCACGGGCCGGCGGCCGATGCGGTCTGCAGCACGGGGAGAACGCCAGCCTGGGTGTAGGCCAGGCTCCACCAGGCGCCGTTCGGCGTCGTCACCGACATCACGTATTCCAATGCGACCCACGCCGCCGGGACGACACCGGCCGCCATCAGAAGGTGCCCGCGCAGCGCCAGTGCCCGGGCGGCGACCACAACCAGGCCGAACAGCAGCGCCGAGCCGACGATGACGATCATGGCTACCGGCGGGGGTATCCGCAGAGTGTTCAGGAAGTAGCCCCACATCGGGGTCTCGCCGCCCAGCCACGCGGCGAACGCGGCGGCGCACGCCGTACGCGCCCCGACCCGGGGTGCCAGCAGCAGAACCGGCAGCGGCGCGAGCCACGTGCACCACGGCGCCGGCCGCAGGCCGGTGCCGAAGTAGAACAGCATCGCCGACGTCACCGCAGCGAGCACTGCGGCGATTCTCCATTTCGCTGATCTCATCGAGCAGCCTCCTCAGTCTCGGGAACTGCATCGATGGTCCGCGTCCGAGGCCAGGGGGCGCATCGCCGGGGAGAGCGATCCCTCGCGTCGCCCGTGCGGACTACGCATCGCCGGGGACCACGAGGCCCGACTCGTAGGCGAAAACGACAGCCTGCACCCGGTCGCGCAGATCAAGCTTGGTCAGGATCCGGCTGACGTGTGTTTTGACCGTGTGCTCACTGACGACCAGCCCGGCGGCGATCTCGGCGTTGGACAGCCCCGCCGCCACTAGCCGCAGCGTCTCATTCTCCCGGCTGGTCAGCTGACGCAGCCGGGCGGCCAGCCGCGGCGTGACACCGTGGCTCGGACGCCGCACCAGGTCCTCGATCAGCCGCCTGGTCACCGCCGGGGCCAGCAGTGACTTCCCGGCCGCCACCACCCGTACCGCATCGGCCAGTTCATCACGGCGGATGTCCTTGAGCAGAAACCCGCTCGCACCGGCACGCAGCGCGTCGTAAACGTACTCGTCCAAGTCGAACATCGTCAGCACAAGCACCTTCACGGACGAGACCGCGCAGATCCGCCTGGTCGCCTCGATGCCGCCCATGCCGGGCATCCGGACATCCATCAGGACCACGTCCGGGCGAAGGTCACCCGCGACGCGAACCGCCTCCGCCCCGTCTGCCGCCTCACCGACGACCGTGATGTCGGGCTGCGCGTCAAGGATCATGGCGAATCCGCCGCGGAACAGATCCTGATCATCGGCGATGACGACGCGCAGCATGCCCCTTATCCAACCGGCAGTGTGGCCGCCACGACGAAGCCCTCTTTCCCGGGACCGGCCCGCAATGTCCCGCCGCAGGCGATCGCCCGCTCTCGCATCCCGGCCAGGCCGTGCCCGCCGTTCCCGCTGCCAGGGCCCTTGCCGTCGTCGGCGACTTCGACCTCCAAGGCGGTGTCCACCCAGCCCAGCCGAACCTGCACGGCATGCGCGTCCGCGTGGCTCAAGACATTCGTCAGAGCCTCCTGGACAATCCGGTATGCCGCGACATCGACCTCGGTGGTGACCGGCTGCGGCGCGCCGTGGCTGGTCAAGGTCACATTCAAGCCTGCCTGGCGGGTCCGCTCGATCAGGCCTGGCACAGCGTCCAGCCCTGGCCGCGGCTCCTGGACACCGTTCCCGTCCGAACGCAATGCGCCGAGCAGGCCGCGAAGCTGGGCAAGAGCCCCGCGGCCGGTGTCAGCGATGGCGTCGAATGCAGCCTCCGCGCGGGCCGGGTCCGGGCGGATCACCAGCGGCCCAGCCTCGGCCTGGACGACCATGAGACCAACCGAGTGGGTCACGATGTCATGCACATCACGGGCGATGCGGGTGCGCTCGAGGACCGCGGCCATGGCACGTTCCTGCGCGATCCTGTGATCACGCTCGGCCAACTCGGCGATCCGCGCGCGGCGGGCACGGGCACTCGTCCCAAGCGCGTACGCAGCGACGAACGCCGTGCCCACCACACGGTAGGCGTCCAGGTTCTCACGCGGCAGGATGAGTGAAACGTACACTGCCGCCCCGATGACGGGCAGGGCCGACAGCCGCACCAACGGCCTGCTCACCGCGGCGATGGTATAGACGCCAACGAGCGGACCGTACGGGAGCAGCGGCTTGTACCCACCCATCACCAGTGCCGTCATGGCCAGACCCACCACAGCCGTCACCCGCACCGGGGCCTTGCGCCGCCACAGCATGGGCGCCGAAGCCAGCAGGGCCAACCCCACAGCCCACCACGCACCCGAGGCCAGCACGGGACCGACGGTGGCAGCAGATATGGCGATGGTGACCGCCAGGTCGATCCCCCGCGGCGGCAGCGCCCGAACCCAATCGGACCACGCGCGAACCCTGTCAGACAACAGCATCCGGTTCGTTTCGGCCACAGCAGGGACTCCTGACATCGACATCCTGCAGTCTCCTTACCCGTACCGCCCGGCGCATCCGCCGTACGAGGGAACCCGAACATCACTCTTGCGATGGAGGTGATGGCGGGCGGGCGGCGAAGGCGGCGCCGGTCACTGTCGTCCGAACCTGGCCGGGAGATGAAGCGGACTAGCCCTTCAGGGATGTCCGGGATATCGCCGGGCCGTCTCCGCCAGGTCCACCATCACCAGTCCCGAGCCACACCATCGTAGACACGATTCGGGCTGCGGCTGACCTTCGACTCCTCGCCCACCCTGCTCATCGACAGCAGCCTGGCCGCGTGGCGCGAGGCCAGCATCGCCTGCCTGGAAACCGAGCATTTGCGGCCCCCAGTGGAGCGACGACGTGTTCATCCGCGCGCTCGCCGCCAGCCAGGGCAACCGGCATTCGGCACCCTCGCGCTGCTGCACGCGCTGATAGAAAGGCAACACCCTGCCTCGCACCGACGTCTAGGCCCTCGCAGCGGCACGGGTCGTGGACCTGACCCTGACCCCCGATGAGCTACTCCACCTGGCTGCTGCCGACGGCTGGCAGCCGGTGGCCCCCGCCGCCGCCGTGACCCGGCCTGCCTACTGGCTCTGCTATCAGCCCGCCCTGGACACATTCCACCAGCTGATCGTGAACATCTCCGCCTACACGCCCGCCGCGATCCCCGCCTGGCTGGCCGCCGCATGTCACGGCCGTGCCGCCAGCACCCCCGCCGCCACCGGCATACCCGACCCGCTCGCCGGTCTCCCACACGCCACCGCCGGTAGCGTGCACGCCGACACCCGAACCCGCGACACGCTAATCAAGATCGCCCGCGACGCAGCCAGCCGCTACGACTCCAGGCAGTCAACTACTACGACCTGAACCGCAATCGCCTTCAGACACGCGTGACCGGCGCCTCGGCTACGCCCGGCTGAGAGAGATCCGGCGAAGGTACACGGGAAGTACACAGGCGGTGCATGAATCCGGCCGTTCCCTGCCGGCTTCGTGCGGACAAGCATCCAGCTTTGCGCGGCAACGAGGTGCCCGGCGCCGGCGCTGCGGTCGACTCTGTGACAACTGTCCGCCCCCACGGATACATACTGCCGTCACGCTGGTGCTTAGCCCAGCACCCCTCTACTGTTTTCAACGGCCCTGGACACGGAGCAAGCGGTTTTGCGCACCGCTCGTTCCGCCCGGACGCTGTCCGCTATATGTACGTGGACACTGCCATGCATCGACCCACGGTGACACACCCTGATACACGGCGTGACAAGAAGGAAACGGCCCGCCGGGCCGCGTTTCCGCAGCCAGCGGGCCGTTTTCGCTGGTGGTGTCAGGTGTTGGGTTCGAACCAACGTAGGCTGAGCCGACGGTTTTTCAGACCGCTCCTCCATGCCACGCTATATAGCTATTTACCTGCATAAACGCCGCCGGATCGGTTCCGCGGTGGCGACGCTGTCCGCTATGTGTACGTGGCCGCGGGCTGCCTCTTGGCCCACCGCACGGACAGCCGCGTACAGGGTTCGGAGGGGCGCCAAGCTGGCCAGACGGGCAGGCCGCGTCGCCGACATGCCCGGCTCCCCCGGTGAGGCACTAGAGCGGACGTTGGTGCCGGCCTCACCCGGGCGACTCCGCATGTGGTCTGCGTACCGGGCAGGCAACAAGCTGGGAGACCGAAACTGAGTGAGTCCCGGGCGCGGGGCAATGGTCCTGGCAGCAAGAGCTTGTCGCCACACGCTCCCGGGGTGCTGACACGACTTCCCACCGGGGGCCAGCCACCCTGGTCAGGATGTTCTGTTCCTGCTGTGATCTTCTCATGCGCGAGTCGGCCGGACTCACCGGGAACCGCTGGCTTTACTTCCCAGAGGCGTGACGCGGTGGTCGCGCCGACTGCCCGGAACCGGATCAGAACAGAAGAGGCCACGATGAATCCCGTAGCGAGGAATGCCGTTCAAGCGAATGTCTGGCTGTACCGGCGCACGAACGGCCGGGTCGGTGGCCGGGGGATGGGTCGGCTCCCGCTGTTGCTGCTGACCGTGCCGGGCCGCAACAGCGGAACGCCGCATACCGTCCCGGTCGCCTATTTTGATCACGACGGTGACTACCTGATCGTGGGAACGGGGATGGGCGGCTCCAGGGCAATCCCGCAGTGGTTCTTGAACCTCCAGACGGCGGGCAAGGCCCACATCCGGATCCGTGATCGGCAGCACGACGTTGACGCGCGGATCACCAGCGACGCTGACCGAGAGGAGTTGTGGCCGCTGATCGCGGCGCGTGCGCCGCATTTCGCCAGGTGGCAGGCGCGAACGGGCCGCAGGCTCCCAGTCGTTGTCCTGACCGCCCGCTCCTCGCCGGACTGAGCCGGGCATCATCTGGCCGCCCGGGCGCTATCGGCCTCAAATCCCGGTGCCCGGCTGCCCCGCGCCCGTTCGGCTCGGCGGACGTCCCTTACTCGGCCCGCAGCAGCTGGGCCGGGTGCGCTCGCGCGGCCAGCAGCGCGGGAAGGAAGGCGAGCGCGTTGGCGGCGGCGAGCACCCCGACGGCGATCGCGGCCACAGGCAGGGCCTGCACTACGGTGAGCGGCACCACCCCGAAGTTCGTGGCGAATACCCGCCACAGCACTTTGCCGACCGCGATGCCCAGCGGCACCCCGGCCACGGTCCCGGCCAGGGCCACCGTGGTGGCTTGCCAGCTGACCACTGCCGCGACCTGGTACCGGGCGAACCCGAGCACCTTCAGCAAGCCAGCCTCGGCGCGCCTGCGGGTCACGCTGACCAGCAGCAGGTGCACCATTGTCGCCGCGCCGAACAGCACCAGCATCCCGCCGAACAGCAGCGGGAAGTTGACCGACTCGCCGAAGTTGACCAGCTCGGCCGGCTCCTGCGATGGGGCCACATACGAGCGGTATCTGCTGGTATACCGGGCCAGCGCGGCGGCTCCGGCCGGGCCGGGAGCGGACCGCGCCAGCACCGAATAGATGATGCCCTGATGCGCTTTGCGCTGGCATGCGGCCTGGCCGTTACCGGGCGGGCATTCCGCAGCTGTCAGCGCGCTCACGGTCATCGCGGCCCCGTTGCCGAGCCCTCCGGAGCCGAAGCTGGGCGGGAAAGACGCACGGCCGATCACGCGGAACTGAGCCGTGTGCGCGGCACCGGTCACCGGGTCAGGGACAGTGACCCGGACCAGCCCCCCCGGCCGCGCCCCGATGCTGCGCATCGTCGCGGCGCCCACCAGGATGTCCCGGTCACCTCTGGGCAGCCGCCCGTCCACGACTGAGATCAGAGCGGGACCGCGGATCGCGGTCGCCGCGAGCGTGCGGACGTGGCGGCCGTTCACGTCGATCTCCGCCACCGTGACCAGGGTGATCTGCTGAATCGCCGGATCCTGCCGCAGGCTGGTCAGCAGCGACCCGGTGAGGACGGACCCAGATTCCGTCCCCGGATTGGTGAAGTCCGCCTGGAAGGGCGCGCCGTACAGCGCGGGTGAGGAGATGAGCCGGGTCAGGCTGGCGCCGAACACGGCGGTCGCGCACAGCGCAGCGACCGCCAAGACCATGCCGAGCAGCGCCGTCCCCACGGGGACCGTCTGGCGGCCCTGGCCCCGGCCCCGCTCCAGCGCGTACCGGACCCCGATCAGCACGCTGGGCGGCGCGCCGATCCCGGCCACGGCCCGGACCAGCGCCACCGGCACCGTGCGCAGCGGCAAGCCACCGCGTAGCCGCCGCGCATGCCGCACCGCCGGCCAGACCGACAACGCCACGACGGCGGTAACTGTGGCCAGCGCGCCAGGCACCGTGACGAGCGGATCAATGACCACCGCGCCCGGCGAGCCGGTGGCCAGCCGCGCCTCGCCCACTGGGGTCAGCGGGGACAGCAGCGCGGCCAGCGCCACCGCCCCGGCCCCGCCTGCAGCACCGATGATGGCCGCGCGCGCCAGACCGAGTGCCACGAACTGCCGCACCCGCAAGCCCAGTGCGGACAGCGGCTGGCGGTCGTCTTGCCCGGTGACGAACTGCCGGGCCCTGCACCGCGGCGGCGTCGATATCCAGGTCATCGGCGCCGAACGAACCCATCGGGCGGAGCCGGCTATCAAACGCGGGCAGGTCAGCCGCGCCATGCCGGAGCCGCACGTAGTAGACCCACCCCATCACCGCGCGGTGATTCACCGCCGCCGCGAACGCCTCCGTAAGGAACAGGTCGTAGCGGGCCCCAATCCCGTACGCGAACTCATTCTCGGCCACCACCAGGCCCACCACCCGCAGGCCGCGCCGCGGGACCGCCGACAGCTTGACCTTGGCCGGCCCCAGCCTCAGCTGTTCCGGGGTCGGCACCAGGACCTGGATCACCGAGCCCAACCGCACGCCGTTATCCCGGGCGAGGGTATAGGAGGCCAGGGCCTCATCGGGGTTGGCCTGATCTGGCATCCGCCCGGAGCGCAATTCGACCAGCCGGGACAGGCCGGCTGGCGGGACCTCGAAGACGCCGAAGGACCCGGCGTCGATCGGCTTGCGGCAGGACAGGCAGCGGGCCAAGTTGAACGGGCCAGGAGCCGACGTCACCAGGGCGACCTGGGGGATGTGAGCCAGCGCCGGCAGCGGGTGGCCGCTGTAGACGACAGCGTCGTAACCGTGCCGGGCGACGAAATCAGGAAAGGCAGCCGCGGTCCGCAGGCCGGTTGCCGCCGCGGCCATCACGAGCCCGCCGACCAGCGCCACCAGGGCGGCCAGGGCCAGCCAGGACTTCCACTGCTGCCGCAGCCGCACATGGAGCACCATCGCAACAGCCCGCATGGCAAACCTCCCGGTCCAACCTCCTGTGTGCAGTCTGCCGCACCGGCCAAGATCAGCAAGGTGGCCAGCCACCAGCGCGACCTCGTGCTAGCATCCCGCGGTAATCGAGATCCACCCGGCATCAGGTGGCAAGCGCCGTCCAGGACTTGCTGGCAGCACGATCACGCTACGAGGGCCGGTTCGGTTAAGCGAACAGGCCGGCCGGCGCCCGCTCGAGTGCCTCCCGGGCCGCCGCGCGGCCAGCCTCGCGTGCGGTGTCGAGCTGATGGAATTCAAGCAGTCCAACGCCCTCGGCACGCGGCTTGATAACCAGGTCGGCGTGGCGCCGGGCCGCCTCGGAGGTGTTCTGGCTGCCGAGCAGCAGTACGCGCGTGAGCGTCTCGCCGAGGCTCGGCGGCCGCGGCGGTCGATCGCCTGACCCGCCCGCCGCCGCGGGACCGTTCTGCGAGCGCTCGAACGCGGCCTTCACGTCGACCGCGATGATCGGGCCCTCTCCCATGTCGGCCATCGCCTTCACTGGCAGGTTGTCGACCAGCGAGCCATCGACGAAGATCTCGCGGCCACGGATCTGCGGAGGCGCGATGACCGGCAGGCAAATGCTGAGGCCGACCGCCTCCCATAGCGGCCCGTGCCGCGCGATCTCTAGGCGCCCGCTCCGGAGTTCGGTGCTGCCGCACATGAAGCTGCGCGGCAATTCCTCGATCAGGCGCGTGCCGAACGTGCGGTGCAGCATGGACCGGAAGCGCTCGCCACGGATCAGCGAGTGGCGCGGGACCGTGTAGTCGCCTAGCGGTCGGCGCTGTACCCACTCTTCGAAACAGATCGCGTCCATCTCATCGGCGTTGTGGCCCATCGCGAACAGCGCGCCGATCACTGCGCCCATGCTGACGCCGGCGACGCGGTCGATCGTCAGGCCGGCGGCGGCCAGCTCTTCGAGCACGCCGATGTGCGTGAACGCCCGCGCGCCGCCGCCAGAGAGCACGATCCCGAGCGAGGTGGCAGAGAGCCGGCGGGCAGTGCGGGCGATGTCGGCGTCGAACTCAGTCTCCCGGATCACGTGCGACTCGACCGGGTCGAGCATAGCCGCCCAGCCGCTGAGTTCCCCGGGTGCGGCGTCATAAGCGACGAGGTCGCAGGCGTGCAGCTCGGGATAACTGGCGAGCTCCCGCGGGACCAGTCCGGCTCCGGTCACCGCGAGGATCCGGTCTGCTTGCTGGAGGCAGAACTCCATCCAGGGCTCCCGTCGCAGAACAGACCCGGCGGCGAGCAGGACCATGTCATGACCTGCCTCGGCGCGGTCGAGCAGCGGGCCGTACACGGTCGCCGGCTCACCTGCCACAGGGGCGGCTATCTCGGCCCCGTTGAGCACCGCGACCGACAGGTGGGTTTCCAGCGCGGCGCCGAGCCGGGCGGCGAGCCGCGGCAGCGGGATCCGGGCGTCCAGAGCGATCAGCGCGACCGTCGTGGGCCGCGGCCGGGTCGCGGGCGCGGGGGCGCGCGTGTCCCTGAGCTGGCGGCCAAGCGACCGGTTAAGCGCCAGCGACAGGTCTGGCGAGGTGCGGAGGAGCCCGGTGAAGTCGGCCCGGTTGACGGCGATGACGTCGGTGGCGCGCGCGGCGCGTACCGAGGCGGATCGCGGCGAATCCGTCAGCAAGGCGAGCTCGCCCAGCGTGTCCCCGCGGCCTAGCTCGCGGATCACGGCACCGGCGGCCTCATCAACGACCTGGAGACGGCCGGCGCGGACGACATACATCACGTCTGCCGGCTCATGCTCGCGGAACAGCCATTGCCCGGCGCAGAAGCGGCGCGTGCTTGATCTCAGCGCGAGTTGCTCACGGAGTTCGGCATTGATGTCCGAAAACATCGGCACCTGCGCGAGAAAGTCGGCCGCCGACTCCGGACGCGACACCGCCGGCTCGGCGGTATCAAGCGCGATCACGCGCCGCGCGCGCGGACGCACGGCCTGCTGGGGCTGACTCACCGCCAGCACCCCTCGTGCGGCATCGCCGAGCGACGGCGCCTGGCCGGCCCCGGCGCGTCCGACCAGCAGGCAGCCAAGCCCGGCGGCGAACAGGCAGGCCGCACCGAATACCCAGGCGTGCCGAAACGCCGTGTAGGCTCCCGCCGGCGTCGCTGTCCCGATGATCGCCACCACCACGGCGACTCCGAGCGCCGCCCCGACCTGGCGCGCGACGGAATTCATCCCGGTTGCCGTGGCGAAGCTCTCGCCAGGCGCTGAGGCGACCGCGGCGCCGCTGAGATTGGGGAACAACGTGCCGGCACCGATTCCGAGCAGCACCATACCCGGTAGCCACTCGCCCGCG
>WNGH01008690.1_pt2 | contig 16167 bp, 14 predicted proteins | sample 5400631 | NCBI WGS metagenome assembly WNGH01 (sample SAMN13153373, study PRJNA577476) | soil metagenome | isolation source: 115 cm soil or saprolite under Garry oak tree replicate 1 | place: USA:California | collected 2016-06-15
GGCTGGCTGTTGATTGCCGGCGCTGCGCTGCGCGCAGAGCGCACGCTGCGCGACGGTTCGGTGGTCACGGGCTACGCGCTGTTCGCCCTCCTGCTCGCGCTGGGGATGTTCAACCTGCGCAAGCGCCTTTCGGTGCTGCCGCTCGGCACGGCGCGCGCCTGGATGAACGCGCACCTGGTGCTGGGCGTGGTGGCGGTGCCCCTGTACTTCCAGCACGCCGGCGGGCTGTGGCCGGGCGGATTCTACGAGCAGGCGATCGCGGTGTGCTTCTACGCGACGATGCTGTCCGGCATCGCCGGCTATGCGCTCGAACGTGTGCTGCCCGGGCGGCTGGTGCACCTCGAGAGCGAGGTGATCTACGAGCGCATCTCGTCCGAGATCGCGGCGCTGCGCGAGCGCGCCGAGGCGCTGGTCGTCAAGGCAGTGCAGGACACCGGCTCCGACACGCTTGGCCGGTATTACACCGAGTCGCTCGACTGGTTCTTCTGGCGTCCGCGCTTCTGCCTCAGCCACGTCGTGGGCGGCCTGCGCGGCGCGCGCTGGGTCCACGGCCACATCACCGCGCTGCGGCGCTACCTGAACGACGCCGAGCGCCAGGTGCTGGACGAGATCGAGCAGCTCGCGCTGCGCAAGAACCAGCTCGACGCGCACTACGCGCTGCAGAGCGTGCTCAAGCTGTGGCTGTTCGGGCACGTGCCGGCCGCCGTGCTGCTGCTCGTCCTCGCCTGCTGGCACCTTCTGGTCGTGCACATCTACCGACTGTGAGCACGGGCCGCAAATTCGCTCATGACGCCACCGCCTACGAACGGCCGACCCAGCCTTACCTATGCGGGCGCGGCTCGCTCTGGCGCAAGGCCTGCTGGCAGGGTCCGGGCGCCGCAGGCCAGTGCGGCGGCGCGTTCGAGTGCATCCCGGTGCGCATCCGCGACCGCTGGGAGTGTCGCCGGCCGAAACAGGCCGGGGGGCGCTGCAGCGAAGGCCCGCTGCCCAACGGTTCCTGCGCCCACCCGCATGCGCCCTGCGTGCCGGCCACCAGCCTGCGGCGCACGCGCGGGCGGGCATCCCTCGGCGCCGCGCTGCTCCTGCTGATGCTGCTCATCCTCGCCCCCGATCCCACCGCGACCTCGGTCGTGAATCCGGCGGCGGTCGACGCCGGCAACCTGTCCAGCGTGCATGCCGGATTCACGCGCGAGCAGGGCTGCGGCGCCTGCCACGCCAGCCACGGCAAGGACGCCTGGGGCTGGTTCACGGCGGCGTTCCGCTCGAACGATCCGAGCGCCGGCTGCCTCGACTGCCACGGCTTCGCCGAGCCGGTGATGCGCGCCCACAACACGCAGTATGCGAAGCGCGGCGACCTCGGCGAGGTCTCGTGCGTGCGCTGCCACTCGGAGCACAAGGGCGCGCAGGCGGCGCTCGGCAAGGTGCCCGACTACGTGTGCGGCAACTGCCACGAAAAGTCGTTCGACAAGTTCGTCGGCAGGCATCCGCAGTTCGCCGAGCGCTACCCCTACACCACCCCGGGCGCGATCTACTTCAATCACTCGAAGCACATCAAGGAGTACTTCAGCGACCCGAAGCACGCCAAGCGCTCGCCCAAGTTCGCCGCCGTAGCGAAGACGCAGTGCACCGTCTGCCACGCCGTGAAGAGCGCCACCCGCGAAGTGCGGCCCAAACCCTACGTGGAAATCTGCGCCGGCTGCCACGACGCCCAGATCCAGAAGGCCGAGCTGGTGCTGCTCGAGCCCGAGAAAATGACCTGGGCGGGCTCGGTGTTGCTCGGCATGGAGAAAGACGGCGACGAGGCGGAGGCGAACAAGCGCCTGGGCAAGCTGTTCGGAGCGATGGCGCGCTCGGGTAGCGATGCGCTCGCCTCGCTGCTGCCGCGCGAGGCGAAGAAGCAGCCGCTGCTCGACGCGTTGAGCGCGCGGACCGCGCAGTCGGCGGGCGCAGCGTGGGCGGCGCGCAAGCAGTTGTCGAGAAAGGACGCCGACGGGCCGGGCTGGTTCGCGGGCGAGAACGCAGACGGCAATCCGTCGCTGTTCTACCGGCCGCGAGGCCACGCCGACCCGGTGGTGCGCGCCTGGAACGAGCACCTGCGTCTCGCCCAGACGAGCGCGGACCAGGCGCAGGGGCAGATCGCGTCGGAGGCCTTCGACCAGTTCCTTGACGGCGAAACCGGGCCGGGTGTGTGCGGGAAGTGTCACGGCGCGGCTCTGCGCCGCGCCGCGCCGGAGAAGGTGTCGGCGGCATGGAGCTACAGCGGCTCGGCGCCGCGCCCGTTCGTGAAGTACAGCCATGCGCCGCACCTCGAGCTGCTCGACCCGGCTGCGGGCTGCACCAGATGCCACGAAATAAACGCTGGCGTGCGCTACGCGAAGTACCATGCCGCCAAGCAACCGAAGCCGGACAGCTACGAAAGTAATTTCGCCGGTATCAAAAAGGAAACCTGCGCCACCTGTCACCGGGGCGGGCACGTCGACGCTTCCTGCCAGGTGTGCCATAGCTACCACCGCGAGCACCAGCTCAACCTCGGCTTCCGTCAGAAGAGCCCAATGGGAGGGAATACCAAATGAAGAGCGTCCTGCTGCTGCTGTTCCTGTCCCTCGCGATCGCCGAGCAAGCCCACGCCCAGAGAGGGCCGCGCGGCGGAAAACCCGAGGCCGCGCCCGAAGTCGCGCCGCCCGCCGAAGCGCCGGCTGCGGAACCGGCGGAGGCTCCAGCCGGACCCGTGCGCGGGCGGCGAGGCCCGGCGCCGGCCGCGGCGCCCGCCGCCGCGAAGCCTGAGGCTGCGCACGCGCGGGTGTTTGCCGACGATTCCTATCCGAGCGCGGCCCGCTGCGCCACCTGCCACGGCCAGATCTACGAGGAATGGCGGGCCTCGAACCACGCCTATGCCGGCATCTCGCCGATGTTCCACAAATTCGAGCAGAAGGTTACCGAGCTGGCGCCGACCATCGGCACCTTTTGCGTGCGCTGCCACATGGGCGTCGGTACCGCGCTGAACGAGCCCCGCGAAGCGCCGCTCTGGAGTCGTTCGCAGGTGTCGAGGGAGGGCGTCACCTGCATCAGCTGCCATCGCGTCAGCACGGCGTACGGCAAGGTCAACGGCGAGCGTCGGATCAATCCTGGCGACATCTACCAGCCGGTGTACGGGCCGCTGGGCGGCGATGGCGTCGCCGAAGCGGTGAAGAACCGCACCCGGCACCGGGTGGCGACCAGCCCGGCGGAGGGCGCGCGCGCGATGCCGTCGCAAGCGCACCAATCATGCGTTCTACGGGCCGGGCTATCCGATCGCGCACCCTGGAATCTTCCCCCACAACAAGGATAATCCGGAAGACTGGAGCATCGAGCGCTGGCTGAAGTTCGATTACCGCGCCAATTGGGGCAGCGAGGAGTTCGAGCGTGACCTGCGCGCCGGCAGGCGCAAGGTCGAGTTCCCGCCGGAATGGTCCGACGCGGGCGACCGCGCGACAGCCTGGGGCATCGTCACCTCGAACCTGGAGAAGATCGCGGAGAAGAAGGAACAGCGCAGGCAGGTGATGGAGAACGGCTCGCGCATCGACGGGCCGTTCTTCAGTGGGGAGCCAAAGGCCGGCAGCAGTTTCAAATTCTCGTATCGCGTCACCAATACCGATCCGGGGCACAATCTGCCTTCGGGTTCGCTCGGCGCGCAGCCGGAGATCTGGCTGAACGTCGCGCTGACCGCACCCGACGGCAGGCGCGTATGGGAAAGCGGCTACGTCGACAGCATCGGCGACATGGCCGACCTGCACTCGCTCGACGTGCGCTCCGGGCGGCTGGCGCACGACGACCAGCTGTTCAACCTGCAGACCAAGTTCCTGACGACCAACGTCAAAGGCACCGACCGCGAGATGTACCTGCCGTTCAACCTGGACATCGATCAGCTGCCGTTCCTGCGGCCGCCGGGCCAGCCGGTGTCGGTGATGAACCATCCGCCATTCGCGCGCATGGAAGGGCGCTCGCTGCCGCCGCTCGGCAGCCGCATGGCGAACTACACCGTGCCGCGGAGCGCGATGAGCCAGCCCGGCAAGTACAACGTTTCGCCTTGTGCTTGCAGTGGCGCTGGTCCTGACAGGCGTTGCAGCGCGCGCGGCCGAGGATCAGGGGCCGCCGCAGATGTCGCCGGGGGCGAAGCCCGTCCCGGTCGAGGGGCAATTCGGCCCGGATCCTTCCTATGACGACAAGCCCTACGCTCCCGGCGAGCAGCTGCGCATCTACGGCGGGAAGTCGGCAGTGCCCACGCCGCGGCCGCTGCTCGAGCTCGGCCGCCCGATCTACGGCGGCGGACCCTACAAGGCTTCCGGCGGCGGCTTCGGCGACAAGAACCCGACCGATCAGGCGTTCTCCATCTACGGCGACTGGCGCAACGCCATCGCCCGCATCGACGACGGCGCGCGCAAGAACAGCATCGCCGCGACGCGGGTCAATCTGGACGTCGACTGGAAGCTCACCGGTACCGAGCGCTTCCACGCTTTCTTCCGGCCGCTCACCGAGGACGGCCGCTTCACGCGGTGCGAGCGCGTGAACGGCGGCAAGACGCAGTGCCGCAGCGAGTTCGATCTCAGGCCGGCGACGCTGTTCTTCGAGGGCGATCTCGGCGCGCTGGTTAGCGGCTGGAGCGGTAGCTACCGGTCCTACGACCTGCCGTTCGCGGTCGGCAAGATTCCGCTGCTGTTCCAGAACGGCATCTGGCTGGAAGACGCCTTCACCGGCGTCGCTTTCACGCTGCCGGCGAAAAACAGCCGGCTCCTCGACATCTCCAATTCCGACATCACATTCTTCGCCGGCTTCGACGATGTCGACTCCGGCGGCGTGCTCGACGCCGCAGGCAAGGTGAACAACAATCGGGCTGCGCGCCTCTACGGCGCCACGACGTTCGTCGAGGCCAACCAGGGATACTGGGAACTCGGCTACGCCTACACCGACGCCAAGAACCAGCCCGGCATCGGCAACCAGAGCTATCACAACGTCGGCATCGCCTTTACGCGGCGTTATGGCGGCTGGCTGTCGAACTCGGTCCGGCTGATCCGCAACTTCGGCCAGAGCGTGGACCCGGGCCAGAGGAAGACCGCCGACGGGTCGCTGCTGCTGATCGAAAATTCCCTGGTGACGAGACGCCCTCTGACGTTGGTGCCCTACCTGAACCTGTTCGTCGGCCAGGACCGGCCGCAGTCAGTGGCCCGCGACGCCCTTGCGGGCGGAATCCTCAAGAACACCGGCATCAATTTCGAGACCGACGGCCTCACCGGCTTTCCCAAGCTCGACGACACGGCGAACAATACCTGGGGTGGAGCGCTCGGCGTGCAGTACCTGTTCGACCTGCAGCACCAGATCGTCGTCGAATGGGGCACGGTGCAGCCGCGCGGCGACGCCGCGGCGCGCAGCGTGCAAGGCCGCCAGAACGCCCTCGGGGTGCGCTACCAGCACAACCTCGACAAGGCATGGCTGTTCCGTACCGACCTGATCACCGCGGACCGCGTCAACGCCACGCACATCGCCGGAATACGCTTCGAGCTCCGCAGGAAATTCTAGCCCGGCCACGACCATGTCGCTCATCGTTCATTCCATAGTCCTCGCCGCCACGGTCCTCGCGCTCGCGTACCTCGGACTGCTGCTCCACGGCGCCTACCGGCGCGAGGCGCGGCTCGCCCAGCTGCACGAGGAGGAAAGGGCGGTGCTCAAGGCGCGGCTCGAGCGCATCGCCACGCCCTTGCCGGAGGCCGCGACGCAGAAGGCGGCATGGTCCGGGTTCCGCAAGTTCCGTGTCGACGGCAAGGTGCTCGAGGCCGATTCGGTGTGCTCGTTCTACCTCGCGCCGCACGACGGGCGTCCGCTGCCGGCGTTCCTCCCGGGGCAGTACCTCACTTTCAAGCTCGCCATTCCGGGCCAGCCGCGCGAGGTGACGCGCTGCTACTCGCTGTCGGACGGCCCGCAGCATCCGGACTATTACCGTGTCACGATCAAGCGCATCCCGCCGCCGCCCAATAAGCCCGACGCGCCGCCGGGGCTTTCGTCCAGCCATTTCCACGACCGTATCCAGGTGGGCGACATCCTGGACATCAAGGCGCCGTCGGGGAATTTCTATATCGATGTCGAGCACCGCGGCCCGGTGGTGCTGATCGGCGGCGGCGTCGGCGTGACGCCGGTGCTCAGCATGCTCAACTACATCGCCTCGGCGCCCGGCAACCGCGAGGCTTGGTTCTTCTACGGTGTGCGCAACAGCCGCGAGCACCTTCTCAAGGACTATCTCAGGGAGCTTGCCAGCCAGCACCAGAACATCCACCTCGCCGTGTGCTACTCCGACCCGCTGCCCGAGGACAAGGAGGGTGACGATTACCAGCACGCCGAGCGGGTGGGCGTCGCGCTCTTCAAGAAGATCCTGCAGGTGAACAACTTCGACTTTTACATTTGCGGCCCGCCGCCGATGATGGAATCGCTGACCCGCGATCTGGGCGAGTGGGGCGTGCCCGACGAGCGCATCCATTTCGAGGCCTTCGGCCCGGCATCGGTCAAAAAGGTGGCCGAGGTCACCCACCCGGCGCAGGCGCCGGCGGGCGGCGGCTACAAGACGCTGCTCTGGACGGGGGCCGGCTCGCTGCTGGAATTCGCCGAAGCCAACGGCATCCGCATCGACTCGGGCTGCCGTGCCGGCAGTTGCGGCACGTGTGCGACCGCATTGCGCGAAGGGCAGGTAGCCTATTTGCGCAAGCCGGACGCCGAGATCGAGAAAGGCAGCTGCCTCGTCTGCATCTCGGTACCGAAAACGCCGTTGAGCCTCGACGCATGAGCACGCTGAGCAATTCGCAGGGCCTGATGTTCGCCGAGCTCTCAACGCAGGAGACCAAGGACCAGTTGGCGTCGGCGACCATCCTGAAGGGCTGGTTCGGCGCGCAGCAGGCGGGGCAGGCCAAGGCGACGATCACCGACGCGGTGAATGCCTGCCGGGGTGTGGTGACGCAGACCGTCGGCGAAGCGATGCTCAGCAGCTTTCCGGACGCGAAGCAGGCCGTGAAGGCGGCAGTCGAGGTGAAGCTGCGGATCGCCAAGATGCAGAACCCGGCGGCCGGCATGGTGGTGAGGGTGCGCATCGGCCTGGCGTTCGGCCCGGTGCGCGTCATTGGCGGCAGGGTGTCCGGCGACGCAGTGCAGACCGCCGGCATGCTGCTCGGGAAGGCCAAGCCCGGCGAGATCCTGGTCGACCAGGCGCTGAAAGACGCGCTCGGCGCGTCCGCCGACGTCAAAACGGTACCGTGCGGGAAATCCGAAGGCATCACGGTCTACCGCATCGCCGACGACGCGGGCGCGGCGCCCGATCCCTTGCTGTCGCAGACCCGGGGTGTGCAAATTTCGCCCGATTTCGCCGCGCTGAAAAAACCGGCCGCGCCCGCACCCGCACTCGCGCCTGCACCGGCGCCGGAACCTAAACCTGCGCCCGCGGCCTGGGCCGAGGGCGGCACGCTGGTGCTCCAGTACTGCGGCACCGAGAAGCGCTTCAGCTCCAGGGATGGCGAGATCTCGATCGGACGCGCACGCGAGAACCACGTCAAAGTGCCGGAGGATCACGTCTCGCGCAAGCACGCGAAGATCGTCTGGGAAGGCGAAACGCCCTGCCTCGTGAACCTGAGCCAGAACGGCACCTGCATCCGGTTCGACGCTTTGGGGCGCGAGCAGCCATGCGGCGATCGCACCCCGCTGCAGGGCAGCGGCGCGTTCGCGCTCGCCGACAGCTTCGGCCACTCTCGCACCAGCGCCGACGTGGTCAAGTTTTCGATCGAGGCGAAGTAGCAGCGCGGCACAGCTTGCTACCCCAAGATTTTCATCCGGTACGCCGAGCGCCCTGCCCACGCATATCGAGCTCCACTTGCGTCGCAGCGCAGGGCGCAAGATAATGCGAGACCCCGGGGGGAAACGGTGGACCACGACTCAATTCGTCCTGCCTCAATGACTTGGCGTGCCGGCGCTCCGATGAACACCCTTGCGTGCGAAGTGAATTCCAGTGCCGAGCTCCGCCCACGGCCATTCATGCCGGGCTTGGCCGGGGTTCGCGTTTCGACTTAGGAACACCTATGGCCGGAGCCCAGACCCTCGGTCGCTACCAGCTCGAGCGAGTCCTCGGCAAGGGGGCGATGGGCATCGTCTACGAGGCGCTCGATCCGAAGCTCCACCGCAAGGTCGCGATCAAGACAATTCTGGTTGACCAGCTCGACGCGGAGACCGCGAAAGATTTCTCGATGCGGTTCGAGCGCGAGGCGCGAGCGGTAGCGCGGCTCAATCACCCCAACATCGTCCAGGTGTACGACTTCGGCAAGGAAGGCAAAGTCGCCTACATCGTGATGGAATTCATCCGCGGCACCGAGCTGAAGTCGTCGCTGGCCGGAAACCAGCTCGTCGATCGAAAGGAATGCGTGCGCGTCATGTGCGAGCTGCTGGATGCGCTCGACTTTGCGCACGAGGCCGGAGTCATCCACCGCGACATCAAGCCCGCCAACGTGATGCTGGACAGCCAGGGCCGGGCCAAGCTGACCGACTTTGGCGTGGCGCGCCTTACCGATTCGGACAAGACCAGCGTCGAGCGCACCCAAGCGGGCACCATGGTCGGGACCCCCGCGTACATGTCGCCCGAACAGTGCAAGGGCCAGCGTATCGACCGGCGCACCGATATTTTCTCGGCGGGAATAATCCTGTACCAGTTCCTGACCGGCCAGAAGCCGTTCGCAGGTGAGGGCGGCTTCTTTACGGTCCAAAAGAGAATCGTCGAGGAAGAACCTCCAACGCCTTCCTCGCTCAACGTGGAGGTCTCGCCGGAGTTCGACCGGGTGGTAGCAAAGGCGCTGGCGAAGAATCCTGACACTCGTTTTCAGACCGCACGCGAATTCGCGCGCGCGCTCCAACGCGCCGCGGAAGGGAAAGCTGCGCTGCAAGAAGAACCTGCGGCCACCATCGTCGTCCCGTCGCGCCAGGCCCCACCGGCAGCCGATGTCGCTGTCCCGTCGCACCAGACCGAACGCTCGCAGGCGCTGAAATCCGGTGAAATGGAGCTGGAGTTCTGGCGTTCGATCAAAGACAGCGGCGACGCGAACGACTTTGACCTCTATGTGCAGCAGTTCCCTCAAGGCGTCTATGCGACCCTCGCCCTACGCAAAATCGCGAAGATGCGCGGTTTGCCTCTTCCAGCCGGAAGCGAAACCAGCGGCACCCGCACCATGGATGGAACCGCCGACCCGACGCGGCTCCTGCGTCCGCGCGCCGAGGACGAGGCGAAGGCCAAGCGCCCAGCCGGTGAACGCACGCGAACCGGGGTCGACAAGGCGGTCGAGCGTGCCGATGCCCCGTCCTCGGACTCGGCCGGAAAAAAGAGCTCGCTTCTCGTGCCGGGGGTGCTCGGCGTGTTGGCGGTCGCCGGTGCTGTCGCGTATTTCGTAATGAACCGGAGCCCGCAGCCCACGGTGGCGACAACCCCGAAGGTCGAGGCGGACGAAAAAGCCAAGCGCGACGCCGCCGAAAATGCGAAACGCGCGGCCGAGGCGCAGGCGAAACAGGAGACGGAAGCACAGGCCAAACGCGAAGCCGAGACGAAGGCGAAACGCGAAACAGAAGCGCAGGCGCAGGCCAAACGCGAAGCCGAGACGAAGGCGAAAGCCGCGGGCAAGTCGCAGGCAAAGCGCGACGCAGACCTGAAGGCGCGGCGCGAGGCCGAGGCACGAACCCAACGTGAGGCCGAAGCGCGGGCCCAACGCGAGGCTGAGACGCGTGCCCAACGCGAAGCGGCGGCAAAGGCACAACGCGAGGCTGAAGCGAAAGCGCAACGCGACGCCCAAGCCGTAGCAACGCCTGCTACGGAGTCCTCGTTCTGGGAGTCGATCAAAACGAGCCGCGACCCCGCCGATTTTCGGAAATACCTGAGTCAGTATCCGAAAGGCCAGAACGCGGAACCGGCGCGCAGGCGATTGGCCCGCTTGGAGGAAGAAAAGCGTTCAGAGGACGCAAAGCTTGCGGAGGCTCGGTTGGAAGCGGAAAAACGTGCTGAGCGCGAAAGGCTCGCGGCGGAGAAGGCCAAGGCGGAAGCCGAGCGTAAAAAAGACCCGGCAAAAGCAAAGCCTGCCTTAGTTGTCCCGACTTTCTGATCGTTGGAAAAACGCAACTCCGGAAAAAATCAGGTCAGAGTTTCGACGTCGAACGCTAAGGCTGCTTCGGTCGGATCGGAGCTGTAAGAATGCCCGAAGCTGATCGTTCCGCGTCCATGCAGCACGACCTCCTCGCGCTTTAAGTGCATTTCAGTCCCGCCGTGGAGGGTAACGAAAGTGCCGTTGGAGCTGACATCGACCAGAACGAATTTGTCGCGGCGGCGTTCAATCCGCGCGTGCTCGCGAGACGCCTTGCGGTCCGCTACCACGATGTCGCTGGAGTCGTCTCGGCCAAGCTTTATCAGTTCGCGATCAGGGCCAAGGGTCGTCTCCTTCCCGCCGTACTTCAGGCGCATTTGGACCTGGGGCTGTTTTGTCGGGCTGGGCGACCGGCCCGCCATGTACGTCAGTTCCTCGCCTTGCCGCCACAGGACCTCATAGACATCGACCTCCTGCTGCCGCCCTTTGACGGGGAGCTTGTCGAGGACCCGGGTGAGCGCCCTTCTCGCCGCACTCAAGGGCTCCACGCACTCTCCGGCGGCAATAATCTGGGCAGGTTTTGCGAGCTTCACCATTCGAGAGGCGACGTTGACGCAGTCGCCGAAAACGTCCTGTCCTTCCTCCAGCACCGGTCCGAATTGCAGTCCGATGCGGATCTGAAGGCGCTGGCCTGAAACGGGCTCCTGCATCTCGACCCGCGACTGCATTTCGGCGGCGGCCTCGGTCGCCGCCGAGGCGGTCGGAAACACACACATGACTTCGTCGCCGATAGTCTTGACCACCCGTCCCCCGCAGCCGAGAGCAGCTTCGCGCATGATATTGATACAGAGTCCGACGCACTCGAGCGCTCGCGCATTGCCGAGCTTCTCGTACAGGCGCGTGCTCCCGCTGACATCGGCGAACAAGACGGCCAACTCTACGGGCTTCTTTTCCATCGGACGGTTCGAATACTTCTAAGGCCGCAAAGTATAAGGCAAAAGGCTCCGAAATATTCCCTGCCGTTCCGGCCCGAATCGCAATTGAATGGATAGGAAAACTCATCCGCCCGGCTCGCGCTCTTGGTCATCGTGCGGTGCGAGCTACGCGTGCCTCGGGCCGGTTCGGGGTGGAATTGGCTTGTGATGGGTTGTCCTCCGGGCATTCGGGCGTGCGCAATTCGCGTTATGTCGAATCTTGCCCGCGTTTGCCCCGATTGGGCAAGCGAACCGAGAGGATCGGCTTCATAGACCTTGCGGATCGGGCGCGACGCACACCTAGTTGTGAACGGAAAAATAGAGGACGTGGACGAAAGTGAAGCGCGGCTCGGCGAGCGCCGGAACCGCCGCTGTACCTGCGAGGAAAGCGACCACCCAGTCCGCTTGCCGTGCGTCCGCCGCCACCGCCCTCACCGTAGGCGGCAAGAGCCGACCCTTTCAGTAAGGCACCGTTCCTTTCGCCATCGTCGGTCTCACCGTGGAATCGCCGTAGGATCCATAGTCGCCGGAATTATTACGGCTTGCTCACGGTGTAGTCCACCAACACGCCACTATAGCGACAATCCCCGCCGCCAACTGCGGCGAAGACAATAGTCGCATTGACCCAAACAACGACATTCGAGGGGACGGCGAGCGTAAACGCCGGGAAAGCTTTCGTGACTGGACCACCGGTAAAGGCGAAATCTGCCGCATCGACACCGTTGGTAACGGTTGAGACGATTGTTCCGAAACTGCTTACGCCAAAAGGCTTAGTCCTGATCTGAGCTTGTACCCTGCAATTTGCGCTGAAATCGGTGGAAGCAAGTGTCGCGCCCGTGATAGTCACTGCGGCGCCGGGCGGCACGTGAAGGGGGATCGGACAGAAGAAATCAACAGTTACATTCGACGTACTATTGCTCGCCACCGACGGGCCGAAGCTGTTACCGGGCGGGGACACACTACCCATTTCTAGGTCCATTTCGATTGCGCTGGGGGATGCGGCGCCACCACTTCGCATGCAACTGTTCGGCAGGGCAATGACCTGGCCGGCCACGGGGGCAGAATACACGAAACTAGGCGCCGTCAAAGCGCCCGTCATTGTGTCACCCGCCTTATTGACTTTTCCCGTTTCGACGGCAGTAACCGCCGAGACTAATGCCTGAAAATTATCGTTCACCGCGGTCGCGCTAATCAGGGTATTTGCGACGAAGGTGTTGGGGACGGTGACCGCGACCGCCAAACCCAGAGACGACGCCAGAACCGCGACGCTGATCCATTGAGTGCGGGACAGCTTGAAAATGTTTTTTACTGATTTCATGTTTCCCTCCGAATGAAAGCTAGCTCATGAGTTAAGACAATGTTAAGGTTCGTCACGGTCCCCAAGGGGCATTGTTCCATAGGGAGACATCCCATACCCCCGTGATTGTCGTGCACGTCACAGCTACGTTTGTGACATTCACAACGCTCGTGCCCGACCCGTTCGTAACCGCGCAGGTCTGCCCCAATGGATTCGCGAGTACCGTAACGGCGTACGCGGCGCCGTTGGTGACGGTGGCGGAAAAAGTGAAGCTGCCGTTCACCGAAATGCTGAGGTCGTTGCCGACGTTGTTCTGCAGCACCACCGTGCCGCTCAGGCCCGAGATGGTGCCGCCCACGGTATACGTGCCGGCGGCACAGTTAACGGTCACATTAGTGATACCCGGCCCGGCGGGGCCCGAACCGCTGCCGACGCTGCAGCTCTGACCCGAGGGCTGCGTAAGTACCGTGACGCTGTAGTTGCTGCCGTTGGCGACGGGAGTGATGAAGGTAAAGTTCCCGTTCGCCGATATCGTCAAGTTGTCGGCGCTGTTGTTTTGCAGCACCACCGTACCGGCGAGCCCGAAGACCGTGCCGCCCACGGTAAACGCGGTGCCAGAGCAGATCACTACGACATTGGTGACGTTGGCTCCCGCCGTGCCTGCGCCGTTATTGACCGTGCAGGTCTGGCTTGCCGGTTTAGCGAGCACCGTGACGTTGTAGAGACTCCCGGAATTGATCGCGGCAGAAAAAGTGAAACTGCCGTCCGCCGAGAGTGTGAGGTCGTCCGCCCCGTTATTCTGCAGTACTACGGTGCCGGAGAGCCCCGAAACCGTGCCCCCGACCGTGGCCGTCACTGTCGGGCCGCCACCTCCGGAGCCCCCACCCCCGCCGCATCCGGCGAAAACCATTACGGCGCACGCAATGACGACTCCGCCTGCAAACCTGGTTCTCATGACCGCCCCCCTGCCCTGTTAAGGCGCAAGCTCCGACGTGGCGCCAAAGATTCATTCACTTCGGCGACCGAATGTGCTCAATCATCTCCAGTGGAATGATAGATGCCATGGGTCGCGCGAGTTAGCCTCTGGTGGCTTTCTCAACCAGATGAACGCGGCGGCGCTTATATCTCGCTTTCTTCAAGGGCCACCCCACTCCCGGCCCATCCGTCACGCCGAACCCCAAGCCCCCCCTTACGCTGCACCCTGCAGCAACTCCGCCCTTATCATGCCGCGATTGCGTCGGCAGAGCAACCCCCGGCCGGCGGCCGACGCCGAGTATTTTCCAAAAGTGAAACGAGCCTGGGCGAGGGGGGGGCAGGTAGGGGGCGGCGCCTTCCGGGGCGCATCCCCTTGCAAAGGCGGCGCCGAGCACGGCACACGCGTTCATTGCGTCGGCTGCCTTTTGTCCCATCGCGTTTCCCCTCCCGCCGGCCCATGCAAAACCATTTCCTGCGCAATCGACAGCTTAGCTCCGGGCAGGGAGGGGCGCTGTTAAGCTTTCCACTGGCAGCTTGTGTCATATTCACATCGGAAGAGGAACGATCACGAACGCTCGCTCGCGTTCCCGTGGCGTCCGGCGGCGTCTGCCGTCCGCTGAACCCCAAGCCCCCTTACGCTGCAACTCCGCCCTCGGCAGAGCAACCCCCCGCCGGCGGCCGACGCCGTTGACCGGGCCGGAAGCAAGCGAGTACCATTCCCGGCATCGCTTATCGGGACGGGAGGGCGCCATGGTTATCCCTCGTAGCACGCCCGCTCCTGCCGGCGGCAACTAACAAAAGGGTCGTTTCCATGAGATCACCGACATTCAAGCCGTGGATGCTGCTTCCGGTCGTTGCGGCGGCGTTCCTTTCGCCTGCGGCACAAGCCCAGGACACGTTCCGTGTGTACGCCGGCCTTGCACCTACGACCTACAGCATCGCGTTCGACAACAAAAGTCCGACGGCCTACACGAGCAAGACCGCCAAGGCCAAATACGTGGCGAGCAATGTCGGTTTCTCCTGGATATCGCCCCAGCGGATCTATGTCGACCTCTCGCTGCAGAAAAGTGGGGGGAGCGCCACCCACGATTTGTGGAAGGACGCCACGGGCGGGAACCCTCCCGGACCGGAGCAGGATTTCTCGCATGATTCCGAGGTCCTGACTGCAGGCTACATTCACGTTCTTTCCGAAGGTCAGACCCTCTCGGGCTTCGGCGGCTTGAGGCGAGGCAAGACGACGCTTGCCGCCCCTCAAGGAGGGTCTGTTCCCGCGGGCACGCTTACCTGGTCGAAGGATTTTTTCGAGAGCAAAGGCGTGTTCTTCGGAGCGGCCTTGGGAATGCCCGCGTCGGGCGGCTCGATCAGCCTCAGCGGCGCCTTGGCCTTGTTGGGGGGCAGGTGGAGTAACGACAGCACCACCAATCCTTACAGCAACGACGCCAAGGCTACGGTCGGCTTCAGCTTCAACGCAGGCTATACGTACAGATTCGGCCAAGCTTGGGCGGTCGCTGGAGACTATCGTCTCCAGGCGTACCGCTACGGCTTCAAGCAATCAACCACGACTCAAGCGTACAACGTGACCGAGAAAATCTCCAGCATTGGGGCCAGGGTTTCCTACCAGTTCTAAGACCCTCGACTGACCCCCCGATCGGCGGCGGGCGTTTCGGATCTAGAACGTCGGCACGAATATGCCCGCGGCGGATCTCTCTTGGCGTGGTCTCTCCGGACGGGGTGCTTCCGCGCGAGATGCCGCTGGCTGGGATGGGGTTGTTTTTCGGGCGGACCTGCCGCAGGTTTCCGCGTCGAAGTCGCTCACCAGCTTGGTGATTCTGGCGGTGAGCGTCTGGTAGGTGCCCGGGACTTCATTTTTCAGCCTCTGCATTATTTCGTCCGGTAGGCCCTTGGCCTGCAGCAGGGCGGACATCTCCCTCAAGTATTCGTTCGGGAGATCGGCGAGGGTGGAGGCGCGCAGGAGCACTTCGACGCCCTGCTCGGAGGTGGGTCTCGTCGAACGGCCGGTGCCTTCAACCGTGGTGGCGGAAAACTCGATCCTCCCGTCACCTGCGAGACTTCCGGTCAGGCGCACGTTCAAGGGGAGCGATGTCAAAAATAGGGGGTTGGCGGTTCCCGCCGAGCATTGCTTGTCACGGACGAACCGGGTCGCGGCCTCGTACCGCCGCCCTCGTTCCTCGCTCGCAAGGTCCGAACTGCTCACATAGGGAATTGTGAGGAGGCCCGAATCGAGATTTTGCACGGCCTCCTGCAGGGTTGACGGACCTGCATTCCGATCGGACATGCCGCCGCATCCTGCCAGCGCCAAGGCCGCGATTGCGACCACGCGATAGTTCCACACGACGTTCTCCCCCGATGCGATAACAGGCCCATTCTATTCGCATTGGTCGGTGAGCGCCTGTCCAGGGTTGGCTCGACCTGCTCTACGGCATTCCGTCTGAGGGCGTTTACTTCGGCGGGCACCCGCGAGGCAGAGCCTGCGCCGCAACGCCGCCCGTCGGATCAAGACTGACCCATTCCAAGTAATCTGATCACTCGACCTGCACGCCCGTCTCGCGCACCATGCGGCCGTAGCGGGCGTGCTCCGAGGCGATGTAGGCCTTGAGCGCTTCCGGCCCCAGGTCGCCCGCCTCGATTCCATGATCGTCGAGGAAGCGCCTCATCGCCTCGAGCGAAAGGACGCGCCGCACCTCCCGGGCGAGCCGCTGCACGATCGCCTCAGGCGTGCCGGCCGGCGCGATCAGAGCGAACCAGGCCGCCGCTTCCAGGGGATAGCCGAGCTCCG
>WNGH01002973.1_pt1 | contig 16166 bp, 13 predicted proteins | sample 5400631 | NCBI WGS metagenome assembly WNGH01 (sample SAMN13153373, study PRJNA577476) | soil metagenome | isolation source: 115 cm soil or saprolite under Garry oak tree replicate 1 | place: USA:California | collected 2016-06-15
GAGGAAGAGTCCCGCAAGCTGCAGGCGACCTACGACGGCCTCGTCAAGAGCCTCAAGAAGGAGCTGAAGGCGGGACAGATCGAGGTGACGCAGCTGCGCGACGGCCTGCGCGTGAACGTGTCCCAGGACATCCTGTTCGACTCCGGCTCAGCGGCGCTCGACAAGAGCGGCACGGCGGTGCTCAGCAGGGTCGCGACCGAGCTCAGGAAATCGTCGCACCAGATCCTGGTCATCGGGCACTCGGACAACAAGCCGATCCGTCCGACGCTGTCCAAGCAGTATCCGTCGAATTGGGAGCTGGCCGGGGCCCGCGCGGCGAGCGTCGTCCGGCTCTTCGCGAATTCGGGGCTCCCGAACAAGCGCATGCGCGCCGTCTCGGTGGCCGACTCCCAGCCGATCGCGTCCAACAAGACCGAGGAAGGACGGGCCAAGAACCGCCGCATCGAGATCCGCCTGCGCCCCGTCACCGCCGAGGGTTAGGGTCCCGCCGGGGAGCCGCCGGCGCTCAGAGACTCTTGAGCGTCGGCGGCACCCTGGCGAATGCCTTCAGGTGCATCTCCTGATACGAGCCTCCTCTTCGGCGCGGTATTCGGCGATCCGGCTCCGAACAGCTTCGGTGAGCGCACGCCGGAGAGCAGTGGCTTCAAGATCCCGACAGTAGGCCGGCGTTCCGGGCTGCTGCCGCCAGGAGCTGTCCAGATCGCCACCGTCGACAGGGTCGAAGCCAAGATCGTCGACAAGGCGAAGCACTGTTGCCTTGGCGTCCAACGAATCGCCGAAGACCGATGAGGGCTATCCGCCCCGTCGTTCCCCTCGGAACGCCCTTCTCGAGCAGGCTCTTGGCCAGGATGTTGTTGAACGCCTTGATGACGGGACGCCCGATCTGCCGCGCGACCCACTGGCTGTCAAGCCTGCCTTGGTCGATTGCATCGATGCGGCCATCGCGAAGCTCCGGATGGTAGTTGCCCGTATCGACCACGACGACTCCGCTCGGCACATTCGCAAACAGCTCCCGCGGAAGATCAGCGACGGCCTTCGTCGGGATCGAGATAATGACAATCTCTCCTGCTTGGGCGGCGTCGACGATGGAAACGGGCGTCGCGCCGATCTCGGCCGCCAACGCGGTCAGGCTCTCCGGTCCTCTCGAGTTCGCAATCGAGACCTGATGTCCGAGCTTGGCGAGGTGGCGCGCAAGTGTCCCTCCTATGTTTCCAGCGCCGATGAATCCGATCCGCATGTGCATGCCTCCTATTCCGGAGTGCCTTCCTGCATCGGGTCCGAGGGGGCGCGCTCGCGCCGCGCGAGCATGATGAACGGCAGCCCGAGCAGCTCGACGCCGGCGCCGACCAGGTAGGACGTCGCGTAGCCCCACGCGTCGGCGGCCCTGCCGAGAGCCGGCTGGACGATGACGCCTCCCGACGAGCCTAGGAGATTGTAGGAGGACAGAACCGTGGCCCGCTCCTCGGACGGTATCAGGCCGTTGATGAACGCCTGGCGGACCGGCATGGTGGCTGCGAACACGACGGCCCACAGTCCCATCAGCGCCAAGGCCGCCACGAAATTCGGCGCAAGCCCGATCAGGGCCAGCGCGGCCGCGCTCGTCACCGATCCGGCGAGCAGCAGCGTCGTCCTCCTTCGAAATACCCTGCCGGCATAGGGCACGAGGGCGCCTCCGACGATCTGGGCGCCCGCGACGATGGCCGCCGCCAGGCCGGCGACCGCATACGATCCGCTGCGTCCATAGAGCTCGAGAAGATACGGCTGCATCGCGTAGAAGGCGTAGATCCCGACGCCGGCGCTGAACGGCGCGGCGAGCATCAGCCAGCGCACGGATGCGTTGCGGAAGCCGTGCTGAAGCGATGATCGCAGAATGCGGCGGATCTCCTCCGGTATCGAAGCGCCTCTCTTCGGCGTGAAGCCGACGTCGCGCATCGACACGAACGCCACCGCGAACGTCAGGACGAGCATGACCGACCTCAGGAGATACGGCACGCCGAGATTGGTGGCCTGGGCGACGACTCCGCCGGCCACCGTCCCGGTGAGCATGGCGATCCCCGTGGCGATCTGGCCTTTGGCGAAGGCCGCCTCGAGGGTCCCCCGGTAATTCGTGAACCTCAGGCCGTCGACCAGCCACGCCTCGGTCGCCCCCGTGAAAAAGGTGAAACCGAGTCCCAGAAGAATCGAGACGAGGGCCCACGCCGGGAACGGACTGTGGAGCCGCCACAGCAGGAGATAGAGGAGCGTCGAGACGAAAAGCGTGGCCGAGCCGAGCAGGTAAGAGGTGCGTCGTCCGAGCACGTCGGCAACCACGCCGGTCGGGACTTCGAACAGCACTTGGCCCGCCGTGAAGAAGGCGTTCGCCGCGAAGGCCTGGGTGATGCTCAGCCCCGCATCGAGCAGGAACAACGTGTTGATCCCCCAGATGAACGAGGCCGCGAGCGTCGACAGAAGAGTGAGGGTGACGTAGGTCCTGAGGACCCCGGAGGCGCCCATGATCGCCCAGATTAAGGCAGCCCCACCCTCCTGGGCAACCCATGTCAGAAGATCTCCGCGGCCTCTGTCCGGTTACGGAATGGCGGATCCCGGAAGCGGACAACGCCACAGGAGCCTTCGGGCCCCTGGATCGCCGAACCGCCCGATCTCGCGTGCTACCCGAGCGCGCGGAGTGGTGCGGAACTTGCTTGGGAAGGGCAGCCATGAGATGGGTCCTGCAGGATTGGAGAGTTGGCCTGAGGATGCTGCTGAAAAAGCCCGGATTCACGGCGCTGGCCATCGTGACCCTGGCCCTGGGCATCGGCGCCAACACGGCCATCTTCAGCGTCGTCAACGCCGTCCTGTTGCGGCCCCTGCAGTTCCCGGAGCCTGAGCGTCTCGTCACGCTCTGGGAACGCAATCCGAAGCAGGGATACGAAGAGAACGTCGCCTCCCCGCCGAACTTCGTCGAGTGGCGGCAACAGAGCAGGGCGTTCGAGCACATCTCGGCCTTCACGTTCGATGCGAAGTTCAATCTCTCGGGCGACGAGCGGCCCGAGCCGGTCCAGGGGACGCGGGTCTCGGCGGATCTCTTCGCGACGCTCGGCGTCGATCCCGTCCAGGGCCGCCTCTTTCTGCCGCAGGAGGAGGAGCCCGGCCGGGATCAGGTGGCCATCCTCGGCTACGGCCTGTGGAGCCGACGATTCGGCGGCGATCCAAGAATCGTCGGCCGGCCGATCACCGTCGACGGCCGCAGCCTCACGGTCGTAGGCGTGATGCCGCGCGGCTTCGATTTTCCGGGAGGCACCGGCGTCGTACTCGACTCTTTCAGCAATCCCCCGGCTGAGCTGTGGATCCCGCTGGCGCTGGATCCAAAAGACCTCGCGCAGCGCTCCAATCACTGGCTGCAGGCGATCGGCCGCCTCAGGCAGGGCGTCACGATCGAGCAGGCCGGCGCCGAGATGGACGCAATCGAACGGGGCATCGAGGAGCACAACCCGAAGGACTACGTCGGCTCGGGCGTCAAGCTCGTCCCCTTGTACGATCAAGTCGTCGGCGGCGTGAGGCCGGCGCTGCTGATCCTGCTGGGAGCCGTGGGCTTCGTCCTCCTGATGGCCTGCGGCAACGTGGCGAACCTTTTGCTGGTGCGCGCCACGGCGCGCCAGCGCGAGATGTCGATCCGCGCCGCGCTGGGCGCCACCCGCGCGGCTCTTGTCCGGCAGTTGCTGGTCGAGAGCCTTCTGCTGGCCGCGTGCGGCGGCGCGGCGGGGGCGCTTCTGGCTCTCTGGGGCCTGGACGCGCTGGCCGCGATGATTCCGCAGAGCATCCCGCGATCGGGGGACATCGGCGTCGACGGGCGCGTGCTCGGCTTTACGCTGGTCATTTCGATCCTGGCCGCGCTGCTCTTCGGGCTCGCTCCGGCGCTGCACGCCTCACGCGGCAACCTGACCGATGCGCTCCAGGAGGGCTCGCGAGGCTCCGCGGGCGGGCTGCGCCGCAACCGCCTGCGCAACGGCCTGGTCGTGTCCGAGATCGCGCTGGCGCTGGTCCTGCTGATCGGCGCGGCGCTCACGATCCAGAGCTTCGTCCGCCTGCGGCGCGTGAGCCCTGGATTCAACCCGCGAAACGTGCTGACGATGGAGCTCTCGCTGCCCCGGGTCCGGTACCCGAGGGGCGCGGAACGCGGCGCCTTCGTGCAGAGGCTCGTGGAGGAAGTCACGAAACTGCCCGGCGTGGAGTCGGCGGGAGTCGTCACGAACTTGCCCCTGGCCGGCGGCAGCATGAACTTCGCGCTGACGGTGGAGGGCTACGCGTCGCCCGATCCCGGAAAATCGCTCTCGGCCGACTACCGCGCCATCAGCCCCGGCTATTTCGCGGCCATGGGCATCCGGCTGGTGCGAGGCCGGCCCTTCACCGACCGGGACACCGCGGCCGCTCCGCACGTGCTGATCGTCAACGAGGCCGTGGCGCGCCGCTACTTCGGCGACCAGGATGCGCTCGGTCGGAGGCTGACGCTGGGGTTCGACAACTGGACGGGGGAGATCGTCGGGGTGATCCGGGACGTGCGGCACACGGCGCTGGATGCCGGGGTCCTGGATGAAGTCTATGGTCCGTACGCCCAGACCCCCTTCTGGCCGTTCATGAGCCTGGCGCTCCGGACGAGAGGCGATCCGCTGACCCTGGCCGCGGCAGTGCGGCAGCGGGTGCTGACGATCGACCGCGACCAGGCGGTCGCCCGGGTGCGGACCATGGAACGGGTGCTCGCCGAGTCGGTCGCCCAGCCGGATTTCCGCATGCGCCTGCTCTCATTGTTCGGATTGCTGGCGCTCGTGCTGGCGACCGTGGGCGTCTACGGCGTGATGTCCTACACGGTCACCGAGCGCATGCGCGAGATCGGCGTGCGCATGGCACTGGGGGCGCAGCGGCACGACGTGCTGCGGCTGGTCCTGGAGAAAGGGATGCGCCTGACCCTGGCCGGCGTGGCGGTGGGCCTGGCCGGAGCCTTCGTGCTCGCGCGGGTGCTGCAGGGCCTTCTCTTCGGCACGAGCGCCACGGACGTCAAGACCTTCGCCTGGGTCGCGCTGGGGCTGGCGGCCGTCGCCCTTTTGGCCTGCTGGCTCCCCGCACGGCGGGCGACCCGGGTCGATCCGGCGGTGGCGCTGCGTTATGAATGATTCTCACATCTAGTCGGCGGAGTCCGAGTCACAAGGAAGCCTTCACTTGTCCTGAGCGATCATGGGCTTTAGATCCGTGTGCGCCCTGGCCGTGAGTGGCGAGGTCGGGCAGCACGAATCGAGTCGTTGGAGCAGCGGCTCCGCCTCCTCACGCTCCCCGGCAGAAAGGTGGGCGAAGAACAGGCCGTACAGCGTAGCGTCGAGCGAGTCGTGCGTCGGGACCTCCTTCAGGCAACGCTCGAAGCTTTTCTTCGCCGATCCCAGGTCCCCCATCCTGAGACTGTTCCACCCGATCAGCGTCAGGGCCTCGGCCAGGACCTCCGGCCGGGAGCGCACTTCCTTCGTCGCGAGAGCCTTCTCAAGAAACACTGTGCTCGCCTGAAAGAGCTTCATCTTCTGATAGGCGATCCCGATCTGCCGAAGCGCCTCCAGGTCGTGGCGATTTGCAGCGACTCGCGCCTGCCACGGCCCCGCTTCCGAGAAGTCACCAGGCATGGCCTTGAGGAGGGTCAGATACTCATCGGGCCCGCCGAACCCTTCCCGTCGCGCAACCTCCGTCCCCCAGGGGTCGCTGAGAACGAGGGTCGGCAAGGCCTCGGCGCGGTATCGCTGCGCGACTTCGGGATAATGGTCGACGTTGACAGCTCCACGACGTCCGGTCTGGACCAGAACTTGGCCTCCATTTCCATGCAGGGCTGGCACCAGGACGCCCAGAAGTCGAGGAGAACGGGCTTTCCTCCCTGACGCGCGAGCTCCATCGCCTGGTCCAGGCGCTTGCGCCATTCGATCGTCGGCGCGGCAGGAGACGGCTCCGCGGACCACGCCAGGGTCGTGCAGAGCAGGAGCGCGGGCGCCACAATGATCGATTTCGAGGCGCCGAGCCGGGCGTGCCAGGTGAGCCCAATTTTCACGATTGGACTACGACACCTCCTCGCGGCTCCTTGGCAGACGCGCGGTGTGCCATGGTTCTCCTACTCCGTCCCGTACGTCACGCCCTTCGCGGCCTTCTGAATGATCGACGCGACAGCCTGCGGCTGCGACACGTACACTGCGTGACTGCCCTTGACTTCGACAACCTTTGAACCGGCGCGTTTGGACATAGCGCGCTGGGCGTCGGGCGGTATCATTTTGTCTTCGGTGGAGACCAGGTACCAGCTCGGCTTCTTCTTCCACGCCGGCTCGCTGATTGTGCCGCCGAGTGCCTCCACGCCCCACGGGACCTGGGAATCCGCCATGAACGCGGCCGCTTCTTCGCTCACGTCAGCGGCGAATGACGCGGAGAACTTCGCTTTATCGAGGAAGAGATATCCATCTCGCGGCGGCAGTATCGGGGGTACCGGCGCGCCCGGTTGTGGATCCTTGATCAGCGCAGACACCGACTCGCCCTTGTCCGGAGCAAAGGCAGCAACATAGACCAGCCCGGCGACCTTCGGGTCGTTGCCCGCTTCAGTGATCACGACTCCACCGTACGAATGGCCGACGAGGATCACCGGGCCGTCCTGCGCGGCAAGTGTCCGCTTCGTCACTGCCACGTCATCCGCCAGCGAGTTGGTCGGATTCTGGACGACCGTGACGTTGTAGCCCTCTTTCTTCAGGGCTTTGTAGACCCCTTCCCAACCGGATCCGTCCACAAAGCCCCCGTGAACAAGAACTACGTTCTTCACGTTGGCTGCGGTGTTTGGTTGCGCCATGAGGACCTCCTTCACTGGATGGAGCGGCAACTCGTGCCCAGGCTCCGGCGATCGGCATCGAAAAACATCGCGGAAGAGCCAAGGCGGTCCCCGCCGCATGTCCGATTCAAGGATCAACTAACGACAAGGTTATGGAAGCCGTATACACCCGAGCCGATCCTCAAGTCAAGACTCCGTGACGTCTTCGTGGGGAAAGTTCGTCACTTGTGGGATTCGGTCCGACGCGGCCGAAAGACAATTGACCTGTGCAAGCTGCCTGCGGGTTCTTGAAGGTGCCGGGGGTGGGAGTCGAACCCACACAGGCCAGAGGCCCGAGGGATTTTAAGGCCACGGGAAAAAGGCGGCGAACAAACGACTTAGTCAATTCGTTGCCTTTTCCCGTGGCCGAGGAGTCCGAGGAGACCCAGATCGACACCTGTTCCCCCCGCTTAAGGGGCGGGCCAGGGAGCCAACTGTCCGGAGATTGGCGGCGGGAGTGGAAACCGCCGCCGGCCGTCGCTGGTAAGGCGGCCGCCTGCACGTCTCACTTGTTGTCGTACTCGTCGTGGCGGCGCCACCAGACACCCGTCTCGTTGCGCCCTTTGGGTGCGCGGTCGAGCCACTGGTACATGCCCCAGAGACTGTCCAGCCCGCGCGCATAGGTGGAATAGGTGTGGTAGATGGCACCGTCCTCGAGCGCGAACGCGCTCATGCCCGGCCTCTCGCGCGTGTACGTGGGCACGTCGGTTCCGGTCATGGCCGCGATCTCGGCGACAGGCCCGTCGCCGCCGGCTTTCCGGGCCAGCGCGTTCAACTGCCACGCCGCCTCGCGCCGATAGTTGTATTCGACGAGCCCTTCGCGCTGTTGCTCCTCGGTGAACCGGACGTTGAAGTCGAAGTTGAACTCGCCGCCGTGCGAGGAGGCCCAGGGAAACGTCCACCCCATCCGCCGCTTGTACGCCTGCAGCTTCGCGAGAGGCGCCCGCGACACCACGGAGAGCGTGACGTCGTGGTTGGCCAAGTGGACGACGAGGCCGTCGAACCCGTCCGCCATCGAGGAGCAGGACGGACAGCCGGCCGTGTAGTCGGGCCCGAACATGAAGTGATAGATGAGGAGCTGCGAGCGTCCCCGGAATAAGTCCGCGAGCGAGGCGCTCCCCTCGTCGGTATCGAATCGGTACTCCTTCTCGATCCGCACCCACGGGAGCTCCTGGCGCCGCCGGGCCAGCTCGTCGCTGCGCCGGGTCAGCTCCTTCTCCGCCTCGAGCAGCTCGAGCCGGGTCGCAAGCCACTCCTCGCGCGACGCGACGGGATGTGCGGGTTTCAGGGTTGTGCGGGCGTTCATCGGTTGTCCTCCTTATTGGCCGAGACGTCAGCCGATTTCTGCTTCACGAGGTCGTTCGCTGGGTGCTTGCCGCGCAACTTCTGCACGATGACGGCGGCCACGCCGCCCACCGATCCCGCTCCGACGGGAATCAGCGCCAGGGTCGTCAGACAGGCGGGACACATCGCTCACCTCCTTCGCCGGGGGTGTGTTGATTCCGGCCTTCAGTCAGATGGCGTTCGAGGGGGGGAGATTTCGACAGGAATTTCGGGAATTTCAGCCGCGGCGGTCGAGCAGGAACTTCCGGATGGAGGGATCCTCGGTCAGCCCGATGGCGCGATCGTAGGACTCGATGGCCTCTTTCGCCCGGCCGACCTGCCCGAAGAGGTGGGCGCGCACGGCCCAGTAAGGCTGATAAGCAGCCACTGCGGCGCGGTCCAGCGTGTCCAGAAGCGTCAGGGCCGCGGCGGCCCCGCGCGTCTCGGACACCGCGGCGGCCTGCGCCACCCGGGCGCCGAGCGTCGGGGCGATGCGGATGAGGTGTTCGTAGAACAGGACGATGGCATCCCAGTCGGTGCGGCCGCTGCGCGCGCGCTCGGAATGAACCGACTGGATGGCGGCCTCGAGCTGGAACCGGCCGATCCGCCCGAGCCCCGCGGCCGTCGCCAGCTCGCGCTCGGCCTCGGTGATCGACTCGGTCGACCACGCCGCCGCGTTCTGCTCCGAGAGCGGGACGTAGCCTCCTTCGGGCGTCCGCCTCGCCGCGCGGCGCGCATCGCAGAACAGCATCAGGGCGAGGAGCCCGCGCACCTCGGGCTCTTCGGGCAAGCGCGTGCGGACCACGCGCGCGAGCCAGATCGCCTCGTCCGCCAGATCCTGTCCGCGCGCGTCGGCGCCGGCTGTCTCGTCATGGCCGAGACCATAGGCTGCGTAGACGGCCTCGAGAACCGCGTCGAGACGCTGCGGCAACTCGTGAGCCTCGGGAACCTGGAAAGGAATGCCCGTCTCGCGAATCTTGCGCTTCGCCCGCACCAGCCGCTGCCGCATGGCCACGGGCGGAACGAGGAAGGCCTGCGCGATGCGCGCCGCGTCGAGGCCGAGGACCGTCTGCAGCATCAGCGGTGTATGCAGCGAGGGTTCGATCGCCGGGTGCGCGCACACGAACAGCAGCTCGACGCGCCGGTCGGGAAACGATTCTGCGACGTCCGGCGGCCCCGCCGTCCCCTCCGTGAGGCGTCGAATCGTGTCCGAGTGATCGCTGCGCACGCGCGTGCGGCGGGCCTGGTCGACCAGACGATGCCGCGCGGCGGTGAGGAGCCACGCCTCGGGTTGCCTGGGCACGCCGTCGCGCGGCCAGGTGGTAAGAGCGGCGAGCAGCGCATCACTCAGCGCGTCCTCAGCACCGGCCACGTCCCGCGTCTCGGAGGAGAGATAGGCAAGCAGGCGCCCGTAGGAAGCCCGCGCCACGGCCTCTACTGCGTGCTGCGCGTCGGCCATGGCGCTCAGGGACGGACGATGGTCTCGTGCATGTCGACGTCCATCGGTCGAATCTCCAGGGCACCGGCGGCGGCCGCGGGACACCGCGCGGCCCAGTCGAGCGCCGCGTCCAGGGACGGCAATTCGAGAATGAGAAACCCGCCCAGCTCCTCCTTGGCTTCGGCGAACGGACCGTCCTGGACCTGCCGCCTGCCCTCCCTCAGCCGTACGGTCGTGGCCGTCGCCGCCTGCTTCAGGGGCGCCCCGCCGACATAGACGTTCGCCTCCTCGAGGGCCTTGTAGTACGCCCGCCAGGCCGCGATGTATTGCTCGCCTGCGGGGTCGCCCCGCCTGTCAACGTCGGCGGGGGTCTCATAGACGACCATGATGTATCGCATTGTGATCCTCCTATGGACGCGCGGCCCAGTGCGGACCGCGATCGCCTCCAGGGAGATGACGGCCGGGGATCCGCGATTTCGACACGCGGGCGCCAACGAAAGTCGGATTTTCGACCCGGCGCCCCGCTGAAGATCCGCGTGGCCGGGGGCCTAGGCTCAGGCAATCCACCAACGACGCCCGAGAGGGTCGTGGAGGCCCAGTGGCGGAAGACACACTCGCCCGGCGGATTTCAGTTACGCGCGCCATAGGTGCAGAGTCGTGTGGCGGGCGATGTGCTCAAAGTCTGCATCGGGGCTGAGCAGTTCTGCGCCGAGGTCGAGACACGTCTGCGCGATGACACAGTCCACAGCTCCACGCACGGTGACCCCTTTGCGTCGCAGCGTGCGGTATAGGCGGGCCGCACGCACGTGACAGTCGACGGTCGGATGAATCATCGGCAGTGATACGAGGACCCTCCGCGCTCGTTGGAACCCCGTATCTGTCCGGAATCCCTGGAGAACCTCCGTAACGATAATTGGGATCACCGACAGGTCCTCTTCTCCCTCAAGGGCAGCCTCGAGCCGCCCAACATGAGGAGTCTGGACGCCGTTGAAAAAATCCGCCCAGGTGTTCGAGTCAACGACGATCATCTCCGTGTCGTGCGTGCGGAGCGCCAGGAGTCGACGTCCCCCTCCCAGGCAAGTTTCCCTCGGAGACGACGCAGCGCGCGATACAAACTGCCCTTCTCAACCAAACGACGGAGAGCGATATCAACCGCCTCCCGCTTGGACTTGGCCCCCGTCAGACGTCTGGCCTTCTCAACGAGTGCGTCGTCGATCTCGATGTTCGTTCGTCCCATGTCCGGATGTTCTCCTCGGATTGATACACCAATATATGCCACTTTGGTGTATGCCGCAAGGCTCCAATATGTCTATCGACGGGGGCGGTGGGTAAGAACTGGTGCCGGGGGCCCGAGTCGCACTATTAAAGAAGATGGCGTCCGGAAATGTGGACGGCTTCTGGCTTCCTGAGGAGGCTTGGCTCGAGGCGGCTTGAGGTTTTCGGGCGCTGAAGGGTGACCTACCCTCGTCACCAGCCGGCGAGGCCATAGCTACGTGTTTACCTGCGGAGCAGACGGCTCGAAGCAACAGAGGTCGTGGTCACCTCCCCCGGGCAGCCGACGTCGCAGGACACGGGTTCTGCAGGCCACGAACTCGACTCCGTCCCCCAACCGCTCGCGGTCCGCGTGTCCCGGTATTGCACCAGATAGAAGAACGCGCTCCCTGGAGGTGGGAGCGCTCCATGCGATCCCTCGCTGTAGCTCGTCCCGCTTTGGCCGGTCGCCAGGACATGGACCAACCCTAGCCAGATCTTCCCATTCGATTGAGTTACCTGACTCACGTCCCCCTGGATCACGTCGTACATTTCCGCCCCGGATACGGCGTTCCAGTAAAGATGGGCCATGCCCGGGGTGGTGTCTCCCTCGAGACTCATCATCACCGGCTCCGGCCCCGTTCCGAGATCGTGCGGCACCGTAACCAGTCCCAGGGCCGATGACGTGTTCCCCGTGGCGTCCGTCGCGGAGTAGGTCAGGGTATAGATTCTCCCTGGGCCATCTCCCGCCCTCTCCGCACGCAGCAGTACCATCGTGTCCGGAGTGCCGATCGAAGCATCCTGGATGTCCTCCGTTGTGTTCCCGTCCCCGCCCCCAGGCGCGTCGTCTGGCTCGCTGCTGGCGACCGACCGCAGGAGAATGGCAGCCGTGCCGCAAGCGTCTGCCGCCGTGACCCGGGCGGTCACACCGACCATGCGATGGTTCGGCGGCCAGAGCAGGGTCGGCGACAGGACAACCGATATGGCGGGAGGGAGCGTGTCGACGACGTTGACCACGGCGTCATCTGTGTCGCTGAGACCGCTGCGGTCCGTGACGCGGAGCGTAATTTGGTGAGAACCCAGCGGGAGGAACAGCAGCAGGCTCGAGGCCGAGCCAAGCGGGCGCTGCGTGGAAAGGCCGAAGTCCTCGAACCATTCGAAGGAGACGATATCGTCGTTGGTTCCAGCCGTGGAATCAGCATCCGTCGAGCCGGAGCCAGCCAGGAGGACAGTCGCTCCATCTGGAGAAGTGCACTCGATCTCCTCGTCGGCCCCTGCTGCCGCCACGGGAGGCTGCACACCGGTGCCGGGGCAACCCTGCAGGTCGAAGCTGCCTGTGCCCCGGCCTATGAAGATTGACAAATCATTGGAGCCCAGGTTCGTCACCGCCAGATCCAGGATGCCGTCGCGGTTAAGGTCTGCGCTGGCTATGGAGACGGGTACGTCCCCAGCTCCTAGCAGCATGCGCGGCGCGAACGTGCCGTCTCCGTTGCCCAGGAGCAGCGAGATGCCGTCCCCCCCGTTGGCGGTGGCCAGATCCCGGTCACCGTCACCGTCGAAATCCCCAATGGCGACGGCGTGGGGGGCAGCCCCCGTGGTGTACCGACTCTGGGAATCGAAGGAGCCGTCGCCGCGACCCAGCAGTACCGAGACATCGTCCGAGAATATGTTTGTGACGGTTAGATCTGCCTTGCCGTCCCCGGTCAAGTCACCGATGGCCAAAGAGATGGCTCCGTCGCCAGCAGCGAAGCGCATTTCGGGATCGAAGGTACCGTCTCCGCGGCCCAGCAGGACTGAGACATCGTTGGAGCCGATGTTGGCGAGCACCAGATCCAGGATTGAATCCGCATTGAGGTAGCCCGCCGCAACCGCGAGCGGCGCATCGCCAACCCCGAACTCGGTCGGTGCGCCGAATGCCCCGACGCCATTACCCAAAAGCACGGTTGCCTGATTCAAGCCAGAATCGGCCACCACTAAGTCGAGGGCTGAGTCACCGTCGAAGTCGCCCACGGTTATGGAGTCGATGTAAGAGGCCGGTGAACCCGCAGGGTAGTTCGTCGTTGGGTTGAAGGTCCCGTCGCCTCGTCCAAGCAGAACAGATACGTTCCACGATCCAGAGTTCGCGACCGCTAGGTCCTGGTTCCCATCACTATCCAGATCAGCGATAGCCACCGACTCCGGGCCCGCTCCCGCATCGAAGCGCATTTCGGGATCGAAGGTGCCATCCCCGCGGCCCAGCAGTATGGAGACCTCGTACGCACTTTCGTTGGCCACCGCAAGGTCCGGCACCCCATCGTGGTTCAAGTCGCCGATGGCCACGGACGCGGGATTGTCCCCGACCCCAAAGCAGGTCCTCGGCCCAAAGGTGCCATCCCCGTTGCCTTGCAGGATGGTGAGGGCATCGAGGCTGGCGTTTGCAAGAGCCAAGTCCAGCCGGCCGTCGAGGTCGAAGTCAGCGGCCGCGAGTTCACCATAGCTGAATCCAACCCCGAAGCGGGTATCGCGACCGAAGGTCCCGTCTCCGTGTCCCAGCAGGACAGACGCATCGGCCGAGTTGCCATTTGTGACTGCGACGTCGACGGTTCCGTTTCCATCGAAGTCTCCGGTCGCGACGGCAACAGGGGAAGTGCCCACCGGGCGCCGAGACTCGGGCGCGAAAGCGCCTCCGCCGAGCCCTAGAAGAATCGAAATGTCGTCCGAGCCAATGTTGGCTGTCATCAAGTCGAGGTGACCATCACCATTGAAATCTGCGGTAGTGATAGCAATCGGGATGAATCCGACCGCGAATCGAAGGGGGGAATCGAACGATCCATCACCATGTCCCAAGAGCACAGATACGTCGTCCGAGGAGTAGTTGGCGGTTGTCAGATCCAGATGGCCATCGCCGTTGAAATCTCCCTTGACCAATGCCACTGGATTGGCGCCCGCCGGGAAGAAGGTCGGCGCCCCGAAGGTCCCACTGCCTGTACCTCGGAAGATAAGCACTGAGTCGAAGTCCGCGACGCACAGATCCTCCCAGCCATCGTCGTCGAAATCCCCGACGATTACAGAGTGCGGGAAGGCCCCTGCCGCGATACGCAATTGAGGCCCGAAGTTTCCGCCGCCGAGACCGAGGAGCACTGAGACATCGCCCGAACCTCTGTTCGCAACGACCAGATCCGGCCGCCCGTCACGGTTGAAGTCGGCCACGGCGACGGAATACGGATCGTCCCCGGCCGAAAAGCGCTTCTCGGGTTGGAAGATCCCGTTCCCCAGACCTATCAAGACGGAGATGTCACCCGAGAGCTCATTGGCAGTGACCACGTCCAAACGCCCATCTCCATCGAGATCCCCCAGAGCGATGGCGTTGGGTAAACTACCAACCGGGAAGTCGGCCTGGAGCACCGCAGACTGAACGCCGGACTCGCCGCAGATTCTGTTCTGAGCCGCGACCCGATCCTCGAAGGTCAGGTCGCGGGCGGACGCACTGCCGCCTACAAGCAACAGCCACCTGACAAGGAAGGCGGAGCAGACAAGGAAGCGGCGCATGCGCATGTACACCTCTACACTCAATGCCTCACGGCGGCCTCGAATCTCAGAATCCGCACTGCTGGCACACTTTTCTGTCGAGAGTAGTCGGAATCTTTGTACGCCGACCAGAGATTGCTGTCAAGATTCTCTCGGTCGCATGGCCTCCGACGCCATCGCACCGACCTTTCGGCGCTCAACAACCGGGATGTTGCCTACACGAAGCAGGGCAAGAGCGAGAAACCGCGGCGAGACTTCGAGGAGGCGGTCAGGGTTGATCCGGCATTCGAACAGGCAAGGCGGAACCTCGAGGGGATCCTGTCCCTGCTGAAAATCCCGTCCGCCCTTTCCTTGCTTGGTTTTAGGGTCTGTCCCGAGGATACTCCCTGCCTCACCTCAGGCCATTAAAAGCGTACGCCCAGAGAGGTCCCGGTGTCCATCCTCCGAATCATCCTCCTGCTCTTCCGCGCCCTCTTCCGGGACCGCTCGCAGCTGGCTCTGGAGAATCTCGCCCTCCGTCAGCAGCTTGCCGTCCTCCGCCACAAGGCGCCCCGACCCAAGTTGCGCCGTGCCGACCGGGCCTTCTGGGTGAACCTGGCGCGGGTCTGGGACCAGTGGCGCTCGGCCCTCATCCTGGTCAGGCCGGAGACCGTTCTGCGCTGGCACCGCCAGGGATTCCGGTACTTCTGGAGATGGAAGTCGAGGGGTGGGCCGTGCGTCAGTCCGGAAGTGATCCGGCTGATCCGTCGGATGTTCCAGGAGAACCGGCTCTGGGGCGCCCCGCGCATCCGTTCGGAACTCCTGCTCCTCGGCTACGACGTCGCTGAAGCGACGGTGGCCAAGTACATGACCCGACGGGGCAGAAGGCCTCCGTCACAGACCTGGCGCACTTTTCTTCGGAATCACCTTCGCGCCACGGCAGCCTGTGATTTCTTCGTCGTTCCCACGGCCACTTTCCGGCTTCTCTTCTGCTTCGTGATTCTCTCCCACGACCGCAGGCGCATCCTTCACTTCAACGTCAGCGCTCATCCGACCGCCGAGTGGATCGCGCAGCAGATCCGGGAGACCTTTCCCGCAGACGGCACCGAGCCGCGCTACCTGTTGCGGGATCGAGATGGTGCCTACGGCGATGCATTCCGGCGGGTCGTCCGGGCTATCGGCATCCGGGAGATCCTCACCGCGCCCCAGTCCCCCCGGCAAAATCCCTACGCCGAACGGCTGATCGGGTCTGTCCGTAGAGAATGCCTCGACCACTTCATTATTTTCAACGAGAGCCATCTCCAGCGGATTCTCAGGGAGTACGTCCACTATTACAACCGGTCACGGCCACACCTCGCCTTGGATCGGAACGCTCCGATCCCACGCGGCGTGGAGTTCCCGTCTCAGGGTCCCATCGTGGCGCTCCCCGAAGTCGGCGGCCTGCATCATCGCTATAGTCGCGCGGCCTGAACTCGCTCTTCAAAGTGACGGACCGTCTCAATTCGCGCAGGAAGGGTGCGTTTACTCTCGGCCCGGTCGATCCCCGGCGGCGCGACGCCTGAGCCGATTCCGATCGTTTCAGCTCGCCTGGCCATGGGCTGCTCCGACGAACGCGCTCGTCGCTGTGTCACTTTCGACCCGGATGGACTTTTCAGTAGGGACAGGGTCGTGGCGTCCGAGATGGGATGAGAAGGTCGACCTCCGTTTGCGGGGTATCCACGTAGGATCCCCAAGACACGTCAACGGGCTCAGAGGCCCAACTACGGAGGCCGACCATGAAAGAGGATACCAAAGTGGGACCGCGGCTGACGA
>WNGH01002974.1_pt1 | contig 16164 bp, 16 predicted proteins | sample 5400631 | NCBI WGS metagenome assembly WNGH01 (sample SAMN13153373, study PRJNA577476) | soil metagenome | isolation source: 115 cm soil or saprolite under Garry oak tree replicate 1 | place: USA:California | collected 2016-06-15
CGCGTTTGTGGCCCTGATCGTGGGCATCCTGACGTATCTCTTCGATGCGTCGAAGGCCGGCGCGATCGTCGCCGCGACCACCGCAGAGGCCTACTTGGTCGTCTTCGGTATCGTCGGCTTGATCGGCTACGCCGTGTCGAAGCAGAACGTCCAGAATGGCTCCATCGTGGCCATGATCGCTGGTCTGGCGATCACGGTCTTGGTGGCGACGCAGCTGGGCCTGTTTGCAGGCCTGCTCCTCCTCGCCGGAGCCATCTGGAGCCTCGCGTCAACCCGATAATCGGGCGGATGCCGACGAGGCGACCTCTTTTTTCACCCCTTTCTTTCCTCTCCATCTTTCGTACACGGAGGTTCACCTCTCGGCTCCGATATGACACGTCCGATGTGACAACGTCGGGCCGTCCGGGAGGAGATCGTCATCCGTCGGCGCAACAACCCCCGTCACAATCTAGTTAGTAGACTGTAGGCCAATCGGTCTCCGATGAAAGAGTCGGAGACCTCGGAGGCGCTCCAGCGGATCGGCCTGAGCCGGTACGTACCGCGCGGGGATCAACGACGTCCTCCTGGCGGCAATGCGTCGCGGGGTGAAGGCCCGACTTGCGGCGGACGTCGATAGACGAACCACGTGCTCATGGCCCGCGGGGGCGAAGTTCGTCCGCTGCGGCGCGTGGACCGACAACGCGCGGTTCATCATCGTGGACCGCGACTCGATCCTCGGTTCCTCATTCAAGAGGAGAAGTCGATTCGCGGCGAGGGCGAGACGGCCCTGTGGACGAACAGCCCGGACTTCGTCAAGGTCCATCTCGAGTTCTTCGAGAAGTCGTGGGCCTCCGGAACTGTGGCCAGGCGTCGGCTCGCGGAGCTCCGCGGACCATAGTGTTATCGAACGCGAGAACGACGAGCGTTTGGGAAAAAGAATATCGTCCCCATGGGCTATGCGGTCGCCTGAGGGGAAGGAATTGTCAACGAGGATGGTGGGGCTGGCCCTGCTCGCGATGGCCCTCGTCACCGCGGCGTTCGCGGTCACCGTCGCGCGGGCGGACGAGGGAGCCGGAACACAATGGAATGCGGTCCTTGCCGGGATCAACGAGAGGCCGACGCCGCGTGACACGCACGCTCGAGGAGTCGCGGTCTTCGAACTGAGCGCGGACGGCGAATCGATGCACTACAAGGTCATCGCCGCGAACATCAACAACGTGATCATGGCCCATATCCACCTCGGGGACGCGAACACGGCAGGCCCAGTCATCGTCTGGCTCTATCCGATCGGCGGGCCCCCGCCGGCGGCGCCCGGCGGCGGTCGCTTCAACGGCGTCTTGGCCCAGGGCGATTTCGACGCGACGAAGTTCGTGGGCCCCATGGCGGGCAAACCGATGAGCGCACTCGTGGAGAATCTGACCGCGGGCACCGCCTATGTCAACATCCACACGGACGATGGCGTCGCTCCCCCGAACACGGGACCGGGCGACTTCCCCGGCGGCGAGATCCGCGGGCAGGTCAAGCCGGCCGACTAGTCGACCTCCACATCCGAGGCGTTTCAGCCGGTCGAGCCCCGGGCGATTACCACTTCGAGTCGAGTCCGAGCAACGTCGCGTAGTCGTCCTGAATCTTCTGAGTCACCGGGCCGGGAGCGTCGAGCCGGTGCCCGTCGACGGAGGCGATGCCGAGCACGCCGACCCCGCTGCCCGAGAGGAACACCTCGTCCGCGCCGCGCAGTCGATCCAGCGAAACGGACGTCTCCCGCGCACGAATCTTGGCCCCCACCGCTATCTCGAGGATCGCACTCCGCGTAATTCCGGGAAGCGCACCCTCGTATGTCGCGGGCGTCAGGAGGGCGCCGCCCGAGACGAGGAACACGTTCCGCGCGGTCGTCTCGACGACGCGGCCTCGTTCGTTGAGGAGGAGCGCATCGAACGCGCCCTCGGCCTCGGCTTCCCGGAGGGCAACCGACTCCGCCGCGCGTGAGATCGATTTGACCTGGCTCAGCGGGCCCGACACCCGCCGGGCGGAGGATGCCACGTGCAGCGCGGGTTGCGGTGGAATCTCCGGGAGGGCGCGCGACATGACTGTGGCCATGCCCCGAGTGGTGGAGCGCTCTCCCGCGATGACCGTCATTCGCACGAGGCCTTCGACCACGGCGTTGGTCTCGACGACCTTCCGTGACCCTTGGCGGAGATCCTCGAAGCTCCATGGGGGTTCGATCCGGAGCACCTCGAGACCGTCCCGCAAACGCTCGAAGTGGGCATCGAGTCGGAAGGGCGCACCGCCGTGGATGCGGACCGTCTCGAAGCATCCGTCGCCGTACAGGAAGCCGCGGTTCTGGGGCGAGATGCGCGCGTCGTCCTCGGGGATCAAGGCGCCGTCAAGCCACACGGAGGCCGTCCGGCGTCACCTCCACGCGGTCTTGCGTGAGGGCCTCCGCGTGTCCGCGGAGCTTGTCGAGCGTTTCGCGGTACTCCGCTTCCGGGTCCGAGTCGGCGACGATCCCGCCGCCGACCGCGAAATAGGCCGTCTCGCCGATGACCGTCGCGGTGCGGATCGCGATGTTCCAGTCGATCGAGCGATCCCACGAGATATATCCGATCGCGCCCGTGTAGACGCCCCGCCGATGCGGCTCGAGTCGTTCGATGATCTCCATGGCCCGCGGCTTCGGCGCACCCGTGATCGAGCCACCGGGAAATGTGGCCCGCAGCAGCCGCGGGACCGTGACGTCGTCCCGAAGGCGTCCTCGGACGACACTTTCCAGGTGGTGCACGTTCGGGAGAGAGCGAAGCCCCCGCAAGACCGGCACATGGACGCTGCCGAACTCGCAGACCTTGCCGAGGTCATTACGCTCCAGGTCGACGATCATCACGTTCTCCGCGGCGTCCTTCTCGCTCGCGAGGAGTTCCTGGGCGAGTCGCTCGTCCGCGGCGTGCGTTCGACCCCGGGGCCGGGTCCCCTTGATCGGACGGGTTTCGACCTCCCGGCCCCGGACGCGGAGGAACCGTTCCGGGCTCGCGGACAAGAGGCGGTGGTCTCCCGCCTCGAGGAATCCTCCGAACGTCGATGGCGTGCGGGCCCGGAGGCGCTCGTATGCGGCGGCTGGCGTCCCGCGGAATGGAAGCGCGAAGCGGTGGGACAGGTTGACCTGGAAGATTTCCCCCTCGACGATCGCCGCCTTCGCTTCCTCGATCGTCGATACATATTCCTCCGGGGTTAGCGGGTCGACCGGTCGCGGGTCGGGAGGCACCGCAAACTCGTCCGGAATTGCCGGGGGCTCGTATTCGATTCGGGCCCGTGGGGCGACCACGAAGGTCTCGCCCCAGACCCGGTCGACGACGTAGACCCGAGGATACACCGCGAAGTGGATATCCGGGATCCGCATGTCCGCGGGTTTCTCATCGGGCACATGCTCGATCAGCCGACAGAGATCGTACGAGAAATAACCGACCGGTCCGCCGAGGAACGGGTACGAGGGCGTGCCCGCAGTCGCCATCGGGAGGCTCTCGATGAACTGCCCGAACGCGTCGAGCGGATCTTGAGCGGTCGAGCCTTCCCCCCAAGGCGTCGCGTACGCCGCTCGCCGCCCGCGGCTCCGGAACCATCCCACCGGATCGGAGCCGAGGAACGAATATCGAGCGAGCTCGGAATCCGGCAACGAGGAGTCGAGGAAGAAGGGCCTTCGACCGCGTTGGACCCGACGAAAAAGAGCGATCGGGTCCTTCCGGCCGAGTGGACGAACCGTGAGCCGCATTCGCCCCGGCATCGGAGGGGCATCGGGATGGCGCATCTGAGGCTTTGGGTGGGCACGGCCGCGGCTCAATAGGCAAGGCCGGCGTCACCCATGGAGCAGCTCGATCCAGATCCCATCGGGGTCCTTGACGTAGACCTCGGTGCCTTCGGAGTCCTCCGGCGGCACCGCGGGCTTCGCTCCTTTTCGAATCAGCTCGCGGTACGCCTTCCTCACGTCTGCAACGACGAACGCAAGGTGGTCGATCTCTTCGCCCTTTCGATAGGGGGAATAGAACTGGGTGCCCGGTGGATACCAGTTCAGCTCGAGTTTCTGGCGGGAGCCGGCTCCCACGAGCTGCACGTACTTGCCACCGTGGCGCATCGTCCCCTGGTTCACGACCTTCATTCCGATGGCCTTCGTGTAGAAGGCGAGGGATCGGCTCAGATTCCGAACGCGAATGCCTGTGTAATAGAATCGATACTTCATGGGGAGGTCACCCCACGACGGCGGTATCTAGTTGCCACCGTCGTTCGGCGGTCCGCGAGGAATCATGTGAGTTCGATCGGTCCCTCGATTGCCCCGCAGACCGCGTCGAAATCCCAGAGCCCCGCGGGCTTCGCGGCCTTCGCCTTCAGATGGTCGAGGTGGCCGGCTTTCGCGAGGAGCTGCACGATCCACGCCGTGTACGCGGGGGATCCAGTCGCACCCGGCGAATTGTAGTTCACGACATGGAACGAGTGGGGCCCGGGGATCTCGATCGCCTCCTTGACGAAGTTCCCGTGTGGGTCGACCACCTGAGCGCGCACCCCCGCGGTGCCCGGTCGCGTGAGATACTTCACACGGAGCGCCGGGAGGAACTCCTGGACCCGTTTCGCCATCGCCCGTTTCGAGATCGACGAGGCCCATTCTTCCGTGGCGAGCGTCATGAAATCCGGATTCACCAGTGCGGCGAGCTTGTTCCCGACCGGGCGTTCGAACAACTTCCGCACCGCCTCCGCCGGATCGTCGAAGAGTCCGCGGTACGTGTACGGTCCGGGAACGGGGACCGCGTTGGGGCCGATCTCCCGCCGTCCATCCGCGCGGACGATCCAGTGCGGATCGAGGAACGGCAGTTCGGGGTGGCGCGGGACCGTGTAGATATTCCGACCGCACAGGTGGTGCCACTCCGGGCCGACCTCCCAGTACTCGCCCCGGAAGTGGAGGTCCGTGTACTCCTTCCCGACGCCGAGCGCGTGCGCGATGTCGATCGAATGGCCTCCGGCCGCGTTGATCAAGAATCGCGTCGGAAGCGGGTCGTTCCGGAGGGCGACGTTCACGCGAATCTTTCCTCGCGGGTCGACGTAGACGCGGTCCGTCGCGGCCCCTCGCGCGAGACGAATCTCCAAGTGGTCCCCCGCGACGTCGATCGACTCGACCTCGGATCCGAGGAGGAATTTCGCGCCCGCCCGTTCCGCCTCCTCCCGGAGGGCCTGCGTGAACGCCGGATAGTCGACGGCCGTGTCCGTCTTCGACCAGATGGCCCCGTAGCAGCGCACGTTCGGCTCGAGGCGTCGCACATCCTCGGCGGTCAGCAGTGCGAGTTCGTCCTCGCCCATCCCGTTCGCGAGGCCCCAGGTCCGGTACTTCTCGAGATGGGAGAGCTGCTCGGGACGCGTCGCGACCTCGAACGTTCCGACGGGGGACCACGGCAATCCGCGCTGGGCCGCGAACGCCTTCCACATTCCGTAGGCGGCCTGGGAGGATCGCGCGAAGACCCGCCGCCCAACCGGATCCAGGTAGAACGGCCGATGGACGACGCCGGTGTTCCGGCGCGACGTATGCGCGGCGACCTGAGGCTCCTTCTCAATCACCGCGATTCGGCCGTCGTAGCGGTTCGCGAGCCAGTACGCGAACGAGGTCCCGAGGATCCCGCCACCGACGATCGTGACGTCCCAGGGCTCCATGTCTGATTTCGAGGAAGAGCCCCGAGTTTATTATGCCTGCGCACGCACGGAAGGAATCGACTCGGGTCGGACGCGACTGACCTGCGCGATCGAGGAGCCGTCTTCATCTCGCCAAGGCTGTCGCGCCACACCTCGACTGCCCGCATGCCGACGCGTGATCCGTTCGAATACGTACCATACCCTTTTGTTCGAGACAGGGGCCTCTGCGACTTTGGGATGCCTGGTGCGACTCGCCGTCTTCGTCATCGCCGGATTTCTCTTCCTTTCGATCGGCACGGCCGTTGAGGCCCATGCCCTGACGAACGCCGTGGATGTGGTCGTCCTGGTCGACCGGACGGACGGGCAGTACGAGTACGGCGAGACCGTGAACGTCACCGCGCTCGTGTTCGATCGCGGAGTGCCCGTGGATCCGTCGGCGGTTGCAGCGTCCATCAATCGGTTGCCGGGCTTTTCGCCGCTCAACCTCACAAGGCAATCGGTCGGCGTGTTCACCGGCGACTTCGTGTTCGAGAGCCACCCTACCGCCGCCGTCGTGAACGTCACGGTGGATGGGACGTCGGACACCGGGACCGTGGTCGTCTTCCATCGATTCCTCCCGAACGTCCAACTCGTGCCGTCGGTCGGAATCGCGCGTCCGGGACAGACCGTGTCGGTCGAGGTCGATGTCAGTGACACAAACGGCCCGCACGATGCGGACTCATTGAACGTTACCGCGGATGTGCTCTCCGCGCCGGGATTTGGTTCGGTGGCAGGGCCGACGCCCTTGGACTCGGCGCGTATTGGCATCGGGCGATACCTGACGTCGTACACCGTCCCCTCGAATCTCGATCACGATTCCATTGTCGCCTTCCAGGCCCTTGTCGCTCTCGGTCTCCGGGGCGCCAGCCTTGGCGCGGCTGTCTATGTCGTCTCTCCCGGCCGCTTGCTGGTTTGGTATCGCACGGTCAGCGTTGGGCCTACGAACTCAACCCTCGGGGTTTATGTCGCCTCCCTCGGCGGCGTCCCTCTTGCGAACGCGACGGTGTCCATCCGCTACTCTCGCTCCCTTTTCGCCTATGAGACCGTGAACGGAACGACGGATTCCTCCGGATCGGCTCGTTTCGAATTGCAGCGCAATGCATCGGTTCCGGGCGACTTCGTCGGGACAGCCTCATTCGGGTCGTTGTCCCAATCATTCCAAGGGTTCCTCGAGCCGCCGAGTCCCGTGGCCGTCGGCGCGCCGCAACTCGTCGCAGTCAACCTGGACGAAACGTTCGCCCCGGGCGAGACGGCGGACGTTCAATACCGTCTCGAGCAAAACGGCACCGAGATCCCCCGTCAAGATCTCTTCGTCTACGCTCACACACGGACGGAATTGGTCCTCGCCGAAACGGTAACGACGGACGCGACCGGCGAATTCAGCGTGCGCTTCACCGCTCCGTCGGACGGGGTGTCGCTGGACATCGCCGGGTTCATCGGGAGCGATTGGCGGTCGTTCCATGAAGTGTTCATCCCGCAAAGCCATCTGGTCGCGAGGGTCTCGTCGGGGGATGGCCGCCATCTGTCGGTCAGCGGGAGATTCCCGAGTTCAACGGGCCCTTGGACCGCCTCTCTTCGACTGAGCAGCACCGAAGGCTCGAACGGAGTGCCGGGACCGGTAACCGCGGCTGGGAACTTCGGCGTGGCGAGTCTTGCGGCCGGGTCCGCGGGTGACGCATTCACCTTCGACTTCCAATTGCCGTCGTTCCTTCCCTCGGGGCTCCCAATCGTCGTTTCGATTGAAGCGATGACGTTCCGCTGGCAAACCGCCGGCGCAGCCGAATACACATTCCGCCAGACCGTGATTGTCGGCGCGCCAATTACGCAGCCGTCGAATCCGGCAACATTGATTCTGCTCGTTGGCCTCGCATTCGTTCTCGCGGCACTGGTCGTCCTCCGCATCCGACGCGGTCCGCCGAAAGCCGAAGTGCGGGTTCTCACCGAAGGCGAAGCCATGCCCGGATCTGGCGGCGAGGGTTCCGACCCGAACGAAGTTCGAAAGAATCGAGGCACTGCGCGGATCGTGGATCCGCCTGACGATCGAGAGGTCCCCGGACCAGGGCTCAGGGCCCGATTTCGAATCGTACAGGCCCTATGGTCTCGTGGAACGAAACCGTCGGGTCTGCCGCCCGCCGCTCCAATTGCGGATGCGGACCAAGGCCGATCCCGAGGTCGTCCTTGACGATGCTGTTGTCGAGCATGCACGGTTTCGCGGCATCATTCAATCCGAACGTGACGTAGCCGAGTCGGGCACTGCGTACCTTCGCCTCTTCCAAGATGCGATGGAGCAAATCTTCGTGCTCGGCGGCTCCGGATTCGACGATCTTCCCGGCTCGGATTCGGAACCAGGGACGGACAATCGCGCGTCCCGCGAACGCTATGGAATCCGTCCCGCGAACCTCCCCGTTGACCGATTCCGAACGAATGGCCGCCTCGAGGCGGCCTGCCGGCAACGTCGTTCGAACGAATCCGCGGCGGATGTCCTCGGCGCTGATGATGCCGTCGCTCACGATCGGCGAGATAGCCTTCGTCTCAAACCGCAGGTCGGTCCCCGCGTCCGAATAGATGCGGACCTTCTTCCGCCCCCGGAGCGACCGGGCCAGCGCGGCGCCCGCGCGCAGGATTTCCTTCAAGTCCACCGCGAGCGCTTTGTGATAGCTGCTGTACCATTTCTCGTAGTCGAGGCCGTAGGTCTCGGCGCGCTCCGGCGTGAGGCGCCCAATCGGCAGGTCGATGTCCCGGACCCGCCGCTTCCTTCGCGGTTCGTGCTGCCGGTCGCCCCCCAAACTGTTCGCCTCGAACTTCTCGGGTGGGATGTCCCGCATCCGACGGGCGTCCGCGGGACCGCCGAGGTAGATGTGCGCCGTCTCCGTCTCGGCGAGCGCATGCTCGATCGGGGAGGCCGCGCTCAGCCACTTGGTCGACAGCTCGCGCATCGACGTGAACCACAGATCATCCGTCATGAGGGTGAGGTGCGTGTCGCTTCCGGCGCGGCGTGCCTCGAGGGCCAGCGCTTCCGCGAGCGGGATGGTGGGCGGATAGGTGTAGATCGTGAACACGTCCTTCCAGCCAAGGCGGAGGGACGTGCGGACAACCTGGCGGGCGAGCGGAATCCACGATTCGAACCGAGGAGGTGGCGGTTGCCGCGTCTGAAGGGCCATGGATTGACGAATCTTGCGGGGCGCTTTAAAGGCCTCTTCGAAAGCGGCTCTGGAACACTAGCCGGGCTGGTTCCCGACGGCGAGCGGCTAAATTTGCCGAAAGGCCTCACAACAGATTCACAGAGCTTCGCGGCTCAGCATATGGTCCAGTAATCCATTTGCTACTTCTCAGACAAAGAGAAAAGAGTATTACTAATGCACAAATTCTCTCAAAATCAGAATCGGCGGTTATTCATTGAGCAAGTTGGCTAATTCAGCCTCCAATGTGATGAATCAAGATGTCGTCGATTGGCTACTAGAGGCGGATCAACCTTCAGTTCGCTACTATACGTTGGTCGACCTCTTGGGTCTCAAACAGAGTGATCCAGAAGTCCGAGAAGCGTACTCGAAGATTCCTCGAAGAGGCTGGGCCAACGATATTCTAGAGCTGCAAAAACCGGGAGGATATTGGGAACCCAACGAACCCACAGGCCCGACGGAGGAGAATGTTCTCCGGAGGCCAGCGAATTTTCTCAGATGGTTGAGTTTTCTCCTTCGGCCCGGTTATGTCAGTACCAATTGGCGAGCTCTCGTTCTTTCCGACCTCGGGCTCACTTCAAGAGATCGAAGAATTGGAAAGATTGCCGATCTCTTCTTCAGGTACAAGCTTGGACTCGGTTCACCGATCAACATCTACAACGAGGAGGTATGCATCGTAGGGAACACTGCGCGCATGCTCACTCGCTTTGGTTACCTTGACGATTTTAGAGTGAGGAAGCTGTATGATAGGCTACTCGAAGACCAAAAGGAAGACGGTGGCTGGAACTGCTACCCGAGTGACAAAGGAACGCTTGACAGCTGGGAAGCTCTCGCTGCGTACGCTGTACTACCTAAGGAGAAAAGGACCAAACGCATCAACCGCTCGATCGAGCGAGGAGTCGAGTTCTATCTCCAAAGAAAGCTTTTCGATGATGGGGAAAAGAAATACCATCCCTGGTTCAGGTTCCACTACCCGGTTCATTACTACTACGACATCCTCGTTGGTTTGGATTTTGTCACGAAGCTGGGCTATGCAGACGACCGGCGACTGAGACCCGCCCTCAAGATTCTCCACGATAAACGACGGCGTGACGGAACTTGGCTACTTGACAGGGTGCATCCAGATCTAGGAGCCGGAGCGGGCTATGATCCGAACCTGAAAAACGTCAAGCCCTTTGCATTAGAAAGAGCCGGCAAGCCGAGTAAGTGGATCACACTCACTGCCCTCCGCATTTTGAAAAGAGTTGAGGACGCAACCTAGAGAAAATTCTTCGGTTTGATCTTGCATCCTTCTTTCTGGAGCCAGCGCTCGCGCTATCCTGCAGTTATCGACCGCGAGCGAGGACAGCGTCGGTTCCGGACTACCTGAGGGCGAAGAGCTTGGCGATGAACTCGCCCGTCGATGTGTTGTAGGTCCCTTCGAACCGGCCTTTCGCGGTGTTGAGCCACTTCAGTTTTTCTGAGAGCGTCTGGTAAGTGGCTTCCCCTTCGGCGTGAACCGACGTCGGGCTGATTGTTCGCCCCGTGCCTTTCGCCTTGATGATCAGCATGTCGCCGTCATCGGTCTGATCGATCCCGCGAGCCTCGAACTCGTAGGTCCCGTCGGGCTTGAAGAGCGCGTCCACCGTTTCCATATGGGTCGCGTCGTACTGGCCCTTCTGCGTTCCCTGCAGATTATAGGAGATCAGGACCCCGTCGGGCGTGAACTCCTTAATCGTCACGGACGTCGTCTTCTCGCTCAGCTCGCCTAGAAATTCTTCTTCGGGCATGGTTTCGAAAACCTCCTCCACCTGGGCGCCCCATGGTGTGCGACAGGTAATACGCCTTTCGGCAGGGAGAATCCGAAGCCTCGGAGGTCTCCTCTCGCGAACGGGAGATCCGTAGACGCATCAGGCCGGCCACGGGATGCCGAGGTCGGTTCCGATCTTTTTGAGGCCGTCGACGACTTTCGGATCCAGCGGGACTCCTTCTTTGCGGAACTTCTCCATCCGTGCGAAACTCTTCTCTCCGTGAACATAGATCCGCTCCTGACCGTGCGCTTTCGGACTCTCTTTCAGCTCGCGCGCAAGCCGGTCCATGTCCCCCCGGAACTCGTCGAGCGGCCGGAACGCCGTCGGATCGAGGGCCATGAAGAAATGTCCCACGTCCGGCTTCTTCTCGTCCGCGTAGACCTGCAAACCTGTCGCGGCCCCGCTCAGCACGCCGCAGAGGACGTCGACCATGAGCGCCAGGCCGTATCCCTTGTGACCGCCGAGATCCTCGCCTTCCCCGCCCAGGGGTAGGAGGCCGCCGCCGAGTCGCTTCGCGAGGGCGTTCAGGACGCGCGCCGGATCCGTGGAGCTCCGGCCCGTCTCGTCGACCGCCCATCCATGCGGCATCGGTTGACCGAGCCGATTGTACACCTCGACCTTGCCGCGCGGGACGGTCGACGTCGCCATGTCGAGGACGAACGGCTTCTCTTTCATCGCGGGCGCCGCGAGGCTGATCGGGTTCGTGCCGAGGATCGACGTGCGGCCGAACGTCGGGACGACGAGCGGCCCCGCATTCGTCATGCTGACGCCGATCAGATCGTGCTCGAGGGCCATGAGGCTGTAGTAGCCCGCGATCCCGTAGTGATTCGAATTGCGGACCGCCACGACGCCGACGGCGGTGTCCCGCGCCTTCCGAATCGCGAGATCCATCCCCTTCTTCCCGACGACCTGGCCGAGGCTCTGACCGCCGTCGACGAGGGCCGTCGCCTTGGCCTCACGGATGACGCGACTCTGGTCCGTCGCCTTCATGGTGCCCTGTTTCAGCCCGTTCACGTAGCGGCCTAGGCGCGCGACGCCATGAGAGTCGATCCCGCGAAGGTCAGCGAGGACCAGGACGTCCGTAGTCACGCGAGCGTCCTCGGCGGGCACACCCAGCTTCGCGAGGACCTGTTCGCAAAATCGGCGGAGGGCTTTCTCCGGGATGACGTGTTCCTCGGCCATCGCAATGCCCCGTCTTGTACGACCACGAACAAAGGCTTTGGGTATAAATTTGCGGACGCCGCGGGCGAGGAGAGGCTCGCTACTGCGGTACGACCACGATGTAGCCCGCCATCTCGGCGAACAGGCGATCGAGTGCCTCTTGTTGTCTCTGACGGTTCTCCGCGTGCTGCACGAGATAGGTCCAGAGAGGTCCGAGGAAGAAGATGCTGAACCAGTCCGCCCGGTCGTCGTTCAGGCTGTACAGATACGAATTGATGGAGGGAGCGAACTCCTCCTTCATCTCCTGCTGAAATTCCGCCGCCGCCTTCGCGACCTTCCGATGGTCACCGGGAGGCAGTCGGATCTCCACCTTGCGGTTGGGTTTGAAGACCGGCTCGCTGTCCTCCCAGGTCCACCAAGACTCGACGTCTTGCTCCCAGACGACACGGGCGATGGCCTCCGCCGTGCGCCGCGGCTTCGAGAAGTCGATGCCCGTGAGGTCGTAGACCGCTCTGGACCCGTCCAAGGACAGTTTCCGCGCCGCGAGGATCCTGGCTTCCAAGGCTTCCTCTTCCGAGCTTCCCGCCATCCGTCAACGCTCCGAGGTCTCAACGACGCATTCCGTATTTCAGAATTGAGAGGGCGTTCCGCCGGATCCTGATCACGGTGTGCGACGTGAGTGGCGTTTTGCCTCCGGGGCGGCGGCTCTCGCTTTCTGCCGCAACTCAATGCGGAACGCCTTCGGAGCTCGTTCGGTGGCCACCGTGATCGTCACGGGTGGCAGAGCCATGGCATGGTGCCGCAAGAAGGCCTCTGTTCCATCGCGATCTTTCTTCCAGCATTCGCGCAACCAGGTCCCCACCGCTCGTTGCACCCAGAACTCCTCATCGTACAGCAGTTTCTCGAGGAGTTGGAACGGCTCGTTGAGTTCGCCTGCCCGGACGAACCGATGGAGCGCGTACGTCGATGCGCGTCGCCGCCAGAGGTTCTTCGCGCGCGTCCATCGAAGGAGATCTTGGAATCGAGAGGGCTTCGCATACACCATCCCCGCGATCGGGCCGGAGGCGAGCGCATCACTCAAGGCCCATCCGGTCGCGGCGTCGACCCATCCGTCCGCGAGCCGCCACGAGTCCTCGTCGAGGATCTTCTCGTATCGGCCAAGGAGGAGAATCGCGAGCGACTTCTCCTCAAACACGGGGTCGGCCCAAAGGGCGGCACCGAGGGCGTTGAGTTCCGCGGCGCTCAGCCGCTGGTGGGCTTTCGCGAACGCCGCAACGATGCCTCGCATCGTCGGCACGCTCAGGCCGAGGACCGGGACCGGAGAACCGACGTAGGATTCGAGATCCGCGGCAGATGCCACCTTTGGCGCCTTGCGAAGCTGTCCAACAATCCGTTTCTTCGCCGCGCTGATGTCCAGTGCCATCGCCTCCGAAGGAACCGTGAGAGGCCATAAAGAGGACCCGGGAAAGGGCGAATCTCCTCGGGAGCAGGCGCGAGCCCTTTGTACATTTTGTAAACGAGAACCGAGATAAATCGCGGACGGCCTTGGACGGGCATGGCGAAGAGTTCGACGCTTGATGCTCACCGTCCACCCGAACGCGTCGCCCTGATCACAGGCGCGAGCCGCGGGCTCGGATATACCGTGGCTGAGTTCCTTGCACGACAACGGTGGACGCTCATCCTGACGGCCCGTCACGACGGTCCGCTCCTCGAGGCCGTGAAACGCCTGCAGGCCACCGGCGCATCGATCACCGGCGTTCCTGGGGATGTGACGCAGGAGCCGCACCGACGCGACCTGGTCGCCGCGGTCGGCCGCATCGGTCGTCTCGACTTGCTGATCAACAACGCCTCCGAACTGGGTGCGTCCCCGTTCCCGGCGCTCGTGGAATACCCGCTCGAGGTCCTCCGGCGCGTCCACGAGGTCAACGTCGTGGCTCCGCTCGCCCTCATCCATGGATGCCTTCCGATCCTGAAAGCATCGCGGGGCCTCGTCGTGAATGTCACGAGCGACGCGGCGCGCGGCGGCTATCCGGGGTGGGGCGGCTACGGGAGCAGCAAGGCCGCTCTCGAGCTCGTGAGCAAGACGCTCGCCAACGAATTGCGCGATGCGGGCGTCGGCGTCGTCGCGGTGGACCCGGGGGATCTCCGGACGCAAATGCATCAGGACGCGTTCCCCGGACAGGACATCAGCGATCGTCCGCTCCCCGAAGTCACGCTGCCCTTCTGGGCGTGGCTCGAAGGCCAAGATCCGATTCGCGTCACGGGCCAACGGTTCGAGGCCCAGGGCACGGTCTGGGAGGTGCCGGCATGAAGCGACAGGAACTCGCTTTCGAGCAACCGAAGGAACTATTCGCCTCCACGCCGGTCGAAATGGAGCACGGCGTCCGGGATGCGGTGCGTCTCCTCGTCACGACGCCTTCCGGACACGAGCACGCAGCGTTCTCGGAATTGCCGACGTTCCTCTCCGCCGACGACTTGCTCGTCGCGAACGAGAGTGCGACGTTGGCGGCGAGTCTCGAGGCCCACGGGCCTACGGGGAAATATACGCTCGATCTGAGTACGCGGTACGCGGAAGGCCTGTGGCTCGCCGAGCCGCGGTGGGATCCGGCGCATCCCGGTCCGATGCCGATCGAGGCGGGCGAGGAGGCCATGGTGGGCGAAGCGACCGTCCGGTATGTGGCGCCGTACCCCGGGATCCCACGGCTCTGGTTCATCACCGCGGACCGGCCGCTCGAGCCGATCCTGGAGCGGACGGGAGCGCCGATCCATTACGGTTATGTGCAGAAGATCTGGCCCCTGGATGCGTACCAGAGTTTGTTCTCCCGGATCCCAGGCAGTGCGGAGATGCCGTCCGCAGCGCGCCCAATCACACCAAAAATCCGTGAGGCCCTTGAAGCCGCGGGGATCCAGTTCGCGTCGGTCCTCCTCCACTCGGGCGTCAGCAGCTTGGAGATCGAAGCGGAGACGGTCGAACAGCAAGCGGTGTATCCGGAGCCCTTTGAGGTGTCCCAAGTCACGGCCGATCTCATCCAGCGCACCCGCGAAAGTGGCCACCGAGTCATCGCGATCGGGACCACGGTCGTCCGTGCCCTCGAGTCGGCGTGGACTCCGGATGGAGTACGCCCGCGGCAGGGCTTCACCCGCCTCTTCGTCCACCCGGGAATTCCGGTGCGCTCGGTTGATGGCTTGCTGACGGGCTTCCACGATCCCGTCACGAGCCACCTCGCTATGCTCGCGGCCCTCATGGGCCTGCCGCGGGTCATGGACGCATACCGCGAGGCAATCGCGAATGGATATCGATGGCACGAGTTCGGGGACAGCCACTTGATCCTACGCAACGAGGCTCGAGCGTGAGCCCGTCTGGTTCTCAGGAGGAACCGACCGGCCGGCCCAGGTATAGGTTGATATACTATACGGACTAATACTCATAGCATGCAAGTTCCGCCCATGCCCCCCCGGCTGGAAAGAAAGGGACCAACCCTTGGCACCCTACACATGGTCGAGTCCGTCCTTCGGAAATCGGAGGAACCGCTGAGCCTCAACCGTGTAAAGAGTCTCCTCCCGCGGAAGATGATGCACGCAACGCTCAGGGCGGCCATTGAGCATTACAAACGCCTCGGTTGCGTCGCCGAGGGATCGAAAGGGGTCATGTGGACGCTCAACGGCCATCCCGATTTCTGGAAGGCCGTCGAAGGCTGGGAGCGTCGCTAGACTGGCCCGGTTCTCGGCAGGCGAGGTTCGCATCGGGCCTCGGGCGCGGGCCGCGGAGTCGAGGCTTCAGGACAAGCAGCGGAAGAAGCTGCGGTGGTGGGCAACGCGGCTCAAGCAGGACGTGTTTGCCGGGGACCAGATTCCGAAGGCGCGAATCCCCATCCAACACGCGACCCGGAGCGGCCTGCCTTCGCGGCTCACGAATGCGTGGCGGTTCGAGTTGCCCTTGGGCTTTCGAGGAGTGTACACCGTTCAGTCCGCGCTCGGCGTTGGCACCATCGTGTTCATCCTGGAGATCCAGTCGCACCGGGACTACGATCGACTGTTCGGTTATCGGTAGGCTCCAGGCGAAAGACTTTAAGTCCGTGGCCGAATCGGACGGTGCGACGAACCCGCGGTGGACAGTTAATGAGCTGGGGACTCCAGAACCGTCTTTCTCGGATCATCCGTCCAGCCGACGGCCACACCGTCATGCTCGCTGCCGACCACGGGTACTTCCTGGGCCCGACGCACAAACTTGAGATTCCTCGCAAAACTCTGGAGCCACTCCTCCCCTACGCGGACGCGGTGATGGTCACCCGTGGCGTCGTGCGCACGTCGATCGATCCGGGCGCGAACGTGCCGATCGTCCTGCGCGTGAGTGGCGG
>WNGH01002976.1_pt1 | contig 16162 bp, 20 predicted proteins | sample 5400631 | NCBI WGS metagenome assembly WNGH01 (sample SAMN13153373, study PRJNA577476) | soil metagenome | isolation source: 115 cm soil or saprolite under Garry oak tree replicate 1 | place: USA:California | collected 2016-06-15
GCACCGCCGCCGAGCCCACCGACGGCCCACGGCCAACCCTGGCCTTGCTCCCCGCCGCAGTCATGGCCAGCAGCACCGCCAGCCCGGCCACCACGCCGAGCCTGGAGGGGATGGGCAATGGTGTCAGCCGCCCAACCGGACGCCCAGAACGCTCGCTCGTCGCCGCCTCCCGCCACCTCGTACCGGCCTCGCGCTCCGCGAGACCACCGGTAGAGGCCATCAGCGCACAACCAGCGCGGTTACGGCGAGCCTCATCGCCTCAAAGCAGGATAGCCCGATCCTCCCTCGGACCGCTCCGACGGAGTGCCCACCGCGGCAGCATCAATCGACGACAGACACCCTGCCCAGGAACCTCGGGAGGCGGACGGGGTTCGTGGCTCGTGGCGTTGCCAGGGTTATCCTCCCGCGGCGAGGGCAACCGCAGCCAGTGCCGAAGGGTGGTTGAGATGGAGCTGCGCAGTCAAGTGCTCGAGGGGAAGCTGCTGCACCCGGACACGGGGTTCGCCTCGGCGCGTACCCGGCTGGAGCAGCGCTGGGACCCGCTCACCGGGCACGCGTCGCGGCTCGTCAGCAGCCCGGACGAGTTGTTCCCGCCCAACACCTACGACCTGGCACGGCTGGCCGAGGAGACCAGAACCGGCTGCCCGTTCTGCCCCGACCTGGTCGAGATGGTCACGCCCCAGCTCGCACCCCACGTCTGGCCCCAGGGGCGTATCCGCCGCGGGCGGGCGTTGCTGTTCCCGAACCTGCGCGCCTACGCCAAGCACCCCTCGGTCGCGGTCTACGACCCGGAGCTGCACTACCTGCCGCTCGCGCGACTGGACGCGGCGCTGGTCGGCGACCTGGCCGCCCAGGTCGACTTCGCACGGGCGGCGCTGGAGGCCGATTCCGCCTCCACCTGGGTGTCGATCAACGCCAACCACATGCTCCCGTCGGGCAGCTCGCTGTTCCACCCCCACACCCAAGGCGCGGCCCACCCGCAGCCGACCACGATGCAGGCACTGCTGGCCGCGGTCCCGCCCGAGCGGTTCGACGACTACCTCGCCACCGAGCGGCGCCTCGGCCAGCGGCATCTTGGCGGCACCGGCACCATCGAGTGGCTGGCCAGCTTCGCCCCGCTCGGCCCGGCCGAGCTGCGCGCCTTCCTGCCAGGCGTGGCCTCCCCGGTCGAACTGGGCGGCGACCGCCTCGCCGAGCTGGCCCATGGCATCGTCGTCGCGCTCGGTCTGTACGCCGAGCTCGGCTTCGAAAGCTTCAACCTGGCGCTCTACGGCGCGCCGCCCGGCACCGCCGGCTACCCGCTGAACCTGCGCATGCTGGTCCGCTCCAACCTCGACATGCCCTACCGCTCGGACGCGACGTTCCTGGAGCGCCTGCACTGGGAGGCGGCCCTCGACCTCACCATCACTCCTGAGGCGGTCGCCGAGCGGGCCGGCGACCGGTTCCGCCGCTGAGCCGAGCGAGGCCGAGCCGTGGGCTCCAGCTCTGCTCAGCCCAGACTCACCGGCGTAGGAGCATCAATGGCACGAGCTGCTGGGCCAAGGTCATGGAGCCGTGATGGCCGAGCATCGCGGCCTCGCCCGGATAGGTCCTGCGATCGAACACGCCGATCGCCTCCCGGGCCGCCGCCACGACATCGCCGATGCGCGGCCGCACCCGGTCGAGCACCAGAGGCCCGAACCAGCCGGCCGCGATCGCCTCCTCCCGCGACGCGACCCACATCGCGTCGCCGAGCACGGCTCGCCAGGCGCTCAGCAGGTCGGCCGCCGCCCCGACGAGCACCACCTCCACACCGTCGGCCGCGGCCCGCTCGAACGCCGTCTGGTCGGGCTGCAACTGCTCGGGCACCACCCGGTCCCGCAGGTCGGTCTGACGGCCCGGCCCGGCCGCCGTCCAGTGCAGGAACGGCGCCTGCTCACGGTTGGCTTCAGCGATGGGACCAGATCGGCAAGCGACGCCTCGCCATAGCGAGGCACCGGCGGTGCGAGGTCCGACACGCTTCCCTCCCATCATGCCGCCGAGGCATGCCCAGCATATCGGGGCGCCGCAGGCACTCGACCCCTCGCCGTGACGCTGGTTGGAGGTTGACCAACAGGCTGACCAGCGCGGGGACCAGGAGGGCGCGGACCGCGGTGGTGTCCAGGAAGGCTGTCAGCAGCACCCCGGCTGGTCGGCCATGGGCAGCGTTCCACTGGCGGCCGCTGCCGTGGCGGTGGTGGCGAGCTTGGTGGCTTTGATGATGGCGTTGTGGAGTCCGTCGGCGACCTGGTGGGTGAAGGTCACCTGGACATGCTGGAAGCCGGCGGCGGCAAGGCCCTGCCGGTATTCAGTCTTGGACAGCGCTCCGGCGATGCAGCCGACGTAGCTGCCACGCTCGGCCCGGTCGGTCGGGCTGAGGCGGTCCTCGGCGACCACGTCGCTGATCCCGATCCGCCCGCCAGGGACCAGGACCCGGTGCATCTCGGCGAACACTGCGGGCTTGTCGACCGACAGGTTGATGACGCAGTTGGAGATGACCACGTCGACGGTGCCGTCTGGCAGCGGGATCTGTTCGATGTGGCCCTTGAGGAACTCCACGTTGCTGGCGCCGGCCTGGGCGGCGTTGCGGCGGGCCAGGGCCAGCATCTCCTGGGTCATGTCCAGGCCGTAGGCCTTGCCGGTGGGGCCGACCCGCTTGGCGCTGAGCAGCACGTCGATGCCGCCACCGGAGCCAAGGTCCAGCACCCTCTCGCCCTGGTGCAGGTCGGCGACCGCGGTGGGGTTGCCGCATCCGAGGCTGGCCAGCAGTGCGGTTTCGGGCAGCTCGCCCTGCTCACTGGGAGTGTAGAGTCCGGGGCCCCACGCCGGGGCATCGGCGGTTTCGCCCGGGCCGCAGCAGGAGCTGGCGCAGCCACAGCCGGCCGGCTGGCCGCAGCCGCAGTCGTTGGCCTGGGTGCCGGCGGCGGCCTGGCGGGCGGCCTGGGCGTAGCGGTCGCGGACCTGCTCGCGGAGCTGGTCAGCATGGGTCTGATCGACGGTGCTCATGCGGTGCCTCCGTTGTCCTGGTCGGTGGTGGGTGGCGCGGTGACGGCGGCCAGGCGAGCCATCGCGGTCGGCTCCAGGGCGTAGTAGGCCCAGGTGCCGCGCTGCGTGCGGGTGAGCAGCCCGCCGCCGACCAGCTTCTTGAGGTGGTGGCTGACGGTCGGCTGGGCCAGGCCGAGCACCGCCACCAGGTCGCAGACGCACACCGGCTCGGCGCTGGTGGCCAGCAGGTTGAGGATCCGCACGCGGTGCGGGTCGGCCAGCGCCTTGAACAGCGACGCGGTGGCGGCGGCCTCTTGGTCCGACAGGACCGCGGCGGCCAAAGGGGCGCAGCAAGCCGCCGCCGGCGGGGCGGACACAGTTGTGGTGGTGGTCATAGGACCGGGCGTCCTGCGCTCAGGAGGCGCAGCAGCGTCTGGTCGCGCAGCTTGGAAGGCGGGGCAAGACTGGTACTCCTCATATCGACGTTCTTCGATGCAGGAGGGTGCCAGATAGATCGACAAACGTCAATACAGGGCCACGCTCCAAGCCGCTTGGCGTCTCAGCGGCCGACGGACGTGCTGCGGCGCTCCAGGAAGATGACGTCGCGCCAGCGGCCGTGGCGCTGGCCGATCCGCTCGCGGACGCCGACGACGCGGAAGCCGCAGCGTTGGTGCAGCGCCAGGCTGGCGGTGTTCTCGGGGAAGATGCCGGTCTGGACCGTCCAGATGCCCGCCTGCTCGGCACGCTCGACGAGCTCGACCAGCAGGCGGCGGCCAACGCCCAGGCCCCGCGCCCCCTCGGCGACGTAGATGCTGTTCTCGGCGACCCCCGCGTAGGCGCAACGGTCGGAGACCGGCGCCAGCGCCGCCCAGGCGACCACCTGGCCGTCGCCGGCGGGCCGGATGGGGCCGGCTCGGCCGCGCGGCTGGCCGCCGGGGCCGGTGCGCGCGACCAGCCGGTGCTCCGCCAGGTGGCTGGAATCCCAGCGCTGCCAGCTCGGCACCTCGGTCTCGAAGGTCGCGTCGCCGGTGGCGATGCCCTCCGCGTAGATCTCCGCGACCGCCGGCCAGTCGGCGGGCCGAAGCGGCTCGATCCGCAGGCCCTCTGGCTGGATGCTGGTGGCCGGATCAACCGCTGATGCGGGGCGATCCATCATGTTGCGCGCGCTCGTGGTTTGGGTTCCTTGGCCTGGACGATGGCCACGCATTGCACGCCCTGCGTGCGGGGCAGGCGACCCATGACCAGTTCGGCCGCGCTGGGGAACGCCTCCAGGCAGCGGTGGTTGAACTGGTAGAGTCTTGCGGTCCCCTTCGGCGTGGCCTGGACGAAGCCGACTTCGGCGAGCACCTTCAGGTGGTGGGAGACGGTGGACTGGCCGATGTTCATCGCCTCGACGATCTCCCCGACCGTCATGGGCCGCCAGGTGTCGGCGAGCAGGTTGCAGATCATCAACCGCGTGGGATCGGCCAATGCCTGGAACCAGCGGGCGTAGCTCTTGGCGGATGCGCGATCGATCTTCATCGTCAATCGACGATAAACGATGAAAGGCTGGCGAGCAACCGGCGGCCCGGCGGCTCGGGGAGAATGCGTCTGCAGGTGAGTGAACAGAATTCACTTGCCGAGTCACCGAACTCTATGGTAAACATTGTTCACTATCAAGATCATCGTTCAGGAGCAGTGCACTAGAATACGAGAAGGAGCCGGTGGCACCGTCGAACCAGGCTGGCGTTCAACTGGGCGCCGGACTCGCTGTGGCCACGCGGAGGAGGTTCCATATGTCCACCTACAACCCGCCCCGCTACCTCCGCCAAGGTGATGAGCTTCCCGACGACTTCGGTACTCGACCGGGCGATACCCTCACCTTCGGCGCTGGCTCCTACATCCGTGCCTTCAGCGCGGAGGAGTTCCGCCAGTTCACCGATCAGCCCGACGGCATCATCTACGGCCGCGGCTGGCACACGGCCACCCGACCCGACCCGCCCACAGGGCTGCTGGACGAGCGACCTCGGCGACGCGGCCTGAACCGTATCCTGCCTACCGGCTGGAGCCGCGCGCGTTGAGGCCTACTCGCGTCCCCCGCCACCGCCGGACGCGAAAGGGGCCAGCATGCATGGCACCGTGACGGGCAAGATCTTCGAGGCGCACCTGATCGAGGTGCGCCTTGTCCCCCGGCGAGGAAGTCGGCCCGCTCTCCATCGACGCAGACGTCCACAACCGGCTTGAGGTGGTGGGCGACCGGTGACGTGGCGGACGTGGTGCGCCCGGCGAAGGGGGCTGTGGCGGCTCCGCTTCGCCGGGCACCGGTGGGTCTCTGGTGGGTTGTCAGTTGGTGGGTGGGGTGCTTGTGGCGGCTTCCACTTCCAGGTTGTCGGTGGGGCGGACCTGGATGTGCTTGGGTTTGGCTTCCTCGGCCTTGGGGACCAGGATCTGCAGCACGCCGCCGCCAGCGGTTGCCTGGACCGCGTCGGCGATCACGTGGGCTGGCAGGGTGATCGAGCGGCGAAAGCTGCCGTAGCGGCGTTCGATGCGGTGGAACTGCTGCTCTGAGGAGTCGTGGGCGAAGTGCCGCTCGCCCTGGATGGTGAGCAGGCTGTCCTCCATGGTGAGCTGGACGTCGTCGAGCTCGACGCCGGGGAGCTCCACGGTGATCACGTAGGCGTCCTTGCGCTCGGAGATGTCCAGCGGAGGCATCCAGGCCGGGGTGTTGCCGATGGTGGCGCCTGGGCGCTGGCCGTGCAGGCCCAGCGCATGGGCCAGCGCTGGGCTCATCTGGTTCAGCTCGTCCTGCGCGCCGAGCAGGTCCTCGAAGGGGTCCCACTGGGTTCTGCGAATCATCTGGTGCTCCCTTGGGCGTGGTCCGCGTCGGCGGGCCGGCGACTCGGGGACAACGCCGTCCGGGTGCGTGAAGCGGGTTCACTTGCCGAGCGACCCCACCCTATGGTAAACATTGTTCACTGTCAAGACCAGTGTTCAGGAGCGTGAACATGGAGGAAAGACGGAAAGGGCCGCTCGACCAGCGCCTCGACCACAACCAAGGCTCGCGTCCGCTGTGGTTCCAGCCGCCCACGGCCGCCGCGGACCGCCGCCCTCCGTTGACCCGGGAGCGGGTGGTGGCCGAGGCGCTCACCGTCATCGCCCAGGACGGCGTGGCCGCGCTCACGATGCGGACCCTGGCCACGCGGCTGGGGGTGGTCCCCGGCGCGCTGTACCGCCATGTGCGCAACAAAGAGCAACTCCAAGACCTGGTCCTTGACGGCGTGCTCGCCGAGGTCGACCCCAACCTGGATGGCTCCCTGCCCTGGACCCAACAGCTCAAGCTGCTCGCACACCGGCTCCGCGACGTGCTAGAGGGCCACCCCGGCGTCGCCGGCCTGCTGCAACTGCGTGACCCGCTGGGGCCGCACTCACTGGCTGTGGCCGAGGCGTTCCTGAGACCGCTCCAGGCAGCCGGGTTCGGGGAACGCGAGGCCGGCCCGGCGTTCTTCCTGCTGATCGACTACACCACCGGCTTTGCGGCCAGCAGCCCACCCATCTCCACCAACCAACAGCGCGTCCGCGACCAAGCCACCAGAAACCAACTCCACCAGTTCTTCCGCTCCCTGCCCACCGACCGCTTCCCCACCCTGGCCGCCCTCGGCGAACACGTCTGGGTCGACAACCGCGACCAGCGCTTCACCACCGGCCTCAACATCCTCATCGACGGACTCCAGCGCACCCAGCACCCACCCCACCCCACCACCCACGCCAGACGACCAGCCACCACCAACAACGCCCAACCACGTCAAGCCGAACAGCAGGCGGTGGATGGTTCCATCACCGCAGGCTGAACAGAGCGGGCCACGACCGCGGAGTTTCTGACCGGCAGTTCTCCGCTTGTATCGAGTGTGAGTAGGGAGTCGAAGATGCAGCGCAAACTGGGCTCGCAGCAAGCCCGAGTGCCGCGGTGCGGCCTACCAGGTCACGATGAACAGCCGTCGCACGGCGTCGCGTGGATACGGCTGGTGCTCCCGGAGCATCTCATCATCGACATCGACCCCGACTCCGGCGAGCCCGCCGTCGCCCTGCTCGACGAACACGAAGACGGGCAGGTCCTGTCGTCCGGCCTGCCGATGACCCCCCGCTGGGTCGCGGCCTGCAAGCCCTGCCGTCAGGCACTGCAGAAACGACTGGCAGCCGCGACGGCGCCCTTTCATGGCGTGACCTGGGAAGTCCGTTCGCTCTTTCAGCCACCCCCGGACCTGGACGAAGTCTGAGCGGATGGTGTCGAGGCTGATCATAAGACTCACCGCCGCACCCCAGCCACCCAGGGCCGCCAAGCGGAGCGGGCCGAGCCGACACCCAGCCGGTGAGGAGACCATGACCGTCAGGGACGAGCTGCAGGCACGCGCCCTGTTCGACCAGCTCGATGATTGCGGGCGATGATCTCGATTCGCCCCAGGGCCTCGGCTTGGCGCTGATGCGCCGGCCCGCAGTGCCGGGCGGCCTCGCGTCCCAGGAGCGACACGCTGGATAAGCAGCGCGTGTGATGACTGACACCATCCGGCTGTGTCGGCTGGCACACGCACCAAAGCCTCGATCGTCGCATGCTGCCATGTAGGCCTCCACGAGACGCCCTACCACGTGTAACAAGGCACTCCCGGCGGCTTCCAGGGCCGATCCGGCCGCTCAGGACCATAGAGGGGGGCAAGGAAATGGCACTGGTACAGGTGCGTACCCCCGGCAGCGAGGGAACCCAGCCCGGCCTGACCGCGGCCGCCGCCGAGACGAGCGGGACGACACCGCGCTGGCAGGTCGTGGCGGCCAGCTTCGCGGCCATCATCGCCGTCTGGCTGCTGAGCATCGCGATCAACGCCAGCTTCAAGCCGACGGCACTGGTGATCCCGGCCGGCATAAGCCTCTTTGCGATGCTCTACGCCGTCACCCAGGGATTGGAACGGCTGCTCGAGCCCGTCTCGTCGTTCTTCTTCAGCACCAAGCAGCACGCTGAGAACCGCAACGCGACGCTGGCGGCGGCGGTGAACCTGCAGACAGCCACCGACGCCGAGCTTCCGACAAAGCTCAGCGAGCTGGCCAAGGCGGCGAGAGCGGCTCAGGATCTGCAGCGGGAGGAACCAGCGCGGCAGGAGCCGGCCACCTCTGGGCGGTTGCGCCGTAACCTCGCCACCGAGGGCGTGACCGCGGCGCGTGCGCGCGTGGCCGAGACGGTCCTGCCCGCGCTGGAGGCGAACGGACAGGATCCGGAGCGTGTGGTGAAGACGCTCGCCGACGTCCTGCAAGTACCAGAGAGCGAAGCCCCGGCGGTCACCAGGAAGGCCGCCGTCGACTTGGCGGCGGCGGCGCAGGCTGAGCTGGATCAGCGGCGGGCCGACAAGGCCATTGCCTACTGGGCGCTCGCCAGTGTCCTTGGTCTGCTGGTCAGCGGCACGCTGGGGCTGTACCTGCTGCACATCGTCGGGCTGCGCGGCGACGGGCTAATGACCGACGGAAGCTGGGCGGGCGGCATCCCGAGCGCGGCCGGAATCCGTCACATGCTCGACCTCCTGGTCACTGGTCTGGCGATCGGTGGTGGCACCAAGCCGCTGCACGACCTGATCAGCAACCTGCAGGCGGCCAAGGACAACAAGAAGGACCCAAGCCAAACACGATAGTGTCCAGATGATCCGCCGGCTGCGCCGGCCCGGTGCGGCTCGCTCCCCGGCTGGCGAAGCTGCCGTCCGTTGAATCGGACCTGACCGATTCCCCAAACGCCTCGACGGGTAGCTTGGATCATGGCCGCCACTCCTGAGCGGATGATCGCGGACCGCTACTTGTTGGAGCGCCCAATCGGCAGGGGCGGGATGGGTGTCGTGTGGCTCGCCCGCGACCGCTTGCTCGACCGCGAGGTCGCCATCAAGGAGGTCACGCTCCTCGACACCGTTCCCGAACACGAGCGCGACTCGCTGCGCGCCAGGGTACTGCGTGAGGCGCGGGCCGCGGCACGGCTCAACCATCCGGGCGTGATCACCCTGTACGACGTGCTCAACGAGCAGGGCCGGGCGTTCATCGTCATGGAGCTGATCAAGGCCCCCACCCTGGCGGGGCTCGTGGCCAGGGAGGGGCCGCTGCCGCCCGAGCGGGTCGCCCGCATCGGCCTGCAGATCGCCTCCGCGCTCGACGCCGCTCACCGGGCCTTTATCGTGCATCGCGACGTCAAACCCGCCAACGTCATGGTCGCCGAGGACAGCAAGGTGTGGCTGAGCGACTTCGGCATCGCCCGGGTCCAGGGCGACCCGAAGCTCACCTCTAGCGGCATCGTCGTCGGCTCGCCCGGCTACATGGCCCCAGAGCAGGCGAGCGGCCGGGCCAACGGCCCGGAGACCGACCTTTGGGGTCTGGGCGCGACCATGTACTACGCGGTCGAGGGCAGGGCGCCGTTCGAGCGTGGCAACTCGCTCGCCACCCTGACTGCGGTGGTCAACGAGCCGCCACCCCCGCCGCGCCGCGCTGGCGCGCTTCGGCCCGTCATCATGTCCCTGCTTGCCAAGGACCCGGCTGCCCGGCCGGCCGTGCGCCAGGTGCGCATTCGCCTCGCCCGAATAGTCACCCCCGGCGGGGAGCCGACCGCCGGTCAACCCGCCGTGCCGGTCGCGCTTCGCGGGGTGCAGACCCCGACCGCCACCGACGAGTCTCCTCCAGGCCCCGCGGCCGACGCGGAGGAACTCACCCGGCCGACCCCGCGGACCACCGCAGCGCCCGAGCCTGCTGAGCCGCCCGCCCAGGCGGAAGCCCCTAATGAGGATGCCGGGGACGCCACCGGAGGGGCCGCCCAGGACACCGCCGACCCTTCGGAGGCCCCGACGGCGCCGCGAGCTCCTGCTCGGGTCGTCGCGGCGAAGGCCGAGAAGGAGCAGGCGGAGCCTGCCCGAGCGGGTCTGGACGGGAGGACGGGGGCGCGGCGGTGGCTGGTCGCGCTGGGCGGGCTCGCTGGGGTAGCCACCGTGCTCGCTGGAGTGGTCGCGGTCGTGCTGGTGGTCGCGCTGACCGGGCTGCTGAGGGGCGGCGGCGCGGACGGCGAGCGCGGGGCCGCGTCGACTCACGTGACCAGCACACCAGCGGCCAGTGGCCCGGCGGCAAGTGGTCCGCAGACGAATGCTCCGCAGGGAGGTGCGCCGCGCACCACGTCCCCGCCCCCCCAGCCACAGCCCGAGCCGGGAGCCGGCAGCGCCCCAAGGATGCCGGCAGGCTGGACCAGCTTCAGCAACCCCAGCGGCGGCTACGGCGTCGCCTACCCATCCGGCTGGAGGCGCAGAACGGGTCTGGCCCGCCACGGCACGTCGTTCAGCGAAGGCACCGGACGCTACATCAAGGTGGAGTCCGCCAATCCCCCACAGGTCGCGCCGGACGGCGATCCGGTGCCTGGCTGGATCCAGAACGAGCAGTACTGGTCGGCGAGGCTGCCCGGCTATCACCTGATCGGCTCCGTGCACGGGGGGACCTACCACGGTATGCGCGCCGCGATCTGGGAGTACACCTACGTGCTGAACGGGCGCCCTACCCACGGGCTGGATATCAGCTTCGTTAGCCCGAGCCACAGCTGGGGCTACTCGGTGCTCTCCCTCATCGCTGAGGACCGCTGGGAGTCGTCCCAGGGTCTGATCCACTCGTTCGAACAAACATTTTCGCCGCTCGGCTAGTGCGCCGTGGCCCCCGAGGGATCGGCGGCCCGCTCAGGCTGGGATGGAAGTAGTCCAGGGTGCTGATCTGGCTGGCGCTGAACTTGTAGCTGTAGATCGCCCCGCCGTCCCACCGGCAGCGGGCGTAGGCGGCGCAGGTATCGGCCAGGATCTGGTTGAACGCCTGCTCGCGGACGACCACCTGCTGCCGCTCGGCCTCAGTCCGTGTGGCACCGAGCATCGACTGGCAGATGTGGGCCGTCGCCCACACCCATCGCGCCAGTGAGTTGGTGTGCAGCACCTGCCACAGTTGGTAGAGGTTGGGGATGCTGCTGACGAAGACGTGCGCCTTCGGCAGCCCCCGCCGTGAGCTTGGCCATGGCGGCCTGGAATTCGGTCTGGAAGGTGGCGGTCGAGGTCATCGTGTCTGGCGAGGCGGTGCACAGATCGTTGGCGCCCAGCAGGATCGTCACGTACTGCGCTCCCTGGCTGACCGCCCGCGGCGCCTGGGTCGCCGCCGCCGACATCACCGGGCGCGTGCGCCTGCTGATGTTGCGCCCGCGGTGAGCGGAAGAGGTGATCTCCGCGGAGCCATGTGGACGTGTCGCGTCCGCAGTTCGATGGCGAGAAATCTGGCCGCCTCCTGGGATCTTTCGGCGGCTTCTCGCGGACGCGGGTAGCATCCCGGGCGGTCAGTCATGCCACGAGGAGGACCCGATGCTGTTTGGGGACGAGCACGTGCGCCGCTACCGCGAGACCGGTGGCGAGGAGGGCTATCACTGGAACGGCGTCACCACGCTGATCCTCACGACCACTGGCCGTCGCAGCGGCCAGCAGCGCTCCAAGGCGCTCATCTTCGGCGAGGATGGCGACCGTTACCTGGTGGTGGCGTCCAAGGGAGGCTCGCGGCGCCATCCAGACTGGTACCTCAACCTGCGCGACGATCCCGAGGTCGAGGTGCAGGTCAAGGACGTCCGGTTCCGGGCCAGGGCCCGCACGGCCGAGGGGGCGGAGCGGGAGCGGCTGTGGGAGCTGATGGCCAAGATCTGGCCCGCCTACAACGACTACCAGCGCAAGACGGACAGGCGGATCCCCGTGGTGGTCCTTGAGCGCGTCGGGCAATGAGCCGCGGTGCTCACGGCTCCAGGCCATCCCGCCGCCTGCTGGCGCCACCAGTGGCATCCTTCTCACAGGAGCAGGCGGGCGAGCGCGGTGGTTGCCGTGGCGGCGACGAGGACCAGCAGGACCGGGGCGCGGACGGCCAGCGCGACAGCGGCCGCTGCCAGCCCCAGCAGGCGCGGGTCGAGGGTGAGGCGACGCTCGTCGCCGAGCGCCTGAGTGACGATCAGCGCGGCCAGCAGGGCGGGCGGGAGATGGTCGAGCATCCCCCGGAGCCGGGGAGGGAGCTCGCGGCCGCCCAGCAGCAGCGGACCGGCCGCCTTGATGGCGAAGGTCGCCAGGCCGACCAGGATCACGGTCGCCCACGTGCTGGTCATCGCCGCCCCCGGAGCAGGCCGGCCAGGCAGGCGAGGCTGGCGGCGATGATCGGCACACCCGCTGGTGCCACCGGCTGCAGCGCCAGCGCGACGGCGGCGCCGCAGGCTGCGGCCAGCAGGCGGGACCGGGAGCCGAGCTGAGGCGCGAGCAGGGCCAGGAACAGTGCCGGGGCGGCCGCGTCGAGGCCGAGGCGCTCGGGGTCGGCGATGAGGCCGACGGCGAGCATGCCGACGGCCGTGCCGCCAACCCACGACGCGTACAGCGCCAGGCCGGCGCCGATCAGCAGGTGGTGGTCGATGCGGCCGGGCTCCCGCTGCGCGATGGCCCAGGACTCGTCGACGACGAGCTGGGCCGTGAGCGCGGCGCGCCAGCGCGGGCGGGGCACAGCGGGCGCCGCGGAGAGGCCGATCGGCCCGTAGCGCAGGTTCAGCATGACCGCGGCGATCACGGCGGCGACCACCGAGCCACCGGCTCCCAGCACGGAGGCAGCCGCGAACTGGGCCGAGCCGGCGAAGGTGGTGGCCGACATGACCACCGCGGCGACGTTCCCCATGCCGGCGGTGTGGGCGAGGACGCCGAACCAGGTCCCGAAGGCGAGGTCGGCCAGGCCCAGCGGCAGGGCGGCCCGCATGCCGTCCCGGTAGCGGCGCCGGTCGGGTGCTGGATGGATCGCATCGCTCATGGCATCGGATCTACCCAGTGGACAGCGAGCTGACACCACCAAAGATATATTGATGGTGACATGGCCATACTCGGCATGGTCATGATTCGCAGTCGGCCGCGGCGAGGACCGCCTCGAGTTGCGGGTCGTGGCGATCGCCGACTAGCTTGCTCTTGTTTGGCACGCCCATCCGCCGACCAGGGCAGGACCTGGTCTTTCGCTGGAGGCCTCGCGATGAGCGCTGACAACCCGCCCCTCCGAGACGAGGACATCGCCACCTCCCAGGGTGGCTCCACCGGCCCGCAGAGCGGCGACACCATCGACGGGACCGATCGCGCCGGCGGTGACGCGGACCGCCCCGATCGCGCGGATGGCGTGGATGGCGTGGATGGCACCGACGTCTCGGACAGCGGTTCTGGCGGTGATGATGCCGACGGGACGGACGCCGACGGGACGGACGTTGACGGCACCGACGCTGACGGGTCCGACGCGGATGGGACCGATGTCTCCGACAGCGGTCGTGGCGGCGATGCCGACGGCACCGACCGGTAGCGCGCTGCGCCGTTGCGTTGGCGATCCGGACAGGTTCGTCCACGAGCAGTGGACCCGCGCCCCTTTGCACCGCAGGCGAGGCAGTCCGGACGGTTTCGCGGATCTGTTCAGCATCGCCGACGTCGACCACCTGGTGGCTGCTGCGTCCCTTCGCATTCCGGCCCTGCGCATGGTGAAGGATGGGGAGCAGCTGCCATCGGACCGCTACAGCAAGTCCGGCCGGGTCGGATCGAAACCGCTGACCGACCTGGTCGACGCGGGCAAGGTCTACCGCCACTTCGCCGACGGCGCCACGATCGTGCTGCAGAGCCTGCACCGCTATTGGCTGCCGCTGACCCGCTTCTGCCGTGACCTGGAACTCACCCTGACCCACCCGGCGCAGGTCAACGCCTACATCACCCCCCAGTCCTCGCGCGGGCTCGGGCTGCACGCCGACGGCCACGACGTGTTCGTGCTCCAGGTCCATGGCCGCAAACGCTGGGAGGTCTACCAACCCGGTCCCGGCCACGACCCGAAGGTCCCCGGCGAACGCCTGCTCGACGTCACCTTGGACCCCGGCGACTGCCTCTATGTGCCGCTCGGCTTTCCGCATGCGGTCTGGACCGAGCAGTCCGCCTCCGCGCACCTGACCGTCGGCATCCTGACCTACAAGTGGCACGAGCTGCTGCGCCACGCGGTGCTGCAAATGCTCGACGACCCTCCCTTCGGTCAGGCCCTTCCGGCCGGGTTCGCCGACGACCCAGGAGGGATCGTGTCCGCGGTGGCCGAGCAGCTCGGCGAGGTGCAGCGCCGCCTGGGCAAGCTCGACCCCGCGCAGCTCGCCGAGACCGCGGCACAACGGTTCTGGTCGTCGCGCCCACCGATCCTCACCGGGCAGCTGCAACATCTCCTCGCGCTCGACTCGGTGTCGGACGCGACCGTGGTCCGGCGGCGGACCGGGTCGGTCTGCCGGCTGCAACACGACAGCCGTGGCCGGCCCGTGCTCGAGCTGGGCGACCGGCGAGTTACGTTTCCCGCATGGGTCGAGCCGGCGCTGCGGGCGCTGCTGCGGCGTGAGCGGTTCGCCGTCGCCGATCTTGCCGATGCGCTCGACCCCCAGAGCCGGCTCGTCCTGGTCCGGAGGCTGATCCGAGAGGGCCTCCTGGAGCTCGACGTCGTTGCCTGAGGGGACCTGCGGCGCGGTCTCCCGCGCGCTGGGCGAGCCGCTGCTCGCCACCGCCTCGCGCGTGCGTGCCTGGGTGCTCATCGAGCAGCCCGGCCCGTGGGGCCGGGAACCGCTCGTCGAGAGCCGCCTGGACCCCGCCTTGGGCAGGGCGCTGCACGAGCGGGCGAAGGCGATCGGTGTGCGCGTGCTGCTCATCCGCCGTCCGGGACGGGCGCTGCCCGGCCCCCACCATGCGTTCCTCGCCCATACCGGCAGGCGGGCGCGCTGGCTCGAGGAACTCCGCCCCGAGGATCCGAGTGAGCTGCTCGGCTTGGACTGGACGCGGTTGCGGGCGGGAGAGCCGCCAGGCTATGGCGCCCCGGTCGCCAGGCCGCTCTATCTTGCCTGCACCAACGGCCGTCACGACCAGTGCTGCGCGACCTGGGGCCGGCCCCTGGCCCAGACGCTCGTCGGCGTGGTGGGCGACCGCGTCTGGGAGTGCTCGCACATCGGCGGCGACCGATTCGCCGGCAACCTCGTCTGCCTGCCCGAGGGGATCTACTACGGCAGGCTCGGCCCGGCCGAAACGCCGCGGATCGTGGCGCTGCACGAGCGTGGTCGCCTCGACCTCGAGCATTACCGCGGGCGCTGCTGCTACCCGCCCGCGGTGCAGGCCGCCGAGCATTTCCTGCGCGGCGAGCAGGATCTGACCGGCCTTGATGACGTCGTGGCAGAGTGGCGGCAGGCCAGTCCTGGCGGCGCGGTCGCCGTGCGGTTCGCCACCGAAGCCGGCGGCCGCTGGCTGGTGCGCCTGCAGGTCGCCCCCGCCGACCCTGAGCGCCCGCTCACTTGTCAGGCTACGTGGTGGTCCCGGCCGCCCGCCTATCACCTGGTCGACCTCGCCCAGCTCTCGTAGTGACCCGGTGCCGGTTTACTGCCGCGCCGATGCCTGCCGCGCGCATCCTCGACGCCTCCGGCCAGCCAGACGATAGCTTGGGCGCGTCGCGCATCGGGGATCCTGGCGTCCCCCTGGCCTTCCGATCCTGAAGACCAGCGTTATGTAGACGGCCCCGGCCGATGCCCAGGGCCGTCGTGGGCGCTGGCGGGCTACCTGTTGCGCCAGGACAGGCCACGGCCGAGCCGCAGACTCCACCCGCCTCGGCTGTTGACCGTCAGCGGCCCGATCCGGCTGGACGCCGAGACGCCGCGTCCCGATAGGTTCAGCCAGCCACGGCGGCCGAGCCGCACCCGACGGCGGAAGATGAGGCCCATGCGATCACTCCTTCCCCTTGATTCAGTGGAGTCGCGTTGTTGGATTCTGTGCTGCCAATAGAAAGTCTGTCGCAGGTCGTGAGCTGCGGTTCGGCCCCAGGTTTGGCCGGCCGAGACGAACCGCAGGCCCCTCGCATTGCCACGTCGCGAGCGTTTCGGATAGCGTGATCCGCCATAGGAAAGCCGGTTTCGTGGGGAGGAACCTGTCCTGATGGCAGTGAAGACCATCCACGTGTCGGACGTCTCAGGCAAGGAGGCGGACGAGTCCTCGCTTGGCCGCCTCGTGGTCCACGAGCACCCCGAATACTCCGACCTGCCGGTCACGCTGGAGGCGCTACCCGAAGAGCTCGAGCAACTCCAGCGCACCTCGGCGCGGTTCGT
>WNGH01008942.1_pt1 | contig 16162 bp, 12 predicted proteins | sample 5400631 | NCBI WGS metagenome assembly WNGH01 (sample SAMN13153373, study PRJNA577476) | soil metagenome | isolation source: 115 cm soil or saprolite under Garry oak tree replicate 1 | place: USA:California | collected 2016-06-15
CAACATATTTTTTCAGACGATTTATAAATTCTGTCGTCGCAACCGCCGGAGCGATCCTTCAGGGCATGACCGGCAACACTGCTTTTCTGAGTCCACCCGTGGATCTGAAGGGCTGGATTGTGATAACGATTCGATAGTGGTAAAAGAGAGACAGATGAAACTTCACAAACGAATATTGCTACTGTCTTCGTTGACGCTGGCGTCGGTGATGCCGGCATGGAGTCAGGTCGAGAAGGCTGAACTGCGCACCACAGCCATTTCGTGCGGCGTTTGTGCTGCAGTCTCCGAGGTTAAGTTGAGACGCATTGCGGGAGTCGACAAGGTCACCATCAGCAAGTCCGCCGAATCGGTCACGATTTCCTACAAACCTGGCACCGTTTTCCAACCCTTGGAAATTCGAAAGGTTCTCGAGCCGCTGAATGTGGGAATCGCGCAATTCCAGATCAGCGCGACAGGTCGTGTTCAGGAGCAGGGCGGGAAGCAGTTCTTTGTAGCCGGGAAAGACAAGTTTGTCCTGAGGGCTGCCGCGAACGCTCCGAAAATTCCCACCAACACTGCCGTTTCCATCGAAGCGATTCTCAACGATAAAATCTATCCCATGGAGTTGAGAGTCATGACCTTCAAGCCGGTCGCCCAATAGTCATTGTCCACACGCTCTTAGACGTTTTAGAAGCAAACACTATTTGCATATCGCAACATATCGTGGTACGATATCGTACAACGATGACCAGTCAACAACCACCCGTTACCAACAAAGAGTACAGGGCACTGGCCGAGTTTAGGTATCACATCCGGAAGTATCTGGATTTCAGCGATCGCGCAGCCATAACTGCTGGGATCGAGCCGCGGCAATATCAATTACTGCTCGCCATTAAGGCTCTTGCTGACAGTACTGAGCCTACAGTCGGCAGGCTCGCAGAACAATTGCACATCCGGCACCACAGTGCCGTGGAACTCGTGAATCGAGCAGAAGGCCACGGCTTCGTAAAGCGCGCTCGGCTTGGAGACAACAAGAGCTACGTGTTCGTGAGCCTGACGAAAGAGGGCGAACGAATGCTGGAACGTGCTGTCACCGAGCGACTGAAAGAACTTCGTGTTGCCGGACCGGCTCTTGTTCATGCACTCAAACAACTAATAGGGGACGACTACAAGCCCAAAGGAAAACGAATATGAGGAAACAGCATTCTATTCAGATCGTATGTCTGTTGCTTTTCGTCGCAGGCCTGGCTCTTGCCAGCTGTAAAAAACACATAGCGGCGGCTCCTCCTTCTGCCCCTCCGGTTCAGCCCGTTCCGCCACCACCAACTCCGGCAATTACGCTTCGAGCCGTACCGTCCACGATCGACCGTGGCCAGTCTGCGACACTGCAATGGGATGCGAAAAATGCAACGGCGGTAAGGATCGACCCAGATCTTGGAGGTGTACAGAATTCCGGGTCTCGCCCGGTCAATCCTGCTTCATCGGTGACGTACACGGCGATTGCTACGGGTCCCGGAGGATCTGCGTCTGACGCTGCGAGAGTAACTGTCCGCATCCCTGCTGCGCCGCCGGCACGATCGGAAACACCCCGTACCCAGCCCGAGGTTTCAATCTCGGAACTGTTCAGACAAAACGTAGCAACGATCTATTTCGATTACGACAAGGCCGACGTCCGATTCGATCAAGTGGCTCGCCTGGAGGCGAACGCAGCATGGTTGAAACAACATTCCGGCGTGAAGTTCACCATCGAAGGGAATTGTGATGAACGTGGAAGTGAGGAATACAACCTCGGGCTCGGTGACCGGCGTGCGAACGCTGTTAAAGAATTTCTAGTCAAACAGGGCATTTCTCAATCCAGAATCAACACCGTCAGCTACGGAGAGGAGCGGCCGGTTTGCGGAGAGGACAATGAGAGCTGCTACCAGAAGAATCGAAGGGATGATTTCGTCATGGCGCCGCTGACCTGATGAGGCCGCACGACCAGGGCGGAGTGAAATGGAGATTTTGTAGTGGACTACTTTGGAAGGCGGGGGTATTCCCCTCTCAAGGAACTGCGCCGATAAGTCCTTTGTTTTCGAGAGCGCAGTTTCTTGTGTGTTTTGGCGCTGGCCAGCAGGGCAGCTCTGAATACTCCTTGGCAAAGGAGGGGTGGCCGCGCACCAAGCAAATGTCCCCGTTCCTTTGAAAGCGCGGCGCGAAGCGTGAGCCCGGTAGGGCGAAACATCAAGAACGGGGTGGTTCGGTCAACTACCGGTTAATCGGTGGCTTGAACGAACCACTCTTCCTTGTTTCGCCCTGTCGGGCTCACATTCGCTCCGCTCATGCCCGTCTGCGCGAGCTAAGGTGGCTTCGCGGAATTTTCTTGGTCGCGCAGCCTCCCCTCCTTTGCCAAGGAGTATTCAGAGCTGTCCTGCTGGCCAGCTCCATAACAGAAAGGAAGTCGGCGGCACGAAAACAAAGAACTTATCGGCCTACTTCCTTGAGAGGGGAATATGCCCACCCAACTCCAAAGTAGCCCACTACCGGTTGTTGAAATTCCTCGCCGCCCTGAATGCAACGGATCGACTTCGTAGCACTACGCTTCATCCACATACTCAATCACGATGCATGAAATGTTGTCCGGGGCACCGAGTTTTCGACCTTCGACGATCAGTTTTCGAGCGTTCACTCAGACTGCCAATCGTTGCTGTTTTCCCCTCGATAGTCACGGCCGAGATCGTGCTACCCATTCCTTTGCATTCCGGCCTCCCTATCGAATGCTCCAGGATCGCCTGATGGGCCCGGCGAATCGCCGTTCTCATGCGATTGCTCGCAAGATCGGATGCAGCATCGTAACCGAATGGCCACAAGTCGGTGCCCACTCCCGGCTTTTTGAGGCACTCTGCGACAGTGGTTGTAACCAGTTCCGCCGCCAGGCCTCCGCAGCGTTCACCACCCATTCCGTCAGCGACGACAAAGATAAGATACTGAAGGTCGATCGAGATGCGATCCTGATTCGTGTCCCGCCTGCAGCCCACATCGCTTAGTCCCGCGGCTAAGATCATGCGTCCTCAAAGTGACCAACTTACAGCTGATGTTTGTTTCAGCGTAATGGTCCTATACAATAGCGCTGCTGCCGCGGATTTTGTCGAATTAAGTTTCAGTCATGATGACCTATATCCTTTTGATCGCTGTTTCGTTCGGGTCGATAGCTGCGGCTCAAAACAGTGCTGAAATTGAAGGCACGGTTCGGGATATCACCGGAGCGGTCCTTCCGGGCGTCGCGATCACGATTATCAGCAGAGGAAGTGGCCAGGAGCGCCAGCACGTTTCCGACGCGACCGGACGCTTTGTCGCGTCAACGCTTTCCCCAGGCGAATACACGATTCGGGCGGAGCTGCTGAACTTCAAAACGCAAGTGCGTGAAGGCGTCATCTTACAGGTCGGGGACCGGGCGCGGGTCGACCTTGTCATGGAAGTCGGGGCTATTTCCGAAGAGGTGACGGTCCGTGAATCCCTCCCGCTAATGCGCACGAGCAACGCTGAAGTCAGCGAAATCATCGACAAACAACGGCTCGCCGAGCTACCCCTCAACGGACGGCAGTTTGTACAACTGACGCTGCTCAGCGACAACGTCTATCTGACTCCAGTCGGCACGCGTGGGGCGGCGCTCGCGCAGACAGGCCGGCAGGTCGTGGTCGGCGGGCAGCGAGTCGGCCACAACATGTATTTTCTCGATGGCGTTTCGATCACGGATCAGTATCTGAACAACCTGGTGCTGTCTCCAGCCATCGACCTGCTTCAGGAATTCAAGATTCAAAAATCGATTTACTCTGCGGAGTACGGAGGAAAGTCTTCGGCGAACGTCAATGCCGTCACAAAATCCGGTACGAATGATGTCCATGGATCCTTGTACGAATTCTTGAGAAACGACATCTTTGATACCCGGAACTACTTCGATGATCCAACCAAGCCTCTACCGCCCCTTCGTCAAAATCAGTTCGGCGGTACGCTTGGCGGGCCTGTCCACAAAGACCAGTCCTTCTTCTTTCTCAACTACGAAGGATTTCGAGAACGCCGCGCGTTAACGCGGCTATTCTCGCTTCCCTCGGCAAAGGTCCGTAACGGGGACTTCTCCGGACTTTCCACCATCTACGATCCACTCACGACCGATCCCGTAACGAAACAGCGCCGGCCGTTTCCAGGCAACCAGATTCCAAAGGAGCGGCTGAATCCGGCAGCTTTCGCATTTCTCGAGAAGGTACCCATGCCTACATCGGCAGGTGAGGTGCAGAACTTTCTTTCGTCACCCAGCTTGAGGGATGACCAGGATCAATTTACGTTGCGCATGGATCACGCTGTGGGAACCAGGGATAACGTCTTCGCCCGCCTGACCTACGCGAACATGGCGACATTCCAACCTTACGGAAACACGAATCTCAACGAAACGCTTGTCCCTGGCTTTGGTTACCACATCACGACAAAAACACGAAACGCCGCCCTGAGCGAGATCCATGTCTTTGCTCCGAACCTCATTAACGAGTTTCGGTTCGGCTTTCTGAGAGTGACCGGCGGTCAGGAAAGTCAAAACAGTGGAGTCGACTTCGCCGGCAAGGCCGGCCTCGCTGGCGTGACGCGCGATCCGCGCAAAGCCGGCTTTCCTGCAATTAGTTTTGCAGACGCCTACAGCAACGTGGGCGACCCGGCCAACTTGATTTACCGCCGGAATAACAGTTTCGATTTTTTCGACAACGTCAGTTGGGGCCGCGGTGCTCATAGCCTGAAGTTTGGAACCTACATCTTTCGACTTCGCTTCAACCCCCAGACATCGCCCAACGCGCGAGGTTCGTTCGCGTTCACGCCCCGGTTCACCTCGTCTGCTGCGGGACTAGGCGATGGGAACGCCTTTGCTGATTTTCTTCTCGGCTACCCTTCATCGGCTCAGGCGGGGATTGGCCGCGGGGAATTCGACGGACGAACACTCTGGTCCCATTTCTACGCGCAGGATGATTGGCGGGCGAATCGCAGACTAACGGTCAACATGGGTCTGCGATATGAGATCAACTCACAGATGGTCGAGGCCGGAAATCGTTTTTCCAACCCCGAGATCGACCGGTTCGTCATCGCCAGTGATCCGGTCGGACGCATCCATCCGGACGCGAACGCGTTACTGGCTGAGATCCCGGTCCCCTACGTCACGTCGAGAGACGCCGGCTACGACCGCTCGCTGCAACGGCCGAATTTCCACCGTGTCGCTCCGCGCCTCGGATTCGCCTGGTCCCTCGACAAAACCGATCGGACTGTGCTGCGCGCCGGCTTCGGGCTGTTTTACAATCAGGCCGCTTACAGCGTCCAGGAGAACCTGGGCTTGAACCTTCCGTTCTATTTCAACAAGAGCGTCACGGTCGCTGCCGACGCTGCGGTTCCCACTTTCACGATGACCAATATCCTGCTCGCGCCGAATACTGGCAGCATTGGCGGCTCCGGTTTGATGTACAACTATCGCCCCGAGTATGCGGAGTCGTGGACATTGAGCCTGCAGCGGATGCTACGGGATAACTGGGCCATTCAGGCGACCTATTTTGGATCAAAGGTCGTGGGTGCCGACGACACTACATACATCAACATTCCCGAGCCAGGCCCGGGACCGATCGACGCGAGGCGTCCGAATCCAAATCTCAGCGCAATCCGAACGATTCGCTGGGACGGCTGGTCCAAATACAACTCGTTAACACTGAAGTTGGAAAAACGATACTCGAGCGGCCTGACTTTTGACGCCAATTATACATGGGCGAAGTCCCTGGATGACGCGTCCGACGCCGGAGCGACATTCCACGAGTTCAACGTGCCTCAGGACGTGCGGAACCTTCGTGCCGAAAAAGCGATTTCCAGTTTCGATCACCGGCACCGCTTCGTGTTTACTTACTCGTATGAGCTTCCCACTCAAAATATGTGGCTCCGAGGATGGACACTGACCGGCATCGGTACGTTCCAGACCGGCGCGCCTGTTACGGTCAACCTTCCTTTCGACAACGCGAACATCGGCCCGGGCCCAGCACAGAGGCCCGACTTGCTTCGAAATCCCAATCTCAAGAAAGGAAAGAGGGCGGAACGATGGTTTGATACGGAGGCTTTTGCCATGCCCGCGCCGTTTACCTTCGGAAATGCAGCGAGAAATGTCGCGATCGAAGACGGCGAAACAAACTTCGACTTCTCCGCCATCAGGCACTCACGTCTTAACGAACGCCTGGGTTTGGACTTCCGGATCGAGGTCTTCAACCTTTTCGACTTCCTCAATTTTGTCGGAGCGCCGGGACGGATTGCGTTCACTCCCAATTTCGGGCGGCTTTCCAATGCAGGTCCTTCCCGCCAGATGCAGCTAGGACTGAAGTTGACCTTCTGAGCGGCAGGGCGCGAGCTTCAGCCCGCGTTCATTCTGTTCTTGTTTTGCCCTTCTCACCGATACTGCTAAGCTGGTGCGCACTATTAATCGCGAAAAGGAGGGTTCCATGCGTTGGCATGCCAGGTTGATCGTTGCGTTCGTCGTCGCAATCGCAGGAGGATCGGTGGTTTCCTTAAAGTCTCAAGAAGGCGCTCAGACCCAGGCTCGAAAGTTCCTTACGCCGTCCACGCAAGTGGTCGCCGTTCGGGCCGGGCGGTTGTTTGATGCCAAGTCGGGAAACATGCTGAACAACCAGGTGGTGCTGATCAAAGGCGATCGGATTTCAGAGATCGGCGCCGCGGTGCCGATTCCGCGCGAGGCGAAAGTCATCGATCTGAGCTCCGCTACAGTGCTGCCGGGCATGATCGACACGCACGTTCATGTGAACACCGGAGGCGAAACCGCTGCTCAACGCGCACTCATTGCCCTGGCGAATGCCCAAACCGATCTCGAGGCCGGTTTCACAACGGTGGCGGACATGGACTCGCGTGGGGGATTCAACACGGTTGACCTTCGCGACGCCATCAACGCCGGACTTCTCCAGGGGCCTCGGATGCAGGTCGTCGGCCAATCTCTCAACCCGAGAGCGACCAACTACTACGCGGACTCTCAATCGTTGCGCTTCCTCGAAGGATTGACAGAAAACAAGAACGTCAATTCGCCATGGCTCGCCCGTGCTGCCGTGCGCGAGACCAAATTACACGGCGTCGACTGGATCAAAATCTACACGACCCAAGATTTTGTCGGGACGATGCACATGTGGAAGCCCGACGCTACTTTGGTAGCCAGTCCCTCGATGACGCTGGAAGAAGTCGAAGCTATCGTCGATGAGGCGCACCGGCTGGGTTTGAAAGTGGCTTGCCACACCTATGGGGGCGAAGGCATGAATAGCTGCCTGACTGCAGGAGTCGACGCTCCCAATCATCTGCTCGAGCTGGATGACGCAGGCGTGAAAATCCTGCTACAGAAAAAGCTTCCTTTCGTCGTGACTCTGGACGACTTGATCGCCCTCGAGAAGGAAGACATGCGGGAGACCGGAGGCAGAAACAGCCGCTTCCGCCTCGCGGAGCAGGCTTTCAAGAGGGCACTGGCGGCTGGTGTGACGATTGTGTTTGGCAGCGGCGCTACTTCGGCGGCCGTTCCACACGGCAAGCAGGGCGACCAGTTCAAATACTACGCAAAGTGGGGAATGACTCCCACGCAGGCGCTGCAGACGGCCTATCTTCCCGCCGCCCATATGCTGAACTACGGATGGGACAACCAGGTGGGAAGCATCGAAAAGGGCAAGTTCGCCGACATCATCGCAGTTTCTGGGAATCCGCTTGCGGACATCACCGAGATGGAACGAGTCAAATTTGTGATGAAGGGTGGCCTGATTGTACGAGACGATCTGCGCCCAACCGCCGCTTCCTCGGCTGCACGTTGACGGGACCACTGTTCCGGACTAGAACAAGCCCACGATTCGGCCATCTTCTGTCACGTCGATTTTGTTGGCCGACGGGATCCTTGGTAATCCGGGCATGGTCATAATATCGCCGCAGATGGCGACAATAAATTCGGCGCCTGCGGACAAACGGACCTCGCGGATGGGAACCACGTGGTGTTTCGGAGCGCCTTTCTTGTCGGGGTCGGTGGTCAAGCTGTACTGTGTTTTCGCGATGCAAACGGGGAAGTGCCCGTATCCTTGCTCCTGCAATTCCTTGAAGCGATCGCGCGTTTTCTGATCGCCGATAATATCGTCGGCGCCGTACATTTCACGTGCAACGGTCTGCGCTTTTTTCCACAGCGGCATGTCATCCGGATAAAGCAGCTTGAATTGCGCCGGCGTCGTATCCATCGTTTTGAGGACAGTCCTGGCAAGATCGGCCGCGCCGGCGCCGCCACCGGCCCAGTGGTCTGCAGTGATGCATTCCACTTCAATCGTTCCACACAACGACTTCAACGTTTCGTTTTCAGCTTCCGTGTCAGAGCTGAATCGGTTCAAGCACACCACGACGGGCACACCGAATTTGTGTACATTCTCAACGTGCCGGGCAAGATTCGCGAACCCCTTTTCAACGGCAGCGGCGTTTTCTTTGCTGAGCGCATCTTTAGGCACGCCGCCGTGCATTTTGAGAGCTCGGATCGTGGCAACAACCACTGCGCAATCCGGTTGGAGGCCCGCCTTACGGCATTTGATGTCCATGAACTTTTCGGCGCCGAGATCGGCTCCGAAGCCGGCTTCCGTGACCACGTAGTCGGCCAGCTTCAGCGCCGTTTTTGTGGCTATGACGGAGTTGCAGCCATGCGCAATATTCGCGAACGGGCCGCCATGGATAAGGGCAGGATTGTTCTCGATCGTCTGAACCAGGTTGGGTGCGAATGCATCTTTGAGTAGCGCCGTCATCGCGCCTGCGGCCTCGAGATCCGATGCCCGGATGTACTTTCGGTCTCGAGTCTGTCCCACGATCATATTGCCTAGCCGCCGCTTCAGGTCGGCATGGTCCTCTGCCAGGCAGAAGACCGCCATGATTTCCGAGGCCGCAACGATATCGAATCCATCCTCGCGAGGAAAACCATTTCCGATACCGCCAAGAGAGATATTGATCTCGCGGAGCGCCCGATCGTTCATGTCGACTGCACGGCGCCAGGAGATGCGGCGTGCATCCAGACCGAGACTGTTCCCCCAGTAGATATGGTTGTCCACCATCGCGCCCAACAAATTATTGGCGGCCGCAATGGCATGAAAATCCCCGGTGAAATGGAGGTTGATGTCCTCCATCGGCAGCACCTGCGCGTATCCCCCACCGGCGGCGCCTCCCTTCACTCCAAAGCAGGGACCAAGACTCGGCTCTCGCAAGCAGATCACCGCGCGCTTGTCGAGGAGATTCAAGGCATCGCCCAATCCGACCGTCGTTGTGGTTTTTCCTTCCCCAGCCGCAGTGGGTGTGATTGCAGTAACAAGAATGAGCTTACCGTTCGGACCGTTTGCAAGCTTGGAAATGTAGTCCATCGAAATCTTGGCTTTGTAATGCCCGTACAGATGCAGGTCGTGAAGCTCGATGCCGAGTTTTTGGCGAGCGACTTTAGCGATTGGTCTCATGTGCGCTTCTTGCGCAATAGTGATGTCCGATTTTGGATTCGTATGTTGGTCGTGCAAGCGAGATCAAACTCCTTGGAAGAATGAAGCGCAATGTGGGTCTGGGGGTTTTTGCCGCGGAGCGGCGTAAGAACGTAGCCCCGGGCGCAAGCCCGGGGTTCGTGTCAGTGTCGAACCCAGCCCCGGAAGGGGCGAAAGAGTCGCCGCGGAATCTTTCGCCCCTTCAGGGCTAAGCGTCTGCTGATTCCGATACCCCGGGCTTGCGCCCTTGCCATGTCCCACATCTTTTGCTGGACACGGGGGCATTGAAAACAACTGAAGAGAAAGCCGAAGTCCCCTCCTTGGACATGGAGGGGTGGCTGCGCCCATTAAGAAAATGGCGCGAAGCCTCCTTAGCGGGCACAGACGGGGTGGTTGGTTCAAGCCACCGATTATCGGAAGTTGAACGAACCACCCCGGCCGCGCCTCCAAAGGAACGGGACCATTTACTTGATGGCGCGGCGTCCCCTCCTTTGCCAAGGAGGGGACTTCGCCTTTCCCGCCGGTTGTCCCCGACGCCCGTGTCCAGCGGAGGACTTGTGGGTAATGATCCGGGCTTGCGCCCGGGGCTTCGTTCTTGGACCGCTGCGCGGCTGGAACAGCATCGGCAGAAATCACCGAAATGTCCAAATTGCTCATATCTGTTACACCAAACTAATGCGCCATGACTTCGCTCTTGAGAATGGAGGCCTTTTGCGGCTTCATGACCCAGTGAAGAGAGAACATCACAACGGCTGAAATGAAAGCGGGGATCGCTGCCGCATAGAAAAGTTCGCGGGATGCCCAATTGTTTCCCATAAGCACACCTGCCAGTGTCGGCCCGATAATTGCGCCGATCCGGCCAACCCCTAAACCCGAACCGATTCCTGTGGAGCGGAGATTGGTGGGGTAATAACTACCCGCCAGAGCGTTCACTGCGCCCTGGCCGCCAACGCAGGTTAGTCCGGCCACGAAGACTACCACAAACAGAAACACGAGTGATGCTGCCGGTTGACCGATCAACGCAATGCTGATGCAAGCAATTGTGAAAGACGTGCCGAGCACTGGAACGAACCCAAGCCGGCCGATGAACCAGCCAAGAAAGAGTGTTCCGATAGTCCCGCCTATTTGGAGCGTGGTGCCGACAAGCACGGCGTTGGAGAGTGAAAACCCCGCATCCCTCACCACTGTTGGCAGCCAGCTCGCGAGGAAATACAGATTCAGAAGGTTCATGAAATTGATGATCCACAGCAAAATCGTCCCGGCCGCTCGGCCCTCACGGAAGAGGTGCACGATGGGCACGCCCGCGCTCTTTTCTTCCTGTACAACGTATGTTGTGCCGCTGTCGGAAGGCACAGTGTGGTCGATGCGCTTTAGCCATTTGGCGATGTTTTCAGCGCTCTTGCCTCGCAGGGCGAGAAACTGCAGGGACTCGGGCAGCGAGAAAAACATCAGCAGGGCGATGACGAACGGTATTGCACCACCGAAATAGAACACGGAACGCCAGCCGAAAGCCGGAATCAACGATGCTGAAAGAAACCCACCCAGGACCGCGCCGGCATTGAATCCATTCGATATGAGCATCATCAGCAGGATGCGCAGCCTGCGCGGACTATACTCTCCCACCAACGTCATCGCGTTCGGCATGATCCCGCCCAGACCTACTCCGGCGAAAAAGCGAATCGCTACCAGGGTCGCCAGGGAACCTGCGCGCGCGGTCAAAAGCGTTAGCAACGAAAACACCAGTGTTGCCGTGATCAGCACGGGCCGGCGTCCAATTTTATCGGCCACCATGCTGAATAAGAGTGATCCGACCAATACGCCAAAAAGCGCGGCCGAGAAAACCGGGGTCAGGGCGGCGTTCGAGATCTTCCAGTCCCGAATGATCGCCGGCGCGACGTAACCCATGGCCTGCACGTCGAAGCCATCCATGATCAGGCACAGCGCACAAATAATGTATATGCGGATCTGAAAGCCGCCGATCCTGCTCTTGTCAACGACTTCGGAAATATCGATCTTAGTTGGCGTCTGCATTTGGGTCCTCCGCTAGGCGCACTGCGGGATTGATGGAGGAGGGCTGCATACCCGAAACAGAAGTGGATCGCTGTCGTTCCGCTAATGCCATCCAGTGCGCGTTCCAACGGGTCAGGCGGGCCAAGCATCCAGGGAGGGTCAGCGTGGTCCGCTGATCCCTGACCCCTGATCCCGGACCCCTTTTCACTACCTGATCATTACCCACAAGTCGTCCGCTGGACACAGGCGTGTGGGACACGAGGGAAAGGCGAAGTCCCCTCCTTGGCAAAGGAGGGGTGGCCGCGCCATCAAGTAAATGGTCCCGTTCCTTTGGAGGCGCGGCCGGGGTGGTTCGTTCAACTTCCGATAATCGGTGGCTTGAACCAACCACCCCGTCTGCCCAACCACCCCGTCTGCGCCCGCGAAGGAGGCTTCGCGGCATTTTCTTAGTGGGCGCAGCCACCCCTCCTTGTCCAAGGAGGGGACTTCGGCTTTCCCTTCAGTTGTTTTCAATGCCCCCGTGTCCAGCAAAAGATGTGGGACATGACAAGTTTCACTACCGGGGTTGCGTGACCACGTCGATCAGCGCCGGTTCACCACGTTTCACTCGTTCGAGTCCGCGCTTGTATGCCACCGCAAGGTCCTTGGGATCGGTTATCGGGCCTTCACCGTACATGCCGTAGGTCTGGGCCATCTTTGCGTAGTCAATGTTCGGCTCCCGGAGCGTTGTACCGATGTGGGCCCGGTCAATTCCACGATTCCGCTGGCTGGCCATCCGTTGTACGAACATGACCTCAGCGTGGTAGGCGCGGTTGTTGTGCATGATGATCAGCAACGGGATTTTGTGATGCGCCGCTGTCCACAACACACCGGGCGAGAAGTTTAGATCGCCATCCGTCTGGATGTTGATCGAAAGCCGGCCATACTTTTTGTTGGCGAGCGCTGCGCCGACCGCTGCCGGCGCATTGTAGCCGATACCGCCGGCGCCTTGGCCGCCGATGTACTGGTAATGCTTGTCGAAGGTCCAGAGCCGGTCTGGCCAATTGCCGATGAAGCCTTGCCATCCGACGAGGGCCCAGTCTTCATTCCTGACGAGGGGCCACAACTCTGCCGCAAGACGGGAAAGGCTGACCGGGCTTGAATCCCAACCATATCGGGCTTCTTCCCTTGCCTGCTGCCGAGCCCTTTGATTCGCCTCCGCAACCTTAACCCCACGATCGTCGAGGAATCGCCGGCGGTCGGCTGTGATCAGACGTTTACATTCTTCGATGAGAAGAGGCAGTGTGGCTTCCGCGTCGGCCGCAATAGCGAGATCCGCCGGCACGTATGGTTGGAAATCCTGGAGGTTGCTCTTCATGAAGAGGTCAAGAGCCGTGATGCTGATCAGCTTCGCGTTTCCACCGCCACCGCCGCCACCCTGCACTTCAAGATTCAAGACCAGGTCAGGCTGGCCCGTGCCATTGCCGGCGAGCGGATGGCGATTCGGAATGTGCATGCGTTCGCCGCCGTTGTTGACCGGAGCCTGCAAAACCTCCGCGAGCTCAGTGACCAGCTTCATTCCGTTCGGCGTGCGCGCTGCCCGCCCGCAATTGATGCGTGGATTCTGCGCCGCGACCAGCATTTTTGCAGCGTCTCTGACGGCACTAATGTCGCCGCTTGGCGGCGTAGACGTCGCGAGTTTCGGAATACGCAGGTTCTTGTGGGTATTCGGATCTAGCTGCAATCCCGAATCGCAGACGATAGCTACAGGTCCCATTGGTGGCGTCATCATCGTTTTGTAAGCACGCACGGAGTTCGTGGCGAACGCCTGGAGCGAAGCAGGATTGTCGTCCCACTTGGTAAAATCGCGAACCATGGCGCACATGTCCTGCGCGCTGTGATACCAGTTGACGCCGCCGCTCCTCACTGCCGAGTCCATGTGGTTGCCGATGACGAGAAAGATCGGCACGCGATCCGCGTAGGCGTTATAGATCGCCATCGACCCGTGTTGCAGGCCGACGGTGCCGTGGAGCAGCGCCATGATCGGCTTACCTTCGATCTTGGCGTACCCATGCGCCATCGCGACTGCAGCCTCTTCGTGGCAACAGGTGAGCAGTTCAGGTTTTGTGTTGTTGCCGTAATTGATGATGGATTCGTGCAGCCCTTCGAAGCTGGAGCCCGGGTTCGTCGTGATGTACTCGAAGTTGAGCGCTTTGAGCACGTCCACCATAAAGTCCGACCCCGGATTCTCGACAATCCGCGCGTCCACCGCTGGGGGAGGGGCTACCTCGGCTGCCAACTGCGCACTATTCGGCACCACCGCAGCAGGACGGGCTGCAGCCGCTTGCTGAGCCATGGCAGCCGGTGCTTTTGCCACCAGCGCCGCCGCGCCCGCCGCCGCGCCCTTTAGAAAACCACGTCGATTTACAGAAATTTTGTTCTTTGCCACAGTTTAGCCTCCTGGATTGCGCCTCTGATTTGTCCTTCTAACGAAAGCTGATCGAGGATCATTCAAAATCGCCTCGGCGTCAAGATCTTCTGAGTGTGAATGGAAAAGGCCGTCCTAACGAAGAAGCACTCTCAGCGGTGCAGCACCGGCGTCGGCGTTTCATGCCGGCTGGATCGTCGGGTTGGGCTGTCAGACAATCCGCAGCATCTGATTTCCGCCGCGTTGAAATTCATAAGGGACCCGTTCAACGGACACCTGTCGACCGGCTTTCCGAAAACTTTCAATCAACGGCATTACAAAGGGCGATGGCTCGGCATTCATCGTAAGCAACGGGAAAATGCGTACTTCCCTGGCCACTCGACACATGTCTTTAATCGCCCACTCATGAAATTCCAGTGACAAATTCGAGGAATACAGAAAAAGAAAATGCGAACACAGCGCCAAATCGAACGACGAGGAGACAAACGGTAACTCCGGCAATTCCGCCGCAACGTATCGTCCTTGTCCTCCTCTGTCATAGTCGGCCAGAAACTCGTTCATCGCTTCACGGCGGAGGTCACCCAGCTCTTCCGGCGAGGCGATGTCCTTCCAGACAAAAAGTTCGCGATTGGCAAGCATTTGCGCCATCACTGTCTCATACGTGAAGTCAATCCGCGCCTGAATCTGAGCCGTTGTGAATTGATAGAGAGGATCACATGAAACAACCGAGTAGCCCTGTTTGGTCATTTCAGCATTGAAGCTGGCCGGTCCGTCGGCACAGCCAAGAATCTTGAGTCGTAGCTGTCGCTCGCTCAAGTGAAACATTCGACGATATTCATCGAAGGAACGTCCCCATGTCACTACGTTGTCGTATGTGATAGCCATTCAAGTTTCGATCGACTGTATCGGGGCGTCCGCGGTTGCATGGTGTTCTCAGCATTGTCCAATAGTCAAGATTGTGAATTCAATATGCGCTAAAATCTGCAAGGAGGTTTTCAGATGAACCACCGGTTTCTCGCTTCAATGAGTGCTCTGGGGGTGGTGACCGTGCTTGTGTTGCTGACGCCGATACTCATCGCCGGCCAGGCTCCCTTATCCGCGGCGAAGACTCGGACTCCGCCACATACACCAGACGGCAAGCCCGACCTTCAAGGAATATGGACGAATGCCACGGTTACGCCACTGGAACGTCCCAGAGACCTTGCGGGAAAAGAGTTTTTGACCGAAACGGAAGCGGCCGAATTCGAAAAGCTAGCGGTTTACGATGCTAATGGGGATCGCCGTGATGGAACCGCCGACGCCGACGTCGGCCGCGCGTACAACGAGTTCTGGCGGGACCGAGGAAAAGTGGTATCCACCATGCGAACTTCGCTGATTGTCGACCCGCCGGATGGGAGAGTTCCCTCGTTGACGCCGGAGGCGCAGAAGAGAAACGCCGATCGCCTAGAGGCAGCCAGACGAAGAGGTGGCGCCTTCGACGGTCCGGAGAACCGATCTTTGGCCGAGCGTTGTCTCTCGATGCCGCAGGCTGGACCGCCAATGCTTCCTGCGAACTACAATAGCAACTACCAGATTGTGCAGGCTCCTGGATCTGTTGTGATCTTGGTGGAGATGATTCACGATGCCCGAATCATCCCACTGGACGGTAGCCCTCATCTTCCCCAAAACATCCGCCAGTGGTTGGGAGACTCGCGTGGCCATTGGGACGGCAACACGCTGGTCGTCGAAACGACCAATTTCACCGATAAAACGAACTTCAGAGGATCCAGCGAGAAGCTGCGTATGGTCGAACGCTTCACGCGTGTCGACGAGAATACGCTGCTCTATCAATTCACGGTTGAAGACCCGACGACGTGGGTAAAACCCTGGTCCGGAGAGATTCCCATGAAGAAAGCGCAGGGCCCGTTATATGAGTACGCGTGTCACGAGGGGAATTATGGACTGGCGGGAGTTCTTGCTGGAGCTCGAGCCGAAGAAAAGAAGGCCGCCGAAGAAGCGACGAAAAAGGGATCGAAGTGAGCCGACAAGGAGGCGTGCGGAACACGTCCTCGGCAGAAGGGACAGCATTTGGCAAAAAATTCCCCTCCTAGATTAGGCTTGCCATGTCCCACATCTTTTGCTGGACACGGGGGCATTGAAAACAACTGAAGGGAAAGCCGAAGTCCCCTCCTTGGACAAGGAGGGGTGGCTGCGCCCATTAAGAAAATGGCGCGAAGCCTCCTTAGCGGGCGCAGATGGGGTGGTT
>WNGH01006061.1_pt1 | contig 16156 bp, 19 predicted proteins | sample 5400631 | NCBI WGS metagenome assembly WNGH01 (sample SAMN13153373, study PRJNA577476) | soil metagenome | isolation source: 115 cm soil or saprolite under Garry oak tree replicate 1 | place: USA:California | collected 2016-06-15
CATCTGGCTCACTTTTGCCCTTCTTGGGTTTGCGTACTTCCTTTTCCAATTTGTGACCTTCACCCCTATCCGAAATTCCGCCGATCTCGATCTAAGTCAGATTACCTCGTTACCGACCTGGCATTGGCCGCGATTTGTGGAGATATGGAGGGAAACGCCGTTGCCTGCTCTCGAAGGGGTTGCGGGAATTTTCGATAACGCGACTACCACCTATCCGCTATCGGTCGTGGCGGCTGTCCTCATGATTATCAACTGGCGTGGGCTGCACGGCGCATTGCTTCGCGCCTTACGGAGGCGATATCGTTTGTGGAGTTATTTCATTTACTTGATTCTGTTGCTGAGCGCCTTGGCGTCGCTTCTCAAGCCGATTGTATTCTGGCGATTACCGGAGTGGGGCGGCCTCGTACCGGCCGCTGGACTGCTCCGAATTTCGGCCACGGTAGATGCAGTCGCATTCATTTTCGAATACCTCTTCGGGGTTTACATCCAGGTGTATCTAATCACTGTATGTTTGGCTTGGATAAAGGGCGTGAGTTTTGAAGAAGGAGAACTCTTCCGCTTCGCCATGCGCCGCTTCAGTTATGTCCTGAAGTGGGCCGGTATTGTCGTCTTTGTTAGCGCGTTGATCGTCCGGCTGCCACTCCTTCTTGCCTACTTCACCAACATTCCCGGTGTGCTTGATTACCTGCCGATGGAGCGCGCGTTCATGAGCGGTTTAATCATCGCTTTCTGCTCGGTTCAAATCTCGCTCGCATTACATAATGAAAGGTTGGGCAGAGCCATTCACGCGCACGGCCAATTCGTCCGGCAAAACGGCAGGCGTCTCGGGTGGTTTTTGATCGTTTGCGGGATCCATTTTTTTTGCATCATGATTTGCGACGCCATCGTGCGGAGCGCGATCGCAGACAGGTTGGCTGCACTCTTCATCTGGAAATTCCTCTTCGCTTGTCTCCGCGGGATTGTCACCGGCTGGCTCCTAGCCTCATGGGTCTGTTTGTTTCGCCAATGCGAGACCGGTCGCGTTAACCAAGAGAGATGGATTCAGTATTAAGCTGTGAAGACGCACGTGAATGCGGCGAGAATTACGCGCCAGAGCAAATCGAATCTGGCTCTGGCATTTATTTCGTTAGGACGCGAGCGCAAGCGCGACATCACTATTTTCTATGCGTTTTGCCGCGTGATCGACGATATTGCTGATTCCTCTGAACTCAACGTCGCGCAAAAAAGAGTGCGACTAGAGGCATGGCGCAAAATGGTCCGCGCCGCGAGTGCGGATGAGCCCTCGCTTGCTCGCGAAGTACGGAGTTTGATCGACAAATACTCGCTGCCGCCCGGCATGCTGGACGAGATTATCGCCGGAGTGGAGATGGACTTGAACATCTCGCGATACGCCACGTTCGAGGAACTCCGTGTTTACTGCTATCGGGTCGCCAGTGCAGTTGGCCTCGTAAGCATCGAGATTTTTGGATATCGCAATCCGCGCTGTAAAGAGTATGCGCTTGAGCTTGGGTTGGCGTTGCAGATGACGAATATTATTCGTGATGTTGGGAAAGATCTGCAGGACGGCCGCATTTATCTCCCGCAGGAGGATCTGGCGCGTTTCAATTACTCGGAAATCGAGCTGCGCGATCGGCAATATAACGAACGTTTCATTGACCTAATGAAGTTCGAAGCAGCGCGGGCCTGGGGGTTTTTCTCCCGTGCGACAGCAGCGCTTCCATTCGAAGACCGCCGAGCAATGGTGCCCGCACAGATTATGTGTTCAGTTTACCGCGGCCTGTTGCGAAGAATGGAGCTGGACAAATTCCGCGTTTTCGAAAAAGAATACCGGCTGAGCAAAACGGAGAAAGCCGGTCGGATCGCGGCACAGCTACTGAAAAATCTGTGAATTCCATGCAGTACGCATCCGTCAGACTCCTCTGCTGCGAAGTCTTAGAAACGAAATATGAAAACAAGTCCTGTGAAAATCATGTCAGTAGCAGTGCTTGGGCTTTTTGTCCTAGGCACAACTGTTTGCGCGCAGACTGGTCCTGCTACGGCAGGTGGAAGCGGCCAGGCGATCGAAGCCAAGCAGATCACTAAAACAGAAGCTGAGAAAAAATATCCGCCACCAAGTTCGGGATACCCGATGGGGGAACGAGATGCACATCAAGCCTCTGGTATCGTTACCAGTCCGTATCCGCCGCACCAGAAGTTCGACTGTTCCAAAGTCCCACATGGCGGGTATGTCCTCGATACACACATCAACAAAGTCTTCGTGAGACCTTAGCGGCATCTCACATACCAGCGATTTCTTGAAAACCGCGCAACCGTTTGCGGAGGCGTGTGTTTAAATCTAGCTGCCGCAAAAGTATGAAAGAGAAAATTCCTGCAGTTACTTTCGTCATTGCCGTTTGTTCCTTCCTTCTCAGTTCGTGTGACACCCCGGTTGGTCAGGGCGCTGGATGGGGCGCTGCAACCGGTGCAATCATCGGTGGCGCGGCCACTGGTCGTGTTCAAGGCGCTGCGATTGGCGCAGCCGCAGGCGCAGCGGCAGGCACCCTGGTTGGCGCGGCTATCCAGGAGGATCAGGCTGCGCGTTACGGTCCGCCGCCGCCTGGTGGTTTTCCAGTCGCGCGCTGGGCCGGGACGCCTGGTTTTTATTACAGCCCTTATACCGTGCGCGTCTACGACCTTCGCGGAATCCCCCCTGGCGGGCTGACTCGCGATGTCGATACTGGCCGCCTTTTCCGCAAACCGTAATCGGCTTTCAGCTCAGTCTGGAATCTCGCGTCAGAACAGGTCAACGCGTTTGCGCTTGAAGTGCGTCCACGAGCGCCTGAGCCTCTTCAGTCATTTTGAGCAACTCCGGCCACGGTCGGTGATAGTTCTCGCCCGGCAATTTGCGCGTCGCATCGAATCCCATGTGTGAGCCAATGTTCTGTTCGCTCGGCGCGTGGTCCAGTGAGTCGCTTGGATTTTTGATGATGGTTGTGTCCCGAGCAGGATCGGTATTCGCGCACAGTCGGAAGAGCACCTCGCTCGTATTGTGAACGTCGCAATCTTCATCGACCGCCACAATATATTTGCTGAACATCATCTGGCCCATGCCCCAGAGACCGTGCATGACTTTGAAAGCCTGATACGGATACTGTTTCCGGATGCTGACGAAGACGAGATTGTGAAAGACGCCTTCCGGCGGTAGCGCCATGTCCACGATTTCAGGGAAATTCATTTTGAATACCGGCAGGAAAATCCGCACACAGGCGTCGCCGATGTAATAATCTTCCATGGGCGGGATGCCTACAATCGTTGTTGCATAAACTGCGTCACCGCGATGAGTGATCGCGGTCAAATGGAAAACAGGATAATCCTCAATCGCGGTGTAAAAACCGGTGTGATCGCCAAAGGGACCCTCTGGACGCATCTCACCCGGTTGAACATAACCTTCTAGGACAAAGTCAACGTCCGCTGGCACATCGAGATCGACGGTTTTACAGCGAACGAGTTCGATTGATTTCTTCCGCAAAAAGCCCGCAAACAGGAGCTCATCTAGACCATCTGGCAGCGGCGCGGTTGCGGCGAATGTATAAACGGGATCACCGCCCATTGTCACTGCCACCGGCATGCGCTCGCCACGCTCGTAATAACGTTTCCCATGGCGCGCGCCGACCTTGTGAATTTGCCAGTGCATGCCGGTCGTGCGGCCGTCGTAAATTTGCATGCGATAAATGCCGACATTTCGCGCGCCCGTCTCGGGATCGCGAGTGTGGACATTTGCCAAGGTAATGAAGCGCCCGCCATCTTTCGGCCAACATTTCAGTATCGGTAGATCGCCCAACGAAAAATTATCTCCGGTATCGATCTTATGGACGATTTCCGGCGCGCATGCAGCAGATGAATTCCTTGTTTGAGCAAACTCCAACCTTCCCGCAGATCGGTTGGCGGTTTTGCTTTCAGAATCAGTTGAATTTCCTGCGCGACGTCTCCGACGTCGGCGACCTGCAGCGCAAGCGCCATCCGCCGGCGGGATCCCATTATGTTAATTGCCAGTGGGAATTCCGATTTTTTCCCCTCGGTAATCGGTTGCTCGAAAAAAAGCGCTCTGCCGCCGCCGGGTGACTTCATCTCGCGGTCTGCCCATTCCGCAATAAGCAGGTTGGTGTCCACCGGAACGGTGACGCACTTCAACTCATTCGCTTGTTCAAGAGCGCCGAGGAACTTTCGAAAGGAGCGGTAAGCCATTTGCGAGGCGTGCCGCGACTCTGATTAATTCTGTGGCAGAAAGCGACAGAATTTTTTTATTAGCGATACGGCGGCACCAGGTACTGGAAGGACACTACTCTGCCATTGGCGAAAGTTACGGTCTTGTAAGGGTAGGGGATGCTTGGTGGGATGTACGAATAATAGAACGGATCGTAAAACGGACTGCCGAAGAAGACAAAAGTACGGCCGCCGTGATGATGATGACTCCCGGCCACACCGACGCTCGTTAATCCGAACCCGTACCCGAAACCGGGACCGTAGTAGGGACCCGGACCGTAGTAAGGATATGTCGTGTAATTTATGTAAATCCAAGTCTCGGTCGGCCGACCGCGCATGTTACCCACAATTTTCCGATCAGGCGAACCCCAAGCCAGCCACACTGCGTTTTGCGAGATCCCCGCGCGAATTTGCCCTTGGCTTACCAGCGCCTGGTCGCGGGGAGGAAGGCTCTGGTAAATTTCAGGATGTTTCGAAATGCGCGTCTCCGTAGTGGAACAACTCGTGAGAATTAAAGCGCCGGCTGCCACGCCGAACGTCGATGCCCGAAAGAAAAATCGACGCTTCATAATGCGATAAAAATCATAGCGTCAAAGATTTGTGAGTCAAACCATGCAGTCTGTTGATTCAACACCATGTTGCCGATAACGTTGTGGTCGAATGCAGGACCGCTACGGCCATCGAATTTCTTATTTGCGCGTCTCGATCACCGACCGTTGCAATGAGCGCTGTACGTATTGCATGCCACACGAACTGCAGGAGTGGTTGCCACGCGAGGAAATCCTGACTTTTGAAGAGACGCTGCGCCTCATTCGCATCGCAGCCGAACTCGGTGTGTCGAAGGTGAGGATCACGGGCGGCGAGCCGCTTACCCGCCGAGGGGTGCTCAATCTCGTTCGCGAGGTCCCGAAAATTCGAGGGGTGCGCGACATCGGTCTTTCGACCAATGGGACCCTGCTCGCGCGTGACATTGAGCCTGGCGTGACGATGGCGCGCAGTTTACGAGACGCCGGTATCCGATCCGTGAACATCTCTCTCGATACATTGGATCGGCAGGTTTACTCAGACGTCACCGGCCGCGATCTGCACGTACAAGTGCTTGCGGGAATTGACGCGGCGATCGCCGCTGGATTCGATCAGATCAAATTAAACACGGTCCTGATGCGCGGCCGAAATGAAGATCAATTAATCCCGCTGATAGAATTCGCCGCGGCGCGCAATTTGATCCTGCGTTTCATCGAGATGATGCCTGTTAGCACGAACGAAGTTTTGGACGATAAAAATTTCATATCGATTCTCGAAGCGAAACGGGCGATCGAATTGCATCATGGCAATTTGATTGCGGCGCCGGAGTTTCGAACGAATGGCCCGGCTACGTATTACCAGATTCCCGGCCGCCGACAGCGCGTCGGCTTTATTGGCGCGATGACGAACCTTCATTTTTGCGAGAGCTGTAACAAACTTCGTCTCACGTGCGACGGGAAACTGCGTCCTTGCCTCGGCAGCTATCTCGAATTTGATATTATGAAACCACTTCGCGGCGGCGCGAGTGATGACGAGCTCAAGCAGTTTTTCCTCGATGTTGTCGATCGAAAGCCTGAGCAACACGACTTTCGCAATAATTACAAGCCGGACCGCAAGATGATCGCGATCGGCGGCTGATCGATGAAGCGCCTGACGCATATTGGCCTCGACGGCCGCGCGCAAATGGTCGATGTCTCGGCCAAGCCACTTAGCGTGCGCACGGCAATCGCGAGAGGTGAAATCAAACTTCAGCGCAAAACGCTCGAACTAATTTCCACTGACGGAATTGCGAAAGGCAACGTCTTCGCAACTGCCCGGATTGCCGGTATTCAAGCTGCAAAACAAACAGCGCTGCTGATTCCACTTTGCCACACTTTGCCGTTGAGCGAAGTTAAGATCGATCTTGGCATGTCGCAGACGGGCGCCGAAGCAACCTGCACTGCGCGAACGGTCGCGCAGACCGGCGTCGAGATGGAAGCCCTAACGGGTGTTGCTGTGGCGTTGCTCACCATTTACGACATGTGCAAGGCGGTGGACAAAGAAATGCAGATTTCGGATGTGCGTTTGGTTGAAAAATCAAAACATGCTGTAGCGGCGGTCTGTGACCGCCGAAACGAAGAATCACGGCGCTCATAGAGACGCCGCTACAAAGATGCAGATACAAGTTGGAATTATCACGGTTTCCGATCGCGCCAGTTCCGGCGAATACAAAGATCTTGGCGGACCAGCATTGAAGGAGGCGGCGCAAAAAGCCGGCTGGCAGGTTCTTTCAGAAGCCAGCGTTCCAGACAACGCGGAACGTATTCAGGAAACGATTCGGTGCTTTTCTCAACAAGGCTGCGGCTTGATTCTGACTACTGGCGGGACCGGCGTTGGACCGCGCGATGTCACGCCGGAAGCTATTCGTGCGATCATGCGCGTCGAGCTGCCAGGCTTTGGTGAAGTGATGCGCGCTGAATCGATGAAAATCACGCTCAACTCCATCTTGTCGCGCAGCCTGGCAGCAATTGTGGATTCTTCCCTCGTGATTGCGCTCCCAGGAAAGCCCAGTGGCGCCGTGGAATGTCTCGGCTTTGTGCAGGGCGCAATTCCGCATGGAGTCGCCCTTGCGCAGCGCGTACCGACTTCGTGCTGAATCCTGTAGCCTTTGCCACAATGTGCAGCGCATCAAACAGCGTGGCAATGTGAACGCTACGCAAGGCGAAGCGGCTACGACTCAGTCGGGGTAAATAAACAGTCGCATTAATTGCTTGCCGTAGTTTGTGAGATGCGCGTTTGCGCCGCGGCCGGAAATTTCGTCACGGGTCAAATAGGAATAATCGATCGAGCTTTTCTTAACATAACTCAGCTCCGGCTGCATCACGCGTTTGTCGCTTGGTTCTATTTTTAAGGGTAGACCGGAGCGCGCAAAAGAGACTTCCCACGAAGAGTTCTCGCGCCGGTTCTGCGCTGCCAGCATCCAAGGATAAAGTTTTGGCAACTCGAAGTGCCGCGATTTGGGCAGGGTCACTTTGTAGAATGTCTCCTCCTCTCGGAGGAACTCGGGAATGGTGAGTGAGGGATTCTTGCGGAGTGCGAGATAGAGCCGCGCGATATCGAGACCGGCGAGATTCATTCCGTTGTAGATGCCGTTGTGATTGGGATCATTTTTAAAGAATGCATTGTACCAGGCTTCGAACTGATGGCTGAGCATCACGTTCAGTTCCAAATGGAGATGAGCGCGCGCCTGGTTCAATCCGGCCCCCGTATAGCCCATGACGGCGATGGCTTGGCCGCGTTTTACGGCGTCACCGGGGTGCACCGCGATCGAACTCAAATGTCCGTACAAACTGTAGTAGTTCGAATCATCCCAGCGGTGCTCGATTACGATGTAATTCCCATAGTTCGAGTAGCTCGGCATCGGGTTTGTGTGGACGACCTTCCCATCCGCAATGGCGCGCACCTCATCGAGTGGCTCGCCGTGCGCATCCCGGCGCAATGCGCGAATGTCGATTCCTTCGTGAAAGCGCGTATAAACAATGCCTGCCGACGTCTCAACGGGATCGCGCACGAAGCCGTATTGACCACCTTCCCACGGCGTCGATTTCAGTCCCTTGTAATTGCGCTCGATGTATTGATAAAATGCCGGACCCCCTTCTGAGAAAAGAGCGTCGTTATCCGTGGGCAGGACAAGATCGACAATTTGGTTTTGCGCCGCCATCGTAAAACGAACAAACTGGAATGCCAGAAACGCGGTGGCGAAACAAATTTTCATCTGCCCTCAGTTTGAGAACCGAGCGTCCTTATGAAGGAACGACGAGGAATGCTCTGCCGGATGACGATTGCATTCTCGATTTTCACGGCGCTGGCATTCGGTGGCGAAATACCTGTCCAAGGCCGCGATGAACGCACCGTTCTTCGGTTCGAACGCGATTGGCTCCGCGCATTGGTCGAGCGCGACCGTGCAACTCTCAACCGAATCTTGGCCGATGATTTCATCGATTCGAATTGGAAAGGCGAAGAGCGGAACAAATGGCAAGTCCTTGCAGGTTTAAGCAAGGCGGTTCCCTACTTGCAACGGCTTCAAGATGTGAAGATCAAGTTTTATCAGGACGTAGCGGTGGCGCGAGGCCTCAATATGATTTCCGATCAAAACGGGCGGATCATGATGCGAATTCGATTCACCGATGTCTTGCTTTACCGCCACGGACATTGGCAGGCGGTCGCCGCGCAAGAGACGCCAGTTAATTCGGGGTGAAATCATTCAACGTTTCTTTTGTCCGATTAATCGCCAATCTTTTTTCATCAAGTCAATGTCCGCCGCAGTCAGTCCGGAAGCGATGTAGATCTTTCCGTCAGAAACACGTCTGTCGATTGCGAGTTCGGTGATATGGCGACCATTAATGAACACAAAAAGCAGACTGCCCCGGCGCTCAATGCTTAAGGAATCGAGCGCGATCCGCCCGTGCTCGTCGAGTTGAAACAGCACGCCGTAGGTCCCGTTCGCAGCCACATAAGGATAAAACGCCACGACGTCCTGTTCCGAAATTCGCGGGATCTTTTCGATTGCCACATCTTTCCCGGAGAGCTGTGCGTGAATGGATGTGGCGAATGCTGCGGTATCCTGAGGATTCGCCTGTGCGTGCGCCCGGAACATGCAATGTTGTTTTTTCGCAACGCCTTGAGGTGCCACGAAAAACAGGCAAAGCGCAAACGCCCAGGGAATCTTCATGCGGATTGATAAAGGGTTTGACAGGATTTGCAACGTTTGCTGTTTAACCCGCTCATGAGGCGAGACGTTGTTTTGGTCCTTGTGCTGTTCGCAGTCATCGGCCGGACCTTTGGTCAGGATGCTGGGCCTACACCAACACCGCACAGACGGAGTTGGTTGGGCCGCATCCTGCATCCATTTTCTCCCGAGGTAGTCCCGCAATACAAAGATCCAAGATTGCATGGCCTCGCGCTCGACCTTCAGATCGCGCCGCAGACCGTAAAGCTGTCAGAGGTCCGCCAACTCGAGATCAAAGTGACGTTGACGAATCTGTCCAAGCGTCCGGTTAGCCTCGACTTTCCGACAAACCAGCGGATCGAGATTTATTTGAGGAACTCCGCTGGAGATATTCTGACGAAGTGGTCTGACAATCACGCCATCACACAGAAATCTGCCACAGTCTTGATTAATCAGCAGGAGCATGTTGAATACAACGAAACGATCGCGACCCGCGATCTCACTCCCAATAAAGTCTTTGTCGCCGAGGCTTTCTTTCCCGCGTACCCGGAGTTACGAATCCGGCAAAAATTCCTGGCTGTGCCCTAATGCCAAGAGGAATGGAGTAATGGTTTCTGGCGGCACAAATCCATCGCTCCTGTTTTCCGATTACCACACGCATCCGCAGGGACATCGGGTGCAGCCTTACAGCCAAGCGCTTCTTCAACCTTGGGCGGATGCGGCACTTGAGTTCGGACTAAGCGACATCGCCTTCACCGATCACGATCGTTATCACGCCGGAATCAATTTTGATGAAATTGATCGTCTGCGGGAAAGAAATCCCAATCTAAAAATCCGCTCCGGAATTGAGTTCGATAACGATCCAATTCACTCGGCTGCCGGCCGGAAATGGATTGAGCGACATTGGACTAAACTCGACTTTGTTTTGGGTTCGGTCCATTTCCTCAATCGCGCCGATCGGATGTTCGACAGCGTCCCGGCTGGCGCCGAGCAATTCGAGGGCGGCGATATCGACGCAATTTATGCTGATTACTTTCGCCGGGTCCGCGAAATAGCCGCGACTGGGCTGGTCGATTGCCTCGCGCATCTCGACCTTATCAAAATCCACGGTCATCGACCCAATGTGGAGATCGACGCTATTGTCAACGAAACGCTCGATTTCATTCGTTCGCGTAATCTTGCGATTGAGCTTTCGACAGCTGGATGGCGGAAGCCGATCAACGAACTTTACCCCGCCGACCGGATCATCGAACTCGCAATAGAGAGAGAGATTCCATTTACAACTGCCTCCGACGCGCATTCGCATGCGCAGCTTGGCGATAATTTTCCGCGCCTCGCGCAGAAGATGTCGATTTTCAAGATTCGCGAAGCATGCATTTTCGAAAAACACAAACGCGATGCGCGCGTTGTATGCGCGATATAACCGAACAACGCGCAGCCGTGTGGGCCGCTTTAAGACACGCTATAATTGAAGATCGAGCTGCGAGAGTTCTTGTTTCGATGACACGTTTTCGGTTTCGGAAGGCAGCGGCAAATCAAACCCGAGACGCCTGGCAAGTCGTTGGCACGTTTCAGGCGCAAATCCCTCGAAGTGATTGCTCACGAAGGCCCAAACATCGCACACCTCCGCAAGATGCCGCTCAATTTTGAGTGACCAGCTCTCGAGCGCGGCTTCGCGTTTCCATAACAGTTTTTCATAACGGTGGACGTGCCCCCCCTCGACATCGTATTTTGTTGCGTAATCGCCGAGCAAACGCAGATAGAGAAAATCCGTGGTGCGCGGCAGAAATTCGAACGGGGCAAGATTTCGTTCGTTGAGTGGAGTGGTATCGGCCCATACCCAGCAAATGCGATACTTTTCCAGAAGGCTGATAAATTGCGGCCGATGCCATCCCGCGTGACGAAATTCAATCGCGAAACGAAAATCGTGCGGCAGTTGTTGGAGAAATTTGCGCAGCCCCGCCTTGCCATCTTTTGGCGCGAAAGATGGCGGGAGTTGGATCAGAATAACCTGGAGTTTTGGCGCGAGCGGCTCGATGGCGCCAAGAAACGAATTCAACTCAGCAGTGCAATCGCGTAGCCGGCGAGTATGCGTGATCTCGCGCGGAAGTTTACAAGCAAAATGAAAAGCGGCAGGGGTCATTTCGATCCAGCGGCGGATAGTATTTTCCGAAGGGGCGGCGTAAAAGGTGGAATCTACTTCCACGGCCGGGAAGTAGTTGGCGTAGAATTCGAGCCATTGCGAGTCCGGCAAATCGGGCGGATAGAAAGCGCCGCGCCAGTCTTCAAAACTCCACGCGCACGCACCGATACGCATTTTTTGCTGATCGGTTAGATTCAAAGGGACCAGAAGATTAATCGGTTTTTGCACTTTCGGAAAGATTGCACTTGAGGAAATGGCGCTAACTTTTGAGCGGTCGGTTGTGTGCGCGCCTGCGTGGGAATGGCGGCGGCCACCGCTGCCGGGCTTGACGGAATGGATAAGTTAACTACCCTGCGACACCTCATGAATTTCGTAATTCGTGCCGTCTTGTTTTTTGCCGCGGCTGCATTGGTTTTGCCGGTACCGGGTGCGGCGTCCGTTATCTTCCAACCGGGTAAAAAAGCCAAGTACGTGGCGCCCGGTGAAGAAGAAATAAGCGGAAATGCAGCAGAGCTGTTTCAAACCGGGCAGACCGCCGAAAAAGAGGGCAACACGAAACGCGCGATCAGAGCCTACAAGAGTCTCGTCAAACGCTATCCTAAAGATGCCCTCGCTGCGGGTGCCCTTTATCGCGCGGCCGAATTGCAGGAACAGCTGCATCTCTATATTGCGGCGGCGGGTTCATTTAGCCAGTTGGTGGAAAAATATCCTGGCAGCCCGCACTTTGATGAAGCAATCGAGGCGCAGTTTCGCATCGGCGAAGTCTATCTGGGGGGTAAAAAGTTGCGGATCCTCGGTATCCCGTACGCATCCTCCTTGGACCGCGCCGTCACGATTTTTGCGAACGTTGTTCGGACCGCACCCTACGGAAAGTACACGGCTCGTGCGCAGTTTGACATTGGCCTTGCGCGTGAGAAGCAGGGCGCCAATGACGCTGCCCTTCAAGCGTACCAGGCAGTAGTGGACAAGTTTCCGAACGAGCCGATCGCGGTGGATGCTCAGTATCAGATCGGTTACATCTGGTTCACGGCTGCGCGAACAGGCACTAAGGACATTGCTGCGGTGAGCAACGCCAGAACGGCCTTTCAAGATTTCCTCTTTCACTATCCAAACAGTGAAAAGGCGGCGCAGGCACGCGCTAACCTTGAGCTCCTTGAGCATAAGGAAACCACTAGCTCCTACCAAGTAGCGAAATTTTACGACAAGCAAAAATATTATCGCGCCGCTGTCATCTATTACAACGAAGTGATCCGTCAGCAGCCGGGATCGGCGGAAAGTGAACAGGCCAAGAAGCGGATCGATCAGTTGCGCGCAAAGGTCGGAGATGCCGCGCTTCAGCCCGCTTTTTCGGCGGCAGCCGCGGGCAAGAAAAAGCGGGATGCACATGGAGCGCGGACCGCAGGAAGCGAGCCGGCGAAGCCGGGCCCAGCAAACAATGCAGCACCACTCCCTGCGCCCGAGACCGATGTTTCGTTACCACCACCAGCTTCGCTAGCACCCGATACTACGACCGCACCTGAGCCACTGCCGGCTCCGCCGAGCACAGGCACAAGCTCCGGCGCATCTCCAGCTCCCGAGGCATCCGCCTCTCCGGGAGCATCCGCCTCCCCGGCGCCGTGAAAGCCTTATTTGCGGCAGCATTTGCCTGCCTTACCCTAAGCGGTTGCCTTGGTTATCACATCGGGCCGGTAAAGCCATATTACCTACGCGACGTTCACACAAACGCGGTCCCCACCTTCGGAAACAAAACCCTCGTCCCTCGCATTGAAGTTTTGGTGACTGATACGGTGATCAAGCAGTTACAACAAGATGGGACGTTTCAGATTGCGGGCAGCGGAAATGCAGATGCTACTTTAAAAGCTGAAATTATCCGTATCGACAGGGTGCCGGCGCGATCCGTCCGCGGGAACGTGCTCCAAACCACTGAATTTGCTTTGACCATGCGCTTGAGATACACCCTTATCGATCGGAACGGAGCGACGCTCGCAGGACCGGCTGAAGCTGTCGGAGCGACCAGCTTCTTCGTGGGCCAGGACGTGACCACCGACGAGCGGCAAGCGTTGCCACTCGCCACGGAAGACCTCGCGACCCGATTAGTTGCCCAACTAAGCGAGGGCTGGTGATGCTTGATGAAAGGGGAAGAAAAGCTTTGGTCGATCCTTAATGAGAAGCTTGATACGTTGTGGGCGACAAATCGTTTACCTCAGGCAATTCGCGTTGCTGAAACAGCGCTTGAGGTTGCCAAGCGCGCTTTCCCAGGCGCCGAACTCCCGCTGGCGATTAGTTTCGAAAAACTAGGACAGCTTCTCGATCAAAAGGGAGATCGCGCCGCGGCCAAGGCATACTTGCTCAAGTCGCATGCAGTCTTGGAAAAGATAAAACCACCGGATCAGCGCGCCAACTTCCGCTCCGCGCGCCGGCTTGCGTTCTTATGCGATAATCTGGGTCAATCCGAGGAGGCGATCCGTTTTTACGAGAAAGCGATCGCCGCGGGCACCCAACTCGAAGACATTCCTTACTCGGATCTCGGAACAATGTTGAACAATGTTGCGCTTATTCTCCGTAAGTCGGGACGGCAAAAAGCGGCGGAACCACATTATTTGCATGCTTTGCAGATTTACGAGAGGCAGCTCGGGCCTGTTCATGCCGATGTGGCGTCAGTCTTGAACAACCTCGCCGTGTTTTACACGAACGAACGTCGCTACACTGAAGCGGAGAAGATACATCTTCGCGCATTGGCTATCCGCGAGAAATTGTATCCGCCCGCCCACCCCGACATCGCGCAATCAAAATGCAATCTGGCGGTTGTGTATCATTCGCGCGGGGATTATGCGAAGGCGGCTGAGCTTTATCGCGCTTCCCTTAAGGCTTGGGAGAGCACGAACGAAAAACCCTCCAAAGACTACGACATTGTAGTGTCGAATTACGCCGACCTGTTGCGTTCTGTTGGCCAGGTACGGAAAGCGCACCAACTCGAAGTTCGTGCTCGTAAGAGACGCTCGGGCTAACTTACCCAAGCATTGATCGCTTCCCTCGTATCGCAGCTTCGAAATCGTTGGTTCGATCTTGCAGCTCGCGGGCACATGCGCATTGTAGGGCGGCTGTCTTTTGCTCGCGTGGCGGAATCGGCAGACGCGTACGGCTCAGGACCGTATGGGGAAACCCGTGGAGGTTCGAGTCCTCTCGCGAGCAATAGTTAACTCGCGCCACACGGGCGTTTACTTAGCCAGATTCTCTCACCAAAGAGGCAAGCACAACCGAAACGACGGTCTGCCGATTCGAATCGACTAGTTTACTTCTTTGCTGCGGCTTTCCTTCTTGCCGCCCAGCGAGCCTTCATTAACTGGGAAAGCCGTTTTCGCCCAGCAGGTGTGATTCCACCTTTTTTCTTGGCGGGGGCTATTTTAGTCCCGGCTTTTAACCTTGCCCAACGAGCTCTGGCGGCTGCTGCAAGTTTGGCCCGAGTCGCAGCCGACATACGACGGCGGCCTCCCCGAGTTGCGGGACTTGCGGGTGGACCTCCCAGGATTGAGGAAAGACGTTTTTCGAGAGTATCGATTTGCCGGCGAATCGAAACGGCTTCTTGTAAAGCTTCAACAGATATATCCATACGTTGTCAGATAGCCGGAGTTAGCTGGAATAGCAATCAACTTTTTATAACAGACCAGATGTTCGAACTTCTCGTTGCTCCCTTTTGTCCGTTATTACTTCAAGGGAATAACTCGGAAAAGGCGGCCGAATCGCGGGACTGCGAGTTAATATTGAATCACTCTTGAAATGAGTAGGCCTAGTGTCGGAACACACCCTGAGCGAGTCCGGCAAATGTTCGGATCAATCGCCGCGCGCTACGACCTGGCGAATCATCTGCTGAGTTGTGGGATCGATTTCTATTGGCGAAAACGCGCAGCTGAAATCGTCGCGAGCTGGCAGCCGAAAAAGATTGTTGATCTTGCCACTGGCACCGGAGATTTAGCGCTAGCGCTGCAAAAGAAATTGCCGGATGCGCAAATTGTGGGTGTCGATTTCTTGCCTCAAATGCTGGAACTGGCGAAACGAAAAGGTGTGCGGCAAACAGTTATTGCCGATGCGATGAAAATGCCGTTCGCCGATGCATTCTTCGATTGCGCTACCGTCGCGTTCGGCTTGCGCAACATGGAAGACTGGGGAGGTGCGCTTCGTGAGATGGCAGCTAACGGCTTCACGCATGTGACCTTCGAACCGCTTACCGGCGGCATCGTCACGGTTTATACCGCGGCGAAAATTTGTTCCGACTAAGGCCCACACCTCTGGGGCTCCACGACTTATTACCTTCTTCGACGCGCCGGGAAGATTCGACGGACGGGCCCGTAGCCGCGTCGTTACGCGATACGTGGCGCTGATGTCTTAGCCAACCGCGGATTGCGCCGCCCACAAGGGCGACGGCCACAAGGTTATGGCTTCGCGACGGGCGATGTGATTGCACTCTGTGATGGACTTGGCGATAGCATGGCTTTGCTAACCAGGGACAGTTTTAAAGCGTTCACATCCTGGTTGCTGATCACGAAAGCGTCTTCGCGCTCGTCCACGCGTGCGCACCACATGCCATCACCACTACCAGCACCGATCGTCACCTTATGCGAAGCTCGGTCATCGGGTGAAGTCGTGAATGTGAGGACGAGCTGCAGTTTTTCGAAACCATGCTGGGGTGTCGCTCCCAGCCAGCGCACGGCGTGCAAGCTCGACAATGTGTTGAGTAATGATTGCACGTTAGTTTGATTGATGTCGCCACTTCCTTTTAACCACCGCCACTGGTTATTTCCGGTGCGCTCCAGCGACAACTCTTTGTCTGTCATGACGCTCAGGCGATGAATTTGTTCCGGTTTAAACTTGAAGATCGACAATTCCTGCCATTGCAAGGGATCAGTGGAAACTCGGTCGAGCAATCCGCGGCGGACTGCCACCACAAAAGGCTCGTCGGCAAGTCGTGCGTAAATATTGTCGCCATCTACTTTCCCAAATGCGACCGTAGCAAACGGCTCCTCGCCAGCCTTAGTCTCGGC
>WNGH01002979.1_pt1 | contig 16154 bp, 17 predicted proteins | sample 5400631 | NCBI WGS metagenome assembly WNGH01 (sample SAMN13153373, study PRJNA577476) | soil metagenome | isolation source: 115 cm soil or saprolite under Garry oak tree replicate 1 | place: USA:California | collected 2016-06-15
AAACGAAGAGGCTGATCTTTGCTGCGCCATCTTTCAAGATGATGCATCTTCTGCCGCCGAATTTTGAGGTGAAACAGCTTCAGCAACGTTTTCCACATGTTCTTTGATCTCGTGCACTTTCGGATGCACATCACGGATCAAATCATGTTCGGCCCGGGAAAGCCGTTCGATGCGGGTTGTAATTTCGTGCAGTTCTTTCAACAGGGCGTCCTGGCGCGCTGAGATGCGATGCATCCACCAAAAACAAACACACCAGCAGATCAGACCGATCCAAGTGAGCGCAAACATGATCATATCATTGCGTCCGTTTCGCTTCGATCTCGATGTTGATCGCGACTGTTTGGCTGATTCCAGACACTGCTTCGGCTCCAGAGGCAAACATCAAATTGAAGTCGCGCCGCGAGATTGGTTCGGTCGTAACCGCCCACCGCGTTCGGTTCGTTTCGTTGATGGATGTGACTAGTTTCACATGGAGCGTGATCGGTCTTGTCACGCCATGCATCGTGAGATCGCCGAGAATGTCGCCGCTTTGCGGTCCGGTTCGCTTGACGCTTCGGCTCCTGAACGTGATCTGGGGAAATTTTCCCACGTTAAAGAATTCCGGGCTGCGCAGATGATCGTCGCGTTTTTTAATGTGCGTATCAATGCTGCGCACGTCGATCTGCGCGGTGACCGAGGAGTTCTCCGGATGTTCGCGATCGACGTCGATCTTGCCGCTGAAACTTGTGAATTTGCCATGGGTGGTGCCGAGAAACTGATGCACGGTGAAGCCAATCGCGGAGCCAGAGGAATCGAACTTGTAGGTCTCGTTCGCTGATGCGACGGAAGTGAGGCCCGCAACTACGACGGCAGCGATGAGATTGCGCATAATCCATCTCCGAAATGGCGCTGTCATGTTGAGCGAAGCGAAACATCTCTGTCTATTTCCGCGTGCGATCCGTCCAGAAATGATCAGAGATTCTTCGCTTCGCTCAGAATGACACAATGGCATTGTTGGAAGTTCTCATTTCGCTCTGTTTTTCGCCTCCCTCGCGACCGTTTTCAAGAGCGGCGTGCGAGAGAGCGGCAGCCGCCCGAACAAGTTCCCCAGTGCAAACGCTGGGTCCGGTTTCAGCTTTTTTACATCGTGCACGCCGGCGATGCGCGCTAGCTCAGTCTCGAAATGCGCAACGGCGCGCAGCGTCGGATCGTTCGCATCAAGATAACCAAAAGCCCGGCGCAACAAGTCGAATAATTCCGGTTCCCGATGATCTCGCTCGGTACAAATCTCAATCAGTTCAACAAAGTATCCTGCAGTCTGCGTGCGCAGATAATTAGTGCGAATTCCGGGAAACGGATTTTTCAGCACAACCTCGGTGAGCGTGTGCAAATCTGTTTTGCGGCTTCGCACGATGGAAATTTCAGCCTCAAAAAATAAATCCAGCTTTCCAGCGAACGGACTTTTTAGCCGACGCGCGCCTTTGGCGACAGTTTGGACGCAACCAAACGAGTCCGTGCACCACGAGACGATCAAACTCGTATCGCTGAACTTTCGTTTCCGAATGAGAATTGCCTCGGTGCTTTCCATTCGCCACAAACGTAGCACATGAGCGCGCTCGATTTTGCAATTGCCGGCCTTGCCAGCCATGATGAGTGATGCCGACAGTTAGCACTGAAACCGCGCGCGTCCCGGAAGATCTCAGCGGCCGGCAGCGGCGGATGCCGGTGGGCGGTATCACCTGGCGACATACATTTCGCGCTCTCCGCCATCGCAATTATCGCTTGTTCTTCTGGGGTCAGCTCGTCTCGCTCATCGGTACGTGGATGCAGCAAACCGCGATGATGTGGTTTGTCTATGACCGTACAAATTCAAAACTTTTACTCGGTGTCGTTGCTGCCGTCGGTTCCGCACCGATGGTGTTCTCGTCGGTGTGGGGCGGCTCGCTCGCTGATTTGTATCCGAAACGCTCGATTCTCGTCCTGACGCAATCCGCACAGATGCTCTGTGCGTTTTTGCTCGCAGCAGGCGTCTGGCTGGGTTTTGCCACACCTGCGTTTATAATGGTCGTCGCAGCATTCAACGGAACTGCGATGGGATTCGACATGCCCGCACGCCAGGCGTTCACGGTTGAAATGACGAGCCGAGAAGATCTGCTGAACGCGATTTCGCTTAACAGCTCCATCGTGAACGGCGCGCGCGTGGTCGGCCCATCGGTCGCCGGTCTGATGATCGGCGCGGTGGGTGTGGCGATGTGTTTTTTCCTAAACGGCCTGAGTTTTGTCGCGGTAATCGCCGGTTTCTTAATGATGCGGTTGCCACGATTTCAGAAACCGGCACATGCCGTCTCTGCTGGCGAACACGCCTGGAACGGCGTCCTCTATTCAATAACACATCAACGAGTGCGCACGATTCTATTGCTTTTTCTCGCAGTGGGGGTCTTCGGCTGGTCGTATGCTGTGCTGATGCCGGCTTTCGCGCGCGACGTGCTCGGGCGCGGTGCAAACGGTTACGGCGTTCTGATGTCGGCGAGCGGAACCGGCGCGTTCGTTGGCGCCCTGATGGTCGCAACGTACGGGCATCTTTTCACCCCGCGCAAACTCGCGCTCGGCGGCGTCTGGCTATTCTCGGCCGCGATGCTGGCATTCTCGTTCACGAAAACCTTTTCGCTGGCGCTTCTATTTCTGTTTGTTGCCGGATTCGGGATGCTGTTGTTCTTTTCAACGTCAAACACTCTGTTGCAAACAATCGTGCCCGATGAAATGCGCGGGCGCGTCATGGGCGTGTGGTCGCTTGTGTTCGGCGCGATGATCCCGCTTGGCAGCCTCGAAGCTGGCGCCGTCGCGCATTGGCTGGGCACAGCGCTCGCCCTCGGGTTTGGTGCGATCATTTGCGCAGTTTCTGCGCTCGTGACGTTGTACGTAATCCGGAGGCGCCAAGCGCGAACTGCAAGTTGATCTCAGAATTGGATTCGGCGTTTGACACAAACGCCGCTACAACAATCAGCGGTTAATAATATGCAACGCGCGTTTCTCGACGTTGAGCGCAGCTTCTCTCACGGCTTCGCTCAGGGTCGGATGCGAATGAGTCGTACGACCGATATCTTCAGAGCTGCCACTAAATTCAATCACCGAAACAGCTTCGGCGATTAGCTCAGAAGCGAAATGATGCAAGATGTGGGCGCCGAGAACGCGATCAGTCTTTGCGTCGGCGACGAACTTGACCATTCCTTCGACGTCATCGGAGCAAAGCGCCCGACTGTTGGCTCGGAATGGAAATTTGCCAATGCGGACATCGATCCCCCGCTCTTTCGCCTGATCTTCAGTGAGACCAACCCCGGCGAGCTCGGGATTGGTGTAAATGATTCCAGCGATTGCTTCGTAGTTTACGTGGCCGGCTTTGCCGGCGATGATTTCTACGCAGGCGATTCCTTCGTCCTCGGCTTTGTGCGCCAGCATCGGCCCAGCGATTACATCGCCGATCGCGTAAATCCCTTCCACGTTCGTGCGAAAATGTTTGTCCACTTTGATCCGCTTCTTTTCGTCGAACTCCACGCCAACTTTTTCCGCGCCCAAACCATCCGAGAAAGGACGGCGTCCGACTGACACTAGAACTTTGTCTGCTTCGAATTTTAGTTCCTGGCCGTCTTTGGTCGCAACCACCGTTGCGCGACCATCATCGACTTTCACAGCGCTAACCTTTGCTTCGAGGTGAAACGTCATGCCTTGAGCGGTCAGCACGCGCTGCAGCAAATTCGACAGTTCAAGATCGAATCCGAGAGCGATGCGCGGCAGAAATTCCACCATCGTTACTTCAGAACCAAGCCGGTTCCAAACCGAACCCAACTCAAGACCAACCGCGCCAGCGCCAATCACAATGAGCGTCTTTGGAGGTTCCCTGAATTCCAGCGCTTCGGTGCTGCTGACTATTGTTTTGCCATCAAATTTTGCGAACGGCAGTTCGACCGGAGCGCTACCGGTAGAGATGACGATATTTTTCGTTTCGATCTCCTGCGTCTGACCATCCGCGGATTTGATGGAAATTTTTCCAGGCGCTGTGATCGTGGCAAAGCCAGGAAAAACAGTGACCTTGTTTGTTTTCATCAGCGAGCGCACCCCGCTGTTGAATGTCTTCACCACCTTATCCTTGCGCTCCTGCATTTTCGCAAGATCGACACGCGCGCCGTCGATCACGATGCCGTGCTTGGCCGCCTCTTTCTTTACGAACATGAAATGATCGCTCGACGTGAGAAGCGCTTTGCTAGGGATGCAGCCCACGTTCAGACAGGTGCCGCCCAATTCCTTCTCTTTCTCGACAAGGCCTGTTTTCAATCCGAGCTGACCGGAGCGGATGGCGGCAATATAACCTCCCGGTCCGGACCCGATGATTACAACGTCAAATTTTTCCATGAATATTTGTCACTCAGCATTCGCGAAAACAATCGCACACGCAACTGTATCATCATTAACACCGCGGCTTCAGCCCGGTGTTAGACCGGCGCTAACGACTAAGCTGTTTCAACAGCTTTTCGCAATTCAACGCGACGAAGCCGTTAAAACGGCTTAGTGCGTGCTCAGACGAGTAACACCTGGCGAAAAGCGCAGTTGTTAATGAGAAAGCATTCGTGACGGGATTGGTCTAAAAGTCGAGCGGCAGCATTTCCGGCTCCTCGATGCACTCCTTCACTTTGATGAGAAAGGTAACGGCTTCTTTTCCGTCGACCGCGCGATGATCGTAGCTGAGCGCAAGATACATCATCGGGCGGACATCCACTTTCCCATCCACGGCTACGGGTCGTGGCATGATTTTGTGCATGCCGAGAATTCCACTTTGCGGATAATTCAAAATAGGCGTGGCAAAAAGCGATCCATACACTCCGCCGTTTGTGATGGTGAATGTGCCGCCTTGCAGATCTTCGATCTTGAGTTTTCCATCGCGCGCTCTTGCAGCGTAATCGGTAATATCGCGTTCGACGTCGGCAAAACTTTTCTTGTCCGCATCACGCACGACCGGCACAACCAGGCCGCGTTCGGTGCCGACGGCGACACCGATGTCGTAGAAGTTGTTCTGAATAAAATCGTCGCCTTCGATGCGGCCGTTGACGACCGGCACGGCCTTGAGCGCCTCCACACAAGCCTTAACAAAGAACGACATCAAACCGAGTTTTACGCCGTTCTTTTTCGTGAACTCTTGCTGTTTGCTGCGGCGTAACTCCTGCACGGCGCTCATGTCGCATTCGTTGAATGTTGTGAGAATCGCGGCCGTGTGCTGCGCTATCACCAGTTGCTGCGCGATTTTGCGGCGCAACGGCGACATTTTTTTGCGGACGAAACGGCCGTCGCCGGATAGTTGCACTTCGCGGGTGTCAATCTTTTCCCCGGCCTTGCCACGTTCCTGCACAGCCGCGAGCACGTCCTCTTTTGTCAGGCGTCCTCCCTCGCCTGTGCCACGAATTTTCTCGGCCTCGAGCTTCTCTTCTTCCACGATGCGGCGAACTGCTGGCGAAAGCGTTGTAGTCCCGATGTCTCGGGATGACTCCGGCCCGCCGCGGTCGACGCCTGCGGCTACAGGTTCCTTTTTTTCTGTCGGCTTTTTCGATGGCTCAGCTTCTTTCCTTTGCTCCGGCGCTTTCTTTGACGGCGCTTCTTTCTTTTGTTCGGCCGGCTGCTTTGAATCATCAATTGTCGCAACGACTTCGCCGATCTTCACCTCCTGCCCTTCGGGCACTTTCGTTTCGAGGGTGCCGGCTTTTTCGGCGACGATTTCCGTGGAAACCTTGTCGGTCTCGAGCGTAAAGAGCGGTTCGCCTTCGTTGACGAAATCTCCGGATTTTTTATGCCAAGCAGAGACGACACCGCTGGTAATCGATTCACCTACTGCGGGAATTTTGACTTCGATCGCCATGCGCGAGAATTATCTGCGTCTGCGGGACTAATCGAGCGTCGCGGGTGAGAGACGTTTCGTCAACAATACGCTAGGCGCGCTCGGTTGTTGGATGGAATCGATGGGATTCAACGAGATATGACGAACCTGAAACAATCAATGGAACCGCGGTGCATTTTCGTGCTCGCCGACACGCATAACCGTTTGCCGCAGGCACTGAGCGAAATGGCTAAGAGCGCCGATGAAATCTGGCACCTGGGCGATGTTTGCGCTGAGAGCATTCTCGACGAGGTGCGCGCGATCGGCCCGCGTGTTACCGTTGTTCGAGGAAATTGTGACAGCAATCCGAATTGGCCGCTCGTTGTCGATCTCGTGCGTGGTGGATTGAAGTTGCGCTTGCAACACGTACCGCCTGATCATTCGCCGGATGATGTCGACGTCGTGCTACATGGACACACGCATGTGCCGCGACACGAGAGACGTGGAAAGGTCTTATTTCTAAATCCAGGTTGCGTGACGCGCGCCAACCAAGGCGCACCTCCAAGCGTCGCATGGCTTGAAATCGAAGATGGAAAATTGAACTGGAGGCTCGTGCCGCTTCGCTGATGCGATTCATCAGCGAATTGCGAGTCGTAACCCTGCTGCCTGCTGGTTGAGTCCGCAGCCAAGAACAATTGCCTGGCGCGCTTGCGGTATTTCCGTGCGCGCATGCGGAAGCCGCAATGAAACGGCTGAGTCTGCGTGGAGCACAGGCGGAAGCTCCCGTTGTTGCAAAGCCTGAACTGCCAGGATGACCTGCCACAGTGCCGCAGCACCGACGCTTTCGCCCAGCGCTGGTTTACCTGTATAAACAAGGACATCCGGAAGAATTTCTTCCAGCGCCGCGTGTTCTGCTTGATCGACAAACGTTCCGTTCGCGCTCGATATCACAAGATCGATTTCGCTGTGTCCGAGATCTCTCAGAATTGTCTTCAAAATTTCCGCCGCTTGCGCGCGCTTTGTAAAAAATCCACCGGCGTGAGTGCGTTCGACTGTGATCGCCCCCTCTCGCGCGAACAGAATCGCCCCTGCTCCTTCACCGAGAATCATTCCTCTCCTTTGGTTGCTGAAGGGCTCAATTGGAGGCGCCGAGCGAAGCAAGCGCCACCGCCGATACGCGTCGCACAACAGCCAATCGACTTCTTCCGTCCCGACAACCACGCAGTAATCGAGCCTCTCGTTGGCCATCATGTCTTCGGCCATTTTGATTGCCGCGACTCCAACGGCTCCGTCGCCCACCAATGTATAACTGGCGCCGGTAATGCCGAGAATCGCCGCAAGATGACTCGCCGACGCGTTGAAAACGGTTTCTGGAAACAAAAGCGGACTGGCCGACTGTGCGCCGGCATCAAGGATATCGCGATAAAAACGTTTTGTGTAAATTACGCCGCCATTTGAGATCGCGAAGATGAGCGCAGTCTGTTCCGCGCTCTGCGAATCCAGCTTTACTCCAGCGTTGTGCAACGCCTCCAAACCCGCTGCCGCAGCAAATCGCGAAATCACACTGGCCCGGCGAAGCCTTGAATGTGCGAACCCTGTCAGAGCAGATTCAGGTACACGGAAGGTCGTGTATCGCCGATCGCTGACTGATTCGGAGACCGTTGTGGCGGATGCTTCATGCCCCTGAAGCAGTCGTTTCCAAACTGAATCAATGCCGCTTCCGAGAGGGGTCACCCACCCCATTCCGGCAATCGCCAGACTCATGCTTCAACTGGTCCGCCGTAGTCTTGGCGACGGTGGGACCTGCGCATCAGAATCGAAGCATTCGTACCGCCAAAGCCAAAAGAATTCGAAAGCGCTGTATGTAGAACAGCGGGGCGCGCCTCATTCGCTACAATATTTAAATCCAGATTGTCGTCTAAAGTCGCAAAATTGATATTGGGAGGAAGCAACTGATGCTGGAGCGCCAGCAAACAAACAATCGCTTCGATTGCGCCAGCGGCGCCTAGTGAATGCCCCATCATGCCTTTGGTCGAACTCACCGACACGCCATTGAACAATGAGCTGATCGCCTTGCCTTCGGCTGTATCATTAAAGACCGTGGCTGTTCCGTGCGCGTTGATGTAATCGACGTCACGCGCCGAGATTTCCGCGCTGTGGAGCGCTCGCTCCATCGCCTGTTGCGGCCCGATGCCGGAAGGATCCGGCTGTGTGATGTGATAATTATCTGTGGAAATGCCGTAGCCGATAATTTCGGCAAGGACTGGCGCACCTCGCTGTTGAGCGAGGTCGAGATTTTCCAATGCCAGAAGTGCAGCGCCTTCTCCCAGCACCATCCCTGTACGATTACGGTCGAACGGCCGGCATTTATCTGGCGTGGACGCTTGCAGCGAATCGAAGCCGACAAAAACCATTTCCGATAGTGCGTCATAACCTCCGGCCAGCACTCGCTTGTAGCGACCCGACCGTACACATTCGAACGCGTGACCAATGGCATTCGTGCCAGAAGCGCAAGCGTTCGCAATCACCTGGCACGGCGAAGAAATCCCAAAAGCCTCTTGAGCATCGATCACGGGCTTTTGCGCCGGATAATTTGCGATCCACGTGGGCGCGCGCCTCAGCTTCCCAGCTTGATGCACTGAGCGGTAGTAATCTTCACCGTATGACATGCCGCCACTCGTTGTCCCGATTACCGTCAGCTCCGGTTTGAATTGGGATTGTTGCGTTAGGAGTTCGTTTAGCGCTTGAATCATCATGTGCGAGGCGCGATGCAGCCGCCGACGGGGACGCGGCGCGTCGTCCCGAGCCGCGAGCAGTCGCTCATCGGGGATTTGACCAGCGGTTTTGCACCGGCATTGCTCGACCGAAAAACGCCTTACCGGGCTCACGCAATCTCGCGAGTTGCGCAGCGAATCAAGCGTTTCCGTCAGGCCAAATCCCAGAGGGCTGACAACGCCTGCAGCCACAACTGCCACACGCGCAGTGACCTTTTTGCCGTTAACCCTGTTTGATTGAGCCATGGTTAAGCAGAATAATTGCTCCGCGATTTCCTATTGCTTTCTTACAATAAGCATCTTACAAATGAGCCCAAACGGAAACCAAAGCCCGGCAGTTGGTGGATTGTCAGTTGAGTTTATTCAGCGGCGATTTGAAATCCGATAAGCGGGAACAGTGACCTGGCTGCGTTTCCAGAATAAACTCAATGGGAACTAAACTATACGTAGGCAATCTTCCGTTCAGCACCACAGAGAACGAGCTGCAAGAACTTTTCTCACAGGCTGGCGCTGTGCAGGAAGTCACTCTCATGCAGGACAGATTCACCGGCAAGTCGCGTGGCTTTGCTTTCGTCACCATGGGTTCGGAAGAGGACGCTCAAAACGCCGTTTCGAAACTCAATGGCCAGGCAATCGAAGGCCGGCCGCTGACAGTAAATGAAGCTCGCCCCCGAGAAGCGCGACCGCCCGGTGGTGGCGGCCGTGGGTACGGCGGCGGCGGCGGCGGCTATGGTCGCCGAGATCGCGGCCAGCGCAGAGATCAGTAAGATCGCCAGCATCCATTTCCGCAGACGCGGAAGAGAATTTGGGCAGGGCTGGATTCGAACCAGCGAAGGCGTAAAGCCAGCAGATTTACAGTCTGCCCCGTTTGGCCACTTCGGTACCTACCCATCTACCGGAACACTCGCCGCGGCGAGTCTGCGCAGGAGTCGTCATTTTCGATTGTTATTCGAAAAATTCAACGACTGCGTTTACCACGTATCGCTGCGCGTCGCGCGAAATCTCAGGATAAATCGGCAGCGCCAGCGTCTCGCGCGCGGCGTGCTCCGTCTCAGGAAAATCGCCTTTTTTGTAACCAAGATGGGCAAAGCACTTCTGCTCATGTAATCCGAGTGGATAATAGATCGCAGTCTCGATCTCGCGTTTGCTTAGATGCTCGTACAAGGCATCGCGCTTTGGTGTGCGGATAACGTACTGATGATAAACGTGGTGATTCGTCAGGCCGCAATCGCGATACGGTTCGGCAGGTAGAGTGATTCTTTCCGTCAATCCCGCGCGCGCGAATTCTGATCCGTAGAAATCCGCGGCTGCTCGCCGTGCAGCGGCCCACGTTTCCAAAAATGGGAGCTTAACGCCGAGAATTGCAGCCTGCATTTCATCGAGGCGAAAATTGCCTCCGACAACATGGTGAAAATAGCGCGGCTCCATTCCGTGATTTCTCAAAATCCGCAACTTGCTCGCCAGCGTCTCATCCTGACAAACGATCATGCCCGCATCACCAGCCGCTCCCAGATTCTTTGAAGGATAAAAGCTGAAGAACCCAACTTCGCCCATTGTTCCTGCTTTGGCGGCTCGGTCACCGAATGGAAATTCTGCGCCAATCGCCTGCGCCGCATCTTCGATTAGGTGAAGCTGGAAGTGTTCCGAAATTTCACGAAACGCGTCCATCTGGCAACACGAGCCAAACAAGTGAACGGGAATAATAGCGCGGATTTTCTCTCCAGTTTTCAATCTCCATGCGCCATCCGAGTCCAGCTGGCCATTGTTCTCTATGCACTCCTGAATCGCAGATGGAGTAATGTTGTACGTTCGGGGATCAATATCGGCGAAAACTGGTCTTGCGCCGACGCGCGCGACGCATCCGGCAGTGGAAAAAAAAGTGTAGGGCGTCGTCACGACGGCATCGCCCCGGCCGATGCCCAGCCCCATCAAGATGGCCAGCAACGCATCTGTTCCGGATGAAACACCTATCGCGTGCGGCACATCGCAATACCGGCAGATTGCGCTTTCGAACTCCTGTACTTTTGATCCAAGGATGAAACGATGGCTGTCGAGGACGTCGTCAATCGCCTCACGAATTTGTTTACTCAGAACACGATATTGTTGGCCGAGATCAAGTAACGGCACGCGCATGGCCAAGTAGCTTGGCAGCTTCAGCATTGCGTTCAAGAGCTTGTGTGCCGTCCGCTATTGATCGCCCGATTCGCAGCGGCTAATCTTTTGCATGGCGCTTCTGCGCGCGCTTTTTTGGTTCGCTCTCTTCATCGTCTTCACTTTTGGCTTTGTCGTGCTGTTCGAGTACGGACCGCGCGATTTCGCCACTGGCGTTCACAAGGAGTATGCCCGCGTGAAATCTTTCGTGGAAAAGCAAACGGAAAAAATTAAACCGAAGAAGAACCGCTGACCTGTGTTCCGATTATTGCAAGCGTCTCGATTGGCAGAGCAGCAAGGAAATCTTTTGCATTCTCGATCTGCAAAAGTGGCCGGGCCAGATGTGCCGCAAGAAAACTGGTATCCGGTGTGGGAGCAATCGCCGCTTGTGCGGCGATTTCGCATTCGAGCAATCGCTCGATAACGCGCGAAACTTTTTCGCTGAGATTACGGTTATCTGTGAATTGAACGGTGCAAATCCCAGGTGCGGTTGCTTCTACAAACGGACTAAAGCTAAACGCATAATGAAGTAAGATTTCCTGGATCGATTTTTCCTGGGTGTATGCCCGGGCCTTGATCACCACCGACAAACATCGCGCCAGAGCCTGACTCGGGGTCATTCCTTTTCGAATTCCGGCGTTTTGCGCGGGCTCGTTCAGTTGAATGATCATCGGTTTTCTCTGCTGTTCTTCGATCAATCCCACTGGTTTTGCGCGAAGTTCCGGCTGATGTCGGGTAGCGGCCTGCAAATAGAAATTCGGCAAATAAATCGTGGCAAACATAATCAGCTGGACTTCAGGTCACTGACTGCCGACCTCCGCTCGGACATATGATCGCTGAACACGAAAGCGTAATTCCGCTATCGCACTCTCGTCTTCGAGGCTGTCGAGGTTCCACGAATTTTCGAGAACGAGTTTCAATTGCGCGCTGGCGACCATTGCATAGCGGGTGAGCACCAGGCATGCCGCAGGGGCTAATTCGACCAGCCGTTGCAAACGATACCAGTTCGTTTGAGGAATTTTGCGCAATTCTTCCGGCGCGTTCAGCACCAGATCCAGAATCACCAGCGGGAAATTGCCATCCCGCAATAGCAGATCACCCGCTTTGATCACTTCAGATGCTTTGCTACAACGGACCCAAAGCAGATGTCGCAGCGAGGCATTATCCAATCCACAGGGATCGAATGAATCGCGCCCATCAATCAGCGCGAGAAAATGATTATCACGATGTGCTGCATGAACCAGGGTGTGAATGAGCGATGCGCTTCCCGCGCTTGTTCGCGGGCAGATCAATTCGGTGATCGCGCCTCGCGGCAATCCGCCATTGGTGGATTCATCAAGAAAAAATAAACCAGTGACTAAATGCGTTGCCGCTGTGGCAGGCGCATGAGGAAAACGCTCCGCCAACAGTTTGCGAAGGTCGATAATCTTGCCAGTCGCAGCCATTTGAAAGAAAACATTGCATATCAAGTGATATGTTCAAGTGAACCTAATAACTGGCCTGAGCGCAGCGAAGCGGAGTCGAAGGAGCCCGCTATTTATCTCTCGCTGTTGCTACGGGATTCCTCCACTTCGCTCGGAATAACGGAACGTTCACTGCCTTTTTCGGCGCTCTTGTTTGCGGATCAGCGATACCATCACGCCTTGGATCTTTAGTTCGCGAGCCGGAACCAGATCTGGATAGCGCGGGTTTTCCGCTTTGAGATACGGGCGGCCATGCTCGACAACATAACGTTTCAACGACGTTTCGCCGTCGATCAACGCCGCAACGATATCGCCGTTGTGCACCTCTTTGGTGTCTTCCAAAATCACAATGTCACCATCAAGAATGTGAGCGCCGATCATGGAGTCGCCGCGGACGCGCAAGGCAAACGTGCCGCGATTTTTTACCACATTTGCCGAGCGCATATCGAGCGAGACGTGACCTTCAACTGTTTGCTCGGTTAACGCCGACATGCCGGCCGGGATTTGCCCGTAGATTGGAATGTCGGTAATCCTGACCTTCATGGCTGGAGTGATTAGTGCCCTGGCTTTCCGCGCATGCCGATTGAGAAACCCTTTGCGTTCCAGTGCGGCGATGTATTGCATCACCGATGTCTGACTGGCGAACCCGAAATGATTTTGGATTTCGCGCGTGCTCGGGGTGATTCCGGTGTCGCGCTGCTCGCGCTGAATAAAATCAAGAACGCTTCTTTGGCGCTCAGTCAGCATGTCAGTATGATCGTTCAATACTCAGCATGAATCAAGTTCAGATGAACATTAATCGCTTGTTTGATTCCCGGCGAGTCGAAGAACCACGGAACGACCTTTCAATACGCAACGAGATCCTTCGACTTCGCTACGCTCCGCTCAGGATGATAGAAAATTGGCTACAGCCGCACCAGATCGACCAGAAATTGACACCAAAGATAGATCATCCCGCGCCAGGAATATTTCACGTCTCCTGTGGCGGTTTGTTTGAGGACGCCTTTGTGAATGTTGTGCGCGATTTGGTCGCGCAGATCCTTCTCCATTTCAGATTCGATTCGCTCTTCGTCGAGCGGGTCGATTTGAGCGGGATCAACGCCGTTCCGCCGGAGAAACTCGCGATGACTTTGATAAAGCTGCCAAAACGATCGATCCGCCCGCTGTCGATTGATGCGGAACAGAGGCGTGAGTTTCAAGCCGTAGGAGAGCGGATAATTCCACGTTGTCCAAGCCGTGCCATCTCTGGCTCGCGACGAAATGCGCAGATAATAAAACGAAAAATCATGCTGCTCATTGAGGCAGATGGCGGCCTGCGCTCGATCTTCTTCCCTGTAAAACAACCGGAAAAATTGCCGATAATCTTCCCAATCCCATCCGGCGTCGCCTACGTGCACGAAGCCCTCGTCCTCGATTTCTCGCGTAATGTCACTCAATGCTGGGAAAGTGTCCGAAGAGGGCGGACTTTTTGGCCGAAGCTGTTTTTCCTTTGGAAGCCGGAGCGCACGAATCCGGGTGAGAATTTCAAGCCACGGAAGAAACAGCCAGCCCACCGCGGCGGCCAAACCCCAGATCCAGCTGCCACTAATGAAATAAACCGCGAGGTAAGTGGCGACCAGAATGCCAAGCGCGCCCGCTTTTTGTAAATACGAATTTTGAAAACTGCGCAGGCCGATGCTGAGCACGCCCACGCCGAGTGTAAGAAAGACGCCAAAAAGCATCACGGATTGATCTGGTGCTCGTAAAGAAATTTTTCGAGTTGATCCGTATCGAAATTGGCCAGGACCTTGTTGCCGGCTACAAACGTGGGGACGTAGGTTTGTGCGGAAAGCTTCTTCATATCCTCGTACGCTTCGCGATCTTGACCAACGTCAATCTCCTCGAAGCGATATCCCTTTTCGCTGAGATAATCCTTCGCATCAATACACCACGAGCACCATTCGCGACTGTAAAGCTTTAATTCCATCGGCACAGCGGAATTAAGCGAGTGGCGACTACGCAGTCAACTGGCACGCCTGCACACGCGCCGTGGCTTTCAATATGATTTGGCCCAAACGACCCGACGCTGGCTCGGTTCACCTGTGAAAATGCATTTCCCCGGCTCCGAGGAATCATCGAGCGGAATGACGCGAATGGTCACTTTGAGGTCGTTCTTGATTCGTTCTTCGATTTCACGTGACCCGTTCCAGTGCGCGAGCGCAAAGCCGCCGTGGAGTTCCGGCTTCTCTGGATTTTTCGGCGTGAAGAAATCGTAGAAATCCTCCTTCGAATCGATCACGCGCGTGTTCTCGTCACGAAACTTTTTCGCTCGCGCATGGAGAGTATCCTGAACCGACCTGAGAATTTCCGGCGCACGCACAACGAATTCTTCCATCGGCATCGACTCTTTCGACTTAACTGCTTGATCACGCCGGCTGATTTCGACGGCATTTTTCTCAAGATCGCGCGGCCCAATCTCGACGCGCAATGGCACTCCTTTCTTAATCCATTCCCAATTCTTGACGCCGCCCCCGAGATCGCGGCGATCGACAAGCACTTCGACAGGAAAATCGGCATAGCGACTGTCGCGCAAGCCCATTGCAAGCTTGTCGCAGGCCTCGAAGACCGCCGCGCGAGTTTCCTCCTTCGCTGTGATTGGAAGGATCACAATCTGCGTCGGCGCAATTCGCGGCGGCAGAACGAGTCCGTCGTCGTCGCCATGCATCATGACGAGCGTTCCAACCAGCCGAGTGGTCATTCCCCAGCTAGTCGTCCAGCCAAATTCCTGTTTCCCCTCGCGGTTTTGAAATTGAATTCCGCTGGCGCGCGCGAAGTTTTGGCCGAGGAAATGCGACGTTCCGGCCTGGATCGCCTTTCGGTCCTGCACCATTGCTTCAAGCGTCAGTGTTTCCACGGCGCCCGGAAACTTTTCGCTTTCGGATTTCGCGCCGGTGAAAACCGGAATCGCAAGATGGTCTCGGACAAATCTTTCATACAAATCCAAAATCAATCTCGTTTCACCGCGTGCCTCGCTTTCGGTTTCGTGAACGGTGTGACCTTCCTGCCAGAGAAATTCAGTTGTGCGCAAAAACAGCCGCGGCCGCATTTCCCAGCGAACGACGTTCGCCCATTGATTTATGAGAATTGGCAGGTCGCGGTAGGATTGCACCCACTTCGCGTAACTGGCGCCGATGATCGTTTCTGAAGTGGGCCTTACTACAAGTGGTTCGCTCAACGGGCTGCCCGGTTTCAATTTTCCATCGGCATCCGCTTCCAGGCGCGTGTGCGTGACGACGGCGCATTCCTTGGCGAAGCCTTCGACGTGCTCGGCTTCCTTGGCAAAGTAACTCAGCGGAATGAACAGTGGGAAGTACGCATTACGATGCCCAGTGGCGCGAAACATCCCGTCGAGTTGGCGCTGCATGTTTTCCCAAATGCCGTAGCCCCACGGGCGAATCACCATGCAACCGCGTACATCCGAAGGCTCGGCCAATTCCGCAGCGCGAATGACCTGCTGATACCATTCCGGAAAATCTTCATCCCGGCGCGGCGTAATCGCCGTTTTGGAGGTCGAGTTCGACATGGGCGGAGAATTAAGCGCGCAAAGGCCAATTCGCCAACGAGCATTTCCACAATGGAATCATCTGTCCCATTTGAATCATTCGTCGCATGAGCTGCCCATGGGTTGACATGCTGTTGCGTCGCTCGTAATTTTCGTGCTCTTTTCCCGAATGAAAACGTTTTCTGCCAAAGCCAGCGAGGTCCCGCGCAAATGGTGGGTCATCGACGCCTCCGACCAGGTGCTGGGCCAGGTCGCCGTGAAGGCGGCCAGCTTGTTGCGCGGCAAAGAAAAAACCGTTTTCACGCCACATGTGGACACCGGCGATTTCGTGATCGTCATCAACGCGGAAAAAGTGCGGCTTACCGGCAAGAAAGAAGAACAGAAGA
>WNGH01003560.1_pt1 | contig 16153 bp, 10 predicted proteins | sample 5400631 | NCBI WGS metagenome assembly WNGH01 (sample SAMN13153373, study PRJNA577476) | soil metagenome | isolation source: 115 cm soil or saprolite under Garry oak tree replicate 1 | place: USA:California | collected 2016-06-15
AGGTAAGCTGCCGATTTCCGAGTTAACTGAAAACGAAGCCATCCTGCACGCACTGAATCGGCTGGGCTACGGCCCGCGTCCGGGAGATTTGGAGCGCGTAAAACGCCTGGGGCTTGAAAATTGGATCGAGGGCCAGCTTCATCCTGAAAAAATTGACGAGTCCGGATCGCAAGCCCGCCTGGCGGCACTGCCTGGAGCAAACCTGAATTCACAAGCGCTGCTCGCTGCATATCCACAACCTGACGTGGCCGCCAAGCGCCTGGGAATCAGCGTTGAGGAATATCGAAAGCAGATGGATGCGCAGGCGCATCCTCCCCAGGGAGTGCGTCCTAAACCGAGCAAACTGCCGCAGGAGGCGCTCAGTCAGCTCCAGCAGGCCAAGACGTTGCGCGCTATTTATAGCGAGCGCCAGTTGCAAGAGCAGTTGACCGATTTCTGGTTCAATCACTTTAACGTCTTCGCCAATAAGGATCTGGATCTCTGGCTGCTCGCCTCTTATGAACACGATGTCATCCGGCCTGGTGTCCTGAGCCGATTTCGTGATCTGCTGGACGCTACCGCCAAAAGCCCGGCCATGCTCTTTTATCTGGATAATTACCTCAGCGCTGATGCGCAAGCCGCCAAACGGCTCAAGTCGCATCCCGAAAAACTGCGAGGCCGCCGATATGCGAGTCTGCCTGGGGTGGGTAACCGCGGGCTCAACGAGAACTACGGGCGCGAACTGATGGAGCTGCACACGCTGGGAGTGGACGGCGGCTATACGCAGCAGGACGTGATCGAAGTGGCCCGCTGTTTTACCGGCTGGACCATTCGCAACGCTCGAACGAAGCCGGAATTTTCCTTTGACGACCGCGTACATGATCCTCAGCCCAAGCGCGTGCTGGGCAAGAAAATTCATGCTGGCGGAATCAGAGATGGCGAACAGGTGCTTGATCTGCTCGCCCGCGACCCGCACACCGCGCATCACATCGCGCTCGAACTTGCCCAACATTTCGTCGCGGATAATCCGCCCGGCCCTGTGGTCGATCATATGGCCGCGGCGTTTCGCAAATCGGGAGGCGATCTGCGCGAGGTGATGCGCGCGATGGTCTATTCGCCGGAATTCTGGTCCAGGGCTGCTTACCGGGCGAAGATCAAGACGCCGTTCGAATTGGTGGTTTCCGCGGCGCGCGCTCTGGGCGCTGACGTCGATAGCGCGCTGCCCCTGGTCAATTGGGTGACGCGCATTGGGGAGCCGCTTTACCAGTGCTTGCCGCCGACGGGTTATTCCGATAAAGCTTCGGCGTGGGTGAATGCCGGAGCCCTGCTGAACCGTCTGAACTTTGCCCTCGCGATGGCAGCCAATCGCGTCGCAGGCAGCCAGGTGCAGATCGCATCTCTGCTCGGCAGTGAAGCGGAGGCAGATCCCTACCAGGCGCTCGAACGCGCCATCAATGTCTTCCTGGCGGGCCAAATCTCTGTGAACACGCGTTCGACTCTGGAGAGGCAATCTGCCGACCCGCAGATTGTGCAAATCAAATCGGGCGCGACAACCCAAGTCCAAATGGCCCGGAACCTATTCGCTAAATCGCCATCCGGCGGAAAGGAAGGTCACACGTGGCACAGGTAAAAGTGCAGAACTTTGAGAATCACACCCGTTTCGTTCCCCCCTACCACATGTTTGCGTTGCCGGTTTTCCTTATCAATTTCGTATGGCGCCTCGTTCAGTTGAAGGACGGAATTAACTTTGCCTCCATCATGAACTTGCTGCTCGGCGCGGCGTTCGTGGTTGCCTTTCTGTATGCGCGGCTTTTCTCGCTTACCGTTCAGGATCGTTTGATTCGTCTGGAAATGCGTCTGCGGCTCGAGCGCTTGCTGACGACGGACCTGCGCTCGAGAATCCCGGAGTTCACCGTTCCGCAGCTGATCTCTCTGCGTTTTGCGGGAGACGACGAACTGCCCGGCCTGGCGCGGCAAGTGCTGGACGAAAGGCTTAACGATCGCAAGACAATCAAGCGGCGCGTCAAGAATTGGCAAGCTGACTTTCTGCGAGCCTAGCGCGGATCGCAGGAAACCGCCCAAAACTGTCACAAGGAACCGGCTAAAAGAAGAGCGCCGCCAGGCCCACGAGCGCCAGTGCCGCGAGTAAGCCCAGCGCCTGTGACCCAGTTCGCCGATCACCGAACCCAAATGCGTAGAGTCCTTTCATCAGGTTATTACTCGATGCAGCGATGACGATGGCGTGAGCTGCCAACATCGAAGGCTGGCCCGATTGCGTCATTCCCAGAACAAAAGGATCGACGTCTACCGTGCCGGCGATCGCGGCAAGGCCATAAATCCCCCCTCGGCCGAAGCGAGCGATCGCATAATGCGAAGCCGCCAGCAGGGCCACAAACATGAGCGCAAATAGAAACGCGGCCGATAGCTCCAGCGGGTTCTTGATCTCCAAGTTCTCCCGATTGCGCTTGCCACCGGAAGCGGGTAGGCGCGCCCAAGACCACCCAAAAACCAAGCCCGCAGCTGCCGCACCGAGAAACGGCCAGAAGAGCTCGGCTGCCAACCCGCGATTGAATAGCACAAGTAAGATCAGCAAGCGCAGGTACATTGTTCCCGAGGACATGAGCATGCTGCCCGCGAAAAGGCGCGGCGAATGCACTTCCCGCGCGCGCTTGGCCAAAATCACGGTGGTCACCGTAGAGGAATAGGCGCCGCCCAACACCCCGGATAAAAATACGCTCTCGCGTCCTTGACTCGCCTTCTGCAGCAGATAACTCCCATAAGAAATGCCGCTCGCAGCCACGACGATCAACCCAGCCTTGAACGGATTAAAGCCAAACGAGCCAAACGTGCGGTCGGGAACTATGGGCAGAATGACAGCCGTCAGAAGGAGAAACTTCGTAAACGCCAGGATCTCTTCCGCGGGCAAACGACTCGACAACTTTTCGAGAGCCGTCTTCCACTCGAGCAAAAGGACGCTGGTGACGGCGATCGTGGTGGCAATCCAGAATTGGCCGTGAGAAATGAGCACACCGACCAGATAGGTCGCCAGCCCGGACATCTCCGTCGTGACTCCGGCATGTTCGTAGGTCGCGAGCTTGTGCTGGTAGGAGAGCCACAAAAACGCACCAATTACCGCGAACCCCACGGTGGGCGGGATCAAATTGTCGCCGGAAACCAAGCCCAAGGCGTAGCCGACGAGGCCGAGCAGAGGAAAAGTCCGGACGCCGCCGAAAGCATATCCCTCCGGGCCCTTGGCTTCGGCATGATGTTCTTCGCGTTCGAGACCAACCAGGAAGGAAAGAAATAGCACCAGGATGATCTTGAGGCCCTCGGTTGGCAGCAAGCCCGTCAGCCAAGCCGGCAAGCCAAGCCTCCATCCCGCAGCGCTAGCATGAATATGAATTCTGCAACCGCTTCCGGCCGTTTAGCGCCTTTGGCAGCAGCACGAATGGAATGGGTCCGACCTTCACGAAGCAAGGCCGCGCCGGATCAATGCGTCCGGCACGCCGCACTGCCGTGTTTCTCGAAATAGCGCTGGTGGTATTCCTCGGCGCGCCAGAAGCCGGCCGCCGGAACGATCTGCGTCACGATCTTACGAGGGAAGCGGCCCGCCCGCTCGAGTTCGTCTTTCATATTTCGCGCCGCCCGTTCCTGCTCGGCATCATGAAAGAAGATCACCGAGCGATATTGCTTGCCATAATCGGGCCCCTGGCGGTTCAGAGTGGTGGGGTCATGTATATCGAAGAAAACCCGCAGCAGTTCCTCGTAGGAAATCCGCGCGGGATCATAGTCGATTTGCACGACCTCGGCATGCCCGGTGCGGTCGGTGCAGACGTCATCGTAGCTGGGATTGGCAAGCGTGCCGCCCATATAACCGACGGCCGCATCGGTCACGCCCTCTACTTGCCGGAAAGCGCTCTCCACACCCCAAAAACACCCCGCGCCGAATGTCGCTTTGGCCATGGTCCCTCCTCTGCTGGCAGCTCCTTCATGTTGCCACATGCGGCCAAGCCGTACAATTGCCGGACTGCCTCCATACGTTCGCTGCGAGCCGCAAAGTTGAAGTGTAGGGGAGCCTATAGGGTCTTCGGAATTGTGCGACCGGAAGCGCTCAAAGGAGGCTTAGGCCTTGGCGAAGCGCATCGATCGCAACGCGATGCCCGCCAACATCAGCACCGCCGAAATAATTGCCACCCACAACACCGCCGGATGGCGATCCGACCAGGGTCTTTCGTCGGGGCGCCCGATGTACTCAGGGTTCGCCTCCTCCGCGTCTGCTTGCAGGTCAGTGGCGCTAGGATCCTTTTGGAATAGCTTAGAGAAATCATAAACAGGCGTTCCGAGCTTATCGTCTCCATAATAGAGCTTGTACTGTACTCCGCCGACGGCGTCGAAATAGATTCGGCGCTCGTATTGCTGCACGCGTTGGCCGGTGATGTGAAGCGGCAGGTCATCTCCATTATGGATAATGGCTCGCACCGTCCCCTGACTTGTTCCTCGAACGTCTAGCGAAGTTTGCTCGACATCGACTTTCTGTCCATTCCGCAGCATGTGGATGCGGCTGAGCTCGCCTAATCCAAACTGTTGCCCATTGTCTCCACGAACTTCTATCTCGCGCCGGAAATTCGGCTGTGCCGGATCCGTGTCAAAGGCCAACCGCTCCACGGGTACATTTTTCGGAATAGAAAACGTCACAACCGTGTCCTTTCCCTGTTGCACTTCCTGGCTGCTGCTGATGATGGTCCGCCATACAGGCTTTTGTGCGTGAGTAATCGCGGCGCTGGCGCCTAGAACATCGGAAGCTTTCACTGCATCATCAATCGTCACTCGCAGATATCTGTATGTGGTTACAGGAATTTGCAGGGTGCTGTTATGTCCCAGCTTTTCCTCAGATAAATCATAGAGAGTGGTGGTGCCCAGGAGGGCCCAGCGGCTGCCCTGAGGATCATTCTGGCCGCTCACGCGTCCATGCGCGACAAAGTTCTTTGTACTCAGTGTCAGGTCGATGCGGTCATACTCAGGTATGCCAGACATATCGAGAAGAAATTGTGTTCTCCCTCTCATGATTGCGGGCTGCAGCACGCGCACTGGTTTGCGCTCGGTTTCGGAGCTGCCTCGTTCGATATCCAATGCATACGGAATCTCCCTTGCCCCGGAATACAATCTGAGGTCGCCCAGGCTGGGAAGGGCGCGCTGCCACAGTGCTTCGCCGACCACCACATAACACAGACCGCTGGAACTGGCAGGCTGGATGGTTCGTAGGTATTTAAAGAAGGAAATGGAAGGCCCTGATAGGAGAAGCGCGGCCAATAATCCTGCTGTCATCTTCATGACGTCCCCTCTTCTCGTTGCTCCGGAGGGGGTGGGGAAAGCTTTAGCCAATCGCGCTGGTAAATAAAAGAAACTCCCAGCAAAACGGCCCCGAGGATCACAAAACTCAGAATGCGATAGCCCTTCTCGAGCGCGGAGACGTCGTAGAGAAATACCTTCGCAATCGTTAACGCCATCAATACCAGCGCCTGCCAACGAACAAATGCAGACCTCTTCCAAAAGCCCAGAGCCATGAGTCCGCTGCCATAGACTAGCCAAATCGCCGAGTAACTGAAATCGCGAGCGAGCCGCAACTGCGCGTAGCTGATGCTGCCAAGGCCTGCCTGCCGAGAAGCAATCAACTGGCGATCGAAATAGTCCGAGGCTTCCCAGGTCAGTGCGGTCAGCGCCAAGAAATTCAGAAGGATCAAGGCTAGGTGAATCATCGGCCGCTCATTCTCTGAAACGTACCGCTCGCCGTATCGGACGATACCTCCCAGAACGGCAATTGCCACTAGATACGTGCCGAACCTTGCGTTGAAAAAAAGCGTTTCCGTTTGGAATCGGTCATAAGCGAGTAGACGGAAGATTGCCAACGCCAGGGATGAAATCGCCAGATAACGCAGAAAATTGATCCCCATTCTGACACTGATCCACAGCAGTACCGCGGATTCGATCAACCACCCGATGGTTATCCACTGGGCATTCAGCCTCAAGGGGATTGCGATCGTAATGAAGGCGACGGAAATCGCCACGTGCAATAAACCGATCAACCGCGTGTCCCGATTCAGTAAGCGACGCCTGAACAGACTGTTGATCCCGAGATACGCCCCGGCCAGGATGAGCGCGTACCAGGTGAGCCTGACCGTCTGCCGCTGATACATCTGGTACAGGGCCAGAAATAAACTGGCGGCAGTCAACAGGGGAAGCAGGGTCAGCGTAATCGAAGGTCCTGCGAACCTGGCCGAATGATCGTGTCGCGTGGCCACGGGGACCGCAGCGAAGATCGCGGCCATCAAGCCCGCAAAGAGTACCGTGAGAGGCCTCTGGCTCGCCGAGTAATATTGAACATACCATCCAACGTATAGAATGACGGTGCCGGCAAAACTCCCCCACAATAAACGGCGCCAGGGCTTGGCAATTGCCATTACCAGAATGGCCAAATCCAAAAGACAGACGTAAGAGAAAAGCACGGCTTCGTGATTCTCTCCGGTCGACAGAAGTACAGGAGTGGCAAAACCCCCGATGAGAGCAAAGCTGGCCAATAATTCCGCGTCCTCAGCAAGAGCGAGTGCGATTGTGGCGCCCGTCACCATAATCATGGCCAGAAACGCAGCTGTCGCCGGAATCAGACGATAGATTTGGAAGGCGCCCCATAGGGATAGATAAAGCGTGCCGATGCCGACCGCCTTCAATGAAAAGGAGAACGCCTTATGACCGAGGCTGCGCAGTTTCTCGCTCCAGATCACGAGCGCAATTCCCGCTAACAAGCCGATCGTCACTCGTCCGCTTGGACCAATCCAGTTGTTCTCAAATGCATACTTCAGGAAATAAGACACCCCGATCAGGATGGCGATAATACCGATTCGGTTCAACCAATCCTGTCCTATCTTTCTTTCAAGACTGACGACCTCCTCACCTGAGCCCCTGCGCATTCTTGAATATCTTTGCGCAAAAGACTCTTCACTGGCCGCAAGCTCAGCAACGCCCTGCGAGCGGGGTATGCTTTCAGCAGGCCGAGGGACAGTCGCTTGCAAGTCTGGGAGAATTATCTGCTCGTCCCTTGCTGTCATCGCGGCGACTTGTTGCTCTAGCCGGTCGAGTCGTGCGCCAAGCGCCGCTACCTGAGTTTTTAATGCATCGATCTCATCTTGCGGAGCCATGGCGGTACACTAGTCTATCTACCAAGGACGAGCAAGATCCCTGGCGCCAAGGCGTTACCCTTGGGACGGCTTTGAGCTGTTAACCTTCATGTCCCGCCAAACGTCATCGAGCTGAAGAAATGATATGCGCCGCATTACGGCTGAGGTGTAGAGTGTAAATCAGCCTTCGGGGCAACGATGCGAAAACGGGCCGGAGTTCTAGCCGCTATTTTCATCCTCGGTTCGGGATTCTTTCTCCCAATCCAAGCGCAGAAACATCTTCATTTGCCGCCGCGGCTTTTGACGGCCAAATTAGTGTATTTCGAGAATCAGACCGGCTTCGCAGCAGTCGGTGGCGACGCGGTCCGCGAACTGGAAAAGTGGCGCCGATTCCAGGTGGTCCGCAGCCGCGATCAGGCGGAGTTGGTGTTCGTGCTTTCTTCAGAAGACGAGTCCAGGAGTCTTGCCAATCCCGCGGATAGACGTTTTGGACCCGATTTGTCGTTTCATTTCCGCTACAGGCCCGCCAATGCCTATCTCACCGTGGACGATGCAATCACGGGAGAAAGACTTTGGACGGGCTCTCACGTTTGGGGCGGCCTGCTGACCGGCTTCAATAGCGCGGGACGGCGGCTGGTTAATAGACTCCGCAAGCAAATCGAGCGCTAAAGCCGCGATTTCGCACAGGATTCCGGGCTTCCACTGCCGGAAGGCGGACGGGCATGACTGTGCCGGATGCGGCACAGTGCCAAAGGCCGCATTTCGGACCGAAGTACCAAGCCAGCTGGTTATTAATCGTTCGGGAACGTCACCTGGGGCGGCGATTGACCCCACGCACCGGCAGAGGAAAATTGATCTTAGCCAAAACAGAACAGTCGCTAAGTCTCAATTCTTAAACAAGTTTGCGGCATTTTCCCGCGTTCTACGACTGCGAGGCCGAGGCAGACGAGAGAATGAACCGGGTATCCATCGGTATCAGATTAGCCATGGCCTTCAGTTTCGTGGTCTCGATCCTCATTGTGGTCGGTTGGTTAGGGCTCAACCGCATGGCCCGAATCAACGCCGACCTCAACGACATCAATTACCGGCGCTGGTCCAAGCTTCAACTGGCCGAAGAGGCCCTCACCTACTCAAACCTGAACAATCGGCTGCTCGAAGGAGCGATTCTCTCGGGCCGGCAGGAGGAGGTCACGTCCCTTCTGGACCAGCGGGAGCGCAATGTCACGCGCATCACCGACATCGTCCAGACGCTGAATGGTGGAATCGAATCCACGAAGGAAAGAGAGCTGTTGCGGCAGCTCGACGAAGCGCGGGCTGCCACGCTGGACGTAGCCGGGCGCATAACCGACCTGCTGAAGCGAGGCAAATTCGATCAAGCAAGAATCGGGATGGCGAACGAGGTGATTCCTCGGATCGATGCGGTACATGACGCCTGGAATTATTTCACTCAGTTCGAGGCGCTGCAGATGCAGCAGGCCCGCGATCACAGCCAGGCAAACTATGCCAGCGCCCGGCGCGTCACTACCTGGTTCATCCTGTTTGCGTTCCTGGCCGCTGCGGCGACGGGCATATTTATGACCCGCGCGATGGTGCGAGAGGTGGAACAACGCGAGCGCACCAAGCGGGAAGCGCGCAAGCTCCACGACGACCTGGAAAAGAAAGTGGCCGGGCGCACCGAGGAACTGGCGCGCGCGATTCGCCACCTGGAAAGCGAAGCGACCGAGCGCAGGCGCAAGGAGGAGGATCTTCTGCGATTGGCGGCAATTGTGGAGTGCTCCGAAGACGCCATCATCGCCGCCGATCTTGACGGCAAGATCACCGACTGGAATGCGGGAGCCGAGAAAATGTTCGGCTATTCCCGCGCGGACGCCGCGGGAATGCCGGTTGACATCATCGTTCCGCCGGAACGAAGGCACGAGCCTCTGGAAATCCTGGCGAAGATCCGGAAAGGAGCCGGGGTCATGAACCAGGAGACCGTGCGCATCAAGCAGGATGGCAAGCCGGTCCACATTTCGCTCACGGTTTCGCCGATTCGCAGCCGGGCGGGGCGGCTTACCGGCTCCGCCGCCATTGCGCGCGATATTACGGAGCGGATCGAGATGGAAGCGGCACTGCGCCGCTCCGAGGCGAATTTCCGCTCGGTGATCGAGAACTCTCCTTACGGTGCTCTGCGAACCTTGCCGGACGGGCGCATCCTGCTCGCCAATCCTGCCGTGGTCAGAATGCTCGGTTATAGCTCCGAGGGCAACCTTCTCAGGTTGAATATGGCCACGGATATCTATCGCAATCCCGCCGATCGCGCGCGCGTCATCGAACAATCTCGAACTACGCAGTATCTGAAAGATATCGAGGTGGAGTGGAAGCACAAGAGCGGATCATCAATCATGGTGCGCTTCAGCAGCCATGTGGTGAAGAATCATGCCGGCGAAATCGACCATTTTGATCTGATGGTGCAGGACATCTCCAAGCAACGAAACCTCGAGGAACAGTTGCGGCAAGCGCAAAAAATGGAAGCGATTGGCCGCTTGGCCGGCGGCGTGGCGCATGACTTCAACAATCTGCTGGGAGTCATCATTGGCTATAGCGAGCTGGTTTTAGACCAAATGGGCCCGGCGAGTCCGGTACGCGGGCAAGTGGAGCAAATTCGCAAAGCAGGCGAGCGGGCCACCGCACTGACCCGTCAGCTCCTGGCCTTCAGCCGGCAGCAGGTGTTGGATACCAAGACGCTCAATCTGAACGCCATCATCTCCGACATGGCTCAGATGCTGCATCGGCTGATCGGTGAGGATATTGAACTGCAAACCAAGCTGGAGTCGGAGCTGTACGCGATCCGGGGCGATCAGGGGCAGATCGAGCAGGTAATCATGAATCTCGCCGTGAACGCCCGAGACGCCATGCCCCAGGGCGGCAAGCTGATGATCGAGACGCGCAACGTCACGGTGGAGGAAGATGAGCTGCAGCGGAGTACGCCCATGGTGCCCGGTGATTATATCCTGCTTACCATCTCAGACACGGGCGTGGGAATGGACGCCGAAACGCAGGCGCACATCTTCGAGCCCTTTTTCACGACCAAAGCCCATGGGAAGGGCACGGGCCTGGGGCTAGCCACGGTTTATGGCGTGGTGAAGCAAAGCGGAGGCTACATATGGGTCTACAGCGAGCCCGGAGTCGGCGCGACATTCAAGCTTTACCTGCCGCGAGTGCTCGAAGAACCCCAAACGAACCACACTCCCAATATCGGTGATTCTCACCAAGGGTCAGAGACCGTTCTGGTTGTCGAGGACGAGGTTTCCCTTAGGGCTTTCACCTGCACGTTGCTGCAGAACAGCGGCTACACAGTTCTGGAGGCCGGGGATGGCGACGCAGCCCTGGCATTAGCGGGGCAATACAAACGGCCGATTCATCTCCTGCTGACGGATATGATTATGCCAGGAATGAATGGACCGACAGTGGCGGAAAAGCTCGCCTCTTTACATCCGGAAGCCAAAGTGCTGTTCATGTCCGGCTATACGGGTTTCGTGAGCCGAGGGCTCGTCGACCCTCATGCCGTCCTTGTGTCCAAGCCGTTTACGCGCGAGGAATTGCTTCACAAGATCCAGCAGGTATTGGGTCCCCGGACGTTGGCTCCTGCGAATCGAAACACCTTCGGCACTTGAAGCGCTTTTCGTTCGAAGCTGCCCAGGAGGCTTCAGTTGTTTGACCGGTAAGAAGCTAGCCCGGTCCCTGCCCGGCAGTCTTTGATCGGTTTCTTGGCAACGCAAAAACTGCGGCGCCCCCTGGCGTTGGCCATTTACCATTTTCAGCAACGCGATCTATAGAAATAGGTCCCGGCACCGCAGTACCTACCCATGGCCCTCGATCAACTCTGGTAGTCCACAGGCCGGCGGAGCACCTGCCGGATGGCGATATTCAGAAGGCTCAAAATAATCGCACCCCAGAACGCCGGCGCGAATCCCTGGACGTAAAACCCCGGCACAAACAAGGACGCGAACTTCAGCATCAGAGCATTGATGAGGATCCAGAAGATTCCAAACGTGAGCACAATCAGCGGAAAGGTCAGGATTTTCAGGAGCACACCGATCGTGCCGTTCACGAAACCAATAACCACTGCCGCCAGGAGCGCGGCGCCAAATCCCCGCACCACGATTCCGGGCACAAATCGAGCGACCAACAGTATGCACAGCGCGCTCAACACCCAGTGTGCGACGAGCCTTGCCATTCACCACTCCGGCCGAGCGTAAGGAATCTCCGGCCATTTCCGCCGCGCCAACGCATCATTCATAGTGCCGGCGAATCATCTCCCAGCATGGCGCGCCGGATCAGCTTGACAGGCGGGAAGCCCTGCTGCAAAAACTTATTGTGAAAATCCTCGAGAGAGAACTTCGAGCCCATTTTTCTCTTGTCGTCTTCGCGTAGCTTCAGGATTTCGAGTTTTCCGAGCGTGTAATACAAGTAGGTCGGGTCGGAGGTTCCTCGCTTGGTCTCACGCAGCGAATTTTCATGCGATTGGTAACCCTCTTTTTCGAAGAACTGTACTCCTTGATCGAAGGTCATCCGGCCAGTGTGCATCTGCATGCCGACGATGTAGCGGGCGTTGCGCAGCAGCGCATCTTGTAACTGGCCGAGTCGCAATTTCAGAAACGAGATGTCGTGTGCCACGTCAGTGCCGGGGGTGCGCCCGAACCCTTCATCCAGCATCATTTGTTCGGAATAATGCGCCCAGCCCTCCGCATTAGAAGCGCAGCCGAGGAGCTTGCGCACCTTCGTCGGCGCCGAGAACAACCACAGAAACTGCACGTAGTGGCCGGGGTAGACTTCGTGCACGGCCGTGGAGACCAAAGTGCCGCGATTAAAGCCTTCCATGTGCTCTTCTATGCGCTGCGGCGTCCAGGAAGTTTCCGGCAGCGTAACATTGAAATACGCCTCCTTGGCCACCATCTCGTAAGGGCCCGGCGTATCCATCGAAGCAAAAGTGAGAGCGCGCATGAAGGGCGGAGTCTCCTCGACGATCGGCAAGACCTGCGAAGGAACCCCGACGATATGGTGTTCTTCGACGTAGGCGCGCAGGCCGCCCAGCATATCCCGAAACGTTTGCAAGAGCACGCTCGGCGCGGGGTGATCCTTTGCTGTCTCTTCCAGAATTTGCCGCGGCGTCTTGCTCGCATCGATTTGTTTCGCCACGTCCCGGAAGGATTGCTGATTTTGCCGCAGATTGGCCATGCCGATCTCCAACAGGCGATCGAGCGAGATGTCGAGGTCCTCATCGTAGAGCAGCTTTTTGCGATAATTGTCGGCGCCGATGCGGAAATCGCCGTGCGCCTTGGGCTTTAATTCTTTCTCGACAAAATTCTGATATTGGCCGAGCGCATCGATCACTTTCTGATTGGCGGCACGAAAATCGCTCAGCACGCCCGCGTCTTTCGCGTCCTTGAAAGCCGCCGGAACATCATTCTGAAAAAAACGAATCATCCCGGGAAGCTGCTCGAGCGCCACATCAACGTAAACCGGCGGCGGATTTTTCAGATTCTTTCGTGCGGCGTCAAACACAGCGGGAACGAGCTTCTCTCTCGCCGTTAAGGATTTCAGGCGCTGATCGGCTGGGGCGAAATTGCGCTCCATGATCGCGAAAATGGATTGCGTAATTGCCGAGGAGTAATAGTCCGGATTTTTCTCCCACGGCCGAATCGCTTCGAGCGTAAGCAGCCGGCTGCGAATATCCCCCAGCACGAGCTGCCAGTCTGTGCCTTGCTCGAGAGAAAGTTTGGCAGGATCGATGCGGTCAACCTGCTGCTCAAACTCCTTCAGCATGGCAACCTGCCGATTTACGCCAGAGCGCGAATAATCTTCCAACTGGCTATCGTATTGATGAAATCCGTCGAGTGTTCCCAAAGTGGGATTAAAGGGGAAGTAGTATTGGTCGAAATACCGGTCTGCCAGTTTGGCAAAATCCGAACCGTCGCTGGCCGGCGATTGCGATTGGGCCTGGCTCCCCAAAAAGGCCATGGCCGTGAGAATACACAAGCAGCCCAGCATCGGCAGCTTCACAGACACCTCCACCGTACAGCGCCCCATGACGCACAGCCTAAGAGGCGGGCTCTATGCTCCTGACGTTGACCTGACCCAGCCCGCCGAGAAATTTCAGAGCACCATGGGCATGTCGCTGGAGGTGCCTCCAGCCGCGGGGACATAACACTTCAGCGTGTAATCCATGACCATGCGGTCGGCGTTGAACCTCCACCCCAGCGTGCGAATCGCTCTCTTCATGCGCTTGATCCAGCCCCGAGGCAAACCGTCGCGGTCGCGTTGGTAATAGAGCGGGATCACCTCCTCGCGCAGCACACGATAGAGATCTTCCCCGTCGCGCGTGTCGTGCCGGCTTATGTTGGAGTGAGTTCTGCCGGTTCCGATGGCGAATCCATTTAACCCGTCGTACGCCTCCGCCCACCAACCGTCCAACACCGAGAGATTGAGTCCGCCGTTCAAAACCATCTTCTGACCACTCGTGCCGGACGCCTCGAAGGGCCGCCGCGGGTTATTCAGCCACACATCGACGCCCTGGACGAAATGGCGCCCTACATTGATGTCGTAGTCCTCCACGAAGACAAACTTGTCCGCGAACTGCGGGTCGCGCATCATTTCGGCGATCTGCTGCAGCAGGCGCTTGCCGGGATCATCATGCGGATGCGCTTTGCCGGCGAATACGAACTGCACGGGGCGCTTGGGATCGTTGACCATGGACGCGAGTCGTTCGATATCCGCGAGAATCAAGTTGGCCCGCTTGTAGGTGGCAAACCGGCGTGCGAACCCGATCGTCAGCGCGTCGGGACTCAGTACGCGGCTTAGTCTCTGCAGAACCTCGGCCGGCTCGGCCCGCCGCTCCGCCTGCTCCACCACGCGCAGCCGAACGAATTCGAGCAGCCGTGACTTCAGGCTGAGATGCGTCTCCCAGAGTTCGGCATCGTCGATATTCTCGATGGCATCCCAAAGGCTGGCTTTGCCTCCACGCTCCTGCCAGCCGCTGCCCAAATGGCGGTCGTAGAGGCGAAACATCTGCGGCGCAAGCCACGAGGGCACGTGCACGCCATTGGTGATATGCCCGATGGGGACCTCGTCTTCCTGCTTGCCGGGGTAAAGTCCTTTCCACATCGTGCGCGAAACTTCGCCGTGCAAACTCGACACGGCATTTGCGCGCCGCGCAAACCGCAAACCGAGCACGGTCATGCAAAACTCCTCGGCCGGGTCTTCGGGGTTCTCGCGACCTAGTTCCATCAGCCTTTCCTGCGAAAGCCCCAGAGCCTCTCGCAGCGGTCCCAGATGTTCCTCGACCAGATCGGCGGGAAAACGGTCGTGACCTGCCGGCACGGGAGTGTGCGTGGTGAACACGACTTCACGCGCGACGCGAGTGGCCGCGCGCTCAAAATCCAGGCCCTCGTCCTGCATGCGATGTCGAACGGCCTCCAAAATCGCAAAGACGCTATGCCCTTCATTCAGGTGCAGGACTCCGGGAGCGAGCCCCATCGCACGCAAAGCACGATATCCCCCCACGCCCAGCAGCAATTCCTGACGGATTCGCGTACGCCCGTCTCCACCGTAGAGCCGCGAGGTCAGCTCGCGGTCCTCGGGAGCATTTCCTTCGACATTGGAATCGAGAAGAAAAAGATCGCAGCGGCCGACTTTGATGCGCCAGATTTTTACGCGGATGGCGCCGCTGAGCGTCTCGATATTGATCGTCGCTGCTTCGCCTTGGCATCCGATGGCCGGCTCCATCGGCAATTGATTGATGTCGGCAGGAAGGTACTCTTCCCGCTGCCAGCCATTTCGATCCAGGCGCTGGCGAAAATAGCCTTGGCCATAAAACAACCCAATGCCGGTCAGGGGAATGCCTAAGTCCGATGCGCTTTTGATGAGGTCGCCGGCCAGCACGCCCAACCCACCCGAATAGATGGGCATCGATTCATGCAATCCGAACTCGGCCGAAAAATAGGCCACCGGCCGAGTGCGCAAGACGCCGGCATGCCGCGCGCCCCAGGTCCGGTCCGCTTCCAGATACTCTCGTTGGCGGCGATAGGCGTAGTTGATGCGGCTGTGCAGGACCATTTCTCGCGCGCGCCGTTCGATTCCCGCAAATGGAATTTCGTTCAGAAGCGAGATGGGATTCTGATTGAGCTGCCACCAGCGCGCAGGGTCCAATTCACGGAATAAGCTGCTGGAGTCGTGGTCCCAGCTCCACCAAAGATTGCGTGCCAGCGCCCAAAGCCGTTCTTGCGCCGGAGCAATGAAGCGATCAAGCGTGCGCGCCTCGCTGACCACCGGCGCCACTTGCGCGGCGGCTTGAACCAGCATGCGAATCTCATCTTCCCGAAAGGCGCGGGTCTCGATGGTCTGCACGACGAGCACGCCTTGCAAAACGCCGCGGTCGATCAGCGGAACGCCTAGAAAAGACTGATAAGGTTCCTCTCCCGCCTCACTGAAGTATTTGAACCGCGGATGGCTCTTGACCTGTTCGACGGCCACCGGGCGCACCTGTTCCGCGACGAGGCCCGCCAGCCCTTCGTTCAAGCCCATGCGAAGCCGCCCCACACAGCTCGGCCGGAGTCCGAGCGTTGCGGCTAAAACCAGGTTGGCGCGGTCGGGCTCCAGCAGATATGCCGAGCAGACGTCGGTGTGAAATCTCCCGGCGATCAGCGCCACCACATTCATCAGCGTTTCCGCCGGCTTGCCGCTTTCCGCCGTCAGGTTACCGATTTCATCGAAAGTGAGTACCTGACCGGCGTCACTGGCAGTGCGCACCGGTGCGCTCTGCGCGTCATCAATGTTTTCACTGACTGGGCCCACCAATGCCATTGAGGACACTCCTCCGCGGAACTTAGATTAACCGCGCCAGAGGAAAATGTGCGAGTAAAGAAATGATCGAGCGCATCGAAAGTATGACGGGCTGTCAAAAAGGCCAGGAAAGGCTGTGAAAAACTGCGGCCTCTTGCGCGCCGCCCGCGTCCTCTCCG
>WNGH01009705.1_pt1 | contig 16153 bp, 19 predicted proteins | sample 5400631 | NCBI WGS metagenome assembly WNGH01 (sample SAMN13153373, study PRJNA577476) | soil metagenome | isolation source: 115 cm soil or saprolite under Garry oak tree replicate 1 | place: USA:California | collected 2016-06-15
CTGATTCGGCACGAGACGCATTATGCGACTGTCAGTCGCTCGGCTCCGCCGCGCTGATGCTGGCAAGGACCGACTTCGGGTCTCGCTCGACGGCCAGGTCACCAAGGGAGACGATGCCGACGGGCTTGTCGCCCTCCATGACCGGCAGCCGTCGCAGGGCTTTCGTGCGCATGACGTTGACGGCCTCGCTGATCGGGTGGTCGGCCGCCACGGTCACCAGCTGCTGGCTGCAAATATCGTCGAGCTTGACCTGCCTTGGATCCTTGCCCTCGGCGGTCACTCGAGTCGTGATGTCGCGGTCGGTGACGATGCCGCAAAGCTTGTTGTCCTTCATCACCAGCACATCGCCGATGTTCTGGTCGCGCATCTGACGCGCGGCTTCCATGACGGTGTCGGTGGCCTGGAGCATCACCGGGTGCTCGGTCATGACTTCACGAACTGTTTGGGTCATGTTGGCGAACCTCCTTCAGCGTGTCCTCGCCTTCGGTTTGTCGATGCTGCGTCTGGCTGCGGCCTTCTGGCGGGCAGTTGCCTAGCATGCTCCTCTTCGGTGAGGGTCTATTTCGGTAACGCACCGTGGCCGGCGTCTTACCTGCGCTTGGTCTCGAGGATCTCGTAGCGCACGGCGCGGCGGATGACGAACTCTTCGTTCGCGTAGCGCTTACGCATCGCCACGTCGACGACCCAACTCGCGCGATGGACGAAGCGCAGGTGCTCCCAGAGGTAGTGACGCAGGTCGGCCAGGCTCTCGAACGGGACGCGGTGCCAGAAACGGCCGTGACGCCTGCGCCGGAAGAGGCGCTCTCGCACCACTCGCGCGATCGCGCGATCTGAGGCGCGGTCGCTGGCGAGCTCGACACTCGATGTCTTGACTTCGCCGAAGCGCTGGAAGCCTCGGACCTTCCGGCGCTCCGCGTACGCAAGGACGCGTGAGTCAGGCCTCGCGTCGATCAGGATCCCGCGGGGCGCGAGGACCCTATGAACTTCTCGTAGGGCATCGACCATGCCCCTCTGTGCGATGCATCAAAGCGTCCAGGAAAGGATCACGACGTCCAAGGCACCGTCCGGGTAGGGCAGCCGCTGCGCCGCACCGACGGCAAAGCGCACGTTTCGAACACCCGACTTGCGCGCGGCCTTCTTGGCGGCGGCGATGGCCTCGGCGTCTGGATCGAGCCCCTCTACCGTCGATGCGAAAGCCGCGACCCCGAGCGCGAAGCGGCCGTCGCCGCATCCGAGATCCAGGACGCGCTTCCCGCGCACCAGCTCGGCGCCGCCCCATTCCCGCAGCTCGTCAACTGGCCGCGGGCGCAGCGTCGAGGAGAGCGCCGGGACATGTCTTCCGACGTGGCTCTCTGCATCGCCGCTCATGCTGGCTGTGCAGCTTACCTTCGGCCGGCGTCAGAGGTATTAGGCTCTTCAGCGCATGGAGCTCGCAGGCCGGGTCGCGATCGTCAGCGGCGGCGGCACGGGCATTGGTCGCGCTACATCTCTCCGCCTGGCGAAGGCCGGCGCCAAGGCCGTGGTCGTCAACTTCTCGCGGTCGGGCGCCGATGCGGAAGCCACGGCCAGAGAGGTCAAGGATCTGGGCGCCGAAGCGATACCGTTTCGAGCCGACGTCGCCGATGAGCCGCAGGTCAAGGCGATGGTCGCGGCGACGGCGGATCGGTATGGACGGATTGACGTGCTGGTGAACAACGCCGGCACCACCCACTTCATCCCCCACCCAGACCTCGACTCGCTGACAGACGCGGTCTGGAACGAGATCCTCAACGTGAACTTGAAGGGAACGTTCTTTTGCTGTCGGGCCGCCGCCCCGGAGCTGAAGAAGACCGGGGGCGCCATCGTCAACATCGCCTCGATCGCCGCGCACAGGGCGTCGGGATCGTCGATCGCCTACGCCGTCTCCAAGGCCGGCGTCGTGCAGCTGACGCGTGCCCTGGCGCTCGCGCTGGCCCCCGAGGTGCGCGTCAACTCCGTGTCGCCCGGCCTTGTGTCCACCAGGTGGTTCAGCAGCCGGTTCGGGGACGAGGCGGCCACCGCGCAGGAAGAGACGTTTGCGAAGCAGACCCCCGTCCAGAAGATCGCGACGCCGGACGACGTCGCGCGCGCGGTGATCGCCATGCTGGAAAACGACCTGATCACCGGTCAGGACCTGGTCGTGGACGGCGGCAAAACCATCCTCTACCAGACGATCGTCTGATTCGATCCCTGAGGTGAACTCAAGACGGACCCTGGTCCGGCGGGGAGATTTGAACTCGCCGTCTCCTGGTCCAAACAAACGCGAATCGCGCCAGTCTCTCAACCGCAACGCCTGACTTACTGCTTGTTAGCGTTACAGAGATCGTGAGGCGCGGTCCATCCGTTGCTGTCGCTGGAATCCTGGCGGCAGAGCTTGCCTACATCCTGAGGGCGAATCTCCCCGACTTGGGTTCCTCGCCAGGGTGTTATCCCGGCAGCGTGGACGTCTGCGTGCCGTGGCGCCCGATCCCCTGGTTGTGGATTGGTCTGGCAGCGCTTCTCCTCTTCAACGCAGTGGCGCTCCTGCTTCGAAAGCGGTTCGGCGTATGGCTCGGATTCGTGACGCAAGGAGTGGTCCTCCTCCTGCTCGGCAACCAACCCAAGGTCTGCTCGCGTCGCCGCGCTGCTCCTAGGCGCGCAGCTGGCTGGGCTCATTGCAGGGGCTCTCATCTCGTTCCCTGCAGCTCTCCACGGATGCGACTACACCGGTCCTGGAGGCATCATCATCGCCGACTCTCCGGGAACGTGCGCCGATTTCGCCGATCTGGACTTCGGCCGGCTCTTCGCCATGGCCATTCCGTCGGCCGGCATTCTTCTATTGGTTTCCGTCGGCGTTTGGCTTGATCGCAACTGGGCCCTGTGGGCTGGAATCGTCTGGCAGACCGCCCTTGCTGTGTCGCTGGTTGTGTTGGGTGCGACTCTGTGGGACCAATCAAGCCAGAACTACTGGTATGAGTGGTTTCCACTCTGGCTATCGCCACGTTATTTGGCGGTCGCGCTCATCTTCGTAGTGCCAATCCCGACGCTGGCCGCGCTTCTAACGTCGCGACCATTGGACCCACACGTATGGCGGCATCCGAAAGCAGCTGCCCCATCCAGCTCAAATTGGGCCCCACGCGCGTAAGCTCCTCCGAGTTTGGGACGCCGTCAACGAGAGAAGGCTGAGCGTAAGCAGGCTGAGCGGCCAAGGGGAAACGAGCCGGAACCTGACGGGGCTCATTCGCCACTGCGATGCCCGCGTTGCGGATCGACGAACCTGGTCGAGGGCGATCAGGCATTCGGAGGCAAGTTCGTGATGTGCGGTAGGTGCAACTGGCAGGGGGTGACCAAACCTGGGATCTGGGGGTAAGGGCGCAGCATCGCGACGCTGCAACGGACGATGACTCAGTCGATTGCAAGCGGGGTCATGCTCGCGGGAGGCTTGACCGCGCAGGTCGCCGCGACTGGCGCCGGCTTCGTACTCCTGCGCTTCTTGCTGAGAGGTCCAAAGGACGTCCACCGACTCCGCTCGGAGGCCTCACTCATTGCCACGTATTGGATGTTGGTTTTCGCAGCAATTGCCGCCGCCGGACTCGTCGTGCTTATAGTCGCCGGAGTCATCAGTTACGGATTTGAACGTTGGGCCACGGCACTCCCGGTATTCCTGCTGCTAGGGACCATCGGCCTCGCCCGGTTCGTCAGACATCGGTTGCTGCAAACGCGCAGGTCCCACTAGAGGTCCTGAAGCGTTTCGCAAACCGTGACGAGACCCTGGTCGGGCGAGCGAGATTTGAACTCGCGGTCTCCTGGTCCCAAACCAGGCGCCTTACCGAGTTAGGCCACCGCGAACAACCCGAGTCGTCGCTTGATCCAAGACAGAATTCTCCATCGTCTCTGCGGAGGCTCGGGCGTGAACCTGAGGTTCGCAATCGCGTTGAGGAATTCGAGCAGAGAGTTGCCGTAGGGGCGGCGATCTTCCTCGCCAATCGCGTCCACTTCAACGTATTGCTGGGTCTCCTGGTCGAATCCGAAAAGCCCATTTCCACCATCGCTACCGAAGATCAGCAAGCCCGGCCAGCGCGTCGCTGCATTCAAGATTTCGTGATGGCTAGCCCAGTCTTCAAGCGGGTAGACGCTCAGAAAGCCGCCCTCTCCGATGAAACCGCCGCCGCTGCCCCGGGACGTCAGGAGGTCTGCGAGGTCTGGCGGCACCGACATGTGTAACGCGGCTGCAACCTCGGCGATCTGGGCTGGCGTGGCCGGAAAATCGCCCCATTCGAAATCGCGTACGAGCTCGTCGACGGTCGACACGTTGTTCTCAAGGAATACTGTCACGCTGCGTGGTCGGGCGGGCGAGATTTGAACTCGCGGTCTCCTGGTCCCAAACCAGGCGCTTTTCCGAGCTAAGCTACCGCCCGCGCTTCGGGCCGGCCACCGACTGCAGCGCGCCCGACTCTAGCAGCGCCCGCGCCGCCGCGGCGCGGTGGCTGTACTTGCGTTTCTCTTCCGGCGCCATCTCGCCAAAGGTCTTCCCGGTGCCCGGCACCAGGAAAATCGGGTCGTAGCCGAATCCCGCCTCGCCCCGCCACTCCGGCACGACCTCGCCTCGGCACTCACCCTCGAAAAATCGAGTCTCGGCGCCGGGCATGGCCAGCGCGATCACGCACACGAATCGCGCCTCCCATGGTCGCGGCACTCCCTCGAGCCCGCGCAGCAGCTCGGCCGTCCGTTCCTTCTGGCTCGGTCCGAGCCGCGCGGAGCGGGTTCCCGGAAATCCACCGAGCGCCTCGAGCTCGATGCCCGAGTCGTCGCCGAGCGAGGGCAGGCCTGATTTCGACACGGCGGCCTCCGCCTTCAAGCGCGCGTTCTCGGCGTACGTCTCCCCCACCTCCGGCACCTCGGAGTCGAAGGCGATCAGCTCGACGCCCGCATCGGCCAGGAGGTCGCGATACTCGCGCAGCTTGCCGGCGTTGCCCGAGGCGATGACGAGTCGCGGACGCTCGGTCAATCAGAGAGACGACAGCGCCCGCTTCTGGGCGACGACCAGCTCCTTGATGCCCTTGAACGCGAGCGCCAGCATCGAGTCGAGCTCGGCGCGCGCGAACGGCATGCCCTCGGCGGTCGCCTGAAGCTCCACCAGGCGGCCGTCCTCGGTCATCACGCAGTTGAGGTCGGTCGACGCGTGAAAATCCTCCGAGTAGTCGAGGTCCAGCACGGGACTGCCTTCGACCACGCCGCAGCTCACCGCGGCGACGTGCTGGCGCACAGGGATCTCCGCGATCATCCGCGCGTCCTTCATCCGCTTGATCGCCATGTAGAGCGCGGTGAACGCGCCGGTGATGGATGCGGTCCGCGTCCCTCCGTCAGCCTGTAGGACGTCGCAGTCGAGCGTGATCGTGCGCTCGCCGATCTTGCTCATGTCCACCGCCGCTCGAAGGGAGCGGCCGATCAGGCGCTGGATCTCGTGCGTCCGTCCGCCGACCCGGCCCTGGATCGCCTCCCGCGCCCCACGGTCGTGCGTCGCCCGAGGGAGCATCGAATACTCGGCCGTGATCCAGCCCTGGCCCGTACCGCGTCGGTGCATCGGCACGCGGTCCTCGACGCTGGCGGTGATCCAAACGCGCGTGCGACCCATCTCGATCAGGCACGAGCCCTCGGCGTGCACGTTCGTGCCCAGCTCGATCTTCACCGGCCGCAGCTGGTCCGGCGCGCGCCCATCGCGGCGCGCGGCCGTGTCGGTCATCGTCCGAGTAGTTTCAGTAATAGCGCGGTGCCCTCATAGAACAGGTAGAGCGGGATGAACATGATCATAGGGGTCAGGGGATCGACGCCAGGCGTGAGGAAGTTGGCCAGGACGCCGAGGGCGAGGAACCAGTACGGACGGCGCCGGTGCAGCCACTTCGACGACACGATCCGCAGCATGCCGAGCACGAACAACACGACCGGCAGCTCGAAGACGAGGCCGAACCCGATGACCATGATCACGACGAAGCCCACGAGCTCGGTGACGTCGGGCAGGTACTTCACATCCTTCGGCGCGAGTGACCCGAGGACGTGGATATAGAGGGGAAGCGCGAACATCGCGACCGCGACCCCGAGCGCGAAAAAGACGATCGTCGCCACGACCAGCGGCAGCACGAACCGCCGCTCTTTAGGGTGCAGACCGGGGCTGACGAACCACCACGCCTGCTGGATGATCACCGGGGACGCGAGCACGATGCCGATGTACATCGCGACCTTGAGCTGCAGCAGCACCGCGCCGCCCGGCTGTAGATAGATCGCCTGACTGATCCCCGCGCGCTCCACCAGGTAGCTGATGACGTGACCCGAGATGAAGACCGCGGCCACGGTCGCGACGGCCCAGGCGATGAGCGAGACCATCAGGGCGCGGCGCAGCGCCTCGAGGTGCTCGATCACCGACATTCGTTCTTCCTGCGCCGGCGCGCCGGCGCGCGGGCCGCGCTGGAGGACCCTGCCTAGGAGCGCCACGGGAGCGCTTTAGTTACTGGAGGGTTTGGTCTCGGACGACGAGCCCTTGGCGGTGCTGTCGGAGGGCGTCTGCGGCTCCTGCTTGGCGGCGTTGGTGACCTCGCTGGTCAGGTCGGTCGTCGCCTTGCGAAACTCCCTCATCGCCTTGCCGACGGCGCTTCCGAGCTCGGGCAGCCGGCTCGGTCCGAAGACGAGCAGCACGGCCAGGAGGATCAGGAGAAGCCACAGCGGGTGGATCGGCATTTGAGGCGATTATAGGCTTCGGCCTGTAAGCCGCCGGTCAGATAGTCGTCAGGAGACTTTGATCGTGATCGACTTGATCGTGTCGGTCGACGTGAGCTGCTGGACCTTGTCCATGCCAGAGATCACGGTTCCGAAGCGGTTGTAGACGTCGCTCGGGCCGGAGCCGGGCCAGGCGGCCTTCTGAACGAAGAACTGGCTGCCGTTGACGGGACCGCCCGCCGGCCGCGCCATGCCCACCGCGCCAAGCCCCCAGGGCGTGGCCGTCGTCTCGTCGGGCAGGTTGTAGCCAGGACCGCCGCGGCCGTCGCCGCGTGGATCACCTCCCTGCACCACCCAGTCCTCCGACTTCCAGAAGTTGAGGCCGTTGTAGTAGCCGTGGAGCGCGAGCACGACGAAGTTGTTCACCGTCACCGGCGCCACCTCGGGCGCGAGGTCGATGACGAAGTCGCCCTGCGTCGTGCTCACGGTCGCCTGCAGCTTCTGCGCGCCGGTGATGCACATCGGCTGCGGGCCGAGGTAATCGTGCGGGCCGATCTGCGTCGACGTCGTGCAGTGAGCGAGGATCGCCTGCACGAGACCGTGCGTCGTGTACTCACGCGCGACGATCGAGACCGGCAGCCCGAGCTTGCGCGCGGTGTCCGCGGTCACGGGACCCATGCACGCGATCTCGGCGTCGCCGAGAACGGCCGGCAGGCGATCTTCCGGGAAGGCACGGACGAAGTTGCTCACCGTCGACGAAGCCGTGAACGTGATCACGTCCACCCCTTCGCCCTCGAAAAGGCGCATCAGTGCGGGACCCGCATCGGCGGGGCAGACGGCGCGGTAGACGGGCAGGATCTCGACCTGGGCACCTCGATTTGCAAGCAGCGATGGTAGGGCGTCGCGCGCGACCTCCGCACGCGGCACCAGGACGCGCAGGCGATTCAGCTCCCAGCCCTCGAGCGCATTGGCCAGGCCTTCCGCGGTGTACTCGGAGGTCACCAGCTCGGGGCGCAAGCCGCGCGCGACAAGCGCCTCGGCCGTCTCCTGGCCGATGGCGCAGAGCTTGGAGTTGTGCAGGGCCCGCGCGTCCGCTCCGGCGGTCAGCAGCATCTGGAAGAAGATGTCGACCGCGTTGGCGGAGGCGAAGATCACGAGCGCGGTCCGGTCGAGGTTCTGGATGGCGTTCTTCACGCGGTCGTCCGCGGGAAGGCGGCGGATCTCGATCGTCGGAATCTCCACGACCGCGGCGCCGAGGTCGACAAGCTCGCGGCGGAACGGATCGACCTGGTGGCGGGCGCGGGTGATCAGGATGCGGTGGCCGTGCAGCGGCCGCTTGGAGAGTGTGTCGAGGCGATCCGCCATCGCCACGCCCGGCCCCAGCACAAGCAACGCATCGCCCCGCAGGCCGTAGGTCGCGGCCTTGCGCGCCAGCTCGCCTAGCGCGGCGCTGACCCGGTGCTGGCCGGGCAAGCCCGGATTCAGGATCAGGGCCGCCGGGGTCTCTGGCGACCGGCCGTTCTGGAGCAGAGCGCTGATCCCCGACTCCCACCAGCCCGAGGCCAGGCGCAGGACCACGGTCTCTCCGCCCGTCACCAGGCCGAAACCAATCGACGCCGAGCGACCCTCGATGGTCAGCGGGATGCCGCTCATCACCGGCGCCGCGAGCTCGACGATGAGCCCGGGTACGGCCTCGAAGTCGAGGCCCGCGCGGTGCAGGCGGTCGGCCATCTCGCTTCCATTGGAGAAGGCGTACGGGTTGCCGGGAAAGAGCACGGTGACCTTGCGCCCGCTGCGCGCGAGGCGGATTACCTCATCGATCGACTCGAGCGGCGCGATGTCGGCGTTCGGCGGCGCGAGGTGAAGCAAGCCCGCGCCGCAGCCGTCGCAGTTGCGAATGACATCGGCCTCTTTCACCGCCTCGACGGCTTGCACGGTGGCCAGTCCTGGATGACCTGGTCCGACGCCGACGAGCCTGACCCTGCTCATGCCACCACCACGCCCATCCCCACCTGGGACACGGCTGACAGATTAGAGCTTTCGGCTCACCACGTAGTCCGCTAACGACGCGAGCGCATCGTTCGCTTCGCCGGCTTTGAGCGCCCGCAGCTGAGCACGCGCGGCATCGGCGTGTTTGCGCGCTTGCTCGAGCGCGAGTCGCGGTCCGTCGCTCTTGCGGACCGCGTCGACGACCTCGCGAGATTCGTCCTCACTCGGTCGCCGTCCATCTTCGAGAGCGATCGACGCGAGCATCAGCGGAAGAGTCGCGAATCCGTCGTGAAGGTCGTGACCGATGGGCTTGCCGACCTCGCCTTCGGTGGCCGTGTAGTCGAGAACGTCGTCGGCGATCTGAAACGCAAGCCCGAGCTCACGCCCGTATGCCTCGAGTGCTTTCCGTTGCGCGCCGCCCAGGCCGCCGAGCAGCGCGCCGATGTCGCAGCACGCGGCGAGGAGCATCGCAGTCTTGGCCTCGATGCGGCGCATGTACTCTTCGACGCCGGTGCGGTACCGGTAGCGGATCGCCTGCTGGCGAACCTCGCCCGCGCAGATCGCCATGACCGTGCGCGCCAGGATGTCCACGACCTCGGGCTTACCGGTTCGCGCTGCGTGCTCGTAAGCCTTGGCGAAGTAGAAGTCACCGATCACGATCGCGGGCTCGTCGCCGAGGTCGGCCGCAATCGTCGGCCTGCCTCGGCGCTTCGGCGAGCGGTCGATGACGTCGTCGTGGACGAGTGTGGCGGCGTGGGTGAGCTCGACGGCGGTGGCCGCGGGCAGCAATCGCGCCAGGTCATACGTGCTGCCGCATTTCGCCGCGAGAAGAACGAGGGCCGGGCGGATGCGTTTGCCCCCGGCCGCGAAGAGGTCGGCCATGGGCTTGGCCACTTCGGGCGGGTCGGCTTCGATCGACTGACTCAGCTCCGACTCGACGGTGGCCAGGTCATCGGTGACCGGGCCGAAGAGCTCCGCCGTGTCGGTCAAGCGCCCCTGACGGACAACCGATAGCCCAGCCCCGGCACGGCCTCCAGGCTCACGCCCGTGTTCGTCTTCTCCGACAGCTTGCGCCGCAGACGCTGCACGTGCGGATCGACGGAGTGGTCGTCCAGGTCGTGCGGGTAACCCCACACCTTGTCACGGAGCTGGGCGCGCGTCAGCACACGCTCTGGATTCGCGGCGAGCACTGCCAGGAGGTTGAACTCCGTCATTGTCAAAGTGATCTCGTCCTCGCCGACCTTGACCCTGCGCGCCGCGTTGTCGATCTGCAGCGCGCCGATGCTGAGGATGCCTTCGCGTCCGCCTCCGGTTTCGGCGAGAGTGGAGCGCCGGAGCTGGGCGTTGATGCGCGCCGCGAGAATGCGGGAGTCGAAGGGTTTCGTGATGTAGTCGTCGGCGCCGACCTCGAGGCCGACGACCTCGTCCATCTTGGTGGACCGGCCGGTGAGCATCACCATCGGGCTGACGACGCCATGGCGGCGCAGCTCGCGGATCACCTCGGTGCCGCTGATGTCGGGCAGCACCCAGTCCACGAGCACGAGGTCAGGCTGGGCGCTGCGGCCGAGCTCGATCGCCTGCGCGCCGGTGCCGGCCTCAACCACGTCGTGGCCCTGCAGGCGGCAGACCTCCGCCACGAGCATGCGCACGGGGACGTCGTCCTCGATCACCAGGATGCGCCGGCGCCGACGCGGAGGATTGCTGCTCAGCTTTGAGCCGGGGGCGCGAAACCCAGCCGTCGCGACTCACGGGCTGAGCGCTTCGGTCTGCGCATCAGGATCACGCGCTTGTCCCCCCCGTCGATCACGCTGGCCAGGTCCCACCCGTCGGCCGCCGCCTCGTGGATGACCTTGACCAGGGTGACACCGTCAGCAACCTGGGCCACGCTCAGGACCTTGGTCGAAAACTCCCACTCTCGGCTCGGAAGACCGACGGCAGGCAGCAGCCCCGAAGCAGCGGCGCGCGCTCCGTCGGGCGATGCCGGCTGAGCCGGCTCTTCGGGTTCCTCGTCCGGGTCCTCTTCCACTCGTCCGTCCATTGTCGTCAGATTGTAGGCACTAAGCCAGTGCGTACCCCCGGCGGGGGTCGAACCCGCGCTGGACCGGGTTTAAGCCGGCTGCCTCTGCCATTGGGCTACGGGGGCAATCCCCATTTTGGCGCCATCAGTCGTAATCGAAGAAGCCCCTGCCCGTCTTGCGCCCGAGGCGGCCCTCCCTGACCAGCTTCTCCAGCACCTCGGGCGGCTCCGGGCCTTCGCCGAGCCTGTGGCGGTCCTGCATCGCGCCGTGGAAGATGTCCAGGCCGCTGAAGTCGAGGAGGTGAAACGGCCCCATCGGCCAGTTGAGACCCTTATGGACCGCGACGTCGATGTCCTCGGCGCTGGCGTAGCCGCCGTCGAGCAGCCGCATCGCCTCCTCGGAGGCCGCGAACAGGACGCGGTTGACGATGAAGCCCCAGATCTCCTTCTTCAGGAGCACGGGCGTCCGGTCGATGCTGCGCACGAATTCCATCGCGGTCTCCGCGGTATGGTCGCTGGTCTTCGGGCCCCGAACCACCTCGCACAGCTGCATGACGGTGACCGGGTGGAAGAAGTGCATGTTGCAGCACAGCTCTGCCCGGCCGGTGAAGTCGGCGAGGCGGCTGATAACGATCGTGCTGGAGTTGCTGGCGAGGATCGCGTCTCTCCTGGCGTGCTTGCCGAGGTCTTCGAACACCACCTTCTTGGCGTCGAAGTTCTCGATCACTGCCTCGATGACGAGGTCGGCGCCGGCCACGGCGCGGGTCAGGTCGTCCTCGTCCTTGATCCGGTCCATGGCCCGGTCCGCCTGCTCGCGCGTGAGCCGTTGCTTCTCGACCGAGCGGTCGACCAGCTTATGGTTGTCCGCCCGGGCGCGCTCGAGCTGGCCCTTGACCGTGTCCACGAGCGTGATGTCGTAGCGCCCGCTCAACGCGGTCTGGAGCGCAATCTGCGAACCCATCGTGCCTGCGCCGACCACGGTCACGCGCTTCAATTCACCCATGCACCTGAGCATGAAGGAATTCGAGGAGCTGGTGGAGAAGGCCATCGATTCGATTCCCAAGGAGTTTCGGCCTTACCTGGAGAACACGGTTTTCATCGTCGAGGAGTCGTCGCCGCAAGGCCTGATGGGCCTGTATCACGGCGCGGGGGCGCTTCATGCCGGCCAGGGATTTCCTGAGCAGATCACTCTGTACAAGCGCTCACACGAGCGCGCGACCACGACCCTGAACGAGCTCATCGAGGAGATCCGGCGCACGATCCTGCACGAGGTCGGGCACCACTTCGGGATGGAAGAGGACGACCTTCCTTATTAGTTCGCGGGACCCCCACCTCCCACATAGCGCGCTGGGCGGCGGCTGGTGGATTAGGCGTAGAGACGGCCGGAATGAATCCGGCCTGAAGCTCCACCTCGTCTTTATTAACGGAGGGTCCAGAACGCGCGGTCCCAGAGGATGAGGGGATCGCCGCTCCCGATCTCCGCGGACTCGACCTCGCCGATGCAGATGTCGTGGTCGCCGGCGGGGTGGGACTGGGTGCGGCGGCATTCGAGCCAGGCGGCGCAGCCGTCGAGCAGGGGGATGCCGTTCTTGCCGGGGTGATGTCGCAGCGTGCGCCAGTCGACGGCGGGCGCGCGGCCGGCGAAGCGGTCGGCGATGAACTCCTGTGAGCGGGTGAGGACGCTGACGTTGAAGGCCTTCGTCTCTAGCACGGCGGCGCGGGTCGCCGACTCGCGCTCGAGGCCGACGAGGACGAGCGGCGGATCGACCGAGATCGAGACCAGGCTGCTGGCGGTGAGGCCGCGGAACTCGTCTCCCAGTCGCGTGCTGACGACTACCACCCCTGCCGGCACCCTGGCCATGGCGTCCCTGAAGCCCTGCTTCGACACGTGGGGATCTTAGAATCGGGGGTCGGAAGCTTGGTGGCGACGTAGCCAAGTGGTAAGGCAGAGGTCTGCAAAACCTCCATCCCCAGTTCGATTCTGGGCGTCGCCTCCACACCTTTCTGCGGCGCTGGGCCAAAGTCTCATTGTCCCGAAGCATCGACCCCGCGAGCGACTTTTATGGAAGAGCGAAGAACTGGCCAACGCCGAAGCGGGACCGATCGCAGGGTCGCCGAACGCCGTTCGCCCTCGGAGCGGAGGCGGCGGGTCCAGCGCCGCAAGGTCGCAGAAAGACGGCGCGCGGGTGCGAGCCTGGTCTGGTAGCGCTATAAGAGTTCGGGCCGGCGCGAGCGAACGCCGGCCCTCTCGATGAATCTCAGCAGCCGGCGAACGTCCCTTGAACATGGGTGGTGGTGTCGTTCGTGCCCACGAACGCGTTCGTGTCCGTGAATGAGGCGGCGGTCCCAGGCCATGCCCCCGTCGCCACCGCGGCGACGGAGCTCAGGTGCACCGTGCCGGCGACGTGGAATCCTCCACACCCTCCCTGGCTCGTGTTCGTGGCGTTGGAGACTGGACTGGTCGAGCTCCAGGTGGCGTTGATCGTGAACACGCTCGGGCCCGTGTTGTTAGCGAACGGACAGGCTGGAGTCGTCGTATCGATGGAGACGTTGAGGGAGGCCGCGTGGAGGTCGCTCGCGATCGTGAGGTCGCCCGGCGGTATCACCCAGCAATCCTGCACAAACTGGAAGAAGTTGAACTGGAAGATGTTCAGGTCGGTCTCGGTCCGGGTAGAGATCGGTGCGCCGACCGGGTGAGCCGTGTTGGTGAAACTCGTGACAAAGACGTCGAAAGGCTGTTGGGTCGTGTCGTCGGGCTGAACCGACATCGATGCGGATATCGACGAGCTGGTGTAGTCACCGGGACCCTGTGGCCCTGGTCCCGCGCCCTTGCCACCCAAAGGCTCGCATCCGTTTAGCGGCGTGCCCTGCGCGTGGATGGACTGGTCGAAGGAGAACAGATTCGCGCCGCTGATCGGAATTGGGCCTCCCGAGAGGAACGAAGCGGCAAAGGTCGCATTTGCATTCGACGACCCGCCGTTGGTCGTCTGCGTCTCGCTCGTGTATCTGGCGCACGAGTACCTGCCGACCGAAGTCGAAGAGCTTGACGGGCCGCTCACCAACCATGTAGCGCTGAGCGTAAACGGCGGAATCACCCCATTGATGGTCTGGCCCTGGCATGTCTTCGTGGTCGCCTGCACCGCGGTGCTCAGCTGCGCCGACGTGAGCGCGCCGTTGACCGTGAAGTCACTCGCACCGTCGGGAATGATGCAACCGCTTGCAAAGAAGCCGGTGGTGAAATCGCTAACGTCGAACTGGACGTCGACCTCGTCGGTCGATGTCGTCGGCCCACCGAGTGGCCTGGACAAGAAGTTGTTATGACCCACGAAGAGCTGGATCTGCGTCGACCCGTCAAGGCCGCAGCACGAGAAGAACGAGGCGCTGACCGACGAGTTCGTGTAGTTGCCGGCGGCCGGCAGGGGGCCACCGCCTCCCCCGCCCTTGGCGCCGATCGGAACGCTGGTCAGGCCTCGTGCATCGAACGCCATGGTGGTGGCGGCAAACGCAAGCAACCCGACCAGGACGAGAGAAGACATCGCAACTAGACGCCTCGTAAGGGTCATCGCATTCCTCCGCATGACGAACGATGTCCCTCACCGAAACCGCCCCAGCCCGGCGCCATCGCTGGCGCGCCGCCCGCTAATTAGGCGCTCATCAAGGCGAAATTGGAAGAGTCACCTTCGCCCTGTGGTCCGGGGCGCCCGCGTGGGCGGGTGAAACAACACGGCTCCCCCTTGCAAAGCGGAAACGCGGACTACCCGGCGGCACCGCGGGCTACACTCGATCTCGAACATGGGTGTCTCGCAGATCAAAATGCCCCAGCTTGGCGAGTCCGTGACCGAGGGCACCGTCGACAAGTGGCTCAAGCGCGAGGGCGACATGGTCAAGCGCGACGAGCCGCTGGTCGAGGTCGTCACGGACAAAGTCAACGCCGAGATCCCGTCTCCGTTTGAAGGCAAGCTCGTCAAGATCGCTGTCGCCGAGGGCGAGACCGTCCGCGTCGGCGCGGTGATCGCCCAGATCGAGACCGGAGCACCAGTCGCGGCTGGCGCGACACCTGCAGCCAAAGAGAAGGACACCGGCTTGCCGGCCACTGAGGTGCCCAGCGAGCCTGCGGGTGGCAAGGCTCCGCAGCCGGTGCCACAGTCGGCAAACGACGGCGAGCACGCGCGCCTGTCGCCAGCTGTGCGCAAGCTCGCGGGCGAGCACGGCATCGACCCGACAACCCTGAAAGGCTCCGGCATGGGCGGCCGCGTGACCCGGGACGACGTTCTCGCCGCGGTTGGAACAACGCCACCGCCGAGGCCCGCGGCGCCTGCGTCCGCGCCGGCCCCGGCGAGGGCCGACGGCAAGCGCGAGGAGCTGGTGAAGCTCAGCGTCATCCGCAAATCGATCGCCGAGCACATGGTCCGCAGCCTCGCCACCTCGCCCCACGCCTGGACCCTCCAGGAGGTCGACGTCACCAATCTCGTCCGCTACCGAGAGGCAGAGAAGGACAGCTTCAAGGCGCGCCACGGCACCCCTCTCACGTACCTGCCGTTTGTCGCCCAGGTCCTCTGCGAGGCGCTCAAGGAGTTCGCCTGGCTCAATTCCTCCTGGAGCGACGAGGGCGTCGTCCTCAAGCGCTACATAAACCTCGGCATCGCGGTCTCGATCCCTGACGGCCTCATCGTCCCCGTTGTCAAGGACGCGGACGGGCTTGGCTTCACCGACCTCGTGCGCGCGATCAACGACGTGGTCGAGCGTGCGCGCAACAAGCAGCTCAAGACCGACGACGTTCAGGGCGGGACATTCACCCTCAACAACACCGGCGCCACCGGCTCGGTCGCGAGCCAGCCCATCATCAACCAGCCGCAGGCCGCCATCCTGACCACTGAATCGATCGTCAAGCGGCCCGTCGTCATCGACGACGCGATCGCGATCCGCCACATCATGAACATGTGCCTGAGCTTCGACCACCGAATCGTCGACGGCATGATGGCCGGCCAGTTTCTCGGCCGGGTCAAGCAGCAACTCGAGGAATGGACCGCCGGTAGCATTCGGCTGTGAGCACGACCGCGGAGCCCCTTCGACACTCGCCGATCCCCGAGTGGATCCGCGTCCGGGTCACGGAGGGCGGCAACTTCAAAGAGCTGAAGCAGATCGTCCAGGGTCGGCGCCTGCACACCGTCTGCGAAGAGGCGCGCTGCCCCAACATCTTCGACTGCTGGAACCGCCGGACGGCGACGTTCATGATCCTGGGCGACGTCTGCACGCGCGCCTGCCGTTTCTGCGCGGTGACGTCAGGACGGCCTACCGAGCTCGACCTCGGCGAGCCGCTGCGCGTGGCCGAATCGGTTGCCGACCTGGGACTCAAGCACGCGGTGATCACCTCGGTGGACCGTGACGACCTGAAGGACGGTGGCGCGGGCGTCTTCGCCCGCACCATCCGCGCCATCC
>WNGH01002982.1_pt1 | contig 16151 bp, 23 predicted proteins | sample 5400631 | NCBI WGS metagenome assembly WNGH01 (sample SAMN13153373, study PRJNA577476) | soil metagenome | isolation source: 115 cm soil or saprolite under Garry oak tree replicate 1 | place: USA:California | collected 2016-06-15
CTCGATGAAGAGAAATGCCTCTCTATCAACTTGGTTCGAAGAAACCAAGGGTCCATCCGACAGCTATGGTCGCCCCCAACGCGAGCATTATCGGTGACGTTGTAATTGGGTCGAGAACAAGCATTTGGCCAGGGGCTGTGCTTCGCGGTGACTACGGGAGGATCCGTGTTGGAGCCAATTGTAGCATACAGGACAATGTCGTGGTTCACTGCTCATCTCAGAATCCCGCTCTGATTGGTAATGGAGTCACAGTCGCTCACAGCGCGATTGTTCACGCCTGCAGAATCGGCGACGAATGCCTCGTGGGGGCTGGAGCCATCATCTTCGACGGAGCAACAATCGGAACCCACTCTATCATAGGCATTGGATCCGTGGTTCTCGAAGGGCGGGCCATCCCGCCGCGGTCGGTCGCCGTGGGCTCGCCTGCCAAGGTGATGAGAAAGACTACTGACGAGGATATTCGTATGATAAGAGAGTCTTACCGAGCCTACGTGAAGATGGCGGAAAAGTACACGCGGACAGGAGCTTTCAGCCACTCTATCGGTTGATGGCGGAGGCGTTTCGGGTTTGCGGATTCTAGAAGACTAGGGCGGATCTACGTCGCGAGACACGCATGCATACCTTGTTTTTCTAGATGCTGTATTGCTAGCCGGATCTTAGCAGGGACCCATCAATAACCCCATTTGCATCTCTTTGTCGTCATGCTGATCTTATCGCCGACTTGCTTCCTCAGGCGTTTTCCAGGCGATTTCCTTGGCACCCTCAGGGCGCCTGCCTTGTCCCCCGCGAGATTTTGGGACCCTACCCCGGGTGGTCGACTGTTTTTTCGTCGATTTCGTTGAGGAGTGTATGGAAATGTCGTTGTCAGACGTCTAACGTCTTTCCGATCTTTCAAGCGTTCGAGGGGTAGACGTTCTTCTACATTGGACCGAATCTTCTTGGATCGGACATGCTCGCTAAAACGCGTTAACTGTTGCAGGCGCCAGTGCCAATCTAGCCCTTGGAAGTCGTTGAAGCTTTACTCCCGGGGGTCCTAACGCCCTAGCCAAGCCTGCTCAGGACCTGGAGAACTCGCTCAGCTATCATAGCGTGACCCGAAGATAACGGGTGGACTCCGTCCTCTGAAAGATGATCGTGAAACTTGAGATCTCTAAGCGGTACGTAAGTGACATTCTTCCGATTGCATATCTTCTCGAGTGCTAGGTCATACTCATGACGATCTCGGGAGTAGAAGGAGAGGGTCTTTTCAAGAATGAACGGCACTGTCTTGGACTCATCGATTGGGGCGAGACCAACACAGACTATTTTCTTTGTGAAATGTTCTCTGGCCTGGTCGATCATTCCTTCCGTGTTGTTCACGTATTCGGCTAAGCCACCCTATGAGACCCATTCGTATGGCTGGAATCGTTGACTCCCACAGCGAACACGATAATCGAGTTCTTGTTAGCCCCTCGAACCTTGGCCTCTGTAATGAAACGCTTGCTGATGTCCTCCGAGGTTTCACCGTCTACTCCGAGATTGTAGACGAGGCGTGAACGACCGTTCCAGAGCCTCCCGACCCATCCTCCACGATCGTCGTAAAGACCCCACGCGATGCTGTCGCCAAAAACGAATACGAGCATGCTCATCGAACTTCGCCACCGAACGTGTGACGACGATACAGACCCTTTTTTTTCGGTCTATAGACCGGAGTCCTAGGAGGCTTCCCCTGTGCAATCAGGTCTCTACACTCTGTACAGACAGCCCAGAGACAATCAGCCCTACAGTAAATGCACTTGCTCGCCTGGCCTCTAGTCCGATCCCATGGATATACATCATCCCGGTGCATATCCGGCTTCTTTGATCCTTTCAACAACAGATCACACACTCTCCACACTAACAAATATTCTCGCTGCTAACCAATGCTCGCCGTTATCGTGTTTCCCTTGAGTCGATGTATTTTTTCGTCCTTGTCCGACGATTAACGTCGCTGTCGACAAACAAGCCTCCAGGACGACATCGCTTAAATGAGCCGAGCCATGACAATGTCCTGTAGGGAAACGCGTCAAGACGAGACCTTGTCGATCACGGGGTCTCTTCGTTCTTCCAGGGTATCATTGACACAGCCTACGGGAGATGACGCGCAAGCACGGGAAAAAGGAGATCAGAAAAAGATTGGAAAACGATGGACTAGAGTACAAGGAAGACGGTGAGAATACCGGTCTAGTCGAGAGAGTTAGGAAAAAACGTAAGAGATTGCCGAGCTTGGAGAGGCTGCGGCACGAACTAGTCTACCAGCTACGCGAAAGCCTCCTGGCCTCACAGGAAAAAATGAACAACCCAGAATTGACCCTTGCAGAACGGCATCACTGGACACAAGTACACACCTACACCGCACAAGTACACACCTACACCGCACAAGTACACACCTACACCGCACAAGTACACACCTACACCGCACAAGTACTCAACACAATACTACGAGACCTACAACTCAAAGACTGGGAAAAACGACTAAAAGAACTAGAACAACCCCGCCTCACAAACAAAACCCTACCAACACACTGAACAGCCAACCCAGCTCAGTAATCTTCAGCAAAGAGAGATTCTAACCAAATGGAATCAGACCCTCTCGAAGCTTAACCGTTCGTCCCGAGTGGGAAGATACCTCAATCTACCCTTTACAAGCGAATCAAGAATTACCTATCGAGAGGAATTCTAGTTTCCCTCGAAGAGAACTCGAACAGTTTCATCTACCTGGACGGCAGACTTAGATCATTCCAGTTTTGGCTAGGCTTGATGCGGCCGAGTTTCTGCTCAAGAAGGATGCGAAAAAGGCCTAGGGCCTTGACATCCTAACCTCTAGGATTGCCAGTTTCACCCGGAATCCAGCAACTGATAAGACGTACTCGGAAGTGTGTTAAGAGCCAAGGCAAGCGTAACGATGATACTCAGTACAAATTGCCTCGGCAAAGCCCTAATAATCTCTATGCCGTAACGGTAACATGTCCTCGATTGCCACTGCCAGCCTAAGCAACACCGAGGATATACGTCGAAGAATCCTTCAGACCATGTACGATAGACGGCGGTCCAACATGGAACCGCCCGGCAATTCCCACGCTTGGGCTGAGATACTAGGAATAGATGAAGCATCGGTAAGAGTCCAACTTCAGTATCTTGTCGAAACAAAAAAGATCGATGGCGTTCCGATTTTCATGCCGGGATCAACTTTGTTGCAAACGGTTATCGTTCAACGTTTGACCGCATCCGGAATCGATTTTGTCGAGGCGAACTTCGCTCAGGATCATAGTGAAAGTGGAAACATCATTGTAACTGCCCAGAATGTTATTGGAAGTCAGTTTGCCACGGGAGAGGGGAATACCCAGATTCAAACCGTCTCTATCGAGAGCTTCGACCAACTTTACCAGATAGCTGACAACCTGTTGAATGAATCACAGAGAGCAATCTTGAAACCGCTTCTCAAAGAAGTCGAAGACCAAGTGAAGCGAGGGTCTTTGGAACCCAGCACTCTGAGAAAGATTGGAGAGGTAGTGAAGGCTTGGGGACCCTCGGTAGCCGGTTCAATTCTTGATGCCATAATGAAACTGCTTTTCAAAGTGTAGAACCCTTTTTCGACCTAAGCCTTACTCGACTTTCTGGGACCTAACAAAGTGTTCAATTTCAACGGGGTAACTCCAACGAAAGGCGTTCAGTAAGGCAATGAGACGACCAAAAGAGTATTTCTTCGATTCTGGCCAGCGAGATGAAAAAGGTGAATTCATCCCCTGTCCTGAAGGTGGAGAGCCTTTAGCAATCGAAGAGGATGAGGGTCGAAAACTTGCCTTATGTTACAGACATTGGATAACGTGCTATATCGGGAAAGGTTGGAATAAGACTCAGGCGAAGCGAGAGTAGATCTTCGCAAGATTGGCTCTGTAGCCTCAGGTTTAGTGAGCCGCTTCACAAAAAGCAACTGGGGAGATTAGGGAATGGTTGGCTGGGCCGAGTGTAAACTGACTCCTAGTGGTTGGCAAGAGGGAGTGTATTCCTTCGAGTCTTTTGATTTACGCAAAACGCTAAAGGCTGAGGCGGCATCCGTCCAGTTGGGTCGTCAGGTTGGGCGTTCGTGAACTCTTAGGGAAGTTGCTTGTGCTCTTTATTCTCCTGCCCGCAATGCTTGCGGTAATGCTGTTCACTACACTATCATCGGAAGTTGCCCGAAGTCTCCTGACAGTTTACTATGTAGTGGCCTTCGTTGCCATTCTCGGACTGGCCGCGAAGGGCTAGCTTTCTCCTAGAAGCCCGAGTCAGCTTATTTCGGTGTCTCAAACGGTGGGATAGGCTGAGGGCTTGGCATGGATGATCTTCCTTTGAAGTAGCGAGAGAGTAGCCATTGGATGACAAAGTACAATATCACAAAGCCGATCCCATATCCAACGAGACTTCCGATGGCGGCTCCTATGTCTGAAGAATAGGCGAACTCCGTCTCTGCTCCATTGATTGCCTGAAGAACGGCGAGTGTCAGTATTCCAGCCCAAACAGATACTTTTTCTTTAGTATCCATGAGCTACAATTCTAAAGACGCTTCTTAGCCGTTTCCTCTCTTCCCCTTGTGGTGTTGGAAACTATGATTCTGAGAATGAGCTATCCAATTAGTTCCTTGATTTTCTTGAAAATATCGACCGCGAGCACCTCTGAACGACAAGACTCGCACTTGACCGAGCCGCCTGCCTCTGGGAGCTTGATACCGCCTCCACAGTTAGGACATTTGACAGTTGCTAGGACTATGCCCCCTTTTTGCATGTAATCCTTGAGCCATGAGAAATCAAGGGATATCACGACGCTCTCTCGTTTTCTTGCCGTTTCAATCTCAGAAACTCTTCTGGCCATCGCATCATTGATTATTGGAATGGCCATTTGCGAATTCTTGCCAACGAAGTCGGCATGCCGCCCGTCCTTATAGAGAATCATGAGTTTGTCAATAGGCCCGTACTTTCCATGTGAAACGGACATGATATCCTCCAAACCGGTTCCCCAAGTCATGGCATAGTCTTCTGAGAACATTCCGCTCTTGTGAGAAAATAACAGTCTTCTACTTGTGACCACGAGATATCCCCGGTTCCCCATTTTCCGTTCGAACGGTTGTGCTTCGAAGAACTGAAAGGCAGGCGAAAACCACTCCAAGACTTTCTCATCTTCTCGCAATGATATTGGCCTAATCCAAGGTACGTTTGTATCGAGTGGAGCTTTCGGAGACTGCTTTTGTTGCCCTCGATGCATTTTTCGCAGAGAGATTTACCGCCTTCTCGATATCGGTTCTCGCCACGCGCTTCACTTCCACATACAGAGCACTTCATACAACCAAAACAGAAAAATCCCTGCCCTTGCTTTCGCAAGTCGTACTTTTTGTCAAAAGCACCAATCTTTCTTCCACAGGAGCTACAATTACCCATATTACCGACCATTCATCATGAGCCACGAACAATCCCTGCCATCAACTTTCGTTCATCTAAGCGTTGTGGGGCCGGTAATGCCAGGAACTGAGAAATGAGTTGTCTCCAACGTCAACGAGAGCTGGCTAAACGAGAGGTACACAAACAGGTCGGCAGAACCGTAGCTAGCCAGTTTTCGCTTTTCTCGGAAATCTTCGGGAAACGGATCGAGCCGGAAATATTCGATAAGGATCGAACGACACTACGCAAGACCGCCGAAAAATTAGTCGATAATGCCTTCGACACGTTTGGCGTGGATTGGAACACGCTTTCACCCAACGAGCAACGAAAGAAACTAGCCCTATTTCTTGACAAAATGTTTCGTAGGTTTGCCAGAGTTCCGAGAGGGAAGCATGCTTTGGCGTGGCATCGGAGACAGACGGAGGAAGCCCTAATCCTTCGAGGTAAGTCTGATTTTGCGGCTTCCTATAACCGGTATTCTAAAGCGACTGGATGGTTGGTGCGAGGGCTTTTCAAGACGGGGAGAATCCCAGTCGCCCAGGATCTCCTTACGCGCTTTGCCAAGTCAGAAGAGGGCTTTTCACTGGCCCAACTCTTGGCTCAACAAGTCTTGCCCGGATATTCCTCGCTTGACAGGCTTCAGGCAAAGTCTCTCGAAACACGGGACATTCACAGACTGGCCAAACTGTATCTGACAAATTCAGGGATATTCGAGAAGCTATCAAGAATGCTGGTGGCTCTCAACCGAATTCGGAGACTAGAAGACCCGAACTGCGAGGCTCTAACCAAGAAATCAATGAGACAGCTTCAAGAAGAGATTCTGAAAGAGCCTCGGTTGCGGGTCTTGCTTGGCGCGTTAAATAGACACGTTCGCAATTCCATCGCGCATCCCTCGTATCGCATCCATGTTTCGGCGAAAAAGGTAACTTTTCGCGATAGAACGAAGGTAATCATCATGACCTGGAATCAGTTCCGAGAAGAGACCATTCGACTATCAGTCCTCGTCTTCGCGATCCTGGTAACAGGATTCCTTCACTACTTACTCAGGCTCTTGATTCTTCTGGAGAAGGTGATCAGTCTCCCTTCCACCGAGAAAAATCGGAAGTAATTTTTCTCCTGAGAATATACGCCCAAGAACAGTACCGATACCCATCTACCAAGAGTTCGACACGTTCAATTTCTTCCCAAACACGCTCGCTATGACGATCATGGCGAGAATATTCATCAGTCACTCGCATCACGACCGAGAAACCGCGGGAGAAATCAAGAAGAGGCTCGCATCTTACGGAGCGAGCGTATTCGTCGCCCATGATGACATCAGGCCCACGCAGGAATGGCAAGATGCAATAATTGAAAATCTCAAGACTTGCGACGCATTTCTTGCTCTACTAACGGATCGCTTCGCCGACTCAGACTGGACGGATCAAGAAACCGGCATAGCAGTCGCCTTAGACAAAATTATCATTCCACTCAAGATCGACCTTGACCCCTACGGGTTCATCGGCAAGTATCAGGCCTTGAGATGGAGTTCAGACAAGGACGAGAGCTTCAAGACTCTGATTCGAACCCTCGTCGAGAAGAACCTGGTCAACGCTGACAATGTTATCGATGGTTTCACCAATAGTTACTCGTTTAGAAACGCTGAATTCAACTTAGACCTTCTGACTGCTATACCGGGTTTCTCTAAGGAGCAAATTAACAAGATCGCCAGCGGGGCAGTATTGAACAACCAAATCTGGAACGCGACCGGCGCGAAGCCGATTCTCGAAGAGTTCTTCGCAAGGCATTCCAAAACTATTGATCCTGAAGTTATGAGTCAATGGAAGAAGTTGATCGGACAGAAATAACGTCTATTGGAATTCGACGCGATTCAATTCACAGTGGACGGACAGTCTTTGTCGTGGCGGTCATTAGCAGATAGGCTACTATCATGGTGATGGCTACGAACGAAAGACTGATTATCACTAGCAACGAAGGTGGCACGAAACCCACCGGTTTCGTATCTATTGAATGGAAGAGTCAGCGATGGTTTCCCTAGCAAGTGCGTCAGATTGGCTACTTGTCCTGCCTATGATAATCAGCGTCTTTGCCGAGGATCGCTACCTTAGCCGGCCATCATTAGTCGCAAATACCGTGTCGATTTTCATTGCCACAGCACATCATTGGAACTCTGCAGGGTGGTTTTTGCAGACCTATTCAGTCTTGGGATTGTTAGTTGGAGTAACAGCCTTCTTCAGTTACCTAAGCTCTCAGAGTTTGAAAAGCGAGTTCTACAAGGCGGTATTTTATCCGTATCACACGTTTGTCGCGATAATCTACGTCGCCGCTGCTGGACTATTCTCATGATTCCTGCTTAGTTCAGAAAGGCGATCCCAATAGTTGAGACAGGTATCCGAGGACATTTCGAGGAGTCGTTCCTTGATTCGCCATGGTGAAGAGTTCTATTAGGTTCTCTCGGGAAACCACAACTATACCATCCTTTCTCGCTCTGTCCTGGTCGACGGCACTTATCTCGTCTATCGGTAGGGAAGTTGCGATCATAGCCACTGGACTCGTCGTTTTGCGGTATGCGTTTCGCCGATTGGCAAGCTTACCCACCTTGTCATGAAGATCGGGAGCACCCGTGGTACATTCTGCCAAGAGAACCTGCTGAGGGTCATCGGTAAAGGCTATGATGTCGACTGAGTCGCTTGTCATCGGTTTCATGCAGGAGAACCCTAGAAAAGTGAACAGTACACGGACAGCATCCTCGAAGTGGCTGAGATCTTTCTTCTCTTGAGGCTCAATCGCCCTATGGAACAACTCAAGATCAGGGTCGGACTTCGCGTATGAAGTGATTCTTGCGTTCTCTCCGGAAATTACTGTTCGGTTAGTTGTCTGCCGATCTACTTCTTGCCCTCGATAGGAGAGAATCAAGGTTAGACCTTCGGTTGATGACGGGATACGGACGCTACTTTGATACGTGTCAGTTTGTCCACTTTTGACCTTGGCCCGATTGGCAATTCTTCCCCGGGTAAGCGTTCTGTCAGCTTGAGACGTAACGTAGCCCATCGAGACCTTAGAGATCTGATAACCTGGTGCCACATCGTACAGGATCATTGCTCGATTGTTTTCCAGCTTGGCAGAAGAAACGAAATTCACTTGGATTGGTGCGACAATCTCTAGACGATTCCAAGACAGGATATCATGCACCCATGGTTGACCCACAAAGTCCGTTGAGAGGTCTGCAATACCTGTGAAGGGGGCGGGAAGAGAGGACAACTTGGATTCTAGCCTGCGGATACCATCATTTTGCAAGAGTTCCCTCATCGATCCCCCGCTCTCATCCGCTCGCAACGAATAAGCGAAGACATTCCATCTATCCCAATTACCTCTTCCTGAATTGTTCAAGCAAGAGAAGACAGGCACGTATGGTGAATCCCACTTCTGGTTCCCCCACCTTCGGAACTGAATGGTCTTGTCCTGAAGGGATAGATGGCCGTTCGCGAAGATATCGGTTATCTCGATCAACTTTTCTACCGGTATAGTATCACTGATTAGGCATAGTTCTCCGATTCTTGACAGCGATCTCTGGTGCCGGTATGGTCGCTTCCGCAAGTTTGGCGATAAGACGAACCTTGATGCTAGGTTGACCCAGGTTCCGTTCCAGTCAAAGGCGACTATCCTCGCGTCTATGCCCTGATAGTCGGCACGTAGCTTTCCGATTTCGCTAAGGAACATATCCAACTGACTAACCGACATCGAGGCTCAACCCGGTATCCAGTTTGTTCCGGGCAGGATTCCCATATACCTATTTCAAGCCCAACGAGGGGAAAATCGTAACGAGGACGATGGCAAGTTTCAAAGTGCTTTTGTCAGGCCGGGGACTTTTGAATGTCTCGGGACAGTTCGAAATCGACAACGTGAACATAGAACCGCAAGACAATGGCCTGGGTTTCCGCGTGACTGTTGTGATTTCATCTCAAACCATAGAGGCCGCGGAGAAGGAAGCTCTGAGGTGGGCTGGGAAACTCGAAGAAGCGATTGCTCTCGCCACAAAGCAATGGGTGAGGTTCAAGCTCGAAACCATCGATGCACTTCCGTCGTCGGGACAGGAGAATGAATCCTCGTCTTTTCGAGGCTATATCGGTTTTTCCTCAATTATTCCAAAGACGGTAGGGCGAGATGTGTTGGACGAGGCACTCAAGCTGATCCCCAAGCTGAGTAGGCACAAGGATGATCATCTTATCGGAAGAGCGATCAGGTGGTATGCAAGAGGCATTGAGGATAATGACTTCGTGGACAAGTTCATAGATCACTGGATTGGTTTGGAGACACTCTCCTGTACGTATGAGGGAGATGTGGAACCTTACACCTGTCCTGGATGCGGGAAAGTGATCAACTCTCGTCCTCAAGGAGCGGTGCTATTCGGCTTTGTCGAAAGCCTGAAACTTCCCGTCGATCCAAGAAACTACGTGAAGAAGCTAAGAGAAATCAGAGGGGGATTGTTTCATGAAGCTAAGGCGATGGAAGAGGCCAAGAAATGGCAACCAATCTTGACTGATCTACTCAAGGCTTGCTTGCTTCGCACAATCGGAGAGTGAGCATTCTGCTTCACGAACCGAAACTCCTGTGCTTTGTGGCCTCAAAGGCCAAGTTCTGCGCTCAAACGTGGACAGTCGGCACAAGTTCGATAAATTCTTCCAACTGTCGCAGGATTTCTTGATTGGTGTTGTGTTCTCCAAAGCTTCAGGGTAGACCGTATCAGAGAAGGCCCACAATTGCCAAGAGATAACGATATGGGGGATTGTCGATCGTGTTTCAGCGAGATTAGGCCCGGAACGAGCCACATTCCCAAGTCGTTTGATGCCTGCCTGGTCGTCGATAGCTTCACTGGACGAAGGTTGGGCGAGCACAAGAGGCGGGGAAACCGTCGAAACCGTCGAAACCCCAGTAATCAAGTGAGACAACGCTATAACGGACTTGTTCGAACACTCGACCTTTTGCGACTTCAATACCTCAAGGCTCGAATCCATGCCAATTTCATAGATACTAACAAATTTGGACGGGCTGTTTGGTTGAGGACTTGTATCGCATGAGTTCTTCGTAGACATGCTTTCTGTGTTCTATCGCCAACAACTCAATTTCAGCTGGGCTGTCCGTGAATTTGTAGATGATCCTGAGGTCGATACAATGGATAGAATAGAGGTTTTTCAGAACAGGGTCTTTGAGTGGGTATCCAAGCCGTGGATTGGCCCCTAAGTCATCTATTACCTTGCCAACTTCTCTCTTCACTGAGTCCTGCAGTTTCCGAAATCGGTGCTCGCATCTCTTTGTGAAGAATATCTTGTAGGCTAGGGGCTGTTTCGTATAGTTTCCCATGGAACCAACTGACCGCGCTTGGACTCTTCCTTGCTCCGCTCGATTTCTTCTAGCAAAGTTCGATCCGACAACACATTCTTTGTCTCTAATTCGGACAGATCGATGCGTTTTCTCTTCAATTCTCCAAGGAATACCTCGGTTGACTGCTTCGCTACTTGAGCGGCTAAGTCAAGAGGCACCTTCCCTTTCTGGAACAGGCTGATTGCGATCTCCAACCGTCTGGCCTCAACTTCAGCCTTCTTTTCAGAATTGACCGCGGTCTCAGGATACTCTGTGTAGATGAACCCAAGCAGTTCTAGCTGGGACATGTCGTTCAGAAGAGTTTTCACGCCCGCTACAATGTGCTTCTCGCGGTCACTCGCCTGCACCCAGACTTCTTCCGCAAGTTTCTTGCCTTCGAGCGACAGCTTCATGGAGTCACCGATTCTCTCCTCATATTCGGAGATGTAGAACTGATCCTCTACTTCATCGACGATCTGGCTGTACGACCCCATGATGTTCGGATCGTACTCAGTCTTCTCTTCCAACTCTCCCGTGAGCTTGGAAAGCAGAAACATCTCCTTCTGAAGCCAAGTCCTTCCTCGAACCGGTCGAGCAAAAACATCCGTGTGATCTGGAGCGTATAGCAAGAGAAGCAAGTACCGTTCGACGGTATCTAGCTGATCTATTGGCATGCTCACATAAGTTCTGATGAATACTCTTATAGTTAATAGCTTTGAGGTAGGTGAAAGTTGTCGCAAATCAGTGTCCTCGTAGATCGTGAGGATAAGGAAGTCCGTGCCCGCCTCGTCCGCCTTGGAGTCCGATCTAAGACTGTTATTACTCCAAGACGCTCACTATGCTTGACACAGGATCAGAATTCAGAGGCAAAAAGACTCCAAAGAAACGACGAGGCCACCGGGATCAATGAACTGCCTCGCGAGATCGACAAGACCAAACTAGAGGACATAGATAGCGACAAAGAAAAACAAGAAACCTTCTACAGAGACATTCGCTATAGGTTTGGTGGTATTGACACAAACACTGACCTCACCACGTTCGTTTTCTCTTACAATAACAAAGAAAGAGAGGGAAGAAACAAGCAACCTGCTCCCCTTGAGACCGAATATCTTTGCGGTCTACTAGACCATCCGCTTAATGATATTTGGATTCCCCCGATTTTGCCGGAGCTATCCGGCAGGTCGTACCTATCGTATCTTCAAGATTTCTATTCCCAAGCTGAATCGTATCAAAAAGTTTCCTGTGCTGGACTGATTCCTCACATAGCGAGGCTAGAGATAAGACAACTCCGAGATCTTTACGCCAGACTCGGCTTGAACTACTTTGTCATGGATTTTGCTGGCAAACATCCGCTGGACATGGTTGGGAACATCAACGAAACCGTGAGGATGATAGACATGATCGAGAAGCAGAGTGGTGCACCTTGTTTCCTTCACGCGATCAACGTGCCAACGACCAAAGCCCACCACAACAAACCGGTTGTTCCTGCCAAGGACATTTTGCTCTTTGAGATGGGTTTCAACTGCTTTGGATCATCGCATGTAAGACGATGGTTGCCTGATGAGATCGCTGAGAAGTTGCGGTCGACGGCTAAACGACCCTTTAGGCTATTTAACAGAAAGGACTATGGCTACTATAGAGATAACGTAACCGGTCTAAGAGAAATGCTGAAAGAGACTCAACCGACTGCGACTTCCTTCGATGACTTTACCTCAAGCTTGACTGGCAACAAGGTGGGTACTTTGGAGAAACTGTTTAACGTCGAAAGGCACGCGCTCGAAGCCGCGAGCATCAGGAAGAAACTAATCGAAAGTGAGAGTGTGGCCAAGTACATTCAGTCCAAGACACGCATCCCCGACGGGTACGTGAGAAAGATCTTTGATGTTAGCAAAGGGCAGTCTCTACTTTGACTCGCGACGACTGAAGTTAGTCTCCCCTGCGGAGAACTATTCTTTTGGAAGATCTGTAGCTTTGAGATGGATGGCAAGTTCCTTATCCTCGTAAAATGACCGCAGAACCAAAACCCCCGTTACGGTAATAATGAATCCGGTTCCCACCGAAGCTCCTCTCGGTCTGGTTTCCAACAGGCCTCTCTCTACCAGGCCCTCGGCAACTTTCCTGGTCTCGACTCCTTCTGGAACAAACCCACTTTTCTCGGAAGATTCGATCAGAATGTGTCGTTCCTCATCAGTTAGCTTGTTCATGCTTGCGCGGATGACCGGCCTAGGGCTTAAGGGTAGTGGAGTGGAATCCGTTGTATCAGCAACGGAAAGCCTCGAAAGGCAACGGCCTTTGGTAAGACGAATTGTACGAAGTCAAGCCGATAGAACGATAGACAGTCAGCGTTCGCTTTTCTCAGAAATCTTCGGGAAGCCGATAAAGCAAGACATGTTCGACAAAGACCGAACAAAGCCACGCAAGACTGTGAAACTGCGGAGAGAAAAGGGGGTTGCGGCTAAGATCGCTTTCCCTTATGTTTTGTATACTGTTCTTTGCTAGTGCCCGCTCGAATCTCCCGGGGGAGATTCGAACTCCCGGCGATGGGTCTCTTCCCGGTTTGTAGTCCAAAGCTCATCATTCGCCGGGTGATTGTTTTCGACGGAAGTGCTGAGGGATTGAATCAATGAGAGATTCGATGTTGGGGCGGATGCTGCGGATAAGGTAACTAGACGAGATCGCAGTGTGGGCTTTCACGATGCTTGCAATCAGGAGAGCCTGGACGAGTTTGGGGAAAAACCTAGCCTCGTTTGGGTTTCGCACGTTGAATTGATCAACGCCCTTATACCGGAGATGAGTAATTCTGGTGTCAGACGGCGATGATTGGTCAAAGTTACTCGGACCATAGATGAGCGAGAAGGCATTTGCCTGAGCCGTCGAACACAAGTCCATGGGTCAGCGCAGTTTTGATTGGGAGATTTCTCGGACGAGGTTTCTGAGCGTTTTCCATGATCTCCTTACGATGGGTGGAAAGTCTCGGTTTGCCAAATAGTACTCGCTGAGAAATCGGACGGTTATGGGGTCGTGCGCGTATCCTGATCCAATTTCGCCGTATTCTTTCTTTAGCTCTTCGATTCTAGAATCTCTTCGGACCTTCGCGAGGATGCTCGCGGCCGAGACAGGCGGATATTTTTCGTCCGCGTGATGTTCGGATACCAGTCGTGGTTTGAAGCTTAGGCGTTCCAGAATGTTGTTCTTGAATCGTTCGGGTCGAGTATCTGAGGCATCGACATATGCAATGTGAGGCTTCAGTTTCTCGATCACATCCGCCATCGCTTTTGCTTCTAGCAAGTTGAGTCCTTGGAATTTTGGAGAACGGTTTACGACCATGTCCAGATGACCAGCTTCCAACTCGACAATGTGATACTCATCGACAATCTTCGGAATCTCGATAGAAAGTTCCATTCTGGCTTCCGGCGACAACTTCTTCGAATCCTTAACGCCAAGCGATCTAAGCTGATCGAGTCTCTCCTCCTCGATCCTGATCCCCGCGATGACTAGAGGGCCAATCACGGGACCACGACCAGCATCATCCACGCCACAGACCCGCAAGAAACGCTAGCTCCGTTTCGTCCACGCGTCGACGATCGAGAATATCCTCTCTATCACTTCTTCACGGTTGTCACAGGAAATTTCGAGACTCACTGCCTCGGCGAACCCTGGCGACCTCTCAATCTCGGGGTAATGTGACCCATACTTGACCGTTGCAATCACATTTCGCCCTGCAGACAAGAGTTTGGCTAAAGTGTCTCTGAAAGCGCTACTCGTCATTTCCATGGGTCCGATCTCATCAACGAGAACGAGATCAGCCGACCGTTCTGCAGCCCTTTTCAACGCACCGACACCGATCTCTTCAAGGTCTTCTGAATCGACACCGTACTTGCCTACTCTTGGGCCAACGCTGTCTCCGACTCTGGCGAGCCAACCTTCAGCGCCTGAAGAGAGGTCGGTTATCTTGAACCCGATGCGCTCGTCACCTTTTCTCACCTCTTGTGTAAGCATGCCATCAACTCTGAGCCCCTTTTTCTTGTAATGATCTTGGATTCGCTGCATGAGAGTCGTCTTTCCAACTCCCGGAGCGCCTGTCACGAACACTATTCTAGGATGGTCACGGTTTTGGTTCAGGAGGAATCCACCTCATTTTGAAATTAAGGCCAAGGTAGTATACTTCCGAGGCTTCTGGGCGGCTCGCTTTCGGTTTCAGCAACCTGTTTTTCTCGAAGAACTCGTCAGCTTCGTCCTGAAACCGTCTGAGTTCCGGTCCGTGGAAGAGTTTGATGAACGCGTTTCCCCCTTGCTTGAGAACCTCCTGCACTATTCTGAGCGCCGCTCTTGCAAGATCTACTTGTCTAGCATGATCCACATCCCATGCTCCAATGATTGTTGGTGCCAAGTCTGACAGAACCAGATCAGCAGGTCCCTTCAGCTCTGAAACTATTCTCCCCGGTAAGTCTTCAGAGTATATGTCCGCCTCTATCAGCCTCACGTTCGGATAAGGTAGGGGTTCGATCTTTTTGATGTCTATTCCGAGGACCAAGCCCTCTGGTCCAACCGCTTCTCGCGCAATCTGCAGCCAGCCTCCCGGCTGGGAGCCGAGGTCGACAACTTTCTGACCTGGAAGCAAGAGCTTGTAGGTTCTCGATGTTTGGAGAAGCTTGTAGGCCGCTCTGCTACGGTAGCCTTTGAGCTTGGCCAGCTTGTAGTACTGATCCTTCTTCCTGCGCTCAATCCACTGGTTTGGCATAATGACAGTAATTGTATCCTAGCTGACTCTAGACCCGTTTGGCACATCCCTATCGATCGTAAGAATAGATAGTTTCTCGCCATCAGAGGCGGCCAGGAGCATGCCCTCCGATTTCTCCCCCGCAAATTTCGCTGGCTTGAGGTTCAAGAGGAAGGCCACTCTCTTGTTCATCAGCTCCTCCGCCGCGTAATAACCAACAAGGCCGGTTACAGTCTGCCTCTTCCCGCGAGGGCCAAAGTCCACAACGACCTTGTAGAGTTTCTCAGTTCGCGGAACGCGCGAGACCTCCACAACTAGCCCAACTCGGATCTCGAGTTTCTTGAATTCGTCTATTGATACTTCTTTGGCCGGATCATCCATGGTCTTTCCAATAAGCGGCGGCTTTTATGGTTTGGAGAATTGCTACGTCTTGGCCTTCGGTCCGACGATCACACTAGAGGTCCGTGACGGCTGTAGATATTTCCCAGCCATTTCTTGAAGTTGACTTTTGTTGATCTTTCGGAATAGCTGACGCCGCTTTGCGAAATAGTCCAATCCGAGTCCGTAGTGGACGAGATTATGGCTTGTCCTGGCAACTCCCTCGGTTGACTCCAGTTCCATCAACGCGGAACCTGTCT
>WNGH01002987.1_pt1 | contig 16141 bp, 13 predicted proteins | sample 5400631 | NCBI WGS metagenome assembly WNGH01 (sample SAMN13153373, study PRJNA577476) | soil metagenome | isolation source: 115 cm soil or saprolite under Garry oak tree replicate 1 | place: USA:California | collected 2016-06-15
TACTTTGCTCAGGAATTAGCACGCCGGATCGCGTCGGCACTGGATAACGTCCACCTGTATCGACAAGCACAAGCAGAAATCCGGGAACGGAAAAATGCAGAAGAAGCGCTCAGAGAAAGCGAAGCACGCAAAGATGAATTTATCAGTATGGCAAGCCATGAGCTCAAAACCCCACTGACCAGCCTGAAAGGCTTTACGAATCTGCTGCAGCGGCGCCTGACCAAACAAGGGGATAAGCAGGCCCTGCACTTTCTGGCCCGCATGGAGGAACAACTGGATAAGTTAAGCAAGCTCGTCAGCGATCTGCTGGATGTCACGAAGATGCAAACGGGCAAGCTCGAATTTCGCGAGGAACGCTTTTTCCTGAACGAGCTTGTGCGCGAAACGCTGGAAAATCTTCAAGGTACAATGGAGACCCATCATCTTCAATTGGAGGAAGTGACAGATGTCCAGGTGCTTGGCGATAAAGACCGTCTTGGGCAAGTGCTCATTAATCTACTGACCAATGCTATCAAGTACTCGCCTGAAGCAGACACGGTTATTGTGCGTGTTTCAGCTGACGAGCACAACGCCATCGTCAGCGTGCAGGATTTCGGGATTGGCATTGCAGAAACGCATCAGGAGAAAATTTTTGAGCGCTTCTATCAAGTGAACGACGGCACAGAGAAAACGTTCCCGGGGCTGGGCATTGGCTTGTATATCTCCAGTCAAATCGTCAGAGGACACCATGGCCGCCTGTGGGTGGAGAGTGCAAAAGGAGCAGGGACAACTTTTTATCTAAGCTTGCCCCTCGCCAGGGAAGGCTAGCAGGTCGGTTCTCCACTGCACCTGGTTTGATAGGTAGGATCAAACCAGTTCCAACAGGTATTCTGATTAAAAGTATTTGTATGTTGCGGATACACGACTACGAAGGAGCTGGGTGTGAGTACAAAGACGATCCTCATTTTTCAGGGCGGCGGCGCGCTTGGTGCCTATGAGTGTGGAGCTTACCAGGCATTAGCCCCGCACTTAGACAATCTTGCCGTCGTAGCTGGTACCTCGATTGGTGCCATCAACTCAAGTCTTATTGCGAGCCACTATCAGACAGCGGATCGTGGTGCTGCATTTTTGAAACAGTTTTGGACAGAAGTTCTCGCAACGTCTTCTCAGCTCTTCTTTCCTCCTTCCGGTGTCTGGCGGAGATGGAATGCGGTCTGGACCAGCTTTTTGTCTGGTAACCCCCACCTCTTTACGCCCCGTCTTTTGGGCTCATTACCATGGGTATTCCGTGCACCCGTCTACTGGTCTGAAACCCACTTTTATCAAACGCAGGCCATGGAACAGACATTACAGCAATACTTTGAACCCTATGGTCCGAAAGCTGGAGATCCCCGCTTAATCTTGACGGCGGTGGATATCGAGGCAGGTAAGTCTCAAGCCTTTGATAGCTGGCAAGACCGCATTACGGCTGAGCATGTGGTTAGCAGTGGCAGTTTGCCGCCAATGTTTCCCGCAAAAGAGGTTAATCACAAGTTCTATTGGGATGGGGGGCTGTGGAGCAATTCGCCACTGCCAGAAGTGCTGAACGTTCTACAGAAGACAGGACCAATAGATGAGAGCTACCAGGTCTACATTATCGATGTCTTCTCACAGCGCGGGAGTGTGCCACAGAACAACTGGGAGGTCTCGCAGCGGATCAGTGAGATTACTTATGCAGATAAGACGAACTACGATGGTAAGTCCTGCGCATGGGTCAATCACTACATCGACCTGGTGAAGACACTGCATGAGCAGGTGGATCTGCTTCCAGCAGGGCTAAGAAACCAGATTGAACAGGAGTATACGAGGATATGTCAGGAGAAGCGGGTTCATTTGGACATCACTATCATTCAGCGGGCGGCTTTTCCAAATGAACAGGCTGAGCAGGTATCGCGAGAGCTTGATTTTTCTCCAGAGAGGATAGAGGAATTAATGAGTCAGGGATATAGAGATGCAAAGCAAGCTTTGGAATAGAAAAACCTGACGTTGACCGGCTCCGCCTTCGCCTGGTAGCATCCTTAGCGGCTGGCAAGCGCTTCGTCCATCTCAGCATCCCTCAACACTCGGCGCAGGTTTCTCAGTGCTGCCTGAATACGCTTTTTGAGGGTGTTTTCTGATATCTGCAATGCCTGGGATATTTCTGGTAGCGTCATCCCTTGATAGTAGTGGAGGGCGATGACCATTTGCTGCTTCGCGGGCAAATTCTCGATGGCTTGCGCCAGGTCCCAATTGCGCTCCATGTAACCCTCATAATAATTTGTTATTTGAGACGCTAAATCCGTTTCTTGCTCAGAAAATGACTGGCGTATAAACATCGTAGATCGTGCGAGTCGCCGCTTAAAGCTGATACACTGGTTGACCACTATGCGCAACAACCAGGAGCGCAGAGCCCCTGATTCGCGCAGGCTGGGGAGGCGTTGCCATGCCAGGATGAACGCATCTTGTACAGCGTCCTCTGCAATATCTGGATCTTTTACAATCCTGTAGGCGGTACGGTGCATCACTCTACTATATTGATCGAAGATATCATCAAAAGCCTCTCTATCCCCTCGCAGTGCGCGAGCCACGAGTAGCTGTTGTATGTGGTGTTCAGGCTCTGCATCAGTTTCCACCTGATCTTGTTGTTCAACAGACAATTCTGCGTATTCATTCTCCACCCAGCTGGAAATACGATCCGCTGGTTCACAAGTGATAAGCGCTGCCATATATATGCTCCTTCTCATTTAGATTATGCAAACCATATACAAACATATAACATAGATTATACAAAATAGCAAGGGGTGTCCGCTCATGATTTTTTGTACGAGAGGTTTTCTCCTGTGGCTCTTCATCATTTTGTATCCCTTTGGTGGCCAACAGATTTCCCCAACCTGTACCCATGTTTCGGTTCGCATGCATCTTAAACAAAAGTGGCTGAAAAGCATGACAACTGCGAGGACAATGAGGATGACCCATATGTCTTAGCAAATAGCATGCAAGCTGTAGACTTAAAATACGAACTATGCTATAGTTTCCGTAATGTTCAAGCAACAGGCCACGCTAAAAATTCACCGCCGGGTATTGGAACCCATTGGGGAGATCGTTTCATGGTGCGAGAAAGACATACCGAGTGGCCACACCTGGAACACTACTCTAATGTTCCTCTCTTCAATACGAAGGCTGTGGTACAACAAACAGGCATAACTGCTCCTACGTTAAGAGCATGGGAGCGCCGCTATATGATCCTCTCGCCGGAACGTGCTCAGAATGACTACCGCCTGTACTCAGAGCGTGATATCGCAATCATTCGCTGGCTCAAAGAGCGCGTTGATGCAGGAATGGCGATCAGCCAGGCTATTGCCCTCTTTCGTCATCTTGAGCAGGAACATCACCAACTCCATCGAAAGGATGCTCCTCCAGGGAGTACTTCACCTTCCCAGATGATGTTATCAACTACCTCTGGGGTTGAACATGAACCGATTGAAGGCGACGAACAGGTGAAAAAAGGTGCACCTCAGCCTGCCCTCCCGAATGTGCAGAAGTTTGATGCTGAGGTGTTCGTGAACGGATCTCAGACATCGTATAACTTGCGTTTCATACAAAAGCGTTTGCTTGAGGCCTTCAACACACTCGACGAAGCTACAGCCAGCCAACTTATGGCCTCGATATTGGCAATCTATTCAATTGAGCAAGTCTGCACTGAACTCATTACGCCGACCTTATGGGAAATTGGGCGACTCTGGGAGCAGGGGCTTATTGCCGTTTCCATAGAACACTTTGCCAGCGCCTTCTTCCGTGGCTTGCTGACCAATCTGCTCCATGTCACGCCTACCAGTAATACGAGCCCATTGGTGATTGCCTGCTGTGCCCCTGGCGAAGAACACGAGTTGGCGCCACTCATCTTATCGCTGCTTTTACGTCGAGCTGGCCTGCGTGTTGCCTACCTGGGTCAAAGTATTGAAACCGAGGGTCTCCTGCAAACAGTCACGCAATTGACTCCCGCGCTTATCTGTGTCTCTGTGACAGGCACTGCTTCTGTGGAAGCGGTGACCACACTGGGACAGAAGTTACAGGAATTACCTCCTCCACGTCCTATATTTACCTTCGGCGGGCAGGCCTTTGAGCAGCACGCCGATCTCATTGCACAGGTTCCTGGCGTCTATGTCGATGGAGATATGCAGGCTATCATCGCCCAACTAAGACGAATGGCCTTTCAACAAGTCGAGCATAAGGATTAGTTCAGTGCCGTTCGGCTTCAGCAAGGGACGGTATCAAAAATGAGGGGGAGCGCTTCTGGCACTCCCCTTCCTCAGGCCCTTGCTCTTATCAGACCAAAGAACCTGGTGAAACGTACTTCTCTACGACGCTAGTGGTCTTCCAGGCGCCTCCATAGGGGATATTAGTTTAGTAAGGCTACCGCCTCCTCATCTGGTCAGCCTGTCTTTGTGCTCCATCGCTTGTCTGCATCATCGCTTGTTGTGCCTTGATTTGAGAAGCAGCAGCGCTGACCGAGTTTTCGCTCCGATTAAGCAAACGTTGCGCGGTCTCGCGTCCTCCCAGTCCAAAGGCCAAACCAAACGCAAGAGCAGCCGCTGCGACAACAGCCCCGAATAACTCATTGAGTAAAGCTGGCGCAATCTGGAGCTGCTCAAGAGCGATAATGGCAACAAACCCCAGGATGGCCCAGCGGGCAATTGCTGCATACATGTTTGGGTTGCCCATATTGGTACTGGCAGTGGCGCCACGTACAAGGTCAGCCACAAAGGTAGCTGCCAATGTGCCCAGGAACAGCACCACGATGGCCACAAACACGTTGGGAATGTAGGCAATAACCTGATTAAGGATATTGCTTACGGCAGTCAGACCCAGCGAATCAACGGCTGGCACCAGGAAAATCAGGAAGATGAACCAGTAGACAACCTTCCCCAGGACTCCAGCGGCATCCATGCGAAGGCCCATACGCTGCTCCAATCGTGACAGGCCAATGCGCTCTGATAGGCGGTCAAAGCCGATCTTGCGCAACAGGAAGGTCACCGCTTTAGAGACCACGCTAGCCACAATCCAGCCGACCAGCAGAATCACAAGAAAGCCGATCAGTTTAGGAATGAAGGCAAACACCAGATTGAGGGCATTAGTAAACGATGTGAGAATCGCGCTGCCCCAGTTGGTAATCATGTAAGACTCCTTTCAAGTATAGTTTGTAAGATGTTTGTTCAACATATATATACACTTTTTTCAATGTTAAAAAGTTTCAAATTGGAATAAATAGAATATGAAAGAAGTCTCTTGTGAAACTCTTGTATGTTCTCAAACGTAATACAAGATGATTCCATTTAGTAACCTCCACGTCTGAGCACATCCCGAAGACTTATCGCATAGAGAGGAGGGAACATTTTTTATGTCAAAGAAGCGAAAATCCTCCCCTCAACCCCGTACCCGAAAGACTACTTATTTGAAATATGTTGGGCACGGAGGAGATCAGGAGAGAGCAACGCTCCTTGAACGTATCCTTGATGCTTTTGTGAGTGTCGATAGCCAATGGTGCTTTACCTATGTCAACCATCATGCAGAAGCGCTGTTAGGAAATACGCGGGAGGAATTGCTCGGCAGAAACGTGTGGGAGGTCTTTCCCATTCCTGCCGACTCAGTATTGTACCGGAACGCTCATGAGGCTTTGGAGAAGCAAACCGGCCTTGTGTTTCAACAATTTCATCCACTGCTCAGCAAATGGTTTGATATACGCCTCTATCCTTTTCAGGATGGTCTCTATAGCTTTTGCCGGGACATCACGGAACGAAAAAAAGCTGAAGAGCAACTTCAGTTTCAGGCTGATACCTCCTGGGAGGTGAGCAAAAGCATTATTGTAACCGACCTCCAGGGAAAGATCATCTATTGGAACGAGGGAGCCAGTCGCTTGTTTGGGTATACTTCTGAGGAAATGCTGGGCCAAACACCGGCGCTATTATATCCCCGCTTTGAGAGAAATCAACTGGGTTACGACTTAGAGCAAATCAGGAACGGGAAAGATTATACGGGCTTGTGGAAGGGGCGACGCAAAGATGGAACAACGGTATGGGTTGATATTAAAACAACGCTGCTGCGTGATTCTCAGGGAAAAATGATTGGCTACATTGGGACAGCACGAGATACGAGCGAACGCAAGCAAGAAGAGGAACACTTCCTCTACTATGCCTATATTGCCCAAAATAGCCTGGATGCAGTGATTGCGACGGATACCAATTACAACATTATCGGTTGGAATGAGGCAGCAGAAAGCCTCTACGGGTGGAAACAAGAGGAAGTCGTTGGGAAATTTGTCGACGGTATCCTCTTCACAGAATTTTTTTCGACCTCCGGGCTTGAAGCGAGCGAGCAGTTACTCAGCAGAGGCTATTGGAAAGGGAAGGTTATTCAGAAACGGAAAGATGGCACTCCTCTGACTATTCTAGCGAGTGTATCTGTGATAAAAGATGCTTCAGGAAAGATGGTTGGAGCAATTGCAGCGAATCGGGAGTTGCACAATCTCACAGTTTGAGGCCTACAAAAAGTGGAGGTCTGCTCGGTATCCAGCAGACCTCCACTTTTTGTAGGAATTTCCTGGAAAAATTACCCGATATTCTTCTGGAAAGCATCTTTTAGGCAAATGTTTGTAGTATAGGTGCTCTTTGTGGGTGCTTAAGCAGGATGAATTTCACAGGAGAAAAGACATATGACTACTATATACCCGGAAGCAGCGAACGTCACTCCACGACAACTTGAGGTACTTGCATATTTACGACGTCGTCAACATTGGTCGGTAGGAGAGATTGCATCTGCTCTCAAGGTAAGTTCAGCAGCGGCTACTAAAGCCGTAACTCGCCTGGAACGCAAAGGTTTGGTCACGCGTACAGTGGATCAAATGGATCGTCGCTTTGTGAATGTAAGCCTTACAGGGGCTGGGGTTGACGTTGCGCGTCAATTATCAAGCGCTAGCTAGTACATCGCTTGCCAGCGCCGCTGCCCGGAGCCATTGTCACTAACACCATAATCTGACTCATGCTCATCTCGTCACACATATACCCACACCACTTCGTGTTGCAGAAGCCATGCTGCCTGCTTTGCTCCCAGAAGGGGTCTCCTTATGCACACATAGGCCTGGTGCGGCTCGTGGAGAGCGGGGTACCAGGAGTCTCCAGGGCATAAAGGGAAATGACGCATCTGCTCTCGCACATCCACAGTGGGATGGAAGGACATTTTGACCAGGTCACCGCTCACCAACTGAAATGACAGAATGACTTCTTGTTGGAGTTGCTGGCTGAGGATGGTCACATATCTCCTCACGCTGGTCGCATTCACGAGCTGGACAATGAGCAGAACTTCGTTAATCTGCTCATAAACGCTACGACCAATGAGTAGATCGCCGGTCACTTGACAGCTTTCTTCGATGAGAGTGCACACGGCCTCTGCTTTACCAACGGTGCACACAATTTCAATTAAGATGGGCATGTTGGATCTCCTCACCACCAATACAACGGTGCTACTTCCTGCTCCTACTCTCTCCTCATGGAAGACCCAAGGTGTCCACGTGGATACGCCTGTCCACATGGTACTGTTGCCACTCTTTGCTGTTTCTTCAATGCGATTGCCATCATCGGCATGGCCAGATGGCTGCCCGGCAGCCATCTCTAGCTGAGTATGAGAAGCAGTATAGGGTAAATGGAAGGCCTCTGTCATCGGTCATCTGGCTGATACAGTATAGGCCACATGACCTATTTGTTCTGAAAACCACCCTCAGGAGCAAATACTCCCTCATGTTTTCTTCCAACCTCACTACGATGGATAGTTTCCAGCCGGCGGGTTTTCTTTCTGACAGTGTTATCACTGCCTTACTCGTACGTCCTATCTGTAGTGAAGCAAACGGTTACTTAGAGAAGTGTGCTCTTGGTGGAAGTAGGGAAAGAGAGGGTGGGAATGAGCAGAGACGAACGAGATAGACAAGCGATAGGTAAGCATGAGTTTGTCGTCTTCATACGTGGCACCGGCGTGGTAATGGCGACCTCAAAGGGCAAAATGGAGTGCCAATATGAGCCTGATGAAGCCCTCGCTCTCTTAGCCTGGCTGTATCTGCATCGGGAAGAACTCTACAGTGCGGCGCTTGTGGATGAAGCACAAAAGACACATCGGTTGATGCTCCACACCCCTCGACCCAAGGTCAGATGCTAAGCTGATTTGCCGTGTTCTCCAAGCGTTTCCCCTGCTCAAGCCATGGTAACCAACGTGGCCTTTATTGCGCTGCCTTCTCCTTCTCTTGACTCCTCTCTCCTACTCGATATAATCAAACGGCCTCAGCAACCTTAATAAGCTTATCACTGGCGATAAGGTAGCCAAGTTGTTTCGCTTTGGCTCTTTGACAGATTGTTGCAGTCAATTCCCAAGAAAGAAGGTGTCGCGTGAATGACCTCTTATTAGAACCAGAAGCACGTATTTTTGAATGTCAAAATGTCACTCACGGCAATTAATGGCCGCTAAAAACGCCATAACCTGGCCGATAAACAGGAGCATTCAAGCTCACTCACTGTTGTGTTAACACGGCAATTCCTGGCCGAAAATGCAAAAATTGGGCATAACTTGGCCAGGAATCCTTTTTGTGTGATATGATTTGGGGTAAGGAGATACAGGTAACAAGATATTTTTAGAACAAATCATCTTTCCCGTCCTCTTTGGGCAAAGGATCAGATCAAAGGAGTACGCCGAGATGCTCAGCCCAGAGGCATTTGAGCAATGGTGTTGGCGATTGGGCCTTTCCGCTGAGGCGAAAGCGGTCATTACGCAGATCCGCACGTCGCCGCCTGCACGCCATGTCCAGAGTGGAGCTGGCAATGTCAGCGGAACCTATCCCTCCATCAAAATGGGGTGCGCGATCCAGTTTGAGAGCCATCGGGACGAGCTGCCGTTTGTCTACTTGATGGACCACGATCCACAGGTGCTGGAGTTTTACGATCAGCCCTACGGCCAACTCAAATTGAAGTATCGCAACCAGGATGATACGCGAAACGTAACCGCCACGCATACGCCAGATTTTTTCGTCTTGCGTGAAGATGGAGCAGGCTGGGTCGAATGCAAGATGGAAGAGGACCTAAAGCGGCAGGCTGTGAAGATGCCATTTCGCTATCAGCGGCGGCCTGATGGCTCCTGGTTCTGTCCACCAGGAGAAGCCGCAGCCTCGAAGTACGGTCTGACGTACCGACTGTTTTCTTCGAGCGAGATTGATTGGACATCTATCGAGAATCTGCGTTTTCTGGGCGATTACCTGCGTGGTTCTCCTCCACCTGTGTCACCAGATGTGGCTCTAGCCATACGTACAATGGTGATGAGCCAACCGGGAATTCGCCTGCTCAATCTGATTACGGCCCTGCATCGTGGCAAGGCCGATGATATCTACCAACTCATTTTGACGCATCAACTGTATGTCGATCTGTTGGCCGTTCGTTTGACTGATTACGAGCATGTCCAGGTCTTCTTGGATCGTGACCAGGCCAAGTCATATGCTGCTCTCCAACCCACCGCCACGTCTCTTCCTCGCCCGTCGACCTTGCAGCTGAGCATCGGAGCGCCCATTGTTCTGGATGGGAAGGCATGGACCATCTTGAATCCCGGTGCAACAGAAGTCCTGCTGCTTTCTGAGGACAAGCAGGTCATGCCTGTTCCCAATGACGCTTTTGAAGAGCTGGTCCGCAGTGGTCGGCTGACAGGACTCAAAGAGACTGCGGCACCACCGAAGTATGAAGAGGGGCGCGAACTGCTGGCCCAGGCAAGCCCAAAAGCGTTGGAGGAAGCAAACCGTCGTTATGCGATCATTACCGGGGCGGATCGAGACACGAAGACCCCTGCCCGCACGGTGAGGCGATGGAGAGCGCAGTGGTCTGAAGCACTGGCTGCCTACGGCAATGGCCTCATCGGGCTGCTGCCCCAGGTGAAGAGGCGAGGCAAACGGGGTTCCCGGCTGGATGAGCGCACCGAGGCACTCATCGAGACCTTCATCACTGAGCACTACGAGACGCTCAAACAGCAGTCAAAAAAGGCCGTCTTTCTTCTGCTACAACGGGAATGCGAGCGGCGCAAGATCCCCGCTCCCGGCTACACGACGTTTCTTGATCGTCTCAACAAACGCCCGCTGGTCGAGCAAACCCGCAAACGCCAGGGGCCACGGGCCGCGGCTCAAGTTGAGGAGTGGTACTGGGAATTGGAACTGACGACTCCACGGCATGGATCGCGCCCCTTGGATGTGACCCACCTGGACCATACCGAACTCGACATTGAATTGGTGAGCGCGCGAACCGGTCGGCCTTTGGGTCGACCGTGGGTGACGTTTCTGACGGATGCCTTTTCTCGTCGCCTGCTGGCGGTGTACCTGACCTTTGATCCACCTTCCTACCGTTCCTGTATGATGACCCTTCGTGAGTGCGTCAGCCGCTATGGAAGACTGCCCCAAACTCTGATCGTCGATGGGGGGCCAGATTTCCGTAGCACCTACTTTGAAACGCTGGTCACCTACTACGGGTGCGAGAAGAAGACCCGTCCTGGAGCCAAACCCCGCTATGGGTCGGTGATCGAGCGCCTGTTTGGGACAGCCAATACCCAGTTTGTCCACAACCTGACTGGCAATACCCAGATCATGAAACAGGTCCGCCAGGTGACGAAATCCATCGCGCCGCGAGAGCAAGCAGTCTGGACGCTGGGAGATCTGTATGCCTACCTGTGCATCTGGGCCTACGAGGTGTACGATCAGCAGATTCACCCTGCGTTGGGAATGAGTCCGCGTGATGCATACGCTTTGGGGATCGCGCGCGGAGGTGCGCGTGACCACCTCCGAGGTCTCTACGATGATTTTCGCTATGTCTCGCTTGCTAGCACCCGCAAGCAAACGGCGCAAGTCAAGCCGGGACGAGGAGTCAAGATCAATTACGTGTTTTACCAGGCGAAAGCCTTGAATGTGCGCGAGGTCCAGAACAAGCAAGTGCCCGTGCGATACGATCCTTTTGATCTGGGGACGGCGTATGTGTACGTGCAGGGGCGCTGGGTGCAGGCTCGCTCCGAACACTACTTGCAACTGCGCGGCCATACGGAGCGTGAACTTCAGCTCGCCAGCGCGGAGTTGCGCAAGCAGTATCAGAATCATCGGCGAGATGCAGCCATCACCGCAAAGCGCCTGGCTGATTTTTTCGCCGACCTCTCTGGCCACGATGCAGTTCTTCGTCAGCACTGGCAAGACGCCGAAGCCCGCGATGTCTTTGCCCAGATGGAGGATTACCAGGTGCTCGCCTCTCCTTCCGAGGAGCAGGAAGAGCGCGTGCCTGTGCTTACGCTCGTTCAACCGGAGTCCTCGTCTGAGCAAACCGAGCCGCTTGTCCAAAAAACCAAGAGCAGTCGAAACTTGCAACCAGCCGCGATCATCGAGGACGATGAAGACCTGGAGGATCTCGACGAGTATGGGGAGTTCCACTAATGGCACAGGAAGAAGAGCGGAATCTCAAGCAGAGTTTCCCGCGTGAATTACTCGACCAACCTCCCTCGGAACGTCTCAGCTATTTCAAAGCATATACCGTTGCGCATCCGTTCTTAGAGCGAGCAGACGAGAAGGTGCGCAACACGCTACGTGAACCGGGAGGGGCCTTGTTAATTTTCATCATCGGGCCGACAGGTGTGGGAAAAACGACCTTGTTGACCTTCATCGAACAACGTTTGCTGCAGCTCGCCCAGGCTCAGCTTTCACACGACCCAGATTATGTACCAGTCATTAAGCTGGATGCCATGGCTCCTTCGGCCCGGCAGTTCCGTTGGCCCGACTTCTACACCCGTGCGCTGATGGCGGTCTCCGAGCCGCTCATTGATTACAAAGTAGAGAGAGGAGCCGTCCTGCCGGTCTTTAACGAGAGGATGGGCAGGCATGTGCCACCCCGTTTGGTTGGGGATGCTGCCGCCCTGCAACGATCCTGGGAACAGGTGCTCAAATATCGACGACCAGAGGCGATCCTGATCGATGAAGCCCAACATTTTGCCAAAACGGCGGGAGGCACGCGACTGGAAGATCAGCTCGACCATGTGAAATCACTCGCGATTGCGACCAAAACGATTCATATTTTGGCAGGAACCTACGATCTCTTGCTCTTCCGCAACTTGAATGCCCAGCTCTCGCGCCGCAGCATCGATGTGCATTTTCCTCGATACGACGCCATCAATCCAGAGGAGCGTAAGGCGTTTCGAAGGACGTTGCTGACATTTCAGCGACATCTTCCGTTGGAGAAAGCGCCCAACCTGGTTCAGCAGTGGGAGATCTGCTACGCCCACACGATTGGCTGCGTGGGTATCCTGAAAGATTGGCTGACACAAGCCCTCTCCGAAGCTTTAGAAACGGGAGCCAAAACCATTTCTCCCAGTCTCTTAGCCGCTCATGCTCCCTCCATTGATCGCTGCAACCAAATGATCACGGATATTGAAGAGGGAGAAAAAGCTCTGCGTGTAGACCCGGAAGCCACAGAGAAACTGTTAGCACGTCTGGGCTTAGGTCCTCGAAGAACCCGAGAGAAGCGAACCGAACAGCCAGGAGAAACGTCTGCGCCTTCGGCACCATCGCGCCGCAGGCGCGTGGGACAACGCAATCCGACGCGTGATGCGGTGAAGAAAGAGGTAGAGACCGATGGGTAAGACGCAGCTTTCCGAGTTTCCGTGGTGGCATCTGACGAGTATCGCCTTGCCGGAACGCAGTACGCTCTACGCGCCCGCGCCAATCGGAGTAGGAACCCCCCTGTGTGAAAGCTTGACCAGTTATCTTGCCCGTCTGGCCGAGGCGCATTGTGTCTACCCAGGCGTGCTGCTCCAGCAGATGATTGTTCCTTTCATGACAGAACTGGAGACACAGGGGAGTGAGGCGAAAGAACATCCCCTGTGGAGACGTGACGGGAGTGGATCGCATTTGATCAATGTGACCAGCCCTCGTGCATGCTCAGTGATGTCAGCGCTCGAACTGCTGACGCGGCGCACGGATCTAGGCGGCCTTGCTCTGACCGCATTAACGAAACTCTTGCCAGTCCGAGGATTAACCCGCAACACCTTAGCATGGTGTCCTCTCTGTTACGAAGAATGGCAGGCGAGGGGGCAAATGTTGTACGATCCCCTACTCTGGATATTTCGGGAAATCTCCACCTGTACTCGTCATGGGGTACGTTTGCAGACGCATTGTCCTCATTGTGCTCGATCACTTCCTCACCTGACTTGGCGCTCCCGGCCAGGGTACTGTGCGTTTTGTTCCGGTGCGCTGTTTGTCAGGCAAGAAGATGGTGTACAGACCGTGGCTGTTGATTCTCATGAGTTCGCCTGGCAGCAATGGGTCACTCATGTCCTGGGGAGTGTGATCGCGCGGCTTCCTGGGATCAGTAGTGAGCCGAAACGGGAACGCATTCGTCAGGTGGTAAGCGACTCCGTGGAGCACCTGGCAGACGGGAATACGGCGGCGTTTGCTCGATCACTTGACCTTCCGAGAGGCACAGTAGAGAACTGGCGTCAGGGCAAGCGGATACCAGAACTGGGCATGCTCTTACGGCTCTGTTATCGATTGGATCTCTCGTTGTGTGAGGTACTGTTTGAGAGGGAGGAACGGCTTCAGCCGCATCTTCGAGATCCTGTGCCACCAGCACTCTTCCCGTCCAGGAAACGAACGGCTATCAACCAGGAGAGTATTTATCACCAGTTAGAGCAGGCAGCGAGCAGAGCAGAAAGTCCTCCTCCTTCACTCAAGGAAGTGGGGCTGCGGCTTGGCTATCAGCCAACGACTTTGTACAAGATCAATCGAGCCGCCTGTCACGCGATTGCTGAGCGTTTCACGGCATATCGCCGCGAACTACGAGAAAAGCGGTTGCAAGGATATCGTGAGGAGATCCGTCGGATTGCATTGTACCTTCAATCAGAGCAGGTGACACTGACGCAGCGACATATCAGTCGCTATCTCGCGCAACCAGCCATTTTGCGTGATCCGAAAGTGCGTGAACTTCTCCGAGAAGTGTGTCGCGAGGTCACTGAACAATTTCCATGACACGGATTTCAGTTGGTTCATTGATGTGGAAAATTGGAGCCAATGTTGGGGGTCAGACGATGCAGAACTTGGGAATCCAGACTCCTTCTGATGCACTTGGATGGAGGGCTCTCAATTGAGTTCCTCATGGCGCAAGACTTGACCGTTGGAGCACGGCGCATGCTACCGGTTCGACCCATGAAGAGCCCAGGACTCATCGACGCCATCGTCCGGGCCTACAACTTCCCCCGAAACTTCGATCCCATCGACCTGGGTGGCTCATCGAACCTGAACCTGTTGTTCCCAGAAAGAGATCGAAGATATGTGGCCCGGATCTATCGAGCCTGGGTAACGCCTCGACGCCTCGAAGGAATCCAGTCGGTCCGGGCCACTCTTCGCGCCGCAGGGCTCCCTTTCACTCAGGTTCGGCCCTCTGCTGATGGGCGCACCTTTATCTCTTTCGCGGACTGGCTGGTCGAGGTCGAACCATTCATCGGCGGCCAGGACATGGGCACTTGGGCTCAACTCCTCGAAGGCATGCGGGTGTTAGGTACGATCCATACTGTCCTCTCAGAAATCGCTGCCCCGCCAGGCACCAGGCGTGCCCCAGCGGCCAACCACATCGATGCTGCTGACGCGTTCCAGACCACGAGGCGCGCCTGCCGGGCCATCCGATCCTGGGCATCATCTGCGGACGAAGAGCGGATCGCCTCGCTCTCCGAGAAGTTGGCGAACGCTCTGCTGAGCGCCGGAGAAGGGGCCAGCATGAGATTTCCGAGGCAACTGCTGCATGGGGACTTCTGGGACAACAACGTCAAGTTCCAGGATGGCTCAGTAGTGGCGGTGTTGGACCTCGACTTTATGGAGGAGGGGGCTCGCATCGACGACCTCGCGCTGGTTCTCTACTACGCTAACTCCGGATCGACCTTTGCCTCTCTTCGCTCCCCGCTCGAACGCATGCAGGCTCTGCGTGAACTCATCGATGCTTACGACTCCGGTCTTGAGTGCCACCTCTCGCAGGAGGAGAGAACGGCGCTTCCTCTGGCCTTGGCCCGCACCCCGCTCAAGTACGCAAGGCACCTGCTGTTGCGCACAAGCGCGGCAGAACAGCGAGCCGTCGCTGTGGCCGAGGCCCCGGATCTAGAGTGGGCACTCTCCATCGCGAAACATCCTGTCCCCTGGCAGATGGCCTTCCGCTGAGGCTCTTCCTGCCTGGAAGCTGTGTTCGCACTATCCAACCTTTCACCCAATTTGCCATGATGACAAGCTGATCAAACTCTAGAATTGCCAGCAGACACTTGAATTTGCCCTGGAACCTGGCGTGAAGCAGATCCTTCCTGAGGATGCCAATGGAGCAAAGTAGTTGGCCTGAAACTCGTTGAGAAAATTCCCAAAAACGGCAATTCCTGGCCGCGACGGCCAATTTATGCCGTGAGTAACACTAGAAGGGGTTAGGAAGCCAAGCAGGGGGGTAAAGGGCATGGATAGGATCATGTGACTCAGCCGGGTCACAGCGAGATTGCAAGCTCAGCTTCCTACATTCAGTGTACCGCAACCTCCAACAAGCAAGATGCGTATCGTTACATATCATCAGCCGGGTTGACTTATTTATGTCGACGCCTATACCTCTGGCGTCACGCGTAATACTGGCTTGGGTAAGGGTGCATCCTTGCGAAAGAAGTAAGGTTTTTTCTGGTCATCCACAGGAGAGATGTTCCAATTCTTAATCAAGTCTAGTATTGCAGCGACACGTGGGGCCACATTCTCGGTCCATGGCGCATCCTTCCAGTAGGGATATCTGCTTTGTGGATCCAGGCTCATTTTAAGCTGTTGCTCCAATCGATGTTCGAAATCTGGGCTCTTAAGAACTTCTTGCATCCCTAGAATTTGGTCTTCCAGTTGAGCCATCAGCACAAGGAAACGCACCCAGACGTGATGATCAAAGTTGAACTCGTCGGGTTTGCATAATGTTGCGCCTGCCTCTTGACCCTTACTAACAACCTTATCGATGATAGCCTTTGGCATCGCTAGATTCAGTCCGCCTTCATCCTTATTCAGACGGATTTGTACGATCCGCTCACGGTAACTTGGGAGATT
>WNGH01006014.1_pt1 | contig 16135 bp, 14 predicted proteins | sample 5400631 | NCBI WGS metagenome assembly WNGH01 (sample SAMN13153373, study PRJNA577476) | soil metagenome | isolation source: 115 cm soil or saprolite under Garry oak tree replicate 1 | place: USA:California | collected 2016-06-15
AAAAAGAGCGCATGCACACTTTGGCCGAAGGCTATCACCCGTCACTGGATGGCGCAGAAAAGTGTTCGCGGCGGCTGACGGCAACGTCAGAGACAAACATGACCCCGGAGTATCGGTCGAAGATCGGCTTCAAGCCGGCCAGAATTGGCTCCACCTTCTCTTGTGGAACGACGGTCATCAGCATCACCAGGCTGTCCATCTCATTGAACATCGGATGGGCTGTATGAAAGCCGTGGTGTCCTTTTCCCGAAATGTTGTGGATGATCGTGTAACCAGTCGCCTTGATGTTGTCCAGCAAATCGGTCACAAATTTCACCTGCTCGCCCTGAATGATGATCCTGATCTCCTTCATGGGATGAAGCGTGAGGCCGTTCATAAGCTGTGCTCCTCCTTTTAAAACATTTTCGTCTCAAGGGACGGGCTTCCATTTTTGAAGGGCGTCCATCCCTGCTTCGGAATATAGCGATAAAAGATTTTCTCTTCCGGATCAAGCGCCGCCAGGCGGACCCATTCGTTATCGTAAAAATGCTGAAGGACATGGTGACGCCGGATGACCTGGCTGATCCGTTCCCTGGGCGCTTCAATCAGGGTGAGCAGACGCATGGGCTCATGATAAGGCCGCGGCCCGTCCATGACGGTCTGCCAGGCCAGCCCGGTGCGCAGATCGCTCTGGGGTCCGGACACGATCCCGACCCGGCCCACCACATTATGGTAAATTTTACTTCCACTGCCATAGACCTCGTTATCCACCGTGGAAAAATAATGCTCCATGTTGATCCATTGACCGACCACCTGCGGGCCTATCATCACGATCTCCAGCAGCCGGCCTGTGGGATCTTCCCCATAATCATACGAATGCAGAAAAACCCGTCCCTCAAGATGGATCCCCCTGGTCAGGTCACGACGCCCAATGATAAACGCCGCGTTGCCCGACAGCCCCCATTCCGGCCGGACCTGGCTCCAGTCACCACTCCGTCTGCGCGTCTCCCGCGCCGCTCTAGAGGGTGTCAGGGTGGTTTTGATCTCTGGAAATCGAGAGCATCGTTCCTGGCTGTTGTGAAGGCCGGCTTCCTCAAGGTCGCGGCTCAGACGGAGCAGATCCTTGAGATGGGTGGCTGGGAGGTCCTCCAGATCGAAGAGTTGCACTTCATCTGTTGTCGTGTCGTGCTGCCCCGCAATGAAATAGGTGTCCTGGGGAATGGAGAGGCCCTTGTTGGCCAGTTGCTCCCGCACCCGGGGTTTGTTGGCCATGGCCGCTAGGACGCGCGCATTCGGTTTGCCCACATTGCCGCCACATGCGCCGCAATCGAGAGCCGCCTCGAAGGGATTGTTGTCCGAGCTGCTCCCGTGGCCGCAGAAGAGGACTAGTCGAGCGAAGTTTCGGGTCAGCCCCATCATCCGGAGCGCGGTCTCCACTGTGAAGGCCTGCTCGCTGAGCGTGAAGCCCGTTTGCGTGATGCGCTCCATGCGCGTAAAGGCCCAGCCCTGGTTGATCCGGTAGTGACGGCGCAGCTCTTCAACAAAGGCCGCTTCCTCCCCGGCGGAGAGCGCATAGGAGCGGGACGGTGCCTGCGGGGATTGTTGGTCGGCGCTCTGTTCATCCAAAGCCCGACGACGCAGGGCCTCCAGCCGCTCGAGGGACAGATTCAGATCACGATCGCCGAACCGTTCCTGAAGGGCCCGGCGAATGGTGGCGCGCTGCTCGGCGGCCAGCATTTCTTCGACTTCATCCCGTGACAGCTTGTCCACGGTAAGGGAGGTGGCGACCGGCGGCACGAATATGCGCCGAAGCCGGACGGTCCACTTGCGATACCAGTCGGGGAAGACCGTTTTCCCGATCAACGGCAGGCTGTAAAACCAGCCGAGCGACTCCACCGCAACATAGGGCGTAACCACATTTTCTTTCAAATCGTGCAGCAGCTCATGCCCCGCATGGAGCAGTTTGGTCCCGGCTTGGTGCCTGGACAGCAGTTGACCGTGATAGGTTCGGGGGACCTCGCGCACCGCATTCTTGGCCTTCATGATCACTGGAAACTGATCGGTGTCGTGATGGCTGCCCAGGGCCCGGTAACGGATAAAGACGGTGAAAAAGCCGGCAAAGCCGAACGTGTCATAATCCCCGACGGCCTCCAGGTGGCGCCGGAACGACTCGGACCGCACATCGATGCAGAAGATCGCCTGGGCCTGGGGCCGCACCACCCGTTGGCCGTCTTTTACAGCAGCCTGCAGATTGGAAAGATTGGGCCTGAGCTTGCCGATCAGTTGTTCCTGGTAGCCGGCCTCAAACGCTTTGAGCCACACCGGCCCGTGGTCTGATTCCGAGAAAGCATCGATCCACTCCAGCAGCACCCTCAGCTCCTGCGGCGCTGTTTCCATCAGGACGTCGGGGGCGATCTCCAGGGCGTTGGCGAGGGTCCGCAACCGCCAGGCCGCAGCGAGCTGTGTCGTGTGATCACGGCGGGGCCCGAATTGCGCTGCGTATCTGTTTAGAGGGGCTCGCGTCGCCCCCTCATCCGGCAACGCCGGATGAGCCTCTCCCTCACGCGCGCTGTGCGCGCTGGGTCGCCCCTTCGGGCTCCCGCGCCTCTGCATGTCGGCCGAAATCGCGCCGAAATTTCCATCGATCCCGAGTGCTTCCCGGCAGACCTTCTGGACCAGCTCGCGTTCATACCAAACGCGCACCGCAAGGTACTGCACCAAATCGACGGGATAGACCTGCTGCCATTCATAGTCGCTCTGATCGGCCCGCCATTTGATGAAGCCCGCCCAGCCGGGCAGGGCCGCCAGATGCAGTGAGAGATAGTCCTGCCAGACCTCAGAAGGGATGCCGAGCGCCGCAAGGTGCCCTCAGAAGGGATGCCGAGCGCCGCAAGGTGCTCGAGCAGCGCATCCTCCGGGGATGTCGGCAGGCCGGCGATTTTCTGTCGACTGTCCGCGATCCCGCAGGGGGACCATTCCTGTTCGGCCAGAAATTTCCAGGCCCCGTAAAAACCATTTTCCCGGCCAGGCATGGGCCACGTGGCATGCCCTTCGTCTAAAAAGGCCTCACACCATTTAATCGATTCTCCATTGATCTGGTCCATGATCTGACTGCCCAGGGTGTAGTCGCACCACGCCGCCAGTGTCGAACGCCGACCGAGAGCGGTCCGCTCCTCATGGACGCCGGCCTCCAGGCTCTCCTGAATTGCCGGGGGATTCAGCGCAGGGGTGAGATGGTCCGCCAGGGTTTTGATAAGAGTCCGATCCGGGCGACGATTGATCTGGGCGTCGAGCGTCTCTTCGGCCGGGGCCGTGATCCCCTGAAGCAGATGGGCTCGAAGCACTTCGAAGTGGGAGATCTCGCGCGCCCCCAGCGCCACATGCTTGTCGTGCACAAGCGTCTTTAGCGCAGCGTCGATATGATGCGGACGAATCCTGCCGGAGCGGACATAGCCCCGAAAGAGCTCATTGGACAGATAGCCTTTCCCTCCCAGGAGTTGATGGCCCCGGCGCACGGCGTCCTCAAAATGGAGATCTTCCAAGCCATGCAGCGGATTGTGATGGACAAAGGTGCGCATGGGCCAGTATTGGGAGATGATCTCGCTGGAGAGCAGGATCAGCCCTCTGAGCTGCATCCGCCGTGTTTCGCTGTACGGTGCTGTTTCTACTTGTTCCATAGCATTAACTCCATGGCCGTCCGATAGCTGTTCGTCAGCGTGTCGGACTCGAAGAATCCGTACGGCGTGATGCCGAGGGCCAGCAGGATCAACAGCACGATCAGCAAGGGGGCGACTTCGGTGGGACGTAAATCCTCATACCGAATGTCCGAGCGGTGCGGGCCGAAGAGGAGCCGTTGCATCAGCCTGAACAAATACCACGACGCTGCAAGCCAAGTGAGCAGGATGACCATTAGATCCCAGGAGATGACGATGGACGGGTGGAGCAGTATGGCCATGTAACCGGAAAACAGGCCGAATGGAGGCAGGCCTACGGCCGCCATCACCAGCAGTGACAGCAAGATGGCAAAGCGGGGCATGGGCCGCGCCAGCCCGCCGATCTGGTTCAGATCGAGGTCGCCATACCGCACCTGCACGCGATGCCATGCCAGGAACAGCCCGCCGATGACAAGCGCCACTGCGCTGGTGTAGACGGCCGCCTGGGGAGTAGAGGTCCCGGTGACCGCCAGATACCACCACAGAATGGAAAAGAAGGCGAGGCTGGCGTAGGCCAACAGGCGAGTTACTCTGAACTGAACCAGGGCTTTGAGCGACCCATAGAGGGCGCCGAACAATGCCAGCACGCTCACGCCTTTGAGAAACTCCGCGGGCATTTCGGGAAGAAGGCCCATCAGCCCGTACAGCCCCACGGTCGGCAGCAGGATGGCAAGGCACATGGGCAAATATCCTGGCAGACGGGTCAGGGCGGCCACGTAGACTCCATGCAGGGGAAACAGAGGGATCATGAGAGCAGCAACAAAAAATAGGGTAATGTTTGCAGCCGACAGTTCCCCCGTCCAAACCGCCGCAGGCAGGACCAGGCCAAGGGCGATCAGACCTGCGACATACGGGAAGAGCCTGCTCGTATCCAGCCGATGGGCCACGCGCGTGAAGCCCCGCCCGAGTCTGAGAGCGAGGGCATCCACATAGAGGCGGTTCATGAAGAACAGATAGAAGCGGGTCTGCACCCCGTTCACCCAATCCGGCATTCGAAGCGATCGTCCATGACCCTTCGCATAGATGAAGACCCAGCCCAGGATGACGGCCAGGGCCGTCGCCCCTACCATGACATCGAACAGCCACCTCGGCAAGGCGGCGGCCTGGAAGTACGCGGCTACCTCGCCCGGAGCCGGATAGAGGTAATAGGTGAAGGCCTGCACCGCCAGCAGATAGGTCGAGACCACCAGGAGCAGTGTTAGGAGCATGAGCGCCGCCACCTTCCGTGAGGCGACCGCCCGTAGACGGTAGAGCGTCAGGATCGCCTGGGAGGAGGTGACCCAACTAAAGAAAAGAAAAATCACGACTCCCTGCGAATTCCTCAAGGGGAGGCTCAAGACGCCGTGGGCGGCCAGCAGAATGATCAGGGGGAGGATGAGCGTCGTGATAAATCCGGTGAGCCAGGTCAGGAGCGAAAAGTCCGTCTGCTCCACGGTTTCGTCTTTGGGAGGGAGCCTCGGTTCCTGGCGAGCCGCATGGATCACATGGCCGCAGTTGAGGAAGATCGTGGCCTTGAACAGACCGTGCGCGATCAGATGAAAAACCGCCAGGGCGAAGGCCCCCAGCCCGCACTCCATGATCATATAGCCCATCTGCCCGATAGTGGAATAGCCCAGCGTTTTTTTGATGTCGTTCTGGGTCAGCATCATGCCCGCTCCCAGCAGCGCCGTCATCGCGCCGATGGCGAAGACCAGATGCAGGGTTGTCGGGCTGAGGCCATAGAGCGGGGCGAGACGATTCAAGAGGAAGCCACCGGCATTGATGATCCCCGCATGCAGGAGGGCATGGACCGGCGTCGGCGCGTAGAGGGAATCTGGCAGCCACATATGCAGCGGAAACTGGGCCGACTTGCTCATGGCCCCGATGAAAATCAGCAGGGTGATGGCCGTGACAGCGCTGATCTCCAGCCCGCTACCCGGCCAAAGTGAGACGGTGATTGGATCTTCGGCAGCCCTGATGAAGAGCTGCTGGAACTCCAACGTTCCGTAAAGGGCATGAGCTAAGACGATTCCCGATAGAAAGGCGACATCCCCCACCCGTAAGAGCGTATAGGTTTTGAAGGCACCCTCCATTGTTGCGGGATGAGCATAATGGTGGGACAGGAGGTAGAGCAGCCACGTCAGGAGTTGCCAGAAAATAAACAGCATCAACAGGTTGGCGCTTGAAACCATGCACAGAAGTACAAAGGTCGTGAAGGCCAGCAGCGCAAGAAATCGGGAATAGCCGCGTTCCTGCTGCATGTAGCGCATGGAAAAGAGATAGATGATGGTGCTCACACCCGAGATCAACACCATCATGACCGCACTCAGGCGGTCGATGTAAAAGCCCACCGGAAACCCCAGACTGGTTCCTGAGGCCGGCTCATAGAAACGAACGCTGATCGGTCCGTTCGAGGAGACCGCCACCAACGTCACGAGGGCCCCGAGAAACGCCGCAACGACGGCGGCCCCCCCGACCTTGGCGCTACGTTCGCGCAGGCTGCGCCCGGCGACCCCGATCACGAGCGCGGCCAGCAGAGGGAGCAACGGCACGAGGATCACGTAGGACATGCCTTACCTCACATTCTTCGCAACGAAGAAGGCGACGCGTGCAATCGAGGGTTCGTGCGAATGAACGTGCTGATCGGCCCCTGAGCATGCAGGAGCTCGGCGGTGTGCGCCAGCAGCGCGATCGTGGCGATGCCGCCGATCGCGATCGCGTAGGAGACCTTGAACTCGCTGTAGCGCAGGTTGCCGCCGCCTGCCCGGATGATGTAGGCGAAGTTCTCCGGGATCCGCAGATGCTTGCGGTTGTCCATGCACATGCCGATCAGCAGCTCGGCCTTGTCATGGACGCCATGCGGCCGATTCAGGTTCTGGTAGGCGAGCAAGGTCTCGATCGGCGTCTTCCGGTACGCCTGCAGGATATCGGACTCTGTCATGACCGCGATCAAGCGCTCCATGGCTCGCTCCCCGCTATGTCTTCAGCTTCTCGGCAAACAGCTTGCGGAACTTGGCGACTTTCGGGTTGACCACGGCCACGCAGTAGCCCTGCGTCGGGTTTCGGGCGAAGTACTCCTGATGATAGTCCTCGGCGATGTAGAAGGTCGCGGCGGGGACGACCTCGGTGACGATGGGGTCGTCGAAGACCTTGTCCTTCGTGAAGGCGGCGATCACGTCCTCGGCGACCGCTTTCTGGTCCGGCGAGTGGTAGAAGATCGCCGACCGGTACTGGGTGCCGACGTCGTGGCCCTGGCGGTTGAGTGTCGTCGGTTCGTGGATCGCGAAGAAGACCTCGAGGAGCTCGCGGTAGGGGACCACCTTGGGGTCGAACGTGATCTGCACCGCCTCGGCGTGGCCGGTGCGGCCCGTGCAGACCGCCTCATAGGTCGGATTCGGGTGCTTCCCGCCGATGTAGCCGGACTCGACCGACTCGACGCCCTTCATCCGGTCATAGACCGCCTCCAGGCACCAGAAGCACCCGCCGGCCAGCGTGGCGATCTCCTTCATAGTAGTCTCCCTTCGTGCTCTCGGCCCGCGGCTGTTATAGCACCGGCGAGGGTCGCGCTGCTAGGGTCAATGAAGAGTTGGCGGCGGAAGTGATCAGCGGGAGGAGGCTGCGTGCGAAAGAGCCCGGTGAGGATGGCGGGCCGTAGAAGCATCCGGCTTCGGCGCGAAGCGGATCGCCAACTCGCGCCCCAGCGCATCAGACAGCTTCAGCAGCGTCTTAATCGTGAGATTCGGATTCCCGTTCAACACCTTGGTCACATAAGCGCGCGAGACGCCAAGCCGTTCCGCCACTTCGGCGCGGCTGATCTGCTGATCCCGCATGAGCCGGCAGATATCCTCTCCCAACTGAATCAGGATTTTCTCAAGGCGATACTCGAACGTCTTGCGCACCGTCTCGAGTTCGTCTTGAAACCACTTCTCAGCATTCATCTCATCCCCCCACTCGCCCGCTCAGCCAGCAGCAGCGACCGTATTCGCTCTGCATGCTCCCGCTCACGCGCCTGTACCTTCTTCCCGCCTCGCGCATGCTTCTTAAATCCGTGGGTCAACACAATCTGCTTCCGGCCGTCGAAGAAGCCATAGAGTCGAACGGTCGACGTTTTCAGAGCATAGACGCCGCTGCCTTCATGGCGGAACTTCTCTTCATTGAGCGGCGGCCCGTGTTCGGCGACGTATTCCAGAAGCGTCATCACCTTCGCCCGCTCCGTCTGCTGTAAGTCGTCCCTGAGAAACTCGACGACGGCATTCCGGCCATCCCGGACGGCGACCCGGACGGTAAAAGCCGACCCCGCATGAAGCGTCTCAGTTGAAATCATGTTAACAGATAAGTTAACTCGCGTCAACCAGCAACTCGCCCGTCAACGATGGGACACCGCGATCGAAGAAAAGGTTTAAGCGTTCACGAAGATAGCGATGCAGGGACTGGCCCCCTTCCGACCGGGCCTGTCCCCGTCTTAGCAGTGGAGAGGAGCGGCTACGTTTCTGCTCTGAAGAGTTGGCGGCGGCGGAAGAGAGACGCGGGGGGGGAAATGGGGGCTGGCCCTATTTTATTCCTTTGGCAGGAAATGAAAGAGCGGTAAGCTCAGGCTGCCGCTTTGTATTCATTTCATGCTTGGAACACCAAGTCTCTTAAAATCATCAGGAAACAGAAACCTGACGCTTTTTGCAGCCTCAGGGAACTCGCTGTGGAGAAATGCTCCGAAAGCCCACTCATGCTTACCATCATCGAAGAGCTTTTTCTCCATAAACTTCTTGATCCCTACAACCTGCATGACCTGAATTGCCTCTTCAAACTCCTGGATAGAGCAGATCGAATAAGGCATCCCTTTGAGCCATTCTAATGGCAACTCGGCTTCATTAAAGCCTTGTTCTACCATGGTACTTAGTCCGGAAAGTAATTTAGGTCCAAAAAGAAACCAATCCTCGAGCGTCACAATAAGAGGAAAGATGCGTCTGTCATGTTTAAAGCGAAATGCGGGATATCGATCTTCCTTGTAGTCCTTGATTGATTTGTACACCTGAATAACAAAATCCGCCATTTTCCGAAGTTCGCTTTTCAATGCGTCCTCGGAATCAATCTCTATCTTAGCCAATACTACCAAGCGCTTGGTTTTGACTTCGATAAATAAAAGGGCATCGTCTTGTTCCACAATCCAGTCGACCGTACGTTTCTTGTTCTTTCCAACATGATATTCCTCCTCGGGATGAAACTTTGTCCTCGAAACGTCCATGGCCTTCCTTAGAACATCGCCGACATAGATTTGAAATGCTGCACCGAAAGCATCCGCGAATGCCGTGTTCTTGTAAATCTCGCAATACACTCCGTTGGTGAAGCGCCAAAATAAGAGTGTCGGCAAAGAGCAGATAAGACTGTCTCGATTGTTGTATGTCATTCTTATGAGCGGGTAAGCACGCAAGGAGTGATAGGCATATACAAACTTATCGTTCATCTTCTGCTCTGCATGTAGGAGTTGTTTCAGCTGCGCAAGGCCAATAGCGAAACGCGCAAGAAATCTTTCTACTGCCCCAAGTGTAAGCCCTGGTATATCTATCCGCGGCGGGCAAGAGAGAGCAAAACTCTCCAAATACGTTCCCAACAACGCCAAACCGACTATAAAGAGATCATTTGTCCCTATGCTTATCTCTTCCTTGATGATGCGTTCTAGCGGCGGATGGCTGTATATCTTGAAGTATCGTGTAATGGTAACCGCATTGGGGGGAGCAGACTGCCAGGGAAACTGTCGGTGAGCCGTTCGGTGAAGCTCCAGAAGTACATTGTCAGGTGAAACGAATTTCTCTCCTATGCATTCTTCGAGTGCTTTGAGTTTGTTTATAGCTAGGGCAAGACACGACCACTTCTTCAAAGTCTCAGGACAGTAGGTGCCATCCTGGGCATTAAGGATAACCTCTCGGCACAGCGTCTCCAGTTCCCACTCGGATATCAGCGCTACTTTAGTACTCTTGCTTTCTGCGGACGCAAAGTTTCTATGGACCTCGCAATCACGTGGAATAGGCGTATCGAGCTGAAGATATTGAACGTAGGCTCTAATGACAGCAAGGGAATCGGCCAAACAGAGCTTCCGAAGATGGTTTCTTAGGGGTTTGTATACTTCGAAGACCGCTTCGTCCTGCATAGATTTAGTGTAACAGGGAGCGGAGCGGGTGACCGCCGGTAGGGGGCCTGCCCGCCACCTGGACTGGAGGGAGCCACCCCAAAAGTTTCCGCTGCATGTAATTACCTTCAATAGTTTGCAACATCTACTGCTTCGTTCATTTTCTCTTTGATACGCTCGATATCATTCTTGGCATTATCCAGGTATTCCTGGAGACAAGAGATGAATTCACGCCGTCTACTGTTATAGCTATCCACTTCCATATTGTACTGATCAATCTCCCATTGGTATGTAAATGAGAACGGCTTAAAGGGTTTCGATGGTTTGAATCCGCATGTATGTGACGGGTAACCCCCAAACCCTAGATTAGACCCTCCGAATACAAAAGCCCCAGCGCTTGTACACATCAAAAGCAACCCAAGAACGATTATTGAAATCCTAGGCATGGGCTACCTCCTAGTGGTCTTGCATTCCTAAATGGGGGGCTAGGGTTTCCAGATCATGGCATCCGCGGGTGGCGGCGCGTGGGCGCCCGGATGCAGCGCGGGGCGTACAGCCGAGTCTGCGGGGCTGCGACGGCGAAAGGCCAAGAGCACGTCAGGGTGCGAGGCGACAGGACCCGCGAGATTCTTCGCTTCGCTCAGAATGACAAGCCCCCCTCACCCTGCCCTCTCCCTCCAGGGGCGAGGGAAAGAAGGTTAGGATTCGGGGCGGACTTCGATGTTCAGGAGCTTGATCTTGCGATGGAGGTGGCTGCGCTCGACCTTGAGGTCATCCGCCGTCTTCGAGACGTTCCACCCGTGCTCGCGCAGCTTGCGCCCGATGTACTCCCGCTCGAACGCCGCCCGCGCGTCCCGCAGCGACGCGTAGTCGAACGCGGAGGGCACTTCCGGAGGACGGATCTCCCCGGACTGGCGCACCAGCGGCGCCACGTCGGTTGTCTGGATGACCGGGCCACGGGCCATGATCACCACCCGCTCGACCAGGTTCCGCAGCTCCCGGACATTCCCCGGCCAGTCGTGCCGCTGAAGGACGTCCAGCGCCTCTTCCGAGAACTCGCGCGGGCGCAGGCCCTGCTCCTCCATGTTGATCTGCATGAAGTGGTAGACCAGCGCGGGGATGTCCTCGCGGCGCTCGCGCAGCGGCGGCACGTCGATCTGCAGGACCGCGAGCCGGAAGTAGAGGTCATCGCGGAACGTCCCCTTGCGGATCGCGTCCACCAGGTTCTTGTTGGACGCCGCGATGACCCGGACATCCACGTTGATCGGCCTCGTTCCGCCGACCCGCTGGAAGCGTTGTTCCTGCAGGACCCGGAGCACCTTGGCCTGCGTCGCGAGGCTCATGTCCCCGACTTCGTCCAGGAACAGCGTCCCGCCGTCTGCCAGCTCGAACTGGCCCCGCCTCGTCGCGGTCGCGCCGGTGAACGCCCCCTTCTCGTGCCCGAACAGCTCGCTCTCGATCAGCGTCTCGGGGATCGCTGCGCAATTGACCTCGATGAACGGCCGATCGGCGCGCGGGCTCTCAAAGTGAATGCCGCGCGCGACGAGCTCCTTGCCGGTCCCGTTCTCCCCGGAGATCAACACACGGCTCGGCGCCGGCCCGGCCGTGGCAATTTGGCGCCGCAGCTCGACCATAACCACACTGTCGCCCACCAGCTTGAACCGCCGGCCAGCCCGTTCCCTGAGATCCCGGTTCTCCAGCTCCAGCCGGCGCTCGTGCAGGGCGTGGCGCACCAAGAGCGTGACTTTTTCGAGGGAGAGCGGCTTTTCGATGTAGTCGTAGGCGCCGAGCTTGATCGCCTTGACCGCCGATTCGATGGACCCGTGGCCGGACATCATGATGACCAGCAGGCGCGGGTGGGCCTCCATCGCGCGCTGGAGCGTCTCGATGCCGTCCAGGTCGGGCATCCAGATGTCGAGCAGCACCAGGTCGGGAGGGGAATCAGCCTTGATGAACTTGAGAGCTTCCTGGCCGCCCTTCGCCACGGAGACCTCGTAGCTCTCGTCCTGCAGGATGCTCGAGAGCGTGTCGAGGATCGCCGGCTCGTCGTCCACGATCAGGATGTGGTTCGGCATGGCTACTGTAGTGGTCAAACAGGCAGCTCGATCGTGAAGACCGCCCCTGTCGGGACGTGGTTGCCGGCCCGGATGCGGCCGTTGTGGTCAGAGATGATGCGGTGCACGATGGCCAGCCCGAGGCCCGTGCCGGTCTTCTTCTTGGAGAAGTAGGGCAGGAACAGGTTCTCCTGGTCGCCAGTCTGGATACCGACGCCCTCGTCGGCCACCTCGATGACGACCTTCCCGTCCCTGGCTGCATAGCGGGTGGTCACCCAGAGATGCCCTTTGCCGTTCATAGCCTGGATGGCATTGTCAAAGAGGTTCACGAAGACCCGCTTGATCTGCTCGCGGTCCATCATGATCGGAGGCAGGTCCTCGCCGAGATCGGCCAGGAACTCGATGTCGCGGTGCGCCCCCTGATAGAGCAGGACCACGTTGTTAATCGTCTCGTGGAGCGACTGGCGCTCCATGACCGGGACTGGCATCCGCGCGAACTTCGAGAACTCGTCCACCATCTGCTTGAGGCCGCTGACTTCGTTGACGATCGTCCGCGTGGACTGATCCACGATGTCATTGAAATCCGGCGCGCCATCGAGGAACTTCTTGCGCAGGCGCTCGGCGGAGAGCTGGATCGGCGTTAATGGATTTTTGATCTCGTGCGCGATCCGTTGCGCCACTTCCTGCCAGGCGGCGGCCTTCTGCGCCTTGATGAGGGCCGACAGGTCCTCGAAGACCACCACGGCGCCCAGGCTCTGCCCCTTGTCGTCCCGGAGCCTCGTTCCGTTCAATCCCAGGACCAGCACGCTGCCCCCCACCTCAGCCTGCCCTTCCCACGTCAGGGTCTCCCGCTCTCCGGTGCGCATCCGCTCGACGAGGTCCGTAAACATCTCCAGGCCCAGCGGCTTGAACACGTCAGTCAGGAGACGGCTGCGGATCTCATCTCCTTTCAGCCCGAGGATGCGCTCGGCCGAGAGGTTGAACGTCGTGATCCGCCCGGCGGCGTCCACGGAGACCACGCCGCTGCCGATGTTGTCCAGGACCGTTTCCGTATAGGCGCGCCGCCGGTCCAGCTCGAGGTTGGACTGCTGAAGAGAGATGTTCGCCCGCTCCAGCTGCGCCTTGCTCGCCTGGAGGTCCCTGGTCATGCGGTTGAAGGAGTCCACGAGGACACCGATCTCATCGTTCGCCTTGACGGTGATCCGGAAGTTCAGAGCGCCCGCCGCGACGGCTTGGGTGCCTTCCGCCAGCTTCTGGATGGGCACGGTGATCCCCTTGGCGATCTGGAACCCGAACCATGTGCCCGAGAGAATGATCACCAGCGCGATGCCCACGACCAGCGCGATGTATTGCGCCTTGATGGGATCCTTGTAGGTCATGGCTTCTTTGAAGTTCTTATAGGACTGGGTGACGCGGTCCATTTTCGCCACCAGGGCCTCCGGCAGGAACGTGTCCACGACGACGACCCCCGCCACCTGGGACGAGTCCTTGGCCGATGGGATGGTCACGGCGGCGCGAATCAAATCGCCGGTCTCGATGAACTGGAACGACTTGACTTCGCCGCTGGCCAGGGCGTTCTCCACAAGCTTGTCTTCGGGGGCGTCCAGGACCGCAAGAGGAATCTTCGGATCCACCGAGCGGGTCAGCAGTTGCTTCATGGCCGAGTAGACCTCGACGCCGCTGACCCCGTACTCCATGCGCTTGCGCTGCATGGCCAGCGCCAGCGTCTCCCGATGCTCCGACGCCAGCAGCCCATCGGCGTAGATTTCCCGACTGATCGCCTTCGCGGAGTTCACCGTCACCGCCTCGTGGCCCCGCCGGTGGGCCTGCGCCACGTCCCGCGAGTCCTTCAGCGCGTGCTCCACCTCCTGCCCGAACCAGTTGTCGATGCTTTGCGACAGCAGCCCGCTGGCCAGCCCCACGAGCAGGAGCGAGGGGATCAGGGTGAAGCCCACGAACGCAGCGATCAGCTTGCTGCGGAACCCCGATCCGAGCAGCTTCTGGCGCCGCTCGAAGTAGGCCTTGACGAGGTTGCGGGAGAGCAGCAGGACCAGCACCACCAGCAGAATGATGTCCACGTTCAGGAGCGCCAGCACCAGGATGTTGCTGGGGACGAACGGCGCGGGCTGGGTCTGGTCGTAGTAATAGAAGGTCAGGAGGACCATCGGGACCAGAAAGGCCAGGACGGTCAGGACGGGGCGCAGGTGATGGCCCGGACGGTCAACGTCCGTCTTGGGAGCCATTATCGGCGTTCGACGTGGAGTCATGGCAGACATCTTAGCTGCTGCTCCCCTTGGAATCAATTACACGGCGCAGCCAGTCCGCCTGGAACTTCGTATAGGTGGTGCCCGTGGCGTCGTGAAACGCGGCGGCGAAATCCCCCGCTTCCCCTAACCGAGCCAGCAACGCGCGCATGGCCGGTGCGCCGTGGCGGGATCAGATGGTCAGACGACTGCACAATCTGCCGCTCGTTGTCCGTATCGCGCCCTTCGCACGCAATCGCCAACCCCTCGCTCAGCCACGTCGGCGCACGACCGCGCGTCCGATCGTGGACGAGCGCATGCGTGTACTCGTGCCGGAGGACCCGGTCCAGCGCCGTCCCGTCGCGCATCGCGCCCTCCACCGGCAGCCGGATTTTGCCGTCAAACAACCCTTGCGCCCAGTCCGGCGCCTGCGCATGCTCGTGGAATGCGCCGCCCGCAGAGAGCACGACCGGGATCTTGCGCTCAGGGAACACCCCCAAGCGGCGACCGATCTCCTGGCGAGCCAATTCCAGCCGAGCGAGGACCGTCCGCGCCGGGGCCTCACCCTGCTCCCTCTCAAACCGCACCGTGAAGTGCCGGCTCTCGAGCCGCCGAACCTCTTTCTGGGCGCCGGCTTCGGCCAGAATCAGATCCAGACGCTCCCGCACCGTTGCATCGGATGGGTCGAGCCGCAGCGCCGCTTCGAAGCGCGCACGGGCGCCGTGCAAATCGTCGCGGCGGTAGGCGATCTCTCCCAACAGCTTGAGCGCGAGGATCTGCGTGGGATCTGCTTCGAGCGCCCGCTGGAGAAAGACCTCGGCCTCGTGCTCGCCTCCTCGGTAGAGATGGGCGGCGCCGAGTCCCAACAGCACGGCTCCCTCGTCCGGTCGGAGGCGGTTGGCCTCTTCGAAGGCGCGTACGGCCTCGTCAGGCTCTCCGCGCTCCAGACGGACCCAGGCCAGGCGCGCCTTCGTCAAGGCCAGATTGCGCTGTACGGCACGATCGGTCGCATCCGTCGCGGCCGCCTGGTCGAACTTCGCAAGCGCGTCGCCAAAGCGCCCGATCTCGTACAGGGCCATCCCTTCGCTATTGAGCCGCGCCACGTCACGGAGGGCCGGGGCGTCCGAGACGCTCGCTGCAAGTTCAGGCAGGACGGTTCGGACAGGAGAAATGCGGTTTGGAGGGGCGGGCGAGGGCGACTGGACGCGCAGGGAAGGACGCTGAGCGGCCTGCCAGAAGAGCCCCTCCGTCAGACCTGCGCCCGTCGCGACGAGGGCGAGGATGATGATCAGGAGGATCAGAGGGCGCCGTTGTGCCACCCGGGCTTCCTTTTCAGGATTTGCGTGCTTTGGCCCGCTCGACGAACTTGATGCGAAGGGCGTAGAGCATCTCCTGCAGCAGCGTCTCTTCCTCGGCCGTGAGATTGCCCTTGGTCTTGGATTCCAACATCGTCAGGATGTCGATGATCTCCTGGGCCTGCGCGAGGTTGGGGGCCTGGCCCGCCGCGCCCTCGCCGACCGGCTCGCCGAGGCACATCAGCGCAGACGTCCCCAAAGAGTAGACGAACGACAGGAAGTTGATGGGCGGGGCCGGCTGCTTCTGGGCAGGCTCGGCCGATTTGGCGGTTTGGGCTTGCGCAGCGGTGTCGTTGGTCTTCTCCACCGACTCGCTTCCTACGCCTCGGCGATCCCGAATAATGAAGCCTTTCTCTTCGTCCATAAGCCCACCGTAGGTAGCACTATATACCACACCAGCGCACAGCGGGGCAATTTCCTTCGATTTATCGAGGGTCGCACGGTACAATGCGGACCTTCCCATGGAGGACGCGAATCAGCTCCGGGCGCTCCGCGACGGCGATGAAGCCGCGTTCGCCGCGCTGGTGGACCGCTATCATGGCCCGCTGCTCCGGCTGGCGATGGCCTATGTGCCCAGCCACGCCGTGGCCGAGGAAGTCGTCCAGGAGACCTGGCTCGGCGTGCTGGAAGGCCTGAGCCGGTTCGAGGGACGCTCGTCGCTCAAGACTTGGATCTATCGGATCCTGATCAA
>WNGH01005918.1_pt1 | contig 16133 bp, 19 predicted proteins | sample 5400631 | NCBI WGS metagenome assembly WNGH01 (sample SAMN13153373, study PRJNA577476) | soil metagenome | isolation source: 115 cm soil or saprolite under Garry oak tree replicate 1 | place: USA:California | collected 2016-06-15
GGCCGTAGGGCGTCTCGATCGTATCAAAGGCCACTGAGCCCACTACTAGGATACTCATCCCACCCTCCCCCCTCACACGCCAAGGTATTTGCCCACGATGATTGCCAGCTCCTGTTTGACCGCTGCTGGGATCCGCGCCCGGTCCGTAACAATCGCATCCTTGAGAGCGGACGCGCACGGACAGGTTCGCTCGGTTGGGATACGGGCGACGGCGGCACGGATGAGGTGTTGAGCAGTAGCCACGTTCTTACTGAGGATCGCCAGGATGTCTTTGGCAACCACGTCCCTGGCCTCAGTATTCCAGCAGTCGTAATCCGTCACCAGGGCCAGCGTAGCGAAACACAGCTCTGCTTCGCGCGCCAGTTTGGCCTCTTGCAGATTGGTCATGCCGATGACGTCTGCGCCCCAACTCCGGTAGAGGAACGACTCAGCCCGCGTGGAAAATTGCGGCCCTTCCATACAGACATAGGTGCCGCCAAGGTGGGTCGGGACCTCGATTGCGCGGCCAACGTCAGCCAGCAGCTGGCTGAGGTCGCGACAGGTGGGATCGGCAAACGAGACATGCGCGACGAGGCCACGCCCAAAGAAGGTGCTGATGCGTCGAGTGGTGCGGTCAATAAACTGATCAGGAATCACAATATCACTAACAGCGATCTCCTTTTTCAGGCTGCCGACCGCGCTGACAGCGATGAGGCGCTCTACCCCAAGCTTCTTCATGCCAAAGATGTTGGCCCGGAAGTTCAGTTCCGAAGGCAGGAGACGGTGTCCGCGCCCATGCCGCGGCAGGAACACCACCCGCACGCCTTCCAGTTCACCGACAAAATAGTCATCCGACGGCACGCCAAACGGGGTATCCACGGGGACCCACTCGCCCCGCTCGATCCCAGCCATCTGGTAGAGCCCGCTGCCACCGATGACGCCAAGTGTTGTCACCCTTGCTTGTCTCCCTCCGTCAACTCCTTACCCTAGTCCTCTCCTCACAGCGAGACAGAGACAGGAGGCAGAGAGCTAACCCCATCCTTCTCTGTCTCTGTCTCAAGTCTCTGTCTGAACCTGCGGAGAGGGTCGGGGTGAGGGTTTTGTGCGGCAAGCTGGCCGCACGCCGCCTGGACATCCTGGCCGCGGCTCTCGCGCACGGTGGCATGCACCCCCTTGTCAAGCAGGAACTGACGGAAGCGCTCGATTTGCGGCCTAGGGGTGGAGAGAAAGGGCGAGCCAGGGAACGGATTAAACGGAATCAGGTTGACCTTGGCGCGCAGCCCGTGCAGCAGGCGGGCCAGACGCCTGGCATCTTCATCGCTGTCGTTGGCCCCTTTCAGCATCACGTAGGCAAACGTGATCCGCTTGCGTGGAGCCAGCGGCAGCGTGCGGCAGGCGTTCAGGAGTTGCTCCAAGGGGTAGCGTTTATTCACCGGCATCAACTCATCGCGCAGGCGATCGGTCGTGGCGGTCAGGGACACGGTCAGGTTGACGTTCGTCTCCTCCAGCAGGCGGCGCATCTGGGGCACCAAGCCAACGGTCGAGACAGTCACACGCCGGGGAGAGAGGTTGAGACCCCATTCCGCGGTAGCGATGGTCAGCGCCTTCACAAGTTGCTCGTAGTTTGCCAGCGGCTCGCCCATACCCATGAATACCAGGTTCGTCAAGCGTTCTCCAGGGGCAAGGGTACGTTGCACCTCCCACACCTGACTGAGGATCTCTGCAGCGGTGAGATCCCGTACCGGCCGCACTTGCGCCGTAGCGCAAAAGCGGCAGCCCATCGCACAACCAACCTGGGAAGAGATACACAGCGTCAGACGGTCTTCGGCTGGAATGAGGACGCTCTCAATCTGGCGGTTGTCAGCCAGGGCAAACAAGTATTTGCGCGTCCCGTCAGCCGCCAGAGCGAGGTGCACGCAGGTCAGCCGCTCGATGGAGAACTCCTGGCCGAGCAGGGTACGCGTCGCGCTCGGTAGATCGCTCATCTCGGCAAACGTCTGCGCCCCACGCTGGTAGAGCCACTTGAGCGCTTGCCTGGCACGGAAAGGTTGCGCGCCTTTATCGATGAACCAGCGTTCCAGCTCGACCTTGGTCAAACCTTTGATGTCCATAAGGGCTAAAAACGTAATGAGTAATAAAGCATAAAACGTAACGAGTAATTCCCGCTGCCCATCCTTTTACGTTTTACGCTTTACGTTTTAACTTTCACGTTTTACGCTCTAACGAGCCTGGATCTCCAGCTCGCCAAAGAAATAGCCGATCTCCCACCGGGCGGTATCAGGTCCGTCAGACCCGTGCACGGCGTTCTGTTCCACGTTCGTGCCGAAGTCCCGGCGGATAGTGCCGGCATCAGCCTTGGCTGGGTCGGTCGCCCCCATGAGGCGGCGGTTAGCCTGGATCGCATCCGCACCCTCAAGAACCGCTACCAGAACCGGCCCGGATGACATGAACGTCGCGAGGCTGTCAAAGAATGGACGTTCCTTGTGGACGGCGTAGAATCCTTGCGCCTGCGCCTTGCTGAGGGCGATCATTTTCGCGGCGACGATTTTCAGGCCTGCGCTTTCACCGCGGCGCAGGATCTCACCGCTGACGTTCTTTTTCACCGCATCGGGCTTGACGATCAGTAAGGTGCGTTCTTGCATCGGGCTCCTTTCTTGCTATCCAAGTAGTGTAGCGGTGAGCCCGCAGAGGGTCAACGAGGGCGGGGCGTCGGTCTCCTGGCAAACCCACGTCCCCACGTCGAGTAAGAGCCGGGCAGAGTCAGCAGGATAATCGCCGCCAGTGAGGCGGCGGTGGCAAGGAATGGGGGAAGAGCAGATCTGGTGCTGGTGCTAAGGGGCTTGAGGTTACCGAAGTCACTGAAGGCGCTTAGCTTGGAGCGTCGCAGCGTCGCAACGACGGCAACCTCAAGTTATCTGTCGTTACGCGGTCTATGGGGTAGTGGTGATCGTCCCCTTGAACGGACCACTCAATCTGATGAATACCCGGTTACCAGAACTAACCAACACTGCTCTGGTTAGATCCAAATCGAAGTTGCCAGTTGCGCCGGCAAACTGTCCAGTGCCTCCAGTAATTCTTGCCGATCCACTCATAGTGAAAGTACCTGTGTCAGGATCAACACAGGTCACTGCCGAGTCTATCTGGCCGACGATTTGGTCCCCGGTCGAGCCCTGGGCGAGGGTGAGACGGTTCACTAACAGCGGCAGCTCACCAGTACCAACCGGGCAGTCGGGACTGAGACGGGCTGTATGGAGAACTGAACAGAGCGCGCTACGGCAGCAACATGAGAGAACAGAGATTGTACTGAGCAGGGCAGAGATTAAGCGGGTCTTCGGCACCGAGGATGTGAAGGTGTCAAACCTCAGAGACAGCGATAACCACAGCCTCATTTTTGCCTGTCACTTCAAAGAATTAGAATGTCTGTGGGGCATACCCCACAGTGAGGTCTCACCGGGTAGGCTCGGAAGAGAAAGGGGCACTAATGGACAGGAGCAAGGAGATTGGGCAATCTTCAAGTGAGACAAAAGCCTGGGTGCAGCACAAGGGCTGCTAAGGCAGGTTCAGCGGTGGGGGCGGCGGCGTGAAGTACAAACCACACGTTCGGTATGCCTTTTTGACCGCTGCCCAGTTAGGGGCGGGCTCGACCAACGCTAAACCAGTACGGGCATGACACGCCTCGGCCTGATAACCAAAACGCTGGGCCTGCTCCAAGCTGCGCGTAAAGGCTCGGTGAGCTGTTTTCTCTTGCCCCTGTAACAGGGCTAACTCTCCCATCCCCAGCCGACAGTAGATGGAGCCCCGGTGGTCGCGGGTGGCGCGGAAGAGCGCCCGGGCACGGGCGAACGCCTCCGCGCTGCGCTTGTAGTCGCCTAACATCTTGTGCACGGTTGCCATCGCCCACACGGTATAGGCAAAACTGGCCTTGTCACCGATCCGGGTGTAGAGCTTTTCGGCCTTGGCGAACAACTGCATCGCCAGGTCATACTCCTGGCGCATGCGTGCGGCATTGCCCAGACCACAGTAAGAATAGGCTCGGCCATAGCTGTCACCCTCGGCCTCAAAAAGAGCATTCGCCTCCTGGTAATAGCGCTGGGTGTCGGCAAACCTGCCCATCAGCCGCGAGGCGCCAGCCAGCCCGCAGAGGGCATAGCCGGTTCCAGGACTGTCTTCTCGCTGCCTAGCGAAAGCCAGCGCCTGCTGAAAGTGCTTGACCGCCTTCCTTAGATCGCCACAAAACCGGTACGTACTGCCCAGAGCCCAACGGATAAAGCCCTCTCCTGTCTCTGCCCGGGCCTGACGATACAGCGCACGCGCTTGGCAAAGATACGGCAGGGCACGCTCTGGATTGCCCTGGGCGCGCAGGCTTAAGCCAACACCAGCCAGACTTTCCGCCAGACCGGCTTGGTCAGCCAGCAATTGCGAGAGGCGGACGGCCCGAGTGTACGCCTGCTGGGCCTGGGCGAACTGCCCGAGCATGCGCAGACAGTCACCGACGCCAATGAGCGCGTCGCGCTGACCGTCAACGTCGTCTTCCCTTTTGTACGCTTCGCGCGCACTGCGATACAGATCGAGCGCCTCAGCAAAACGGCTCTTTTGGCGGGCGCGCTCGCCCCTCTGAAAAAGGTGAGGAGGATTATCGGTATAAAGAAGGGTCGGCATAAAAGCAGGGGCACAGCAACGCCGTCCCCCTATTGAGAGAGGTAGATCTCCCAATCCCTCTTCTTTCTACCTCGTTCGCCGCAGCAGCTCAGCTACAGCGTCAAGCGTCGTCTGACTAACGGTGAAAATCTTCTCACTTTGCCGCCCTAACCGAATGGTCTGCACCCACACAGCAAGAGTCACAAGCGTCTGCAGCGCTACCAATAAACCAAGCAACTGCGTATCAGTCAGTGTCATTTCTTTAACGCCTTCGCCATGGTGACCCCCATCTCTGCCGGACTAGGGATGATGTGCACGCCGGCGTCCTTGAACGCCTGAATCTTCTCCGCGGCCGTTCCCCGGCCACCGGCGATGATCGCACCGGCATGGCCCATACGCTTGCCCTTGGGCGCAGTCTGACCAGCAATGAACGCAGCCACCGGCTTGGTCATATGCGCGCGGATGAAGGCAGCTGCCTCTTCCTCGGCACTCCCACCGATCTCACCGATCAGGACCACTCCCTCGGTCTTGGGGTCAGCCTGAAACATGCGCAGCATGTCAACGAACCCGGTGCCGTTGATTGGATCCCCGCCGATGCCAACACACGTAGACTGGCCAATACCAAGCAGCGTGAGTTGGTGGACGGCCTCGTAGGTCAGCGTGCCGCTGCGCGAAACCACACCGATTGTGCCAGGCTTATGGATGTACCCAGGCATGATGCCAATCTTGCACTCACCTGGGGTAATCACCCCCGGGCAGTTGGGACCAATAAGGCGGGTGGTTTTGCCGTCTAGGTAGCGTTTGACCCGCACCATGTCGAGGACCGGGATACCCTCGGTGATACAGATCACCAAGGGCACACCTGCATCCACAGCCTCCATAATCGCGTCCGCCGCAAAGGCTGGCGGCACGTAGATCACCGACGCATTAGCACCGGTAGCGTTCACCGCCTGCTCGACGGTATCGAAGATCGGGATGCCTTCGAAGTCAGTGCCCCCGCGGCCGGGCGTCACCCCCGCGACCATCTGGGTACCGTACTCGCGGCAGGCGCGGGTGTGGAGTTGACCGGTTGCGCCGGTGATACCCTGGGTGACCACCTTGGTGTCTTTGTTGACGAGAATGCTCACGACGGCTCCTCTTCGCGTCTATTGAGTCTGTTGGGTCTGTTGAGTCTGTTGGGTCCGTTGAGTCTGTTGGGTCTGTTGAGTCTGTTGGGTCATGGGCTCTCGATCCTATAGACCCTATAGACCCTATGGACCCTATGGACTCTACTCACCTCGTCGCTTCCACGGCCTTCTTCGCCGCGTCCGCCAGGTCATTAGCAGCGATGATGTTGAGGCCGGACTCGGACAGAATCTTTTTGCCGAGTTCCACGTTCGTGCCTTCCAGCCGCACGACCAGCGGTACTGCCAGTTTCACCTGCTTGGCCGCTTCGACCACGCCGGTGGCGACCACGTCACAACGCATGATGCCACCGAATATATTGACCAGCACCGCTTTGACGTTCTTGTCCGAAAGAATGATCTTAAACGCCTCGGTCACTTTCTCTGTAGTCGCACCACCGCCCACATCGAGGAAGTTAGCTGGCTCGGCGCCGTAGTGTTTGATGATATCCATGGTCGCCATGGCCAGGCCAGCGCCGTTGACCATACAGCCGATGTTGCCGTCAAGAGCAATGTAGCTGAGGTCGAACTTCGAGGCCTCCACCTCTTTCGGATTCTCCTCGGTCACGTCACGCATTGCGCGCACGTCGGGGTGACGGAAGAGCGCGTTGTCATCAAATCCCATCTTAGCGTCCAGAGCGATGAGATCCCCGGCTTTGGTCAAGACCAGTGGATTGATCTCGACCAGGGACGCATCGCTTTCGATAAACGCCCGGTAGAGCGCGCGCATGAACGAGACGGCCTTGTTGACCGAGTCCTTGGGCAGGCCCAGGCCATAGGCGAGTTTCCGGCCCTGGAAGTCCGCAAAACCCGCCGCTGGGTCAATAGCGGCGCGCAGAATCTTCTCCGGCGAGCGTGCCGCGACCTCTTCGATCTCGACTCCCCCTTCGGAGCTAGCCATCAGCGTGACCCGGAACGTCGCCCGGTCAATGACCATGCCGAGGTAATACTCTTTGGCGATGTCGCAGCCTTGCTCGATAAAAACTTTCTGGACCTCTTTGCCCTCAGGGCCGGTCTGGTGGGTGACCAGTTTTTTGCCTAACATCGCCGCGGCATACTCGCGCACGGCTTGCGGGTCCTTCGCGAGCTTCACCCCACCGGCCTTCCCACGGCCTCCGGCGTGAATCTGCGCTTTCACCACACACAGACCACCGCCCAGCTCTCTGGCAGCGGCCTCGGCTTCTTCAGGAGTGGTGGCGACTTTCCCTCTGAGCACGGCCACTCCATATTTGCGCAGGATCTCTTTGGCCTGATACTCGTGGATGTTCATGTTCCTCCCTCCGGGTCCGAGGCTGAGCGCGCCGTGCTAGGTGCTGAATGCTAACCTAATGAATAGTCAGGAGGATGGCTCCGGCAGCCAGCGTACCAATCGTGGCTGCCCCATAGCAGAGGACTGCAATAGGAGTCTGATATGCTCTGAGGCCTGTATCATAGAGGGTATGACGAAAGCGATGAGCACAGTGGAAAAAAGGCAAAGCGAACAGGATAAACAGGTAGAGCTTGGTAAGCGGATGGGAGGCCAACGCCCGCACGTGGTCAACCGATACCCAGCCCAGGGGCTCCGCTATCCCGTTCAACACAATATGTACAGGCACGAGCAGGGCCGCTACCATCCCACCAGCCGAGAACAGAGACCACCAAAAGGCCTCGTTGGACGATTTGGCCATGGTTCAGCTCCTCAGAACGATCCACAAGATGACAACAGAGATCGCCAACCAGGCGACGTAGTTGGAGCCAGCGATGAAGACTGGCGGGACACGCTCTTCTCCCCTGCGCATGACCATAACCTTCGGGGTGAGGTTGAACCAGGTAATACTGTGGTAGAGCGCAGCAACGAGCGCCAGCAAATGGAAGAACATCCAGCCGAAGGAGGCCCGTTGTGCGAGGAATGCCGCATACGATTCAGGGCCTTGCGCAAGGTGCGCAAGCTGGACCAGATAGAAAACCAGAAAGGCAGCAACAAAAACGCTGGTGAGTTCCCGCAGCATGAAGAGCAGATAGTTACGCTTGTTGAGCCACCACGTGGAGGACATCGGGCGCCGGTATGGTCCTCTCATCGCGATCCCCACGGCATGAGCACTGATTTCACAAGATCAAGAGCGCCAGCGACCTTTTCTTGCTGAATAGCGCCAGCCGGATCGACATCCTTGGGACAGACGACCGAGCACTCACCAACGAAGGTGCACTCCCAAATGGACTCGTGGCTGAACACCACGTCCTGTCTCAGGGCTTGACCTTGATCACGGGAGTCCAGGTTGTACCGATGCGCCAGGGCAATGGCCGCCGGGCCGACGAAGTCTGGCTCTAGGCCATACACGGGGCAGGCAGCGTAGCAGAGCATACAGTTGATGCACATGCTGAACTGCTTGTAGCTGGCCAATTCGGCCGGGCTTTGCCGGTACTCACCCTCGAGGACTGGTTTCTCCCGGTCACGGATAATCCAGGGCTGGACATGCCTGAGCTTCTGCAGAAAGTCATCCATGTTGATAACGAGATCACGCTCAACCGGAAAATTGGCCAACGGTTCCACGCGAATCGGCGCCGGGTAGTAGTCTTTGAGGAAGGCCGCGCAGGTGAGCTTGGGGGTGCCGTTCACCATCATCCCACAACTGCCGCACACGCCCATGCGGCAGGACCAGCGGTACGACAACGTGCCATCCACCTGATCCTTCAGATAGTTAAGCGCGTCCAGGACAACCCAATCTGCGCGGTACGGCACGGTGTAGCGCTGAAAGGTCGGTTCTTGCTCCACCTCCGGCCGGTACCGGAAGATCTCCAGCGTGATGCTGGGTTCAGCCATCGTTAGACTCCATATTTCCGCTCTGCCGGGGGCCAGCGGGTGATCACCACGTCCAAGTACTCTATCCGTGGCGAGCTATCAGTACGGTACGCCAGCGAGTGGGCCAGGAACTGTTCGTCATCGCGCTTGGGGTGATCAGTACGTTGGTGAGAGCCACGGGACTCGGTGCGCAAGAGGGCAGAATACGCCACCGCCTCGGCCACGTCCAGCATGAATTCCAGTTCCAGAGCCGCTGTCAGCTCAGTGTTGAACGTCAAGCTGTGGTCGTCAAGAGTGAGGTGAGTGAGGCGGTCTTTGAGCTCAGCCAGCTTGTTGCAGGTTGCCTTGAGCGACGACTCCGTGCGATAGATGCCGGCACCGGACTCCATAGTCGCGGTCATCTCAGCCCGCAGCCGAGCGATGCGTTCCGTACCGTTCTGTTTAGCGATGAAATTCTTCCTGATCCGCTCCTGCTCGTCTTTGGCCTGGGCTTCGAGGGCCCGCGTGTCGAGCTGTGGATGTTCTCGGGCAAAGGCTACGGCCGACCTGCCAGAGCGAGCGCCGAACACCAACAACTCAGTGAGTGAGTTTGAGCCCAGTCGGTTGGCGCCATTGATACTTACACAGGCACACTCGCCGGCAGCAAAGAGGCCCGCCAGTGGGGTCGCGGCTTCGATATCGGTGTGGATGCCACCCATCATGTAGTGCACCACCGGGCGGACTGGGATGGGGTCGTAGACCGGGTCGATACCGACGTAGTTCTTGGCAAGCTCCCGGACAAAAGGGATCTTCTTGTCGATCTTTTTCTCTCCCAGGTGGCGCACGTCGAGATGCACCACGTCACCGTACGGGCCCGGAATAGTGCGGCCCTTCTCCTGCTCCTTAACGAAGGCTTGGGACAACTTGTCCCGCGGCCCTAGCTCCATGGTGCGTTTCTGCGGGTGTCCGGGATCCGTAATATCAAGGGGTTTACCAAGGCCATAGTCCTGCAAGTAGCGGTAGCCATCCTTGTTGACCATGATCCCCCCCTCGCCACGAGCAGCCTCAGTGATCAGAATGCCTGTCCCGGGCAGGCCAGTGGGGTGATACTGGACAAACTCCATGTCCTTCAGGGGCACCCCAGCCCGATAGGCTAGGGCCATGCCGTCGCCGGTTTTGATGGCACCGTTGGTGGTGAAGGGGAAGATCCGTCCGGCTCCACCCGTACACAGAATGACCGCCTTGGCGAGAATCGGCTGGACCAGGCCGCTGAGTAGCTCAATGGCTACTATTCCCTGACAACGGCCGTTTTCCACCAGCAGTTTGGTAGCAAAACACTCATCGTAGCGCTTGATGGTGCTGTACTTGAGAGAGGTCTGGAACAGGGTGTGGAGCAGGTGGAAACCGGTCTTGTCAGCGGCAAACCAGGTTCGTTCGATCTGCATCCCACCAAACGGGCGCACGGCAACGCGGCCGTCAGGTTCGCGGCTCCACGGACAGCCCCAGTGCTCTAGGCGGATGAGCTCGGCCGGGGCTTCTTTGACGAAGAGCTCGACCGCATCCTGATCTGCCAACCAATCGGAACCGGTGATGGTATCGTTGATGTGCGCTTCGAAGCTGTCGTTCTCCTTGATCACTGCCGCCGTGCCTCCCTCGGCGGCAACCGTGTGGCTGCGCATCGGGTAGACTTTGGAGACAATCGCGATGTCCAGCCGAGGGTCTGCTTCGGCGGCGGCAATAGCAGCGCGGAGCCCTGCTCCCCCGCCTCCTACGATGAGTATGTCATGCATAGGTGCCCTGCCTCCTCTTCACTAGCCCGGCTTGGTCATCTCGCCGGGACGAACGTAGCGGTCGAACTCCTCTCCCTTGAGGAAACCAAGTTCGAGGCAAGCCTGCCGCAGCGTCTTATTCTCCACGTATGCTTTGTGAGCTACCTGGGCGGATTTGTCGTAGCCGATGTGCGGACTGAGGGCGGTGACGAGCATGAGGGAGCTTTGCACGTACTGCGAAATCTTTTCGCGGTTCGCTTGGATGCCCACCACGCAGTGCTCGGTAAAGGAGTGGCACGCGTCGCTCAGCAGTCGCACCGAGTGAAGGAAATTGTGGATGATCACAGGCTTGAAGACGTTGAGCTCAAAGTTGCCCTGCGACCCCGCGAAGGAAATCGCCGTGTCGTTGCCGATCACCTGCACGCACACCATCGTCATCGCCTCACACTGGGTGGGGTTCACCTTGCCGGGCATGATCGACGAGCCGGGTTCGTTCTCTGGCAGGATCAGTTCGTTCAACCCGCACCGTGGACCCGATCCCAGCCAGCGAATGTCGTTAGCGATCTTCATCAGCGAGCAGGCCAGGGTCTTCAGCGCTCCGCTGGCCATCACCAGGGCATCGTGCGCGGCAAGTGCCTCAAATTTGTTGGCTGCCGACACAAAGGGCAGGTCCGTCATTGCCGCAATCTTGGCCGCCACACGCTCGCCAAATTCCGGATGGGCGTTGAGCCCCGTCCCCACAGCCGTGCCGCCGATGGCCAGTTCATAGACATGGGGAAGCGTCACACGCAGGCGTTCAAGGTCATGCTCCAGTTGGGAGACATAGCCTGAAAACTCGTGCCCCAGCGTGAGCGGCACCGCATCCATCAGATGCGTGCGGCCGATTTTGACGATGTCCTGAAATTCGTGCTGCTTCGCGGCCAGCGCGTCTCGCAAAGTGGTCACCGCAGGAATGAGCCGACGGTTCACCTCTGCCGCGGCGGCAATGTGCATCGCCGCAGGGAACGTATCATTCGAGGACTGCGACATATTCACGTGGTCGTTAGGATGAATCGGGTTCTTGCTCCCTAACTTGCCGCCGGCCAGTTCGATGGCCCGGTTGGAGATCACCTCGTTGGCATTCATGTTGGTCTGCGTGCCGCTCCCGGTCTGCCAGATGCGCAAGGGAAAATGATCATCTAATTTGCCAGCAATGACTTCATCGGCGGCTTGGATGATGAGCTTGGTCTTGTCGGCGGGCAGTTTGCCCAGGTCCTGATTCACCTGGGCCGCCGCCTTCTTCAGGATACCAAAGGCCCAGATGATCTCACGCGGCATGAGGTCGGGGTCAGCCGGCTCGCTGGCTTTAGGCGCTTTGCGCCAGCACGTGATCCATGGCCGTCACCAGTTCCCGCACGTGACTGACCGATACCTCCATCTCCCGCTTTTCCTTGTCGCTCAGCGCGATCTGGATCACGCGCTCGACTCCTCCAGCGCCAATGGCCACCGGCACACCGAAATACACGCCATTGATGCCGTACTCTCCTTCGAGATAGGCAGCGCAGGGCAGGATGTGTTTCTTGTCGTAGAGATAGGCCTCGGTCATCTGAATAGCCGCAGAAGCTGGAGAATAAAAGGCCGAGCCGGTCTTGAGTAGATCCACAATCTCGCCACCGGCCTTGCGTACGCGGTTCTCGATTTCGTCGAGCCGCTGAGCCGAGATCAGCCGCTCGACGGGGATGCCGGCCACCTGACAGTAGCTGCGCACCGGCACCATATCATCCCCATGCCCACCCAAGACCATGGCAGTCACGTTGCGGACCGAGACGTGCAATTCCTGGGCGATAAAGGTGCGGTAGCGAGAGGAGTCGAGCACCCCGGCCTGACCAACGACCTGGTTCTTGGGAAAACCGGTGACCCGCTTGGCTAGGGTAACCATGGCATCGAGCGGGTTGGTGATGACAATGACAAAAGAGTGCGGCGCATATTTTTTGATATTCTCGGAGACTGCGCGCATGATCTTGCAGTTGATGCCTAGCAGATCGTCGCGGCTCATCCCCGGCTTGCGCGCCACGCCGGCAGTCACGATGCACACGTCAGCGTTCTGGATGTCAGTGTAGCTGGTAGTACCAATCAGATTGACATCGTACCCTTCGATCGGCCCGGCCTCGAGCAGGTCCAGCGCCTTGCCCTGCGGCAGACCCTCAATCACGTCGTACAGGACCACGTCACCCAACCCCTTGAGAGCACACAGGTGGGCAAGCGTACCGCCGATGTTTCCAGCACCGATGAGAGCGATCTTCTTTCGTGCCATGCTTCTTTCTCCAGATATCACGTGGGGATAACGAGGGGGACTGCCCCTGGATGACCAGAGGATAACTCAATCTTCACCATCACACCTAAGATCAGGGGCAAGATGCCAAAATTCGTCAAGCCTGTCTAGGCGCGTGTCTTTCTTTCAGGACTCGCCCCACACCTCCCGGGCAGTTTCGGCCACGAGACGCAACTTCGCCTCCTGATCTGCGGGGCTCAGGAGGTTCCCCTCCATTGCCGACGCAAACCCACACTGGGGACTCAACGCCAGCCTCTCCAGCGGCACGACCGCCTGGGCGGCCCGGATGCGCCGTTTTAACTCGTCCTTGCTTTCCAGGGCAGCCTTTTTCGTGGTCACTAGACCCAGGACGATGGTTCTGTCCTCGGGCACGTGCTGCAGCGGGTTAAAGCCTCCTGAGCGCTCGTCGTCATACTCAAGCAAAAAGCGCTGGAATCGGGTAAGGCGAAAGACCTTACTGGCGATGGGGGTATAGTCGCCACTAGCGAGGAACTTGCTCTGGTTGTTGCCCCGACACAGGTGGAGGGCAAACAGAACGCCCGGGTAGTCACCAATCACGGCATTGTCCAGTTCGATGCACTGGTCGAGGAGGCGGTCCGGGTCGAACCCCCGCTGCCGGTACCCCTCGCGCATCTGCGGATCCACCAAGACGGCGTATTGTGGCGCATCCACCTGAATGTAGGAGCAGCCCAACCGGATCAATTCTCCGATCTCTCCACGCAAGATATCCACAATATCCGCCAAATAGGCGTCCAGCGTAGGATAGGCCCTTTTCGACTTCTCGGCGTCGTAATAGGACGCGGCCTGTTGGGCGCTGATCAGGGTGGCCTTAGCGGGGCGATCCGTGCGGGCACGCAAATAGGTGAACTCCTCCGCACACAGGTGGCGCTGCCGTCGCAGGCGGGAGATGACCAGGGGCCGTCGATACAGCAGCTCGCCTCCCTGTTCGTCGCGGAAGCGCATGGCCCAGCCACCAAATTTGTCGAACCCCTCGACCGCCTCGATCAGGTGCCCAAAAAAGGCATAGCGTCGCATCTCGCCGTCGCTGATCACGTCCACGCCGGCGCGGATTTGCAAAGCAATGGCTTCGTTAACCGCCCGGTCCTCGATCGTCTTGAACTCCGCGGGGCTGCTTTCTCCCGCCGCGTAGCGGTTGCGCGCTTCCTTCAGGTATGCGGGACGGAGGAGACTCCCGACCACGTCGCTGCGGTACGTATGCATCGCTCACCTCCTTATGTGTCTAGAGCTATCACCAAAGGGCGCAAACGTCTAACGTTGAAGGGTGCGAGCGCAGCCAGCGTCCCCTGCCAGCGGCGGGTCAGGTGGCGTTGGAAGGACACCGACACTGCAAGTCGTGGGTCATACGAATCGCCGCCTCCCGGCCGCTATAATAGCCGGGGAGATATTTGCTTTCCCGATATTCCAGCTTGCGGTAAAACGCGCGGGCGTCCTCATTCCCAGCCCGCACTTCCAAAGTGACAGAGAAAATGCCCCCTACGCGGGCGATTTTCTCTAGCCACTCTATCAGCCGGCGTCCGATCCCTGAGCGCCGATAGGCTGGCGCAACGGCCAGCAAGTTCAAGTGGGCGTGTTCAGCGAAAAACTGCATGATCGCAAAGCCAATGAGTTGGCCGTCTGCCCAAGCCGTCAACACATCACTATCAGCACAGCGAATTTGTTCCGCGACCCGCCCAGCAGTCCACGACCAGGCTAACCCGGCTTCTACGAGCGCGCGGGACATCAGCGCGATCTGCCTGGCGTCATGCAGTCGCGCCAGCTTGAGTTCAACCTGTTGCATGTTCGTGAAAGTTTCCATACCACCTCACGCTTGGACTTCAACCATAGCGGTGACATACAGTTGAGCCGCAATCAGTTGTAAGCTTCGGTAAGCCAACGGCCCACTTCAGTCAAGAGCAGCCATTGGTAGCAAGCTCTGGACGCAACCACGGCGCGACAGGAGGCGGCAATTGCACCTCAGCCGCCCACCCCGAGGACTGGTTCAGCACCTCAAGCAGAAACGGCTTCGCCTCCCTTCGTTCCCTATCAGACAGGCGTGGCCACAGGTAGTATGCTGCGATCAACCGGTTCGTCAACGTAATCTCGCCCCACAGATGTATGGGCACACACCATCCTGGGTCATAGACGGTTGAGTCTTGCGACCGGGGTCTGAAGTCCTGAGCCAGAGACACAGTGAACGAGAGAATGACCGTGTACCTCCGTATTCCTTTCGCAGTATACGCCGCAACCACCGGCGGCGTGCCCGCCAACGGTGTGATTTCCCCACATGCTTGCAGATCGAGACTGACCTCAGCCGCTACTCTGGTTGCCAAGGAGGTCTGAATCCAACTGTCGATACTGGCGTGCGGGTCGCTCGGTCGGATCATCCCGCCTGGAAATGCTAATTGGCCGTTGCCTTCAAAGCCTGGGCGGTAGGCTTTTCTCACGAAGAGCAACTCCCGGGTATGCGCTCGCTCAACCACAAGGACGGCGCCGAAACCGAATCGTCCCCCTGCACCAACGACAGTTCCGAACTCGGATATGCTAATGTTCCGGAGCCAAGGGGCGTGTTCATCGAGAAGTCGCATCATGGACTTGGAGAGGAGCGTGACAAAATGAGCCGGTTACCGCATCGGTTGAACCGCGCGAGCGGAGCGAGCGTCAGACTCCAACCCGTTGCTAGGTGCGGTCTAGCATCAGAACTGGGTACGCCCGAAATACGTCATCAACGGTAATAATGGTCAGCTTATGCTCCATGGCCTGACACACCAACATGCGGTCAAACGGATCACGGTGAATGGATGGAAGTGTAGCGAGCTGCCGGACACTGGCTTCATCGAGGAGCAAGCTGCCAATCTGGTGGCGTTCGCGCTGGGTTGGAAGATAACTTTCTGGCGGTTCAGGCAACGGCAATTTGCCCAGTTGGTACTTAATGATTGCTTCCCAGAGCGATACGACACTCAAATAGACCTCATTCTGAGGGTGACGAATGCTGTCTCGCCAGCCAGCAGGCAATTGAGCGTCTCCACTGATGAACCAGAGGAAAATATGAGTATCGAGCAGGAACCTCATTTGCCCTCAAACGCTTTGATGATGTCCTCTGGCAAAGGAGTATCAAAGTCATCCGGCACCGTGAACTCTCCTGCGCATAACCCGAATGGGCGTAATGTCTCGACACGTGAAACGACCGGTTTGACCTCCGCTACCGGTTTCCCCGCACGTACGATGACCAACGTTTCCCCAGCTTCTACACGCTGAAGATAGGCTGACAAATCCCGTTGCATTTCCTCTACACTGACTTGCGCCATAAGACGACTATCCCTCCAAAACTTACTTTCAATCAAACAAATCCTGCGGGCACCTAACGATGTGGTTGAGCGGGCGGTGCTCAAGTCTCAAGGTCCCTCTTTATCTGCGCACGGGTACCCTGTCACTTCCCAGTCTAGGCTGAGGTCGCTCATCCGCCGTAGCAGAGAAGCCGGCAGTGATATCGTCGAGGGTGCCCTCGCATACACCCA
>WNGH01003534.1_pt1 | contig 16124 bp, 12 predicted proteins | sample 5400631 | NCBI WGS metagenome assembly WNGH01 (sample SAMN13153373, study PRJNA577476) | soil metagenome | isolation source: 115 cm soil or saprolite under Garry oak tree replicate 1 | place: USA:California | collected 2016-06-15
CGGCGAGCAGCACGTTCATGTGCCCGGGCATCCGGCCCGCGACGGGATGGATCGCGTACTTCACCGTGCCGCCCCGTTTCTCGATCATCTCGGCGAGCTCCGCCACCTGGTGCTGCGCCTGCGCCACCGCCATGCCGTACCCCGGGACGACGATCACAAGCCGGGCGTACGCGAGCTGGATCGCGGCGTCCTCGGCCGTGATGGGCCGCACCGTCTTCTCGCCGGCCGCGCGCAGCGCCCCGGCCGCCTGCTCCCCGCCCCCGAACGCCCCGAACAGCACGTTTGCGAACGAGCGGTTCATCGCCCGGCTCATGAGGACCGAGAGCAGGAACCCGGACGCGCCATCCAGCGCCCCGGCGATGATGAGCACGTTGTTGCCGAGCACGAACCCCGTCGCCGACGAGGCGAGCCCGGCATAGGAGTTGAGGAGCGAGATCACGACCGGCATGTCCGCGCCGCCGATCGGCATCACGATGAAGACGCCGATCAAGAGTCCCAACCCCACCATCGCGTAGAACACGTGCTGGTTCGCCGGCTGGAAGATGAGGTAGGCGAACATCCCGAGGGTCACGAAGAACAGCGAAATGTTGATCGGGTTCTGAAAGCGGTAGGTGATGGGCGCGCCCTTCACGATCTCCTGGAGCTTGCCGAAGGCCATGAAGCTCCCCGTGATCGTGAGCGAGCCGAACATGACCTCGAATCCCAGCGCCGCCATCTCGACGTGGGCGATCCCACCCGCGTGCCGGTAGTACTCGGCCACGCCGACGAGCGTGGCGGCGAGCGCGCCGAACATATGGGAGATCGCGGTCCGCTGCGGCACCGCGGTCATCGGCATCCAGATCGAGATCGCCGCACCGATCGCCCCGCCGATCGCGACCCCCGCGATGATCCACTCGTAGCGGACGATCTCGTGCTTCAGCAGGGTGCCGACGATCGCCATCAGCATCCCGAACTCCGCGAGCAGCATCCCGCGCCGGGCCGTGTCCGGGTGCGATAGTCCCTTGAGGCCCAGGATGAAGAGCACCGAGGCCGCGAGGTAGGCGAGCTGGATGGCGGTATCGAGCATCACCGCTTCGTGCCGCTGCGCTTGAACATGCGCAGCATGCGGTCGGTGATCATGAACCCGCCGATCACGTTGAGGCTCGAGGAGGTGACGGCGATGAAGCCCAGCCACGTCGCGAGGGTGCCGTAGTCCGCTCCCGCGAGCACGAGCGATCCCACGAGCGAGATGCCCGAGATCGCGTTGGTCGCCGACATCAGCGGCGTGTGGAGCAGCGGCGGGACGCGGGAGATGACCTGATATCCCACGAACGCCGCGAGCACGAACACGTGCGCCCGTGATCTCGTCCGCGAGATCGACGACGAGCGCGCTGTCCTTCACGAGATGCTGTAGCAGGGTCTGCAGGTTGCGGCTGTACATCTGGCTGGCGTGGAGCGGCACCGTGGCGGGGAGGTTGAGCGGCCCGAGCACCGTCACCCCACCCTGGCGCACCGTCTCATCGGGACGCGTGAGCTCGCAGTTGCCGCCGGCTTCCGCCGCGAGGTCCATGATCACGGCGCCGGCCCTCATGTCCCGCACCATCGCTCCGGTGATGAGCCGCGGCGCGGGGCGCCCGGGGATGAGCGCGGTCGTGATCACGAGGTCCATGTCGCGGATGTGCCGGTGGATCAGCTCGAGCTCGCGCCGGTGCTGGTCCTCGCCGAGCTCGGCGGCGTACCCGCCGGCGGCCTCCGCCGCGGCAGTCACCGCCTCCGGGGCGACGAAGCTCGCGCCCAGGCTCTCCACCTGCTCCTTCACGGCCGGCCGCACGTCGAACGCGGACACGACCGCGCCGAGCCGGCGCGCCGTGGCGATCGCCTGCAGCCCGGCGACGCCCGCCCCGAGCACGAACACCTTCGCGGGCGCGAGCGTGCCGGCGGCCGTCGTGAGCATCGGCAAGAGGCGCGGCGACGCCGCCGCCGCCACCAGCACCGCCTTGTAGCCCGCCACCGTGGCCTGGGAGGAGAGGGCGTCCATCGACTGCGCCCGGGTGAGGCGCGGGACCTGCTCCATGCTGAAGGTCGTCACGCGCCGGCCGGCGAGCTGGCGCACGAGCTCCGGGAAGCGGGCCGCCTGGAGGAAGCTGATCAGCACCACCCCGGCCCGGAGCTGCGCGGCCTCCTCGGGCGCGGGGCGCTGCACCTTGACGACGACGTCGGCCCCGGCCAGCACCTGCCCGGCGTCCGGAAGGAGCGTCGCGCCGGCCGCGCGGTAGAGCTCGTCGGCGCAGAAGGCGCCCTCTCCCGCGCCCCGCTCCACCAGCACCTCGAGCCCCGCCTGCACCAGGCGGCCGACCGTCTCGGGCACCAAGGCCACACGGCGCTCGTTGATCGCGGTCTCTTTCGGGACCCCAACCTTCATCCGTTCCCCCGGAATCCTGGGTACGCGGTGATACGGGGAGAAGCCTTCAGGTCTTCGGCAGGCGAGGCCGGTCCCGCTCCTGCGCCAGCAGGCGCTCTGCGAAGTCCAGCCGCTCGGCGAGCTCCGAGACCTCGCCGCGCAAGGCGGCGACGTCGCCCTCCAGCTCGCGCACGCGCCGGACGGAAGGGTCTCCATACCCGGCCACGTCGGTCACGTCCCAGCGCACGACCCGCAGCCCTTCGCCGTCGCGGAACTCTCCTGTTGCCACGAGGATCAAGTCGTAGAGGTACCAGATGCCCAGCCCGCCGAAGGTCAGGGCCATCCAGATCCCGCTCTGCACCCGCCCCGTATAGAAGCGGTGCAGCCCGAACACGCCCCCGAAAAACGCGAGCACCAAGGTGACGCCGCGCGAGCGATCGGAAGCGCCCGCACGGGCGCCAGGGGCCTCGCCGGAGTCGTACGCCGCGACCGGGCCCGACGTCATCTCAGCCCCGCCCTCTCAGGCCCACCAGCGCGTCGAGCTGCTCGCGCGAGAGCACGCCCGCGTGCCGGCCCGTTTCCCGACCCCCCCGAAACACCAGCAGCGTGGGGATCGCCCGGATGCCGAACCGCTGGGTCGTCACCGGGGAGCGGTCGGTGTCGAGCTTCGTGACCAGCACCTCGCCCTGGTGGTCGCGGGCGAAGTCGTCGAGGATCGGCGCCATGATCTTGCACGGACCGCACCAGTCGGCGTAGCCGTCGATGACGACCGGCACATCGGTGCCGCCGAGGACGCCCTCCATCGTCGCGTCGGTGGCGGCGACCGGCCGATCCAACAGGATCGGCCGCCCGCAGCTGCCGCACTTCGGACGATCGCCGAGGCGGGCGAGGTCCACGCGATTGAGCGTCGCGCAGGACGGGCACGCCACCGTCGCCCTCTTGCCGACCTTGGTCCCCGACACGGGCCATTCACCTCCGCCCGCAATCTACAGACCCCCCTCCACGACCGCATCGGCCTCGATCTCCACGAGCATCTCGGGCACCACGAGCCGGGCGACGGCCACGAGCGTGGTCGCCGGGCGAATCTCCCGGAACAACTCCCCATGGGCCCGGCCGACCGCTTCCCAGTCCTCGATGCGCGTGAGGTACATGCGCGTGCGCACCACGTTCCGCAATCCGGCGCCCGCCTGCACCAGCGCCCGCTCGATGTTGCGCAGGGCCTGCACCGCCTGGGCATAGGCGTCGCCGACCCCCACGATCGCGCCGTCCGGGCCCGTGGCCGTGGTGCCCGCGACGAAGATCAGGGAGCCCACGCGCACCGCTCGCGAATAGCCGACGATCGGCTCCCAGGGCGTGCCGCTCGAAATGTTCTGACGGGGCATGGAACAGTCTCCGGCGAGACAGTCAGTTGGCGGTGGCGTGCTCCACGGCATTCTTGCCGCCCTGCTTGGCGGTGTACATGAGATGGTCCACGTTCCCGATCATCGCGTCCACGGACTCCGGCGGCACGAGATACGTCACTACGCCGATGCTTGCCGTCAGCCGCCAGCCATGCGCGACCACGACGTCCGACAACGCCTCCCGCAGCTTCTGGACGACGATGCGTGCGGGCGCGGTGGCGGTCTCGGGAAGCAGGATGCAGAACTCCTCGCCGCCGATGCGCGCCACCAGGTCGCTCTTCCGCAGCACGCCGGTGATGGCCCGGGCGACGGAGCGCAGCACCGCGTCGCCCGCCGTGTGCCCGAGGCGGTCGTTGACGGCCTTGAAGTCGTCGAGGTCAACGTAGACGGCGGTGAACGGACGCTGGTAGCGGCGGGCGCGGGCGATCTCCGCGTCCGCCGCTTCGTAGAAGGCGCGGGCGTTGCCGGCGCCCGTGAGCGGATCCGTGCGTGCAACCTGCCGCTCCCGGTCGAGCGATTGGCGCAGCGCAGCCATCGTGACGGCGACGACGAGGAAGGCCGCGAGCCGCACCAGCGCGTCCCACGATACCACCATGGCGGGCGGGAAACCCCGAGCGGCCGCATCGGTCAGGAGCCAAGCGCCCGTCCCGGTCAGCGCCATGAGCGCGCCGGCCCAGCGGCCCGCGTACCAGGCGACCAGCCCGATGGGCGCGAGGTACACGAGTGGCGCCAGATCGGGGGCGACCGAAGCGTCCGCGTATCCGAGCGCCGCGACCAGGCCGAGTCCGATGGCGACGACAGTCGTGCGCGGCCGGTGACGGAGCCAGTCGTCGAGGCTTGAGTGGAAGAGCGTGATGGCACCCAAGATAACGCGCGCCTTGACAATGCGCCGCCGCCCCGTATACACTTAACCATATGGTTAAGCAACGTGCCGTCGGGCTCGACACGGTGTTCTCGGCCCTCGCCGATCCCACGCGCCGCGGCATGCTGGCGCGCCTCGCGGCCGGCGACTCGTCGCTGAGCGAGCTCGCCCGGCCGTTCCGCATGTCGCTGCCCGCCATCCACAAGCACCTGCGTGTGCTGGCCCGCGCCGGGCTCGTGGCCCACGCCAAGCACGGCCGCGTGCGCCGCTGCCGGCTCGTGGCCGAGCCGATGCGGGACGCGGCCCACTGGATCTCGCGCTACCGCCGCTTCTGGGAGCGGCAATTCGACGCCCTCGCCCACTACCTGGAAGACCCGAATGCACCATCAGAGGAGGACTCCCCATGGCCCCCGCTCCGCAAACCGCCCCGGTCACCGTTCGGCTCCAGCGCACGTTCCAGGCGCCGCGGGAAAAAGTCTTCCAGGCGTGGACCCGGCCGGAGGACCTGAAGCGCTGGAGCGCGCCGGGAGATCTCACAACTCCCGTCGCCGAAGTGGACCTGCGGGTGGGCGGCCGCTATCGCATCGACATGCGGGCACCGGACGGCACGCTGCATCGCGTCACGGGTACCTACCGTGAGGTCGATCCCCCAAACCGCCTGATCTACACCTGGCAGTGGGAGACGACGCCCGGGGCGACCGAGACGCTCGTGACCGTCGAGTTCCACGACCGGGCGGGGCGCACGGAGGTCGTGCTCACGCACGAGCGGCTTCCCGACGCAGAGGCGCGGGCGCGGCACGAGCACGGCTGGAACGGTTGCTTCGAGAAACTGGCCACCCTGTTCGCGGAGAGGATGTGACGGCTCGGACACAGCAGGTTTGATCTCACGCCGGACGGCCGGGGCACCGACTGGTACCCGCGCCTCACCTACTAAGGAGGAGCGATGACCGAAAAAGAGCAGTTCTTGGGCGTGCTGGAGCGCGAGTTCCCGACGACGATCAAGGTGCTCAAGGCGTTCCCGGCAGCGAAAGCCGACATCAAGCCGCACGCGAAGAGTAAGACGGCGAAGGACCTCGCCTGGATGTTCGTGACGGAGGAGAAGGCGAGCGAGCAGGCGCTGGACGGCGCGATCGAATTCGGCAAGATGCCCCAGGCGCCCGGCTCGCTGCCGGAAGTTATCTCGACCTACGAGACGGCGCACCGGGCCTTCGTCGAAAGGGTCAGGCGGACCCCCGAAGCCGAATTGAACAAGACGGTGAAGTTTTTCACGGCGCCCAAGCAGATGGGCGACGTGCGGAAGATGGACGTGCTCTGGTTCATGCTGATGGACAGCGTGCACCACCGCGGCCAGATGTCCGTCTACCTGCGGCTCGCCGACGCGAAGGTCCCGTCGATCTACGGGCCCTCGGCCGACGAGCCGTGGATGTAGCAGGCTAGACGCGCGGGCAATAATTCGACGGTCAAAAGCGGATAGATCGCGGCACGGCAACGCGCTATGTTCTGACGCGTGACCCGTGCCGCCGTCGTTTCCGACCTCTCCCCCGCCCGCCGCTGGCACATCGTGCTGGCGCGCGACCGCCGCTTCGACGGCGCCTTCGTCTACGCGGTACGCTCGACCGGCATCTACTGCCGGCCGTCCTGCCCCAGTCGCCGCCCACGCCGTGAGCTGGTCAGCTTCTTTCCGATCCCGGAAGCGGCCGAACAGGCCGGCTTCAGGGCCTGCCGCCGCTGCAGCCCGACGAGCGTGAACGGCGCGCACCCCGACGTGGCCCTGGTGCGCGACGCGTGCCGCCGGCTCGACTCACATCCCGACGAGCCGGCGAGCATGGCCGCGCTGTCCGCCCGCACGGGCACGAGCCCGCGCAGGCTGCTGCGCGCGTTCCAGGCCGTGCTCGGGGTGACGCCCCGCCAGTACCGCGACGCCTGGCGTCTCGAGCGCTTCAAGCGGCAGCTGCACGAGCGCAAACGGGTGAGCCCGGCGACCTATGCCGCCGGGTACGGATCGAGCAGCCGCGTGTACGAGCGCGCCGGCGCTCAGCTCGGGATGACGCCCGCGACCTATGCGCGCGGTGGTCGGGGCGCCCGCATCGCGTTCACGGTCGTCCCCTGCCCGCTCGGTCGTCTGCTCGTCGCGGCGACCGAGCGTGGGATTTGCCGCATCGGCGTCGGTGCCGGCGCCGAGGAGCTGGCGGCCGGGCTGCGGGCCGAGTTTCCCGCGGCCGAGATCCGGCGCGACCGCGGGCCGCTGCGCCGCTGGGTCGGGGTCATCCGGCGCCACCTCGAGGGCGGCGCGCCGCACCTCGATCTCCCCTTGGACGTGCGGGCCACGGCGTTCCAGCGCGCCGTGTGGGAAGCGCTACGCAAGATCCCCTACGGGAGCACGCGCTCGTACGCCGAGATCGCCCGCGCCATCGGGCGCCCGCGGGCCACGCGCGCCGTGGCGCGGGCGTGTGCCACCAACCCGGCGGCGATCGTGATCCCGTGCCATCGCGTGGTGAGAGCAGACGGAGACCTGGGGGGGTATCGGTGGGGGATAAGACGGAAGAGAGCCCTGATCGAGGGGGAACGAGCAACGAAAGCGAACAGGTAGACGCCAAGACGCATAGACGCCGAGTGGATATGAGGGTCGAGCGGGTAGGGTTTTCCTACGAGCTGGGGCCTCACATCCACTCAGCGTCTCAGCGCCTCGGCGTCTACCTCAGCGTCTATTCGCTCAGAACTCAACCCGTAACGCGGCCGCAAACGAGCGCAAGGGCGGCTGCGTCAGGAGGTCCGCCATGGCGAATCCCTCCTGCCCCGCCGCGCTGACCTCGGGATCGAGGCCGGAGTAGCCCGCCCACGTGACCAGGTTGCGGCCCACCAGCGTGAGGCTGGCGCGCGCGGCATGCACCAGCGCGGCCCAGTCGCGGGGCGCCTCCAGCGTGATCGTGACCTCGCGCAGCTTCAGGAAGGCCGCGTCCTCGACATAGCCCGCGGGTGTTCCGATGATGGCGGCGGCCACGGCCGCCTCGCGGGCAAGGGGCGTGCCCGGATCGTTCAGGGCTCGGCAGCTACCGTAGTAGCAGCGCAGGTACTCGGTCGAGTTGAGCTGACTGTTGCCGGCCCGGTACTCGAGCAGCGCCGACACGCGGACCCGACGGCGCCAGGTCAGGGTCGTACCGAGCGAAGCCCCCTGCGTGGGGAACGGCGTCCCGAGGAACACCGGAGACGACCCAACCACCACTTCCGATGGCGTGATGATCCCGTCGCCGTTCGCGTCGCTGTAGCGCTTGATCGGGAGCATCGAATAGGCCCCCGCCGGGAGTCCCTCCTGGTACACCTGGTCCCCCGTGGTCAGCGCAAAGCGGAGCGGCGGAGCCCCGAGCGTGGTGATGCGGTTGCGATTCCCCCAGGCGGTGAGCCATGCGTCCCAGGAGCGCGCTTCCCCGCGCAAGATCTCCGCGGTCAGGGCGATCTCGATCCCGCGATTGCTCAGCCGCCCGAGGTTCGCGATCCCGAGGCCGGATGGAGCGGACGCGCTCGGCACGACCACGCCGGAGGTCCGCCGGTCGTACAGCGTGACGCCGAGCTGCAGCCGGCCATCCCACAGCGCCGCGTCGGCACCCCCCTCCAGCTCGCGGGTGCGCTCCGCCGCGAGCGCGGCGGAGAGCAGCGGCCGCCGGCCCGCCACGCCGTAGGCGGCGCGCAGACGCAGCAGACCGAGGGGGGCATCGGCCCGCGTCGGTGCCAGCCACGAGACGCCCAGCGCGGGATAGGTTGCACCCGCCAGATCGGCCTCGCCCAGCAGCCCGGCGTCGTGGCGCAGCGACCCGGTCACGAACAGCCGCTCGCGCAGCGACAGCTCTTGCTCGAGGAACAGGCCGGTCACCCTGTTCGACCCCTGCGCGTCCGCGAGCACCGTCTGGACGGCCGCGTCGGCGAGGCTCGTGTCGCCCGTCTGGAGGCCCCGGCCGAGCCGCAGCAGTGTGTCCCCGGTGGCGTTGAAGTATTGCAGGCCCACCGCGGTGCGCGTCGCGAGCGCGGGCGACAGGTGGAACGCGGCTCGCGCACCGAGCTCGATGCTGTAGTGGTCGCTGTTCGCGCGCCCCGCGAGCACCCGCCCCAGACGCAGGCCCGCGATGTTCGGCCCCTCGCCGCGGGCTTGCAGCTGGCGGTCCGACTGGCGCACGCGATCCATCCCGACGAGGAAGCTCGTTTCCAGGAAGGACAGCGGACGCCACGTGCCTCGGAGGCTCCCCGTGAGCCGCTCCACCGCCTGGCTGGTGCGGATCTGGAACACGTCGCCGGGCGGGAAGAACCCCCATCCGTGGTTGATCGTGGAGTCCCCGAACCCGAGGAAGCCGCTCGGCAGGACGCCGAGGATGTTGTTGTCGTTGATCGGCATCCGGACCGCGCTCGAGAGGTATCCGGTGGCGAGCGACACGGCCGCGCGCGGCGAGACGTGGAAGTCCACGTTGGCGCGCGCGCTCATCCGGCTCAGGTAGTTGGGGGTCCGGACATCCTCGGGCGGTCCCAACCCATTCGCCCGCGCGGTGAGCCGATCGACTTCCGCCGTGGGCAGCCCGTAGACGCCTCCCTGCCCTTGCCACCGGCCGGCGGCGTAGTAGCGCAACCGCCCCGTGCCGCCCGACACGTCGAGACCGTAGCCCCCCACGGCGCCGTGCCCGAGCGGCGAGGTGGCGGGGCTCTCGAGCGCGTTGCTCACGAGGATTCGGTCCTGCCCGCAGGCGCCCGCAGCTTTCCGGAGAAGTGAGCACCATGTCCCGCTCGGGTCCACCGCGAGCAGGTTCTCGGGAAAACGACGCGAGGTGGCGACGAAGCCCTGGGTGACGGCGCCATGGATGCGGGCCGGGCCCGGCGTGCCCCGCCGCGTCGTGACCAGGATGACGCCGTTCGCCGCGTCCGCGCCGTACAGCGCCGTCGCCGCCGGCCCCCGTAGCACGTCGACCGCGGCGATGTCCGCGACGTCGAGGTCGTCGAAGCGGGACGGCACCTGGCCTCCGACGTCGAGCCCGTAGGCATTCGGGCTCTGATCTGCGCGCACGCCATCCACGTACAGGAGCGGCGCGTTGGACAGGAACAGGCTCGTAGCGCCGCGATTGAGCAGGCGCGAGCCCGCGCCGATCGTGCCCGAGCTCTGCATCACCACGAGCCCCGCGATGCGCCCCGTGAGCAGCTGGGTCAGCGTGGTCGGGGACTCCGCGGCGGCGAGCGAATCGATGTCGAGGTGGCTCACGCCGTAGCCCGGCTCGACCGCACGCCGCTCCCCGGTGGGCAGGGCGATGGGGCGCTCGAGACCCGCCCGACCGCCGCCGTCCTGCTGCGCCGCCAGGACCGTGGCACCGCCGCAGAGCAGCGCCCAGGCGACGAGCGGCAGCCACGACTTCGCCATTCGCGTAAGAGAGCACGGCCGCGCGGGCCCGGCAAGCGCGGCCCCGCTGGCTGGCGCGGCGGCCCGGTGCGGCGTTATCGTGCCCGTGGAGCGACCATGACTTCCTTCTTCAAGACCAGCGAGACGTACCGGCAGGGCGCGCGCACCCTGCCGGGACGGTACTACACGTCGCCCGAGATCTTCGCGGAGGAGGTGGAGCGGATCTTCGCCCGTCGCTGGGTGTGCGTGGGCCGAGCCGCGGAGCTCTCCGAGCCGGGGGACTACTTCCTCGCCGACGTGGCGGGCGAGAGCGTGATCATGCTGCGCGACCAAGGCGGCACGCTGCGGACGCATTACAACGTCTGCCGCCACCGGGGGACGCGGCTGTGCGAGGAGCGGCGCGGCCGCCTCTCCGAGACCATCCAGTGCCCCTACCACGCGTGGACCTACACGCTCGACGGCCAGCTCATCGGCGCGCCCCACATGAGCGAGGTGGAGGGCTTCCAGAAGCGCGATTACCCGCTCCGCTCCCCCGCGTTCGCCGAGTGGGAGGGGTTCCTGATGATCAACCTCGCGGCGGACGCCGAGCCGTTCGCGCAGGCGTTTGCGCCCCTCGTCGGCCGGTTCGCGCGGTTCAACATCGCGAACCTGCGCTCCGCCCGCCGCATCGACTACGACGTGCGCGCGAACTGGAAACTGATCTTCCAGAACTACTCGGAGTGCCTGCACTGCCCCGTGATCCATCCCGAGCTGGCGAAGCTCGCGCCCTACACGAGCGGTGAGAACGATCTCGTGGAAGGCCCCTTCCTCGGGGGGTACATGACGATCACCCGCGAGGGCGGGAGCCTGTCGCTCAGCGGCCGCGCCTGCGGGGTGCCGGTGGGAGAGCTGCCGGCCGCGGACCTGAAGCGCGCCTACTTCTACACGATCTTCCCGAACCTGCTGCTCAGCCTGCATCCGGACTACGTGATGTTTCACACGCTCTGGCCCGACGGGCCCGCGCACACGCGCATCAGCTGCGAGTGGCTGTTTCACCGCGACTCGCTGAGCCGGCCGGAGCTCGATCCCGAGGACGGGGTGCGGTTCTGGGACATGACCAACCGGCAGGACTGGCACATCTGCGAGCAGAGTCAGGCCGGCGTGTCGTCGCGCGCCTACGTGCCGGGTCCGTACTCACCACGCGAGAGCGTGCCGGCCGCCTGGGATCGCGAGTTCCTGCGCGCGATCGGCCACGCGGGTTGAGCGCGCGGCGCGGTGGAGTCCGCGGTCCTCATCCGCTATCCCTCGCTTTCTGCTCCGGTCTCACCCCCTGTCCCCCTCTCCTTCCCCCGGGTCCTCACCCCCTGTCCCCCTCTCCCTTCGGGAGAGGGGGGACGACGGTCGGCTTCCGGAGCGCGTGCCGCAGGAGCTCTTCGAGGTGCTCGCGGGTGACTTCCCGATTCCGCATCCGGACGACACGGTAGCCCGCGGCCTCGAGAAATTCCGCACGGGCGGCATCATAGATCGGTCGGTCGCGCCTGGCGTGCACGTCACCCTCCAGCTCCAGGACCAGCCGCTCGGTGGCGCAATAGAAGTCCACGATGAAGCCGTGCAGCACGTGCTGGCGGCGGAACTTGAGGCCGAGGACACCCCGGTTGCGCAGGAGCGACCAAGCGTAGCGCTCAGCCGGGGGCGCCGTTCGGCGCAGGTGACGCGCCAGGGCGAACTTCTGGGCCGAGCCGAGGTGTCGGAGCGGATCCATGGATCGGATACTCGCGGCCCGGGCTGCAACGTTCGGAACCGGAACAGCGCGCGAGGGAGCGTAATGTTGCGCCGCACGGAGGGACGGACTGCGTTCCCCCTCTCCCGAAGGGAGAGGGGGTCAGGGGTGAGGACCTCCCGACAAGGGCGCGGGTCAGGGGGTGAGGACCTCCCGACACGGGCGGGGGATCAGGGGGTGAGCGTCTACGGCGCCGTCGACACCCGCACGATCACGTTGCGGCCGGGGTTCAACGCGAATTCCTTGTAGCGGCTGAGGAAGTCGCGGTAGCTCGCATCGGCCGCGTTGCGCACCGTGAGATCGACGCGCACCGCCCGGCCGAGGAAACGCGCCTCGGCACCCGCATCCACATTGAGCAGCGTGTACCCAGCCGTCGGGATGTCGAGCGGGTTGAGCCGTGTCTGGCGGCCCACGAACTCGGCCTCGATCCCGACGTGCGGGCGGCCGGACCACGCGCCCGCGGCGGAGTGCAACTCGACGCTCACGGCCGCGCGCGGCGCCGGCACGGACGGCAGCGGCTCGTCGGTGCTGCGGTTCGTCCCCCACGTCGCGTCCCCCCGCAGTCCGATCGTCACGACGGGCCAGGCCAGGGCCTCGAGCGACGCTTCCATCCCCGCGAGCACGGCGTTCGCCTGGTCGTAGTCGTACACGCGCAGCCCGCCCACCGTGTTGCTCGTGGGGGCGAGGAAGATATAGCGGCCGATGGCGTTGCGGTAACCGGCGACCTCGGCGCTGACCCGTCCGCCTTGCCAGCGTGCGCTCACGTCCAGGTTCGCCGCGGCCTCCGGCCGGAGCGTGGAGCGCCCGACCTCGTAGCGTGCCTCGCCGACGTGCGGCCCGTTGGCGAACAACTCGAACAGAGTGGGAGCGCGCCAAGCCCGCCCCAGGTTGGCCGCGAGCGCGAGCGACGGCAGCGGGCGATAAACGAAGCCCACGTTGGCGGACCAGGCCACGTAGTCGCGCGTCTGCGGGGACAGGCCGAGCGCCGCGTTGCTGTCGGCGCCGAGGTGACGCGCATCCACCCGCCCGCCTGCGAGCAGGCTCCAGCGTCCGAGCGTGGCCTGCTCGAACGCGAACAGCGCGGCCGCGCGCACGCGGGCGGCCGGAACGAGGGGGATGGGGCCGCGAGTGTCGTTGGTCTGATACAGGCCGGACGCGCCGATCGTCCCGCGTACCCGGGGACCCGCCGGGTGATGCAGCAGCACGTCGAGCGTCGCCGTGTTGAGAAGTAGGTCGAACGCCGTGGCTTCCCGCCCGGGCGTTCCTCCCGCTTCGTCCGACACCTCGATCAGCGAGTGGCGTTGGCACTGCCCTTTCGCCTCGAGCCGCATCGTGCCGACGCGGTAATCGCCCGCGAGCTGCACGCGGTCGTCCGCGAGCTTGCGCTCGGGCCCCGCCTCGCCTGTGCCGGGCGCCGGTGGGCCCCCCGCCTCGAGCAGCTTGAACTCGCCGCCGTAGCGCGCGTAGCGCAGTGCCGCGCCACCCCGCGACCCGCGCAACCCCACCGCGGCTTCGCCGCTCAGGGCGCCGAAGCCCGTGTTGTCGAGCTCGCCCGCGGGAGTGTGGAGGTCGGCCGCGCGGCGCCCGATCGCAGTCGCGCGCCAACCGAGCCGGCCGCTCGCTCCCTCCACCCGCACCGCCCCCCCGAGCTCGGCGTTGTTCGTGGCACCCGACAGCTCCAGGCCGCTGCGCGCGAACGCCGGGCCGCCGTTCGCGTCGGGCAGCTCGGCTGGAATCACGTTTACCACGCCGCCAAGGGCGTCGGACCCGTAGAGCACGCTTGCGGGGCCACGAATCACTTCGATGCGCTCGGCCAGCCGCGGGTCGACGGACGGTCCGTCCTCGTCACTCCACGAGTAGTCCTCGAGCCGGCTGCCGTTGACGAGCGCGAGCACCCGCGCGCCGGCGAGCCCCCGGATCATCGGCTTGCCGATCGACTCCCCCGTGCTGAGCGTGCGCACGCCCGCCAGCGTCTCGAGCGCCCGCGCCAGCGACACGCTCTGCGTCCGCCGCAAGCGGTCTCCGCTGAGTCCGGCCACGGGTAGCGGCGAGCCGAGAGCGTCGATCGGCTGCCGCGTCGCGGTGACGGTCACCGCCTCGACCTGGACCGCCGCCGGTAGGAGCGTGAGCTCCGCCGGCCCCGTCCCCACCTCGACTTCACCCACGTGCGCCGCGTAGCCCACGCGGCGCACGACGACCGTGTACCGGCCCGGTGGGACCGCAGGGAAGCCGAATGCGCCGTCGGGGCCCGTGGTCGTCACGCGATGCAGCTCCGCCACGAGCACGGTCGCGTCCGCGAGCCCCTGCCCGTCCCGATCGACGACGCGACCGGCGAGCGCGTCCACCGAGGCCGCCCCCTGGCCCCCGGCCAAGTCCGGCCCGAACAGGGTGACCGCGACGACGAGCAAGACGACTCTCATGGATGTGAAAGCTGTAGCCGCACACGAGGGAGCGCCACATCTTTCACGCCCGTGACCGCCCCTCCCGCTTCGGGCCCCCGGGACCACCGCCCCGCCGTCCTCGCCGGATTTCTCGGGTGGACCCTGGACGCGTTCGATTTCTTCCTGGTCGTCATGACGCTGACGGCGATCGCCCACGAGTTCGGCCGCTCCGACAAGGAGATCGCTTACTCCATCAGCCTGACGCTCGCCTTCCGGCCGGTGGGCGCGTTCGTCTTCGGGCTGCTCGCGGACCGCTACGGGCGGCGGCTGCCGCTGATGCTCGATCTCGTGTTCTTTTCGCTCGTCGAGGTGCTGTCCGGGCTCGCGCCCAACTACGCGACGTTCATGGTGCTGCGCGCCCTGTTCGGAATCGGGATGGGCGGCGAGTGGGGTGTCGGCGCCTCGCTCGTGATGGAGAAGGTGCCGCCCCGCTACCGGGGGATGGTGTCGGGCCTGTTGCAGCAGGGCTACGCCGCCGGCTATCTGCTCGCCGCGGTCTGTTATTTCTTCGTATTCCCCCGCTGGGGGTGGCGGCCGTTGTTCTTCATCGGCGGGCTGCCGGCGCTGTTGGCCCTGTTCGTCCGCTATCGGGTGCGGGAGTCGGAGGTGTGGCAGCGCACGCGGCACGAGAGCTGGGCACAACTGGGGCGCGCCATCGTGTCGCACTGGAAGCTCTTCCTCTATATCGCGCTGCTCATGACGATGATGAACTTCGTCTCCCACGGCACCCAGGACATGTACCCTACCTTCCTGCAGCGCGACCGCGGCTTCAACCCCTCCCTGCGGGCCGCGCTCACGGCGTTCTCGATGGTCGGGGCGCTCGCGGGCGGCGTGCTGGCCGGGCTCGCATCCGATCGCATCGGCCGCCGCCGCGCGATCGTGCTCGCGCTGGCGTGCGGGGTCCTCACCATTCCGCTCTGGGCCTTCGCCCCGTCGGTGCCGCTCTTGTTCGCGGGGGGCTTCGCGATGCAGTTCATGGTGCAGGGCGCGTGGGGAGTGATACCGGCGCACATCACGGAGCTGTCGCCGGACTCGGTGCGGGGCTTCCTGCCCGGCTTCGCCTACCAGTGCGGCGTCGCGATCGCCGGGACGATCGGCGCGTTCGAGGCGTGGCTGGCCGAGCGCCTCCCCTACGCCTGGGCGATGGCCCTCACCGCGGTCACGGTGTTCGTGCTCGGGGCCGCGGTTGCCGCCGCGGGCCGGGAGCGCAAAGGCGTGGTGTTCGGCTAACTACGGCGTCATCGGGTGCGCCGCTCTTCGGCGGCGAGCGCGAGCGCCACGCCATTCGTCCACCCGAACCCGTCCTGCGTCGGGTATTCTCCGCCGCCGGCTCGCCGCCTCAGGTCCACCACGTCGTACTTCTCCGTCATCTTGCCGGTCGCGCGATAGGTGCGCCGGATCAGGGCGAGCCAGCGGGCGCGGGCGGCATCGGCGAGGTCGGCGCGGCCGTAGCGGCGAACCCCCTCGATCGCCAGCCACTCGAGAGGCGGCCAGCCGTTGGGGGCGTCCCACTGCTGACCCGAGGTGATCAAGGTCGTGACGAACCCGCCCGGCTTCAAGAAACCGCGCTCCAGGCGCGCGGCGACGGCGCGTCCCTGCTCCGGCGTCGCCAACCCGAAGTACAAAGGAGTGGCGGCAGCCAGGGTGGGACGATCCGTCACGCGCTCGCCGGTCCGCCACCGCACATCGTAGAAGAATCCGCCTGCAGGATCATACGCGGCCGCGAGCAGGGCCCGCCGACGGTCTTCGGCAGCGGCGGCGAACCGCTTCGCGACCTCCGCATCACCCGGCTGGCCGCGGAACGCGCGCAAAGCTGCGATCGTCCGCTCCGCATGATAGAGGAGACTGTTGAGATCTACCGGCACGAGCTCCGTCGTCTCCAGCGTCCGCAAATCCTTCGGGTCGCGCAGC